>Ga0157369_10004651_pt1 | contig 16126 bp, 21 predicted proteins | sample C25metaG_FD_113461 | JGI IMG/M metagenome (GOLD analysis project Ga0157369, IMG submission 113461) | Corn rhizosphere microbial communities from Kellogg Biological Station, Michigan, USA - C2-5 metaG | ecosystem: Host-associated > Plants > Roots > Rhizosphere > Soil | place: USA: Michigan... | reverse complement strand
TCCACTCATAAGGGCCAGCCAGAATCTTAAACCCGGTTACAAGATGCATCTGAGCATAAGTACACGGAGCCAGACGAGTTCTCTGAGGCTTACCGTGCTTCTCGATGTATCCCTTTAGCTGAGCAGCGTTATCTTCAGGGTTTGCATCATCATCGACGGCATAGATTGTACCGTCTTCAAATAGGATTAGCTGGTGTTGACGCTCAATTATCCGCCAGTGTTCGGTGACACGGACGGTCTCGGCATCAATCCAGCCATTCTGAGACAACGTTTTCTGTTCTTGCTCACGAAGAACTGACGGATCAGCATCAGGCCAGCGTTGCTTGAACTCTTTACGAGTCATTATGTCATCTACGAAGCAGTGAGTAGCGTCTCTGCCCGTAGGATCAATGCTAAGCCTGTCCCAAACGACAGCAAGTGCATCATCGATGGGCTCAAGAACGATCTCTTGATCGAATACGTCCTCGCCTGCGTACTGAACGGCCACCCTGAAGGCACCGTCACCGCACATCGTCATGCTCTCGAAGGCGTTATTGTAAACTCGATCAGCTCGGGACTTGGTTTCAATGCTACGGATTAGATCACTGCGGATATCAGCGATATCGATCTCGCCATTCTGCGAAGGGAGAACCTTAACAGCAGTCTGATTAGTACGCCAATCCCCTACAAGCTGAGCAATGAACTGAGGAATTGAGTTAATTGTAAGACACGGAAGACCTTGCCGCTCAAGTAAGACCTGCGGGTCCCACTGTTCGCCAGCAACGAACTTCTTATCTTCGACAGCGGCCTCACGATTGTCCTCATCCGCAGAGAGATCGAGCTTGTACGTCTCACGAACGTCTTCGAGATATTCTTCAACATCATCATATCCAAGAGGAACATAGTCTTCAGGCGGGGCTTGGATATCATCAGTCGGCAAGGTCAATGCTGTGACTTCAGCATTCTGTTCCTCGTCCGTCTCCTTTTCTTCAGGAGAGACCTTGGCTTGATTTTCGTATGGCTTTTTAGCCATTAATCACCTTTGGTGATGCGTTTGAGCGAAGGCTCATCTTAGCCAGCCATCCATGCTGTGTTAGACTTACCACGATATACATTTGTCTCTCCTGTGACTTTCTTTAGCTGATACCCGTCTTTGATTTCATCATCTGGCTTCTTACGACGGGAGGTCATCTTGTTAAATAGATAAGACAGTCCCCATACGAGGGCATCCATTCGATCAGGTGAGCCATTCCTGCGGTCGTAGTCGACACTGAAGGAGCACATCTGGTCTTCTAGTTCATTAAACATTCCGACGTGGTGCACTCGTCCTTGCTCGTACAGAGCTGAGATTGGTTCTGCCCTAACCAATTTACCACGAGTAGCATGAACAAGAGTAACAGGGGCGTTTCTATCCACGGCTTTGATAACACTCTCAACCATTTCGCCGCCTTGATTCTTCTCAGCAACAATTCGATCAGCTTCAAACTCCCTGTACAGAGCAACGGTAGCCTTGGCCCATTCCTCAGGAGTTCCTCGTATCGAGCGATCAGCGAGGACATAGCCGCGAGTATATCCGTCCTTGTCTTTAGCGATACCGACACAGACAATTCCTGTTTCATCGGATCGTTCTTCAGAGGAAGCCGCAGGATCGACTGCTACAATAATCCGATCTAGCTGTTCGGGTGCTTCTGGCTTACGATTCTCATCTATTTTAGTTCTAGACCATAGAGCACCAGGGACATCTTCGAGGAGTTCACCATCGAGTTCCTGTCGACCTAGACGAGTCCCACCATATCTGTCTTCGATCTGCTTAATGAAGCTCGTAGCTAGGTTGGCTTGGTTATCGCGAGTCCTGCCGCGAGTAACTACAGTATCTGGATCGTTGATAAGCTTCTTGATCAGCGGAAGAGGACGAGGAGTCGTAGTAACGATTTGTCGTGGATGAGCACCTAGCCGGAGTCCGAACTGTAGCTGATCCCATGTTTCCTGAAGGTACTTGAACTTAGCTAGTTCGTCTACCCAAGCAGCGTCATGCTGAGGACCACGGAGTTGATCTGGTTCGGTTGCATTGTAAAGAAAAGCTTTGGCCCCATTAGGCCAGGTAACACAACGATTTGTCTTCTCGTAGACAGGGCGGAAGTCCTTAGGGTGAACTGAGAGTAGCCCTTGGACATCATCGCCTACCATGACATCACGTCCGTCGGCGGCGGTCTCAGCCACTAGAGCTATACGAGAACAGTGACCACCGGAGAGAGGAGTGTCACCGCAGACCCACTTGCGTATGGTCTCCGCCCCGGTACGGGTCTTTCCGAATCCACGTCCAGAAAGAATTAGCCATGTAGTCCAATCACCGGGAGGTTCGAGTTGAGAAGGACGTGCCCAGAACTCCCAATTATATCGGAGCTTAGCTAGGGCAGAAGGAGGTAGTTGGGCAAGGGCTGCGGCTCGTTCATCTTCAGGGAGTGCCGCTAGAATCTGTGCTGCCGATACCTCATTTATCATTCGAAAGGATTGATACCGTTCTCTGAATCGTAATTCAACCGGTTAAAAATGATCCCCGCAATGATGATAATAGTTAATGCAATACCACCGAGGATTTCAAAGAATAGTTTCATATAAGGACGACATCCTTCTTCTTCGAGAGTTGATCTAGGAGATTGACTAACGCAACTGAATCTTCCTCGATTTGTTTGACCTGAATGGCTTCGCCATCCTTACCTGTAATCTCGGTTCTATCTTTCAGCATCCCAAGGATTTTAGCTAGAAGCTCAAGCCCACGAAGCTGATCTGCATCCCTTGCGGTTTCTTTATTGATGATTGTAGTGATCTTCTTGATTACATAATCAGGATCAGCGGCAGTTAGTTTAGCTTCCCTAGAACGCATTTCGTGTGCAATGAGGGCGGCGACACCTTCATGATGTGTAAGGATGTACGCTTGCTTATCGATGTGTGTATTGTCTGCATAGCCAGCACGACGAGCAGCAGCAGTAGCATTGAAGTCAATTAGATACTCCTCAACAAAGGCACGCTGGCGAGGAGACAAAGCCAGACGTAATGCATCCATGTCACCTTTAGCTAGTGCTTTCTTGACAGCTTGAGGTGATGGACGAGATGAATTATGAGGGTATTTCGCTTTAGCCATACTTCTTTCTTGGTAATTGGGTTGCGAACCGGTCCGAATCGCACGGACTCCTAGACCTGTTAAGGCGACTAGTTAAATTAAGATTCGCAACCCTATACTAATATTATACAAGATTTGGTAGGGAATGTCAAGAAGAAAATTCATTTTAGACAAAATAAATTTTTATTGACAAAAGAGACATTCTGTGTTAAAATATCTATTAAGTAACTAATATGTTATATATATGTTAGCAAATAAAGGTGGTTTATTAATTAATAAATATTTATATGTTAACATATTAGTCTACAAATTAGTCGACATATTAGTAGACGTGTTAGTTAACAAGTCTATGCTGACTAGAACGGGGCATAGGATCGGATACTAGAATAGCGTTTAAACGCCCGTAGAGGCACCGTACAGACGATTTCTGAGGGTCTTGGCTACATGGGTAGCGGAAGCGTATCAAATGCGCTAGAATCGCTTTAAATCGACGATTGGTATCGTTGACTCAAAAAGTGAACTTGGTAACTAGTGACCAACCCAAGGCTGATTTTGTATTTTTTATTTCATAGACGAGGTGACTTTACATATACGTAACGAACTCTCGCTTCCATGCCCTCCCCCATACCGCCCCTGCAACTGCCTCGCATTAGCAAGAACATACCAAGAACGTTCCTGCTTTGTCCGTTTCTGCGAGTCATTAGCATTAAGTCCTTATCGCTACTGCGTGTCATTATCATTACGGTTCGTCGTGAATAAGGCACGGTCTGTCGCATTGTATGGGAACGATTTAGCTAGTCGTTCGTTCTACGTATGCGTAGCCTTTTAATCCGCGTGTATAGTGTTCACGGTTTGTTCAGGGCTACGATGAACCGTGCAGAAATAGCGACGAGTTGAGGAACATGGATCGTTCTGACTCGTTGTGCTCTTGGGTTCGTGCGAGTTGTGTGACTTGCATGTTCCTCGTTTGTTCCATTTGGTGACTAGTTACCAAGGAGCAAATGTCTTTGACAACGTGAAACCCTAGCAAATGCCACCGCAAACGTAGAGCGGAACGGGCAATGGTTCACCGTTGTCTTTTCCCTCCTCTGCTAGTCGCGATGGCAAAGGAGAATGAAATGGTTAAGACTAATCAAACGGAAACAGTTTCCCAGCCGACTGAAGAAGCTGCAAAGCTTCCTGAAGATGTCATTGCGGAAGTTCAGGCAATGCCAGAAGAAACGGCTGAATTAATCGCCATCGAAACTCGGCGGAAAGGCAAGGGATTGCTTGAAACCGAAATGGCGGCGGTTACTGAGGCTTTCCGTAACAAGGCCACCACGCTGCAAACTGTCAGACAGAAACTCGCCGAAGTCGCCGACATGGCTTCTGAAAGCGAGGAGCTATCTGGCAAGGCATTGGAGCAATCCAGCGAAGCAGCGGCCTTGCTATATCAGGCTTGGCGCAATTCGGTTGTCGACAAGAACGAGGTATCGGCTTTGCTTGGCGACCTATTCGGATGGCGTAAGAAAGGCGATAGTAAGACAAAGGTACGGACTGGCGACAAAGACCAGTCAGCAACGCCATTCGGTCCGGGTGAGACTATCCGCAAGCGGATCGTTCGAGCCTATAATGCGGCTGAGTATGTTGCTACTGGCGATTGTGACAGTATGGCCTTCTTTGAGCCTATCGAGCAGAAAGACGTTGCTGCGGCTCTTAATGAGTTTCATGACGGGAAGGCTTCGATTGATAAGCTTTTCAAGACACTTTCTGACTTGAAGGCAGAGGCTACTGGCACAAGGCCAAAGGCCGCGTTTGATCCCAATCGAATTGCCGCTCTGGCAAAGCAAATGGGTGAGAACGTCAACAATACTGCCGATGCTATCCTTACTGATGCAGGACTAAGAGCGGCGTACCGTTCCCTGCTTCAGATTATCCAGACTGTTAGCGCAGTTGCGGCTGATAAGCTGGATGAAAAGGACGCTGCATAGGCTTAATACTTCCGGCTGAACCTTACGGTTCAGACACTCTAGGCTAGGGGTTCACGTTCCTGATTTGTTCTCGATGCTTAATTGCGTCGGGGCGATTGGGGACGTGAACCCCTAGCCTTTTTATTTACCCATTGCGTTCTCGTTTTGTTCCTTTTGGTGACTAGTTACCAAACAAATTAGGAGATACACTCACAACGATTTTGAGACACTTTACAGATGGAACGTGGACACGGTTTTCATCCGTTTCCCGTGGTGCTTAAAGCTGAAGCGAACGCTTCGGATAAATAGCCGCCTATTGAGCCTTGAAGCAGATAGGTTCCACGTTCCTTCTGTAGAGTGCGTAAACGGAGAAACGGAAATGCATAAGTATCTATTCGACATGCGTCCCAGACGCCAAAAATGGACAACCCGCAATGACTATCCTCTAGGGTATGTCTTTCATCCAAGCATTCGCCATCGGCTTGCTAGCGATGTCTTAGATCGTGCAGCCTGGCTTGAAAGGGGGAACATGAAATGACGGATATTCAATTACTCGCTTTGATCCTAGACGTAACTATAGGAAGTGCTTTCGGCAACCTAATTGGTAATTCTATTGGTCATCATCGTTATGGATCAGCGATAGTAGCACTCATCGGGCTAATATGTTTCATAATCAGACTTAGCCCAACAATAGGATGCATGAAATGATAGCTAGAGGACATAGATCATTCCTTTGTCTCGGCAAGAAAAGGACTCCAATGTACCAATCTCGCCGCAACGACGAATTAATCGCAACTGTGCTGCGAATTAAACGGCAAGGGTTTCAGGAAACAGTTATAGTATCAAACTAGGAGAACGGAAATGAAAAAGATTGTCACAGTCGCAGAAGTCGAAGGCGAAGGACTTGAAGGCTTGCTTGGAAAGCGGGTTACATTCTTTTGCATGAATTACATCTACACCGGAACACTCGAAGGAGTTAATTCCACCTGTGTTTTATTGTCAGATGCAAAAATCGTTTATGAAACTGGCCCACTAACTGACAAGGCCTGGAAGGATGCTCAATCTCTACCGGGCAGCTGGTACATCGCATTGTCAGGCGTCGAATCTTTTGGGGAACTTAAGTAATGCGGAGACCGGCTAAACAAAAATGGTCTGGGTCTGGGTCTGGGTCTGGGTCTAGGTCTTGGTCTGGGTCTAGGTCTTGGTCTTGGTCTGGGTCTGGGCCTTGGTCTTGGTCTAGGTCTGGGTCTTGGTCTTGGTCTGGGTCTTGGTCTTGGTCTAGGTCTGGGTCTTGGTCTTATTAGAGGAAATTCATAAATGGGGCGTAAACACGGTTTCAGAGGAACGCCGGTTCGCCCGTCGCCAGTACCTAGCTCTAGCAGTCGGGTATTTGAGCGGCGCGGCGATCCGCTTGTGACTGCAAGAGAAGGGCGAGAGAAATTCGGCAGGAATGTAGAGACTGAAAACCCCGATCTCGATCAATACTTCGCTAGTCGCGCTGAATTACTTAGGCCAGAGCAGATTGCTAGGGGGAACGAGTTTCGGAAGTCCATTGCGAGGCAACCAAGTCCACAGCTTCGTGCTGTTCAAGTCCTAGCTAGGATGAATCGTGAATTAGCTAAGGCTGAACGTGGGACGCAGGAATGTCGTGAGCCTAAGGATGCTGTATTTATTTATTGTCCATATTGTGCGTTTCGCGCGAAGGACAGTAGGAAAGTCTCAGCCCACTTGAGATTGCCGAAAGGTCACATCAACGCTTGTAAGGGTAAACCTTGTTAGAAGGAAACCATGAAATGAAAACGGATATGGAATGGGAATGGTACGACGAGCTTTCTGTCGACGAGCACGGCGGACAATGCTGCGGAATCTATCATTTATTTGACTTTTATGACGGTCAATTGCAGGCTTACGATTATAAAAAACATGATTATGTTGACCGAGACGCAACGTTGAATGAAAAGGTAGAGTTTATTGCCAGAGGCGTGAAAATATGTACTCGTTCAAATCACGAACGCATGGCAATCGAAGTCACTCTTATTCAGGATCAACGGAAAACCTGGGAACGGGCGCTTCAACGCTGTGGCTTCAGACGTGTCTTTCGTTTCGTCAATGGCAATACAGGGAACACGGTTTATGTATACTTTCTGGCGACTAATCAGCCGGAGAAGAAGAAAACGGAGTCACTGAGATAGGGGTTCATTATGTGGCCTTTTAGAAAGAAAAGAGTCGTGGCAGTTCTTCCTGAATTAGTTGCCGTTCGTAAAAACACCTATAACGAATATCCTGATGATGGCCCTATTATTGGTTATGAAATCAGATGGAAAGTCGTTCGTGAAGACGTATAAACGGAGTTTTCAAAATGGACCTTAACCTTATCCTTCCAATGGTGCAGAAGATACACGGCTGCACTTTCGCGAATATAGACGCGCTAACCGAGCCTAAGCCCGGTGTGTCTTGTCGTACCACTGGCGAACGAGTAATCATTTTCCGAACCAATGGTGCGTCTGGCTTTGAAGGCATGGTCAAGCGTAAGCTAGTCGCTGCTGGAAAGAACCCGGATTTATTTAAGGTAGGTTCGTTGCCTTGGGGCACTCGCATGGGTGATTTGCCGATTATTGAGTGCCATGGGAAGCACTATCTTCAGACTATTTTGCTGGCTGAAGGCAAGTTAGAGCATTTCCTACCTATTACTGGCGATATAGTCGATCCGAAGGACTTCGGCATTAGACCCAGGTTTCCGGCTAATCAGGGCTTGCCTCCTTCTGATGCTGTAATAATGCATACGTATAAGCTGGAAAGTATCCATAAGATTACGTTATTCGGAGAAACTCTCACGGATTCAATATCCGTTGATAAGCCGACGAGAGCAATTCTCGGGCTTCGTTTTCCGAATAATTCTATCTAACTTTCCAGATACCTGCTGCTGATTAACCGCTTGGCGAGGCTTTTCGCTTAGGGTCCGAGCGTCTACGTCTCAAGAAACGGAAAATCAGTCTGTCTTCAGCGTCTAAGGGCGCGCTGGCAGGGAAAGCCCTTACCTATTCAAAGCGGAGGGTTCCAAATGTTTCTTCAATCTATCACAAATCTATTCCGTACCAAGCCGGTGTCATTGGAGATTTGGGCGCAAAGTAACGCCAATAAGACTTCAGCAGATATGATAATCGCTGATAGAATTAACGCACTCCTTCGGCACTATAGGCCGACACATGGGATCACTTGTGAATGGTACAATACAAAACACTGTCTAAATGTACTAGATATGTTCGCTGGTATAGACACTCAATCAGAACAGACCGGCGCGCGTGTGGCGCGCCATGAGCAACTCCTAATCATGTCTACGGCGCCTCCCGCGCCAGAGAAACGGAGGCCTTACTTTTGGCTCGGCGCGGAAGCAGAAACAATAGAGAAACGGAGGCCTTACTTTTGGCTCGGCGCGGAAGCAGAAACAATCTAGTAGACAGGTGTATCATGTCTGATGAAGAAGGAAATGGCGATCAACGGCCTATAAAACCCGGCGAATTAATCTTCGTATACGGGACACTCCGAAAAGGCGAACGCGCCGCCCGTATGCTCGAAGGCGATGCCGAATATCTCGGTAAAGATCGCATAAACGGGAATATGTACCATCTAGGTGCGTATCCAGGGTTCAAAGACCCCGCGCTCGACGACAAAGGCGGGCCTCTTCAATTCGATCCAAATAAACCTAGCATACTTGGCGAAGTCCACTATGTCCGTACACACGCGCTAACAGCCGTTCTAGATGCATATGAGGGCTTCCCTTACTTATATACCAGATGTGTCGTCTTAACGGCCAGAGAGCGTCCTGTGTGGGTCTACGTCTATTATAATCCGGTTACGCAAGATCAGCTAATCGAAACTGGTGATTGGAAGAATCCTAGAATGAGTATTGATCATTCAATGAAAAGGAGAATCTGAAATGCGGATGACACTACATCGCGGAGGTTGTTGCGGAATTCGCCATATCTATCTTGGTCCGGGTCAAACTCCGAGTTCTACGTGTCTCGAGAAAGCGGCTGGTTTTAGCGCTCAACTGGGGGAGGCTACGAACGGAGAGTGCTACACCGGGAAAGCCTTTCCACAAGAAACTCACTTAGAACGTTTTGATCGATATCTTGAACTTGATGCTAAAGACCGTCCCAAGGGAATAGTCGAAGTCGTTCTAATTGATTATAGAGTCTATGGCGCTCCTTCTAATAAAATTCGTAAGAAATATAATCAACTGCCTCAATGGGAAGATGTTTTATTGGAGAGGGGTTTTAAGCGCGTTTCTGAGTGTATAAATAGTAATTCAACAAACGGAATGTACGTCTATCATCTTTGTCGTGGAAATAAGGAGTCAGAATAATGGAATTTCTTCGTTTTGGTTCAAGTATCCCAGGGACTTATTGGGGCTGCTGTGCCTGCTGCATCATTCAGAATTTCAATGTCGATCCTGACACCAAGTCCAGCATTCAACTAGTCTCAGGTGACGGCGGATATCCAATTCAGGGGACGGGCGGAAGCTTATTCGCTGGACCGACGTATCGGGACATCTTCTGGCAACGCCTACGTTGTGGAACATTCGACAGCAGGGACATGCCTAATCATGCTTTCCTTGCTATTCTTACTGCCAATCAAATCAACGGCAGTATCGGTAAGAAGTGGCTCGAAATCCTGAAGTCCGCTGGGTTTGAGTTCGTCAGGACTGTCGGTAACTCTGTTTACTCTGTACAGGGCATTCTCAATGAACTCCCGAAGACAGGCGGAACTAATCAGAATTACATCTTCGGTCTATTTAGGAATATCGGGACAGGGGCGCAGAGTAATCCGTTTATCCCACCGAAGGCGTGGACCGACTTGGAAAGTGTTATCCCGGAAGCATGGGAGACACTAGATCGACATGACTTGTCGTCGCGTCAGATCGCCGAGGGCCAGTTCGCAGGCCATAAGGCGGTATGGGTACACATCGGCAAGCCTAAGTTCTTGAGTGAAGCCGAGATCGAAAAGGCAGGCGCGCCAGTTATCCTTGCAGGACAGAGAAGTAAGAATCCTCAGGAACCGAAGGCTAGTCGCGAGGCAAGAAATAAGTATCAAGAAAATCTGAATAAGGCTAAGATATCTCCGGGACTGCCTCTCGCCAGTTTCTAGTACGCCTTACTATATGTACGAGGTCGGCCGCAGGTAAGAGCGGGCACCCCAAAGCGGTTTATCCCCGCCGCCTCTATTAGCTCTGAGCATGGCTTAAAACTGCTCACTCCCTTAAAAATTCGACGCTAATCCCAACGGAGCATTAGTCCGTCCTGCGTCGATTCCGAAAAGGCTCGAAATATGCCCCTGATACGCTCAGAGGTTCCCGGCCTTGTTCGTGTCCTAGAAAAAGCCGAACACTATCATTACTTCGGCAGGAAACGAGAAGCATATTCCATTATGCTACGGCTATGTAACCACATAATAGATGATCCCTTAGAAGAGGAGTTAGACAATGGGGAAGGGCGACCGCCCACGGCGTACAAGGAGAGAGAAGAAAGTCATGCTAGAAAATAAGGTCTTATACCTTCCCGGAACGCCTGAGTATACTTCGTCTCTAGAAAAGCTATACGGAAAGCCAGGCGTACCTGAAGGATTTTCTGCGCCATTAGGCAATCCAGCTGCAAGAGTTGTAGTCGATCTCCTCGGCAGACCGCTTAGTGAAGACGATCAATTTGAAATCAATCAGGAGAGCACAGTGCTGACAAACCCTAAAGAAAAGGATTTTCCAGTGACATTACTGCGAGATAGTAATCTAAAGATGCCTGAACTCTGGCTAAGCGTATATATTCACGGCCCCGATATCGACGCATATGGTTTTCCCCTAATGTTTTCTAGGGCTAGATGTACCGCAGCTAAGGATGCAGATGAAGCCGATCTAGTTGTCTTTACCGGCGGCCCTGATGTTAATCCGACTTGGTACGGTGCTAAGCCGCATCCTAGGTCTAATTGGGACGATAATCGAGACGACAGTGATTTTGAAATGTATAATTATTGTGAGGCCAAGGGCATTCCTATGCTTGGGATTTGTCGCGGTGCTCAGTTCCTTCACGTAATGAACGGCGGAACGCTATATCAGCATGTCGAAAATCACGGTAGGGGACATGCGATGTTCGATAGACGCCAGCAGCTTCGTCTAGAGAACGTATCTAGTACCCATCACCAAATGTGTATGGATAATCCTCTAGTTGGCCCTGATGGCGAGAAACGAATGGAGGTTATCGCACATTCTGGGAAGATGGGCCTGAAGTACGTCGAGGAACACACAATCCACGAAGGCGATGTAGATATTGAGGTTTACTTCTATCGTGATACGTGTTGTATAGGTATTCAGGGGCATCCTGAGTATCGTGGATATGATAAGTTCACTCAATGGAGTCTAGAGCTTATTCAGCACTGTATCTGCGATAATCCTGATGTTTCCATTATTGACCACAGGAGTCGTCTGCGTCCTGAAATTGTGGAAGAACGCCAGATGTACATGGCCGAAACAGTTCAACTCGTTGTACCTGCAAAGGCTCTATAGAAAGGATTAGTCTGTGTGTGGAATTGTAGGAATTGTAGGAAAGCTAGGACTAAAAGACGAAGCGACGATCCAACGTTTACTATTGTTGGATTATTTTCGCGGGATACACTCCACAGGTTTCGCCAGCGTAGACGGGACTAATCATTCCGTTGCTGTCTCTAAGATTGGCAGTAATCCGATTGATTTGTTTGGACTGAAATCATTTCAAGAAGCCTGTAATGGTTATCGTTCGCGTGTGTTTCTAGGCCATAATCGACATGCAACTAAAGGCAAGGTGTCTACTGTAAATGCTCATCCGTTTGAAGTAGATCACATCGTCGGGGTGCATAATGGCACATTGGATTATGAATCGCATAAGCGCCTTGAAGAAGCTTTAGGGGAGCAGTTCGAGGTCGATTCACACGCCTTGATTTCCGCCATCGCAAGGCTAGGCATCAATGAAGCGATTAGCTTGTGTGAAGAAGGAAGAGATTCTCATACTGGCGCTTGGGCACTTGTATGGTGGGACGGTAATGATAAAACGTTGAACTTCTTGCGAAACAAGCATCGTCCATTGTGGTTTGCGTATGATGAGAAGTTCGATAGGATGCTATTCGCATCTGAACATGAACATATCTCTATGAGTGTGGGGTGGAGTAAGCCAGGCTACAAGCTTCATAAAGATAAAGACGGGTTCGGCTTCTGGCAGTTTACTGAGGACACTCACTACGTCCTTGATCCCTACGCGTTAGGACACGATAAGCATCCGAAGCCGAAGACTAAGAAGCTCAAGGGAAGGGAGGCTACACGGGCAGTCGGCTATGTCCCTTTCGTGATGCGGGACACGTCTGGAACCACTTCTACCACTGCTACGAAGACGAACTCGAACCAGAGGACCGGATGTTCTACGACGGCTTTGATCCCGCGTTCCAGCTCAACGACGACGTACCGCCATTCGACTAATAACAAGCCAAGAGATTGCATTCAACTAAACGGAACCAGTGCGTCTCCGTTGGCCGGAGTAATCTCAGAGGTACTCTTTGATACTATTTCAAAGTCAGGGTGTTGGTTCTGTTCAGCTCCTGTTGAGATAACTACACCGGGAATAGCTATTTTAGAGAAAGATGATATTGTTCTGTGTCCCAAGTGTAATGGACAAGCTGTAACCACTGACTCAACTCCGCGTAGAATTTATCTACCGGGCGCAGTCTTTGATCAATATTGAGGAGACTAAAATGCCGAATAATAATACTACTCCCCAGAACGCCGAATTTATTATATCACAAGGAGCGGCTGCACAACTTCTTAATACCCATTGGCTTGACGAGAACTCGACAACAGGTCTAACCAAGGTGGGTAAAACAAAGAAAGGACTAAAATCGAGTACTGCGCCAATGAATCTTCGTAAAGGTTTCAAGATAGGGGCCGATCCTGAACTCTTCATCTTTAAGGATGATAGACCTATTCCTGCGGAGTGTATTCCGGGAAGTAAACAAGAACCTTATGTCGTTCCCGGAGGCGCTATTCAACGGGACGGTATGGCTGCGGAGTTTAATATCGATCCGGTTACTACGTTTGAGGACTTTGTTAAGAATTTCGATCTAGTAATCGATGCGTTGAAGTCCTATATACCAAAGGGTTGTGAACTCCGGGCCGTTCCTTCTGTTACATTTGATCCGAAGGAATTTGATCCAGCGCCAGATGAATTCAAGGCCTTAGGTTGTTCGCCAGATTACAATGCGTGGACGGGAGAACTTAATCCGCCCCCGAACCTAGAGAATCCTTATCTTAGATGTGCAGGTGGACACTTGCATATTGGATGGCAGGATGATGGCGAGTTCGACGATCAGCACGTATTGAATTGTCGAGACCTAACAAAGCAGCTAGATTACTATCTCGGTCTGTGGTCTTTGAGGATTGATCCTGACAAAGATCGTAGAAAGCTATATGGTAAGGCCGGAGCATGTAGGCTTAAGCCCTACGGAGTTGAGTACCGGGTTCTGAGTAATTTTTGGGTATTCGATACTGAACTCAGACGGCAGGTTTGGAATCGGTTGTGTACTGCAATTGATACTATATCTCGTTATTATCTTCCTGAGAGGTATGGTCCTGATTACAATAAACTATTAATTAGCAGTATTGACAATAGTTCATTGCAAAATACAGCAATTTCTTTAATCCCTTGTGTACTTTAGGATCGTGAAATGGCCGATTATCCTAACTTTTACGAAAGTCTCAAAGAAGCCAATATGCGGCTTAATAGCACAGTCGTCATGTATGAAGGAATTCCGTATTACGTTCTAGGGATTACGGACCACAGAGGCGACGGAAAGTTCCGTATATATTTAATCGACTTGGGTAAACTAGACGAAGCAGACGAGTATTTCCGAGTTAAGTCCAATTTGCCCGGAGGTCACTCGTCTCTGGGTGTGAGCTTTGATGAACTAATAATTAGAGATAAGTTTCCTTTTATTCACCGGAAATACATGACTTCTGCGGGATTTAATAAATTCCGTCCATTTTCCTTGGGGATGATGAATGTTAAGTCACCCTGTGCGGCAGCAGTCTACGTTGAACGACAGCCGAATAGGAAAACTGAGCAAGGTCTTATCCAGAGTATGTTGTGTGAGACGTTTATCACTGCCAGCACTAGGAACGGCAATCTTAAGCAGAGTATGGCAACAAATATTCTGTCCGAGGAATTCAAAGATTGTATCCTAGCCAATCATCCATCACCCAAAGAAGCTATCGAGGCTATAGTTAATCCTAAGATTCAGAATGAGTCAATTGCTTTTCACAGGCAATTTGCTTTGGTTCGTGGGCCAGTGGATATGGTATTTCTTGCATATAAAAGTGACATCGTTGGCTATCTTCCTTATGGGGATTATTCACGCGTAAAGCTTGCTAAGAATTTTCAACATACTCGCGAGGTAATCTCCGAACTAAATCTATTCGCATCAATTCAATAGGAGATCAATGGTGCATAAAGCGTTGGTTAAAGTTCCCGACGAGCCGAAGCCTGGCTTTACGGTAGGGGTACTGTGGAATAAACAATTGAAATCAAAGGGCGACGTAGGTATTGAAATCGAAGTCGAAGGCAGCCATCTTCCCAAATTCGATGATGTCCCTGCTCCATGGGCGTATAAAGAAGATCACAGTCTTCGTGGCACTGATAACGCTGAATACGTCCTGTCCAAACCAATTGAGTTCTCAAAGGTATCAAAAACGTTAGCTGCATTATGGGCAGCTTTTGATAAGTTCAAGTCCAAGATAGACGACAGCAATAGAACGAGTGTGCACGTTCATCTTAATGTGCAGGACTTCCACCTTAATAGGTTGGCGTCATTCGTCGCACTATATATTGTCTTCGAGGATGTGATCACCGAACTCTGTGGTGAGCATCGTAAAGGGAATCTATTCTGTCTACGGGCAACTGATGCTCCTGCTATAACTACCGTCTTCAAGAAGTTCTTTCAGAAGGATGGACGGTATGAGGTCAATTCAAACTGGCACTATGCCGGGCTTAATCCTCAGGCGATTATGAAGTTCGGTAGTCTTGAAGTCCGTACCATGCGAGGCGTATCTGATCCTAAGCAGATCGAGGATTGGATTAGTATTCTAAAGCGTCTTTACGACGCCTCAGAGACCTTCCCTGATCCGAGGAGCATCTGTGCCTCATTTTCTATGAACGGGCCTCAGGCGATGTTTGAGGAGATTCTAGGGGCAGATGCACAGTTAGTGCGAACCAATACTAAGCTGAGCGGGAGTCAAATCTCTGACATGATGTACGACGGTATCCGTCTCGCTCAGGACATTTGTTATTGTAGAGATTGGAGCGCCTACAAGCCAGTGGATTTGAAACCTGATCCATTTGGTAGGCCGTCGAGTCAGGTAGCTAAGTCCTTGTCACAAGGTGCCAGCCCAATTCCTCAACATGATACACTAATATCAGCGGGCGGATATGCTGGTATTAATATTCAAGTTGCAGATGATGAAGAAGATTACCCACCGGATGACGATGATGTCGAACCTTACTTTTAGGAGACTGCCGAGTGTTCATAATCAATGCATATAAACGGCAATCCAGAGGGGCTAAGGCACTTGCCAAGGCTCTTAAAGGTCGTCGCTATAGGACGGGGGATGAGGTCCATCCTAATGATACAGTGATTAATTGGGGAGACGGAAAGTGTACTTTGAACAATGTATTAAATCAGCCTTCGGCAGTGGAGATAGCGAGCAACAAGAAGAAGTCGTTCGAGATTTTCGCTGCGAAGGGTGTCCCTGTCCCGCGCTTTGCAACTGGCAAGGAGACTGTCACTTGGAGTGGGAAAACAGTTTGTCGTCACAAGTTAACCGGACACTCGGGCGAAGGGATTGAAATAGTAGAGAGCGGAGAGGAACTTCCAGATGCGCCATTGTACGTCGAATACAAAAAGAAGATGGTCGAATACCGAATTCATGTCGGAACGGCCAACGAAGAAACTCGGGTCATTGCAGTCCAGAGGAAGGCTCGCGACCTCAGTGTACCTGATGGACTTGTCAATT
>Ga0157369_10004650_pt1 | contig 16130 bp, 13 predicted proteins | sample C25metaG_FD_113461 | JGI IMG/M metagenome (GOLD analysis project Ga0157369, IMG submission 113461) | Corn rhizosphere microbial communities from Kellogg Biological Station, Michigan, USA - C2-5 metaG | ecosystem: Host-associated > Plants > Roots > Rhizosphere > Soil | place: USA: Michigan... | reverse complement strand
GTTTTCGAAGCGGCTGTAGATCTGGCCAATCACGTTTTTCGCCACTGCATCGGGCTTGATAATCGACAGGGTACGCTCGATCGCCATAAAAACTCCAAAAAATTAAGGGGTTACGAATTCTAACGAATCTGCAATTGTAGCATGTTCCAGTGTATGATTGCGATCAAACCCTTACGCTTCGGAAAGGCGGTGCAAAATACCCGGCAGCGCTTGAAACTCGCGCGCACCGCACCGATCTTAGGAACGGGTAAGCCAGGTGCCCGGCTCGTCGCCGAGCACCGAACGGCCCAGTTTGAATGCGTTTTTACGCAAGGAGAAAGCATGAACGACTATCCGTACAACGTCGCCCGCGGCGGCGCCGTCGGTTCGGCAGCCCTTCGCAACCGGGTGCTACGGAATACTTATTGGCTGCTCGCACTGTCAATGGTCCCGACGGTCATCGGCGCATGGCTGGGCGTTGCGACCGGCTTCTCGCTTTTTGCCGCCACGAGCCCGGTAATGAGCATGTTCGCGTTCCTCGCGATCGCGTTCGGCTTCATGTTCGCGATCGAGCGGACGAAGGAAAGCTCCGTAGGCGTGCTCGTGCTGCTCGGCTTCACGTTCTTCATGGGCCTGATGCTCTCGCGCATCCTGACGATGATCCTGCACTTTTCGAACGGTGCCTCGCTCATCATGCTCGCGTTCGGCGGCACGGCCGTCATATTCGCGGCCATGGCCACGATCGCCACGGTCAGCAAGCGCGATTTCTCGGGTCTCGGGCAGTGGCTGTTCATGGGTGTGATCGTGATCATCCTCGCGAGCATCGCCAATATGTTCCTGCATCTGCCGGCGCTCATGCTGACCGTCTCCGTGCTGGCCATCGTGATCTTTTCGGCCTACATGCTGTTCGACGTTCAGCGGGTCGTTAATGGCGGCGAAACGAATTACATTTCGGCCACGCTGTCCATCTATCTCGATCTCTACAACGTTTTCGTCAATCTGCTGTCGCTGCTCGGCATTTTCGGCGGCAATCGGAACTGATCGGTAGCGGCAGCATTGCCGCGGGCGCCCGCCAATCGGTAGGCGCCCCCCCCCACCGCCCATCGTAAGAGTGAGCCCCCGTGCGCTTGGCGCCCGGGGGCTTATTATTTGCGGCGCGGCATTCGGGCCCGCTCCGACCCGCCACCACGCCGCACCGGCGCGAATCCAGCGTCGAGTTTCAAGTTGGCGGGAAATAACGAGATAGCTAAGATCGGCGGCTCACCACCGTATCGGGATTTGAATCCGTGCGTTGTCCACGCTATGCGTTTGCCCCAACCGCTTTAGACTTTCCTTGCCCGCCGCGTCCCCTGTCTCAGCGCCCCTTCACCAACTGCCGAGCCCTACCACCGGACAATGCGGCAAGCCCCATCCTGCGCGGCGGCGCCATGCAGCCACCGTTGCAACGTTCGTCCTTGTCCTCTTGCTGCACGCGCTAGCGTGGTGGCGCCTCACTGCCTCGGCGCCTGAACCGGCGGCCGCCGAGGAAGCGGCGCCGCGCCGCCCGGCGCTCGTCGTCGCACTGCTGCCATCGCTTCCCGCGCCCCGCGCGTCCGCTAATGCATCGCCAAACGAGGGTGCAGCGCCGCGGCCGCGCATCCGCTCTGACGCGGGTGCGAGAGCGCGCGGGCCGGCGCTTGCGTCGACATCCATGGCAGTTCGCCCCGCGCAGCGATCGGTTTCGCCGCCAGCCGGTACGCTGGATCGCACGGTAGATCCGCACAGCGCGCTCGAGCGTATCGGCAGATCGGGAGCGTCGTCCTATCGCAGTAACGCGGAGCGCGCCGCGGCGGCGGCTGGCTCGACTCACCCCGCTTTGGCGCCTGCGCAGCGCGAATTGTCGCGGGAGGCGGCAAAGGCAGCCTACGCCGATTGCCGCCGAACCCATGCGGATATGGGCTTGCTTGCTTTGCCGATGCTTGCTTACGAGACACTGAGCCCTTCGGGCTGTCGGTGGTAAAAACGGCTGCGTGCGCCGCTACGGCGAGCGGTTTCGGCTGCCCGCCACCGCTCGCTTACCCGCGCTCGAACAACGCGATCGATTCGACGTGCGACGTATGCGGGAACATGTTGACGACACCCGCGCCCTTCAAGCGATACCCTGCCTCATGCACGAGCAAGCCGGCGTCACGCGCGAGCGTCGCTGGGTTGCACGACACATAAACGATCCGTCCCGGCAGCGATCCCGCCCCGCTTTGAGCGATCTCGGCGAGCGCCTTCGCGATAGCGAGTGCGCCTTCTCGCGGCGGGTCAACGAGGAATTTGTCGAACGGCCCCAGCGCGCGCAGATCGTCGGCCGTCACCTCGAACAGATTGCGGCAAGCGAACGACGTATGACCATCGACGCCATTGACTTTCGCGTTAGCCAGCGCGCGCGATGTCAGCGCCTCGCTGCCTTCGATGCCGACGACTTCGCGCGCGAGCCGAGCCAGCGGCAACGTGAAGTTGCCCAGGCCGCAAAACAGATCGAGCACGCGTTCCGAGCGGGCCGGCGCGAGCAGTCGCAGCGCCCGACCGACGAGCACGCGGTTGATCGCATGATTGACCTGGGTGAAATCGGTCGGCTTGAACGGCATGCGAATGTTGAATTCGGGTAACGTGTAATCGAGTTCGACCTCTTTCGGGTACAACGGCACGGCCGTGTCGGGTCCCTTCGGCTGAACCCAGAACTGCACGCCGTATGCGTCCGCGAACGTGCGCACCTGCGCCTCGTCTTCGGCTGTCATCGGCTCGAGCACCCGCAGCACGAGCGCGGTCACCGTCGAGCCCACCGCCAACTCGATTTGCGGCAAGCGATCGCGGATCGACAGGCTTTCGACGAGCCGGCGCAGCGGCACCAGCATGGCCGACACATGAGGCGGCAGCACTTCGCAGCTCGTCATATCGGCAACATAGCTGCTCTTTCTTTCGTGGAAACCAACGAGGACCCCGCCTTTTTTCGCGACATGGCGAACGGTCAACCGCGCGCGGTAACGGTAGCCCCATGACGGCCCGTGGATGGGCCGGAACACCGTCTCGGGCCGGACCTTCGCCAAGTGCCAGAGGTTATCCTCGAGCACACGCTGCTTGATCGCCACCTGCGCGCGCTCGTCCACATGCTGCATCGAGCAGCCGCCGCACGTGCCGAAGAACTTGCATTGCGGCGCGGTGCGCATGGGACTTGCTCGTAAGACGTCGACGACTTGCGCCTGCTCGAAGCTCGCCTTCTTGCGATAGCTCGAGTAGGACACACGCTCGCCCGGCAGCGCGCCTTCGACGAAAATGACCTTTCCGGGTTCGCCGTTCTCGGTCGTCAAACGGCCAACGCCACGCGCCTCCATATCGAGCGAGTCGATTTCGATAATAGGGGCTCGAACGGGTTCGGCGGGCGAGGCCCCGCTCTCGCTGCGACGCGCTTTACTACGAGGAAATTCAGACACCTGCGGCTTCCTGGCGGACATGGGACGAAAGGCGAGATTGTAGACGAACGGCGCAACGCAACGGAGGCGACTGTGAAGCTCGTGAGTTGGAATGTGCAATGGGGACGCGATGCCCAGGGCCGCGTCGATCTGCAGCGCACTGTCGAACAAGCCCGGCGTCTGGCCGATTTCGACGTGATCTGCATGCAGGAAATCACGCGCGGGTTCGGCGCCCTGCCCGGCGGGCCCGGCCCCGACCAATTCGCCGAACTCGAGCAAGCGCTTTCGGGTTACACCGTGCTCGACGCAATCGGAGCGGACCTGCCGTCGCTAGACGGATCGCCGCGGCGGCGCCAGTTTGGCAACGCACTGGCGACTCGATTGCCGGTTTCGCTGGTCATACGCCACTCACTGCCGTGGCCTGCCGATGCCGCCGCCCCGTCGATGCAACGCGTCGCGCTCGAGGCGGTCGTCGAAACGAACGGCGGCGCGCTGCGGATCATCGTCACGCATCTCGAATTTTATTCGCTGAAGCAACGCCTCGCGCAAGTGGACGCGCTGCGGCGCCTGCAACAAGAGGCAGCCGATCATGCCGCGCATCCGGCCGCGGCTGAAAACGCTACGGGCCCGTTCGCACCGACGTCGCGGCCTGTTAGCGCAATAGTGTGCGGAGATTTCAATAGCGCATTCGGCTCACAGGCGTATCAACGGTTTATCGCACCGCTAACCGGCGCGCCCGGGTTCATCGATGCGTGGACCGCGCTGCATCCGGGCCGAACGCCACCGCCCACCGCAGGCGTCTACGACACGCAGCAGTGGAGCGACGGCCCCATGGCCTGCGATTTCGTGTTCGTCACGGAAGACCTCCGCACTCGGCTGCGAAGCTGCGAGAGCGACGGCGCAACCCAAGCATCGGATCACCAGCCGATCGTGCTGGAGTTGGATTGAGGTGGCAAAGCCCTTTGCAGCCGCTCGAGCGCGCGAACGAACGCCGAACGCCGCGGGGATGGCTCGACGCGGTGTCAGTTCGGCGTGGCGCCGCCGCCGGTGAGCTCGCCGAAAGCGGCTAGATATTGCGCCCAATGCGGTGCGCTTTCTTGCCCGAGGGACTGCTTTACGAAAGCGATCTCGTCCGTGTACTCATCGGGAGAAAACGCACCCCGCATCAACTGAAAGCGGCAGTAGAGCAGGTAGGTGTTGACGACATCCGTTTCGCAATAATTGCGGATCTCTTCGATACGCCCTTCGCGGAACGCCGTCCACACCTGGCCGCCGTCCATCCCGAGTTTGCCCGGAAAACCGCAAAGCTTCGCGAGCGAATCGAGCGGCGCATTGGCGCGCGCCTGGTACATGGCGAGCACATCCATCAGGTCCGTATGACGCGAGTGATACCGGCTGATGTAGTTATTCCACTTGAACTCGCGATCGTCTTCGCCGAGATCCCAATATCGCGAGGCGGAAATTCCATGCACTAGCGCCCGGTAATGCAAAACGGGCAAATCGAAGCCGCCGCCGTTCCACGACACGAGCTGAGGCGTGTACTTTTCGATGACGCGATAAAACGATTGGATGAGCGCGGCTTCGCCGTCATCGACGGTGCCCAGCGATCGCACGCGAAATCCGGTGCGATCGCGAAAGACACACGAAATCGCCGCCACGCGTTGCAGGTAGTGCGGCAGGAAATCGCTACCGGTTTTTTCGCGACGCGCGGCAAAAGCGTATTCGGCCACTTCGGCGTCGGTCATGGACCCGGGCAAATCGTCGAGACGACGAATGCCGGGGACATCGGGAATCGTCTCGATGTCGAAAACGAGAATCGGGATCATGAACCAGGATTCGTTCTGCAGAGGAAACGCGCGGGCGCCGTCACGCTAAAGGACCGCGTCCTTACGCACTCCGTTGGAGGCGAAAAAGCGTTTCAGGCGCACGAGCGCCTCTTGTTGGATTTGTCTCACTCGTTCGCGCGTGAGACCCATTTCGTCGGCCAACTCTTCGAGCGTCGCCGGCTCGATGTGATTGAGGCCGAAGCGCCGCTCGATCACATGCCGGTGTTTGTCGGACAAACGCGACAGCCACGCACGCGTCAAGGTCTCGAGTTCGCGATGCTGCACTTCGGCATCGGGCGATTGGCTTTGATCGTCCGATAGCAGATCCAACAGGCTGCTGGCCGGGTCCAAATCGAGCGGCGCATCGAGCGATGCCGTGTGCTCATTGAGCGCCAGAATAGCGGTCACTTCGTCGGTGGTCTTGCCGGTCAGGTAGGCGATATCGTCGATACTGGCGTCGCGCCGCTCCACCGGCTCGCCCGAATTCATCGAATTCTTTTCCAGATGACGCTTGGCGCGCAGCACCTGATTGAGTTCGCGAATGACGTGGACGGGCAACCGCACGGTGCGCGCTTGGTTCATGATCGCCCGCTCGATGCTTTGGCGGATCCACCAAGTCGCATAGGTCGAAAAGCGAAAACCGCGCGTAGGGTCGAATTTCTCGATCGCGTGCATGAGGCCGAGGTTGCCCTCTTCGATCAGATCGAGCAAGGGCACGCCGCGATTGAGGTAGCCCTTGGCAATGCTCACGACGAGCCGCAGATTGCGCTCGATCATCACTTGGCGAGCCTCGAATTCGCCCGCCTTGGCCAACCGCGAATAGCGCTGTTCTTCCTCCACCGTCAGTAACGGCTTCACGCTGATGCGATTCAAATAATGCTGAATCGTGTCGGCGGTCAACTCCGCCTGCAGGAGCGCGCGAAAGTCGTCGGGATCGGGCGCCGGCTCCGCCGCTTCTTCGCGTCCTTCGCTCTCTTCGCCTTCCCCCGAAGCCGCCTCTGGCTCGAAATCGGTTTCGGCCTCCGCCGGTTCGTCGTCGGGCTCGGGCGTCGAAGCGCCGGCATCAGGCGCCCGGTCCTGAGTGACGAGCGTGTCCGTTTCGGCTTGCTGCTTGCGGCGCTTCGATGTCGGCATGGTCGTATCGCTTTATTGCGGCGGCAAGTATGTCATCGGATCGACAGGTTTGCCCTGCCGGCGGATCTCAAAGTGCAGCATCACGCGGTCGGAATCGCTGTTGCCCATCTCGGCGATCTTCTGCCCCTTCGTCACCGCGTCCCCCTCTTTTACCATCAAAGCGCGGTTGTGTGCATAGGCGGTGAGATACGTCGCGTTGTGTTTGATGATAATGAGATTGCCGTAACCGCGCAGCCCATTTCCCGCATAGACGACGCGCCCGTCCGCTGCCGCCTTCACTGCCTCGCCCGGCGTGCCGCCGATGTTCAGCCCTTTGTTACGGTTGTCGTCGAAGGAGTTGAGCACGTTCCCGTGCGGCGAGACGGGCCACGCGAACGTTAGGTTGCCGTCGCTCGTGGCCGCAGCCGCCGGCGCGCTCGCCGCGGGTTGCGGTGGAATCGTGGTAGCAGTCGAGCCCGGGCCCGTGCCGTAGACCGGCGGCGCCGACGCGTTCGCCGTAGCCGATGCCGTGGCCGGTGCGCCTGCCGTCGACGGCGCGAGCGGCGCGCCTGCGACGGCCCCGCCATTCGTTACAGGCGCCGTCGCCACACCCGGCGTCATTGCAGCGGTATTCGCACCGGGGGGTGCGACGCGCAGCAGTTGGTAGACCTCGATCTGGTTCGGATTCGCCAGATTGTTCCACGCCGCGATATCGCGATAGTTCTGCCCGTTTTCGAGCGCGATCCGATAGAGCGTGTCACCGGGCTTCACTCGGTAATACCCGGGCGGCGGCGGGCCGAGCGGCACGGCCGGCTGCGAAGCGCCGAGGGCGGCCGCCGCGCCCGTGGACAACGGGCTCGAACGATCGACGACGGGCGCCTGGTCGAGCCGCGTCGCGCATGCGGCGAGCGTCGTGAGGGCAAGCGCACAGACGACGCGCTGAGCGGCGGTCGATCGCGCCTGTTCGTTGTTTGTTTGCATCGCGCGCAACGTATACATCGGTGTCAAATCACTCCGGATTTCAAGGGGACAAAAAAAACACGATCGAGACGGGACTCCCGCCACTGGTTGGGAGCCACGCGCTCGACGAGCGTCAGAACCTGAGCCGGCCCGCTCTGCGAACCGACCGGCGCAACGAGCCTGCCACCCACCGCCAACTGATCGAGCAGCGCCTGCGGCACATCGAGCCCCGCGGCCGCGATCACGATCGCGTCGAACGGCGCAACGCTGGGCAGCCCCACCCGGCCGTCACCGTAATGCAACCGAATGTTCGGCACCCGCAGCGGCCTCAAGTTAAGCTTGGCCCGCTCGTAAAGCGGCTTGATCCGTTCGATCGAATAGACGTCGCGCGCAATGCGGGCAAGCACGGCTGCCTGGTACCCGCACCCGGTGCCGATTTCGAGGACGCGCTCGAGCGGACGGCCCACAGCAGCAAGTTCGAGCATGCGCGCGACGACCGAGGGCTTCGAGATGGTCTGGTGATGCCCGATCGGTAACGCGGCGTCCTCATAGGCCTGCGTTGCGAGCCCTGGATCCACGAACATATGGCGCGGCACCGCCGCCATCGCATCGAGAACCCGCGCATCGGCAATGCCGTTGCCGCGCAGGCGTTCGACCATTCGCTCGCGCACGCGTTCCGAGGTCAGCGCGAGCGCGCTCGCAAGCGGGACGTTGGGCGCGCCCATTTTGTCGGCGCCATGCGACGCATGCGTGTCAATTCGGCGCGACGCGGCCTCGCGCGCGGCGAGCGGCTCGCGCGTGCGTTCCGTGGCGGCGCGCGGTTTGCGCTCGAGATCGGCCAGCCCGAGCGGAAAGCGCTTGGCGCGTTCGCCCGTCATGAATCGCGACGCCCGGCGCGCGCCCACTCGCGCGTGGCGGCCATCATTTGCGTATGAGTGAGATCGAGCTGCAGCGGCGTGATCGAGACGCGGCCGTTCGCGAGCGCGTGGAAATCGGTGCCTTCGGTCGCATCGAGCGCCTCGCCCGATGGGCCGATCCAGTAGATCGGCTCGCCGCGCGGATTCGTTTGGCGAATCACGGGCTGCGACGGATGCCGCTTGCCGAGCCGCGTGACTTCCCAATCGCCCAATTCCTCGTAAGGCAAATTCGGAATATTGACGTTCAACAGGGGGTGCGCAGGTAGCGGGTGCGCCAAGAAGTGGCGAACGATATCGGCCGCGACGCGTGCCGCATCGTCTAGATGCACCCAATCCTTTTCGACGAGGGAAAACGCGATGGACGGCACGCCGAACATGACGCCCTCCGTGGCTGCTGCGACTGTGCCCGAGTAGAGCGTATCTTCACCGACGTTCTGGCCGTTGTTGATGCCCGACACGACGAGATCCGGCTTGTGATCGAGCATGCCCGTCAACGCGATGTGGACCGAATCGGTCGGGGTGCCGTTGACGTAATAGAAACCGTTGCCCGAGCGCCAAACCGACAGCGGCCGCGCGAGCGTCAGCGAGTTCGATGCGCCGCTGCAGTTCTGCTCGGGCGCCATGACCGTGACCTCGCCGAGCGGCTTGAGCGCGTGATAGAGCGCCGCCAGCCCGGGCGCGAGATAACCGTCGTCGTTGCTCAATAGGATTCGCATGCGGCGATTGTAACCGAGGAGCGTGAGCACCTCTACGCTCGCGCGAACGGTCGGGGCCGGGATTCATTCGTCTCGAAAAGGCACGGTCGTTCGAGTTGATCTACACTGCATCGACGCGCCTTTTCCCCGCAAGGATCATCAGATGCGAGCCATTCGTTGCAACCGCCACGGACCGCCTGAAACGCTCCAACTCGAGACGCTGCCGGACCTGCGGCCGGGTCCCGGCGAAGTCGTCGTGGACGTCGAAGCGGCAAGCGTGAACTTTCCCGATGTGCTCGTCATCGAGAACAAGTATCAGTTCAAGCCGCCGCTGCCGTTCACGCCGGGCTCGGAAGTGGCCGGGCGAGTGAAGGCCGTGGGCGAAGGCGTGCAGCGCTTGCGCGTGGGGATGCCCGTGGCTGCCTTTACGCGCGTTGGCGGTTTCGCCGAGCAGGCGATCGCTGCGGCCGACGCATGCATGCCGTTGCCCGAGGGAGTCGACTTCGCCACTGCCGCGGCCTTCACGCTGGCCTACGGCACCTCGCACCACGCCCTCGTCGATCGCGCCGCACTGCGCGCCGGCGAAACGCTGCTCGTGCTCGGCGCGGCCGGAGGGGTCGGGTTGGCGGCCGTGGAAATCGGCAAGGTGATCGGCGCGCGCGTGATCGCCGCCGCATCCAGCGACGAGAAGCTCGGGCTCGCCCGCGAGCACGGCGCCGACGCCACGATCTGCTACGGCCGCGAAGATTTGCGCGAGCGTATCGCCGCGCTGACCGACGGCCAGGGGCCGGACGTGATTTACGATCCGGTCGGCGGCGCGCTCGCCGAGCCGGCGTTTCGCAGCATCGGCTGGCGCGGACGCTACCTCGTCGTCGGCTTCGCGAGCGGGGAAATTCCGAAGCTGCCGCTGAACCTCGCGCTGCTCAAAGGCGCGAGCATCGTCGGCGTCTTCTGGGGAGAGTTCGCCAAGCGCGAACCGCAACGCAACGCGCAGGCGTTCGCCGAACGCTTACGCTGGCTGGACGAGGGCAAGTTGCGGCCGCACATCAGCGCTCGCTATCGGCTCGAGGAAACGCCGCGGGCGTTGGCGGATATGGCGCAGCGGCGCGTCACAGGCAAAATCGTCATCACGCCGTAGGGCGATGCGCCGCGCCCGACCACCCAACGGGCTCCAACGAGCGCAGCCGCCTGGGCGCCGCACGACCTTAGACGACCTTGCGCTCACGCAAGCCCTGGATCGCCGCGGGGTCGTAGCCGAGCGAGCCGAGCACTTCGTCGGTATGCTCTCCCAACGCCGGCCCGAGCCAGCGGGTGCCGCCGGGCGTCTCCGATAGCTTGGGCGTCACGTTCGGCAACGCTATGTCGAGCCCGTCTTGCCACTTGAAGTGCTCGATCATCTTACGCGCCGCGAATTGCGGATCGGCGAACATGTCGGCCGCGCTATAAATGCGCCCCACCGGCACATCAGCGGCGTTGAGCACCTCGAGCGCTTCGTCGATCGTGCGATCGGCCAGCCATGCCCCAATGGCATCGTCGATCTCGCTTGTGCGCGGCACGCGCCCGTCGTTGTGCGCCAGCGCCGGATCCTCCGCCAAATCGGGGCGCTCGATCGCCAGCATCAAACGCTTGAAGATCGGGTCGCTGTTGCCGCCGATCACCAAGCTGCCGTCCTTGCACGGATACGTATTGGACGGCACGATGCCAGGCAACGAAGCGCCGGTGCGCTCGCGCACGGCGCCATAGACGCCGTACTCCGGCACGATGCTCTCCATCATGTTGAAGACGGCCTCGTAGAGCGCAACATCGACGATCTGCCCTTTTCCGCCGTTCGCTTGCCGATGGTGAAGCGCCATGAGCGCGCCGATCACCGCATGCAGCGCCGCGATCGAATCGCCTATCGAGATGCCGATGCGCGGCGGCGGCAAGTCAGGATAGCCGGTGATATGGCGCAGCCCGCCCATCGCCTCGGCGATCGAACCGAAGCCTGGCCGATCGCGATAGGGTCCGGTTTGCCCGTAGCCCGACAAACGCACCATGACGAGGCCAGGGTTGGCGGCGCTCAGCACGTCATAGCCGAGGCCGAGCTTTTCGAGCAGACCAGGACGGAAGTTTTCGACGACGATGTCGGCTTCGCGCGCAAGTTGCAGCAGGATCTCCTTGCCCTCCGGCGCTTTGAGGTTCAGCGTCACCGATTTCTTGTTGCGCGCCTGCACGGCCCACCACAGCGAGGTTCCGCCCACCTCGGGATACAGCATGCGCCACTTGCGCAGCGGATCGCCGCCATTCGGATCCTCGATTTTAATGACTTCGGCGCCGAACTCTCCGAGCAAACGCGAAGCAAACGGCCCCGCGATCAGCGTGCCGAGTTCGAGCACCTTGACACCCGCGAGCGGGCCGGTCGATGCGCTCATGTCGATCTTCTCCTCAATCCAAGTATGTGCGAAAGACGAGGCAGCGCCGCGCTGCCTCGCCCGACAGAACCGCTTTCTCTGCCGCGATGGGTTACAGGGAGCGCCGATCCAGCACCGCGCGAGCAATGGTGCCCGCATCGACATATTCGAGCTCGCCCCCCACCGGTACGCCGCGCGCGAGGCGCGTCACGGTCAGCGCCCGCGCTTTGAGCGTTTGCGCAAGATAATGAGCCGTGGCCTCGCCTTCGTTCGTAAAGTTGGTCGCGAGCATGACTTCCTTGACGATGCCGTCCGAGGCTCGTTTGACCAGACGATCGAAGTGGATTTCCTTCGGGCCAATCCCATCGAGCGGGCTCAAGCGCCCCATCAGCACGAAATAGAGGCCGCGGTAGGTCAACGTCTGCTCGAGCATGATCTGATCGGCAGGCGTTTCGACGACGCACAGCAGCGTCGGATCCCGCGACTCGTCGCTGCAGACATCGCAAACGCGCGCCTCGGTGAACGTGTTGCACTTTTCGCAATGACGCAAATGCTCGGTTGCGAACAGCAGCGAACGGCCGAGGCGCTCGGCCCCTTCCCGATCGTGTTGCATCAGGTGATAGGCCATGCGCTGCGCGGACTTCGGTCCGACGCCGGGCAGTGCGCGCAGCGCTTCGACGAGCGCAACGAGAGCAGAAGGCTGTTTCATATCAGTCGTCAGTACGCGCCGCACCCAAAAGACGCCCGCGCCAGCAGCGGGTCCGCGAACGGAGATTCTCCGAGCGCTCGCGGGCGCCGGCTGCGCTCAAGCGTCAGAACGGCAGTTTGAAGCCGGGCGGCAGCGGCAAACCGGAGGTCATGCCGCTCATCTTTTCTTGCGCCGTCGCTTCGGCCTTGCGCACGGCATCGTTGAAGGCGGCGGCGACGAGGTCTTCAAGCATGTCCTTGTCGTCTGCGAGCAGGCTCGGGTCGATCGACACGCGGCGCACATCGTTCTTACAGGTCATCGTCACTTTCACGAGGCCGGCGCCGGACTGGCCCTCGACCTCGATCTGCGCCAACTGTTCCTGCATCTTCTTCATGTTTTCCTGCATCTGCTGGGCCTGCTTCATGAGCCCGGCGAGTTGGCCTTTCATCATGGTTATGCTCCTTCGATCGTGGTGTCGTTACCTGCGGCCCTCGCGTCGACGCGACGCCGCCAATGAGTGGTTGGAAAGAGGTGTCTCTGGTTAGCCGCGGCGCGCCGCTTCGAGCGGACGGGCGCTCAATGCGCGCCGGCTCCCGCCTCGGCGTCCGGTGCGATCGGCCGGACCGAGCCCGGCACGATGCTCGCGCCGAAGTCGCGAATCAGCGACTGGACGAAGGGATCTGCGCCGATCTCGCGCTCCGCCTCGCGTTGCCGCTCGGCGCGTGCCGCGGCGTCCAGCACGGCCGCCGTGCGGCGCGCGGGACCCACCGCGACGCGCACTTCGAGGGGCTTGCCAAGCTTCTCGGCAAGCGCCGTCTTCAGCTTCGCCACCTGCGCAGCGTCGGCGTACTGCGGCACTGGAACGCTCAGCGAGAGCGTGTCGCCGGCCAGTTCGGTCAATTCGCTATTGAAGGCCAATTGGTGCGCCACACCCGTCAAGCCGAGACTGCTCGCCAGAGCCGGCCAGTCGCCCGCGAAGCCGATGGCATCGAGCGCCAGCGGCGGCGGCAGCTTGCTCAAATCGACGGATGGCGTCGTCGGTGCGACGGGTGCGTCAAAACGCGCGTCGAACCGGACGTCGTCGGGACCGGCGCCGAATGCGGGAGTGAAACCGTCGTCGGGCATCCCGGAGAAATAATCGTCCTCCGACGATGGCGGCGGATAGTCGCCCATCGGGGGCATGTCGTCCCATGGCGCGGGAGCGGGAGCCGAAGCCGAAGCGGACGGCTGCGCGGGCGCCTGAGGCGGCTGTGCTTCGACTCGGCGCGGACGCGGCGTAGGCATGACGACGGGCGCACGCGGCGCCGCGCTTTTGGCCGGTGCAACACCGGCCGGCTTGGCAGCCGTTTTGCCGCGGTCGGTCGACACGCGCAGGCCTGCATTGCGCAGAACGTCGAGCGCTGCGCTCGCGCCGCCGCCGCCGCGTGTGCGCGTTTGGTCATCCAGCGGCGGCGCGGCCTGCGGCGCAGCGGCCGCGAGCGAAGGCGCGACATGCGTGGCCGCCTCACGCGGACCCTCACGCGGACCTTCTGTGCGTTGCGGTTCGATGACGGTTGCCTGAGCCTGCCGCATCGCCTCGCGCGGATCTTGTGCGCTGGGCAGTTCGATGTCGGCTGCTTGGGCCTGCGGCATCGCCTCGCGTGGACCTTGTGCGCTGGGCAGTTCGATGTCGGCTGCTTGGGCCTGGGCCTGGGCCTGGGCCTGGGCCTGGGCCTGGGCCTCGCGCGGGCGTTGTGCGTCGGGCGGTTCGATGCCGGTTGCCTCCGCCTGCGTCGCCTCACGCGTGCCTTGTTCATTTGACGGCTCGACGTCGTTGGCCTCTGACTGCGTCGCCTCGCGCGCGCTTTCCGATCGTTGCTGCGCTTCGATGCCTGGCGCCGCATCGAGCGGCCCACGGTCGTCGGCGCCGCTCGGCGTGACGGTACGTCCGCCTGGAAATGCATCGTCGGCAGGCGGCACGGCCGCTTGCGCCGGCCGCGTCTGCACGCCGGCGTTGGCCGCGTGCTCGCTCCGCTCGCTGTGCTGCGCCGGCGCAGCCGGCCGTTCACCGGTGTCGCGCGAAGCAGCGGGATCGGGGTTCGTCGCCGCCGGCGCGCGAGCCGCAGACGGCTCCGGCAGCGAGTGCGCAGAGGCGCGGATATCCGGAACCGGCGGCATGGCGCGGGCCGCGGGCGCGCCCGCCCCGGCTTGAGCCGTCTCGGCCGCATTGGCCTGCGCCGTCACGGCGGCTCGCCGGCCCGGCCCGGCCGGCGAGCCGCCCGCGCTCTTGGACGACGGCCCCGCTCCCGATCCGGGCGGCAACGCCGGCTCGAAAGCAAGCATGCGCAACAGCGTCATCGTGAAGCCCGCATACTCGTCCGGCGCCAGCCCTAGCTCGGCCCGCCCGAGCGTGGCAATCTGATAGAACAATTGAACCTGTTCCGGCGCTAGCGCCTGCGCAAAACGCCGCAGGTCGGCTGCATCGGGCCATTCGTCGAGGACCGACGCCGGCGCGAACTGCGCCCAGGCCACGCGATGGAGCAAGCTCGCCAGATCTTGCAGCGCGGCGGAAAACGACAAGCTGCGCAGCGCCATTTCGTCGGCCACCGACAAAACGAGCGCACCGTCGCCGGCAACGATCGCATCGAGCAGTCGAATCAGATAGCTCTGATCGAGCGCGCCCAGCATGCCGCGCACCGCTTCCTCGGTGACCTGATTGGCCGAATAGGCGATCGCCTGATCGGTCAGCGAAAGCGCGTCGCGCATGCTGCCTTCGGCCGCCCGAGCGAGCAGACGCAGCGCTTGCGGCTCGAACGCAATCTGCTCGGCGGCGAGAATTTTTTCCAGATGACCGACGATGTGCCCCGCCGGCATCTGCTTCAAATTGAATTGAAGACAGCGGGAGAGCACCGTAACGGGGATCTTTTGCGGATCGGTGGTGGCGAGGATGAACTTGATGTGCGGCGGCGGCTCTTCCAGCGTCTTGAGCATCGCGTTGAACGCGTGGTTCGTCAGCATATGCACTTCGTCGATCATATAGACCTTGAAGCGCGCATCGACGGGTGCATACACCGCGCGTTCGAGCAGCGCGGCCATTTCGTCCACGCCGCGATTGCTCGCCGCATCCATTTCGACGTAATCGACGAACCGCCCTTCGTCGATCTCGCGGCACGCGCGACAGACGCCGCACGGCGTGGCCGTGATACCCGTCTCGCAATTGAGCGCCTTGGCGAAAATGCGTGAAAGCGTCGTTTTGCCGACGCCGCGCGTCCCGGTGAACAGATAGGCGTGGTGCAGGCGCGCGCCGTCGAGCGCGTGCGTGAGCGCGCGCACGACGTGTTCCTGTCCGACGAGCGAAGCGAAATCCCTCGGTCGCCACTTGCGTGCGAGAACTTGATAGGTCATCGCTAAATTGTATCAGCAACGCCGCGGCGTCAATGCAACCCCGTGCGTGGCGCCAAGCAAGCGAAGGCCCGAGCAACGACACGAAACAGCCGCGAAACCGAGCGAGCGGATAGACGACTTCTCGATGGCGCGACATTCGGCGAAAAAAAGGACGAATCGCGAAAACCCGCACGGCAAAGCAACGGCGAGCAAAGCACGATGGATGGAAACCTCTGAAGCCGGAAAGGAGGTACGACGAAGATACAGCGGAGAAGTGAAGCGAGGAGAAGCGAAAGGTGACGAGCCTGACCCTCGGCACTGGTGGAAAACGGCTGTGGCTGCTTCGTTCCCGACCTGACCAGGTTGACCGCCCCTCCATGCGAGGAGGCCCGTCACGAAGCATTCTATCACCGAGTGCCCCGGCGCGCGACTGCCGAGCGCGGATTTCTTTCCGAGAGACGGCCCGCGAGTGCGCGCGATGGCGCTCCCATGGGCGCTATCGCTTTGCACGAGGCATAGCAATTTGGGCTAATATGACAAACAGACGACCCGTAAGCGAGCCCAGCGCATCGACCGGCTCGCCCACTTTCCTGCGAAACGAGCGCCGTATGCGCTGCCGGGCAAGTTCGACAGCGCGCTCGCGCTCGGAACGATTTCCCGTTTTGGTGTATCGTGGCGAGCAATTTCAGACGCGGGCCTCGAACCCGAAGAGGTACTTTTACATGAGCGAACAAATCAAGCACATCAGCGACGCATCGTTCG
>Ga0157369_10004649_pt1 | contig 16132 bp, 13 predicted proteins | sample C25metaG_FD_113461 | JGI IMG/M metagenome (GOLD analysis project Ga0157369, IMG submission 113461) | Corn rhizosphere microbial communities from Kellogg Biological Station, Michigan, USA - C2-5 metaG | ecosystem: Host-associated > Plants > Roots > Rhizosphere > Soil | place: USA: Michigan... | reverse complement strand
TTCAGCGCCTTTGTGATGCCCCAGGGCGCGAAGCCGCCGTGGCAAATGTCGGGATGGGCCATTTGCGACGGATCCGCCGAAAACCAGCCCGCCGCCGTGTACCGAAGGTCAAGCAGATTGAATCCTTCCATTGACCATTCGTCATTCGAAAACCCGTCCTTGCGGACAATGACCATCGCGCCGAGATGCGTATCGCGCACCAGCTTCCAGCTCGTCTCGCCGCAAGGGACAGCGACCAGGGTTGCGACCCGCGATCCTTCCGGAATGTAATCGAGCGCTTGGAGCATTCCCTGCTGGCGGTCGGCTGCTATGCCCAGGCTGAGCGTGGTTGAACCGATCCGAAGCAGGAAGAAGGCGCATCCGAGCGCTGCCAGCGCCATCGCGTGACGGAAGTCCATACGATCCCGAAAGCGGATCGCGAGAAGCGCCACCGCGTAAGCATAAGGGACTAACCGCATGTCGGCGTAGGCCGAGCCGAAAATAATCCTCGGCAGAAGTACAAAGGTAACAGCCAACACCAGCGCCGAAAAAGCCAGGTTTCGGGACAGCGTCAGTTTTCGGCTGACCAACGCGTACAGCCACACCAGCGCTACAAAGATGAGCGAGGCCAAATCCAAAAGGTGCCACCGATCGCGAAGCGCCGAGAAGATCGCCACCCATTTATGATGCCAGTCCCACCAACCCGCCGTTTGGCCGCCGTGGGTCTCGCTTCTCCAGGCAAGCATCACCAGGATCGGCAGCGTCATGACAGCAGCATGGATTGCGGCGTAAAACCCCGCCTTGAGCCAGCGGCGTCCATTGTCATGCTGCCGGACCGCCTCCGCCGAAAAGCACAACAGGCCTAGCGCTCCCCAGCCGTAGGTGTGGCAAAAGAAGATGAGGACCGAGATCGGGACGAACAGCATCGCCCGAAGCCGGAGCTTATCGCGATGGGCGAGATGCAGCCAAAGCCCGAACGCGAGGAACGCCAGCGCCATCGAAAGTGCGAAATTCACGAAGCCGAAAAGGAACGGGTAACCCAGCGCGAACGGAAGCGCGAACAGCGCCGTCGGCGGCACTCTTCCGTGAACCTCCCGCGCCACCCAAAGAAAACCAGCCACCGTCATGGGCGGGATCAGCATGACAATGAGCTTCACCGCGGGCTCAAGTCCGAGAAGCCGGCCGAGCGGGAGAATTAGTACGTCGACTCCGATGTTACCGATCGCTGCCCAGTGAAATCCGTAATAGCGCGGCAGCCACGGGGAACGCATGATGTCGAGTTCGACCCGGTATCGCCCCATGTGCCCGAACAGGTCCACCAAAGGCGGAACCTGCGGGTAAAAGAGGGGTGCCGCGGACAGGATCACAAGGGCGGCAATGAACACCCTGCTTTCCCACCACGGCTGGTGCTCGCTGGTGGCGGCTTCGTCACCCATCACTTCGTGCTCAGACCCCCGAATTTCGGCTGCATTGCCCGTAAGCAACGGCGCATTCAACTAGGCGACAGTATGAAACGGTTAGCCGAGTCGCACTTTTCATGTGGAGTTTATCGAAATGAAAATGTTTCTGCTGTCGGCGACTGCAGTATTGGCTGCCGCCGCTTTCGCTCCGGCAGTTGCGCAGACGCCTGCGCCCGCGCCTGAGACTCCGGTGCATCACATGCACATGATGCAGCCCGTTACTCGCGCAGCTTTCCTTCAGAAGGTGCAAAAGCATTTCGCCCGGCTCGACGCAAACCACGATGGCTTCGTGACGCAAGATGAGGTTGAGGCCTCCGCGCAGGCGATTCACGCCAGAATGTCACAGGGCTTGGCTCAGCACGCCGCCAAGATGTTCGACCGGCTAGACGCCAACCATGACGGCGTCATCACTCAGGCCGAGTTCAACGCGGCAATGGCGAACCGCCCGCAGGCTGCGAATTCGCATCGGCACGCGCCGAGTTGGGACCGGCTGGCCGCCCGATTTGACAGCAACCATGATGGCCAGATCAGCCGCGCCGAGTTCGATGCTGCGCGCGCCGAGCACGAGCAACAGACGGCAGACAGCGGCAAGCCGCATATGCACCGCGCAGGCTTCGCAGCGCAGATGTTCGCCAAGGCGGACATGAACCACGACGGACGAGTCTCGCTGCAGGAAGCCAGCCAGGCCGCCCAGCAATGGTTCGATTCCGCCGACGCGAATCACGACGGAACGCTATCGCCCGAAGAAATGCGGGCCATGCACAAGGCCATGCGCCCGGCCGAGCAGCACAGCTAGGCCGGTTCGGTTTCCTTCGATGAGGCCCGGCGGGAAACCGCCGGGCCTTTCTTGTTCGATGGCGAGGGCTTCTCTCGAAGCCGCTTTTCCGCCTCTGCCATATAGTCCCGGGTAATCGGTAGAGCGCGCCGGTCGCGGACATATTGCACCTGGTAATTGCAGGCGGATCCACTCTCGAACATCACGATCCCGCCAGCGAGATAGAATTCCCACATTCGGAAGAATCGCTCGTCGTAGAGCCGCACCAGCTTCTCGCGATTAGCCCGGCAATTGTTGAGCCAATGCCGAAGCGTGTAGGCATAGTGGAGGCGAAGCGTCTCAACATCGCTTGAGATCAGGCGCGCCTTCTCGCTGGCGGTGCACATTTCGCTGAGGGACGGCAGGTGATAGCCGGGGAAGATCCATTTGTCCGTGAATGGATCGGGCCCGCCAGCTGAGCCCAGCTTGCCGATGGTGTGGAGCAGCATCACCCCGTCGCGCTTCAACAAGCGACGGCAGACGGTGAAGAACTCGTCGTAGTGTGCGGCACCGACGTGCTCGAACATTCCGACCGACACGATCCGGTCGAATTCGCCGTCGAGTGAGCGGTAATCGCGGAGTTCGAACTTCACGTGGTCCGACACTCCGGCCTGTTCGGCTCGCTGCCGAGCGACCCGCAGCTGATCCTCGGACAGGGTGACTCCGAGCACGTCGACCCCAGCCTGTTGATGCATGAAGATGGCGAGGCCGCCCCAGCCCGAGCCAATATCAAGGACCCTCTGCCCCGGCTTCAGGTCAAGCTTGGCTGCGATGTGCGCCTTCTTGTCCCACTGCGCATCTTCGAGTTCCCTGTCAGGGGAAGTGAAATAGGCGCAGCTATATTGCCGATCGGAGTCGAGGAACGTTTCGTACAGTTCGTCGCCAATGTCGTAATGGTGCGCAACGTTGCGTTTCGACTGCCGCGGATTGTTGCGACGAAGCAGCCAGCGGAGCCCGGACTTGCCTTTGGCAAGAAAGCCGGTTTCCTGTTTCCCGTCTTCCCACGGGTTCGAGCTCATGACGAGGTCGAGCAAGTCGAGGATGTCGCCGTTCTCGACGATCAGCCGCCCGTCCATGTAGCTCTCGCCGAGGCCGAGCCGCGGATTTCTGACGATCTCCCAAAGCACCTTATCGTCGGTCAGCCGGACCGTAATATCCTTGCCGCCGCGCCCGCCCGGACCGTAGGTCGCCGGCGGCTTGCCCGGCTCGAGGATTGTGATGCTGCCCTTGGTCAGCAGCTTGTCGATCAATCTTCCGATCATGGACATCCGCGAACGCTCCCAACGTCACCCGAGCAAATGGGCATAACCTGCAAAACGCGATTCGGTCCAGCAGGGTGGCATTGACGATTCTCAATTGGCGGCAGGCATAGTTGATCAGCAAAAGTAGTAAACTTGGTCAACTGCCTGTAAACCATTGAACGATAGCTAGGTTTATCGCCTCAGTTAGTGCATGCGGGGGAAGTCACTTACAATGAAGCTGATAATCCAGATTCCCTGCTTCAACGAAGCGGACCATCTCGCCGGCACTGTCGCCGCATTGCCGCGGCGGCTGCCGGGGATCGAGGCGATCGAATATCTGGTCATCGACGACGGCAGTAGCGACGGAACCAGCGAAGCTGCCGCCCGCTGCGGCGTTCATCACGTCGAGCGGCACCGGACCAACCGCGGCCTCGCTGCCGCCTTCCGGTCCGGCCTCCAGCGCGCGCTGAACGAAGGCGCGGACATCATCGTCAACACCGACGCCGACAATCAGTATCACGGAGCCGACATCACCGCACTGGTCGAGCCGATCGTCGCTGGGCACGCCGACGTCGTCGTCGGCGACAGGGGAGTCGGCCGGAATGCCCATTTTGGCTGGTTCAAGCGCCAGCTGCAGCGGCTTGGGAGCTTCACTGTCCGCAGGCTGTCGAGAACCGACACCACCGACGCCGTCAGCGGCTTCCGAGCGATGAGCCGAAGCGCCGCCCAGCGGATCAACATCACTTCCGACTTTTCCTACACGACGGAGATGCTGATCCAGGCCGGCCGCAAGCGAATGGCCGTGGTTTCGGTTCCCGTGCGGACGAACGGGGCGGTGCGGCCGTCGCGCCTATTCAAGTCGATCCCGCACTTCATCGCCAACACCGGCGTCACGATCGTCCGGGTGTACGCGATGTATAATCCGCTGCGGGTGTTCGTCGGCCTCGGCGCCGTCGCGCTGGGCGTCGGCCTTTATCCCATCGCCCGCTTTTTGTGGTTCTACCTCAACGGAGATGGGCAAGGCCACGTCCAGTCGCTGATCATCGGCGGCGCACTCATTGTGCTCGGCGTCATCACCATCCTGCTCGGCGCAGTCGCCGATCTCATCGCTCGAAACCGACTTCTCCTTGAGCAGGCTCTCGAGCGTATTAGGGCGCTCGAAGATCGCATTCTGCAGCCCGAATCGACAGTCGGCGCAAACGTCCACCATGTCGCTCCTCGCAAACGTGCTGCCCGCCGCTAAGGGCGGCGACTTGGGAGATTCACGGTCATTGAGCACGCGCACGAACCGGGTTCTGTATGCAATCGGGACCGCCTTGTTTCTCGCGACACTCGTCTACCTCGCCGTTCGCATCTCCCAGCAGTGGGGATCGCTGAAAGATACCCGCATTCAGTCTCGTGGCTGGTTCGCTGCGTCCGCTTTTGTTTACGCGACCTGCCACGTCAGTACTGCACTGGCGTGGCCGTTCGCGCTGCGAGTTCGCGGCGATCGAATTCCGCTGAGCATCGGCATCAGGATCGGCCTCGTCGCGCAGGTCGGAAAGTACTTGCCCGGAAATGTAGTCCACTATTTCGGCCGCGCCGCTCTGGGAAAGTCCGTCGGCGTGAAGCTTAGTGCCAGCGGGGTTTCGACCGGTATTGAGATCGCATGCGCCGTGATTGCGGCAGTGGCCCTTGCTCCGGGAGCACTTCTTGGCATCGCGAGCGAGCGCCTCCTGCCGTTCCTGTTTGTCGGTTCCGTGCTTCTCGCGGCCGCAGTGGCCGCATTGTGTCTGTGGTTGGCGCGGGCGCGCGCGAGCACAATTACGCCGATTTCCTGGTTCGCGGCGACCGCAGCCACGATCACGGCGAGCCTGTTTCTGTCGGGCGCATCGGCATATTGTATGCTGCAGTCCATTTCCGCGTTGTCGGCGCCGCTCCTCTACATCGTGGGCACGTTTGCAGTTGCCTGGATCGCGGGCCTGCTCACACCAGGAGCGCCGGGCGGTCTCGGCGTGAGGGAGGCCATCATCGTAGCGCTTCTTGGACCGCGCGTCGGCGCAGCAACTGCACTTGCGTGCGCGATCCTCCACCGCGCTGTCACCGCGTTTGTCGATTTGTTCGCCGGCGTCTCTGGTTACGTGTGGCTCGCCGTCGGGATCCGTGCGAACAGATAGAAGTCGGCAAAGGACGTATTATCAATATCGCGAATGGTCTCTGGATACGGATTCGGCACAAACCCGATTTGCTTGAAGTCGGGGCGGTTCTCCTCAATCCAATCGGTAAACCGCCTGTGGCGCACGTGCACAGAGTCCGACAGACGCTCTTCGTTGCTTGAATAGACGATCACGAACCGATCTGCGGAGTCGAACAGACGCGCGATATAATCCTCAAAGACCCGATCCTCCACGAGATGGTAAATCACGTCGAGCGAAAGCGCGAGGTCGGCCCTGTGCTCGGGCCTCAGATCGGCAGTGTGCACGAAAGCTTTCGATCCATCTTTCGCATACAGTCGCTTTGTCACGTCGACAGCTGTCGTGGAGATGTCCACTCCCAGATATCGCGGGTAATCGGCGAGGCGCAGCTGCGAACCATCGCCCGAGCCGAATTCAATTACGGAAAGCACGCCGTGTTCCTGGACGAACCTGTTGAGAGTCTCGGCCTTGAATGCCGCGAGCCTGTTATATGAGCCGGCACCGGAATTACGGCCCTCTCGATAGCGCGCCTCCCAATAATCTGCGGAACTAAAGCCTGACGCTTTCCGCGCCGCCAGAAGCCGCATCGCAAGCCGCGCAATATTTCGCAGCAGGGGCGTTTTTTTCACCATAAGTTTCAAATGACCCATGTCACGGTCTCGGATGCTCATGGGCTCAGAGGTGTTTTCCGACGAGCCTTTGCGCCCATCGGCGCGCAACTGCCGCGGTTTGCCCAGTTAGGTGCAAAGCGAAATCGCCCCGCTTCAGCAGCACGGCCTTGTTGCGGTGATTATATGCAATCAGATCGGTCACGGCCCGTTCGAATATACGGAGCATGGCGGCCGCGTCTCCGAGGCTCTCAATATTCGAGTAATAATGATCCGGACCGATCGCAGTGAGATGGAAAAAGCCGAATTCCTCTAGCTGTCGTTCGGTTTCATTTTTCCCGCCGGGGTAGGCTTCGATCTGAATCACAGCCTTACTTTCGGACAAAAACGCACGAGCGCCCCTGATGACGTTTGGCTCGTGCCCTTCCACGTCTATTTTAATGCAAAACGGCCCCTCTGCTGCGCTCGAGAAAAGCTCGTCGAGAGTGACGGCCTCAACCTTGAGCTCCACGTGAAAGCCGGTTTTGCTATGGATCGAGGTGTCCACAACGCTGTTCGCACCGGAAAACTTGCTGACAATGCCGAAGGTCACGGCGGCGGACGTATCGGAGACCGCCTTCTCAATCACCTCGATCGTGTCGCCTAGGTTGTTGAGGACGATATTCGCGCGGAGCTCCGAAGCGGCCTCAGGATTCGCCTCGAAGGCTATAATACGCGCTATCATGGAGATGTTAGTAGCGAAAAGCGAGTAGGCGCCAATATTCGCACCGACGTCGAGAAAAGTGCGTGCAGCCGCCGCCTCTGCGAGAGCGATTAGAAGGAACGGTTGGATCGGTTCATACTCCATGGTGAGCCGGTTGCGCCGCGCCGAAACGTTGGTCCACCTAAACTGATCGTACATCAGCTCGCCCCTCCCGAACTCTTGTGTAGGCGCGACCCCAACTCTGTCCAGACGGTTGTCGAGCGCACTTACTAGGTTACTATGTTGCAATGGCTGGTAACATCAGGAAGGAGAGAAGAGCCAGCACCGAAGGGCGGCAAAGCGTGCGCCTGATTACCCGCAAGTGGCCGCCCGCTATTGGCGGCATGGAGACCTACAGCGCCAAGCTTGCAGAAGGTCTTCGAAAACTAGGACCGGTTGAGATAATTGCGTTGCCGGGCCGAAAGTCGGGCCGGGAGCCAGCGATCCTCTCTTTGATATCCTTTGGGTTCGTCACAGCCAATAAGCTTCTGTTCGCAAGCGAAGCGCAAGTCGTGCACGTGACGGATGCCGCCAGCTGGCCGCTTGCCTGGATCGCGTCTGTTCGGCATCGACGAAGCCGAATTGTGATCTCGGCGCATGGTTCGGATTTGAGCTTCGGAGAGCGAGCCGGATTTGGGTCGAAACTTTACCGCACTTACCTACGGGTGGGCTCGCGGCTGCTGCGGCGCGCCCAGATCATCGCCAATTCGAACTACATTGCTGAGTTGGCGCGGAGAGTCGGTTTTCAAGATGTAGTTGTGGTGCCGCTGGGGACAGACTTTCACATGACTACACACGAGCGGCGACAGAATCTCCTTTACGCAGGCAGGATTAGCAGAGCTAAGGGCCTTCGGTTCATCGTCGAAGAAGTTCTCCCGCTGCTCCCCTCTGACATCCGTTTGCGCGTCGCCGGGGCGGTCCGGGAGGAGTCCGAACGCGCACTCCTGTCCAACCCTCGGGTGGATTATGCGGGCACACTTTCACCTGATGAGCTTGCGGACGAGTTCAGCCGGGCGGTCGCAGTTCTCGTTCCCACCCGGGAGTCCGAAGGTTTCGGTCTTGTCGCTATCGAAGCTGCCGCTTGCGGCGCGTGGGTGATTGCGTCGGATCACACGGGTCTTGCCGATGTCGTTCGACCGCCGATAGGAACCGCCCTGGACGCGAACGATGCGAAAGGATGGGCAGCCGCCGTTCAGTCAGCACTCTCGCGGACAGCTGGGCAGCGCAACTCGGATATTCTAGCGGCGCGTTCCGAAGTAGATCGGCGCTATCGCTGGCCGAGGGTAATTGAGAAAGCGGTGGCAATCTATCAAGGTGAGAAGCGCAAATGAGCCGGGTGCAAGTGGAACCGAAAGCCCCCGGGGAGAATGCCCTCAATAAAATGCTTGTTGCTAGCATTCTCCTCTGCCTGGCGCTTCAAGTGTGGCTTGCCCTCGTGATGGAGATTAACTGGGACGAATTCTACTTTCTGTCCCAGGTTTATGACTATCAACGCGGCGAGCTGGCGACCGCGCTCCAGACGCTGCATGTTCACCTTTTCGGCTGGCTCACGGCAATCGGCGGCGATGAAATCCGGCAGGTGATCGTCGGCCGCTTCTTCATGCTCGCATGTGAAAGCGCAACTTGCGCTCTGGTCTATGCCTTATGCCGAACATTTTTCGGCCGGCCGGCGTCGCTGTTTGCAACCCTCGCCTACGTCTCTGCCGGATTCACGATCATTTACGGGGCAAGCTTTCGAACCGACCCACTGGCGGCGATGCTGATCATCGCATCGCTGGCGATTGTCGCTCGTGGATTGATCTCACTTCCCGCGGCAATCGGTTCAGCGCTGTGTGCGGCCGTGGCCGCGATGGTGACGGTGAAGGTGATCTTCTATGCCCCGGCATTCGCCGCGATCGCCGCATACCGGTGGCGGACGTCGGCGGAACCGCGACGTGCATTAGCTTGGCTCGCATTAGCGGGCGCGCTCGCCCTGATTTTCTTTGGCGCGCTTTACTTGCTTCACCTGAATTCCCTGGAAAGAGGGAGCTTGAGCGCTACCCGATCGATGTTGGGCGGGGCCGCATCGACAACCATCGTTGAGGCGGGGCTGTTTTCACAGGGGAGTGAGATCGTTCGCTCCGCAATCCTGGCACCGGTAAAGACGGTTCTGCTGATTACCGCGCTGGTCAGCATCGTGGTCACCGCGTCCCGAAATAAGGAGGAGCGTTTGGAACTGCTCGTCCTGCTGAGTTGTGCAGCTCCGTTGCTTAGCCTGGTCATATATCGTAATGCGTTTCCCTATTTCTTCCCGTTCATTGTGCCGCCAGGGATGCTCCTTGTCGGCTGGCTTGGGGACAGACAGGCGTGGCCACGCCTAGGGCTGCCGATCGCCGCATCGCTTATGGTCGCATGGGCTGTTTTCGTGGCATTCCTGTGGAGCAGTCACGGCCAGATGGTGCAGCGGCAAACGATTGCCGCCGTCCACCGGATGTTCCCGCAGCCCGTTGTCTATATCGATCGAAGTGGAATGATCGCGAGCTTTCCCAGACGAGGCTTTTTCATGTCGACATGGGGAATGCTTAATTACCACAAGGGGCCACCGATCTTCAGCGAGATACTCTCACGTGAAACCGTTCCCCTTCTGATAATAAGCGGCCCTGCGCTGAATGAATCGGCGGGGCTGATTGCCGGCGTGCCCGATCAGCTGCGCCTGTATCCGCAGGACGAAAAGGTGCTGCAGCAAAATTACATTCAGCACTGGGGGCGCATCTGGGTGGCGGGAAAGCGGCTGGATGCGAATCCAGAACCGTCGACGTTTCGGGTGATGATCCCGGGGCGTTATACCGTCGAAGGCGCACCGGCTTCGATTGACGGCAGGGCGCTTCCTCCGGGAGCCACCGTAGATCTCGAACGCGGGCTCCATTCAGTGAAATCGGCAACACCGCAGATTTTAACGCTGCGTTGGGGCAACCATCTCTACCGGCCAGCGAATGCGCCGCTTCCAGGGCCCATGTATCGCGGATTTTAGGCGCTCTTCCGCTTCTTTTCCGCCGCAGTCTTGAGCTGGCCGCAGGCGGCGTCGATGTCTCGGCCGCGAGGGGTCCGGACTGGCGCCGAAATTCCCGCTTCGAAGACGATGTTGCTGAACGACCGGATGCGCTCATTGTCCGAGCACTCATAGGGCGCGCCGGGCCAGGGATTGAACGGGATCAGGTTCACCTTGGCCGGAAGCCTGTATTTGTGGATCAGGCGGACGAGCTCGCGGGCATTCTCGTCACTGTCATTCTTGTCCTTGAGCATCACATATTCGAACGTGATCCGCCGCGCGTTGTTGGCTCCGGGATAGGCGGCGCACGCCTCGAGCAACTGCTCGATCCCGTATTTGCGATTGAGCGGCACGATTTCGTCACGGATTTCCTTGGTCACCGCGTGCAGCGAAACCGCGAGATTCACCCCGATCTCCTCGCCGGCGCGAGCCATCATCGGCACCACCCCGCTGGTCGACAATGTGATCCGCCGCCGCGAGAGGCCTAGCCCGTCGCCATCCATCACGATCTTCAGCGCGTCGCGGACATTGTCGAAATTGTAGAGCGGCTCGCCCATGCCCATCATCACGATGTTGGTGAGCATCCGCCCTTCCGGCTGGGACGGCCACTCGCCGAGCGAATCCCGCGCCAGCATCACCTGCCCGACGATCTCCGACGGCTCCAGATTGCGGACGAGGCGCATCGTGCCGGTGTGGCAGAAGCGGCAGTTGAGCGTGCAGCCGACCTGGCTCGAGACGCACAAGGTGCCGCGGTCGGCATCGGGGATGAACACCATCTCGAAATCGTTGCCGTCGCGGGTGCGGAGCAGCCATTTGCGGGCGCCGTCGGACGAGACCTGCGCCTCCACCACCTCCGGGCGGGCGATGACGAAGTGCTGCTGCAGCCACGGGCGCTGCGCCTTGGCGATATCGGTCATCGCCGCGAAACCGGTGGCTCCGCGGTTGTAGATCCAGTGCCATATCTGCTTGGCGCGAAGCTTGGCCTGCTTGGGTTCCAGCCCAACCGTTTCCAGCGCCTGCCGGAGCTGATCCTTGGACAATCCGACGAGATTGATGCGCCCGTCATCGGCGCGCTGAGGCTCACCCCCGCGCGGTACCGGCACGGGATCGATGGCACCGGGAATCGGCATCAGGGCGGTTTCAGCACTCATGGGCGAGCGGGCGATGTAGTCGTGATCGCGCTCATTTTCCAGCGCAGGCGGCGGCGGCCGCGTCGATCGCCGTCGCCGCTCCGGTGAGCCCGTAATAGTCGGAGTAGCGGCGCCCGCTTATGTCGCGGAATTCCACCCGCATCGTCCCGCCCCCTCGCACAGCAGCCATGATCGCTTGCGACTGGGCCGGCGAGCGGCTCCACGCCGATTGCCCGCCCCCGCCGGTCAGAAGGAACGGCAGATTGCCGACTGACAGCATCACCGCCGAGCCGGCTTTGGTCGGGCGGCTGAGGCGAACATAAAACTGGCCGTGCGCCGGCCCGCTCGGATCGAAGAGGAATGCCGAAAACGGCGGCGGCTTCACCTCAGCCGGCGGCTGAAGCATCCGTGACCGCGCCTCGCAGCGGCTGCCGAAATCGATTGCCGCCCAATCGCCGCGGGCGAAGATCGTGTGGGAAGCGCTCGCCGGAGCGGCTGAAGAAACCGCGGCCAGGACCAGAATAGATAAACGCATCAGCACTCGCCGAAATAACCCAAAACCGTGCAGTAACCATCCAAACTTGCGCAATTAACGGAAGTGGCGTTATTATACTTGCCAAACCCACCTGATTGCGCTAGAGGATAGTGCAACAGGAGAGTGAAGATGTCAGCCGTTCTTTCAGCCCCGCACTATCACGATGAGGATGCGGCGTTCGCGCACGTTGAGGCGCGCATTTGGCCGAACGGTCCCGTCTGCCCGCATTGCGGTGGCACTGACCGCATCTCCAAGATGCAGGGCAAAGCGACCCGCAAGGGGCTGCACAAGTGCTACCAGTGCCGTAAGCAGTTCACCGTTCGGCAGGGCACCATATTCGAGTCCAGCCACGTTCCGCTTCACATTTGGCTACAGGCGATCTTCTTCGTCGCCGGATCGAAGAAGGGCGTTTCATCAAACCAGCTGGCGCGGACCTTGGGGCTCACCGTCAAAACCGCGTGGTTCCTCTCGCACCGCATTCGTGAAGCCATGCGCCAGGGCGACCTCACTCCCATGGGTGGGATCGTTGAGGTTGATGAGACCTACATCGGTCGCAAGGCGGGTTATGACATTCTTGCTGACGGCTCCGCTCACAAGATGAAGGTGCTTTCTCTGGTCCAGCGTGGCGGCGAAGCGCGTTCGGTGGTTTTCACTAAGACTACCGCCGCTCACATTCTCCCGGTCGTTATGGAGAACGTCGCCCGCGAAGCGCACATCATGACCGACGAACACGCGATCTACCGGCACTCGAACCTCAAGAATGACTTTGCCGGTCACTCAATCGTTCGCCACCAGTTCGGCGAATATGTTGTTGGCTCCGCCTATACCAACACCGTTGAGGGCTATTTCAGCATCTTCAAGCGGGGAATGCGCGGCGTGTATCAGTGGTGCGCCGAAAAGCACCTTCACCGGTATCTGGCAGAGTTCGATTTCCGCTACAGCAACCGCATCCTTCGTGGTATCGTCGGCAAGCGCCTAACTTACCAAACAACTTGTGCGAGGGCCTGACGCCGAAAAAGAAGCGGGAGGAGACTCAGGAGGAGCAGAGCGCCCGCTTCAAAAGAGAGGCTCAAAGGCTAATCGACGCTGGCGAACTAAACCCCACAGAGGCCGAAGCCGCCGTGGATAGGATCGTTTCTCTGCAAGAAAAAAAGAAAATCGAGTCAGATCAATAGCTTAGTAAGGCACTGATTCTATTGCGGAATCTGCCAAGAAATGCTATATGGTTTCAGCGGGCGCTGTACGCCATCCCATAGCCTGCGGGTGAAAGGTGGATGCTAGGCGGCGCAAGCTCCTAGGCCCGCTATTTCCATCCAAACACCATCTTTATCCAATCGCCGCGCTTGTCTGCGCGAAGTGCGGCATATCCCTCGTTGGGCCAGACTTTCAGGCCGTTTCCGACAACGTTCTTCCAGCGGGGTTTGTAGAACCTGTGCGCCCAAATACGCGCGTATCGATCATCAAATGATCCGTGTTCTTTTAGCTCCAGCGCGTTGCCTATCGCGGACGCGAAGTGAACCATCGCTAGATTTAATCGTTGGGGTCACTCGCCGCGACTTGTTCATTGACGGCGCGGCGACGGTAAGCCGCCCTTTGTTCGGGCGGATCTCCGCAGGATTCGGGATATGGGGCGGCGCGCAGCCGGGCCTCTCGCGGCTCGATGCAGGCCCCAGAATTTCCCTACACGTTCGCCGCAACATCTACGCCCACTTCGACTGGCGCCAGCGAGTCGCGGGCACCGCGCGGCCTAATTCGGGCCCGGCGGTCACCCTCGCAGCCGATTTCTGATTTGGTCTAAGCCAAATTTTAACGCGTCCCGCGTACTCCCGTCCCGCGTAGAAACCACAATCGGGGTGGGAAATGGACGATCAACCGAATCTGCAGCAGTTCCTTAGCGAGGTCAGCAGCTTCAGCGCTGAAGAAGCGACGACGGCTCGCGCTCCAAGCGCGCCGACCGCGATCCCGCCGATCGGACAGGTGGTCGATATTGCAGGTTCCGGCTCGCAGGTCCGCCTTGATGCAGCGACGCTGAATTCGCTCAGCAACCATTCCGATCCTTCGGTGGCCATGTCGGGCCAGGTCGGAAGCCAGGTGAAGATGGTGGTCGGCAACGCTTGGCTGATCGCCAACGTCCGCACGATGCGCGCCGGCGACAGTGGCGACATCATCGCCAATATCGACTTCCTCGGCGAAGGCTCGCGCGACGCCTCCGGAAAGATGACGCATTTCCGCCGCGGCGTGACCCGATACCCGATTCCGGGATGCCAGGTGATGCCGGTCACCACCGATGACCTGCGCTCCGTCTTCGCGGCCGACGACAGCCCGCACGTCGAGATCGGCACGGTCTATCCGACCGACGACATCCGCGGTGCACTGTACGTCGATCCGATGCTGTCGAAGCATTTCGCGGTCCTGGGATCGACCGGTACCGGTAAATCGACCTCGGTCTCGCTGATCCTCCATCGCATCTGCGAACTCTCACCCGAGGGCCACATCGTGATGATCGATCCGCACGGTGAATATTCCGCCGCGTTCAAGGATTGCGGCGAACTGGTGAACGTCGACAACCTCCAGCTGCCTTACTGGCTGCTCAATTTCGAGGAGCATTGCGAGGTTCTGCTGACCACGCAGGGCCAGGACCGGCAGCGCGACGCCGACATTCTCGCCAAATGCCTGCTGGCCGCCCGAACCAAGGGCAAGGACATGAGCCAGTTCGGGAAGGTGACGGTGGATTCGCCGATCCCCTATCTTCTGGCCGATCTGAACGCGATCCTCGTCAACGAAATGGGCAAGCTCGATCGCGCCGGCGATACACTGCCGTTCCAGCGGCTCAAGACCAAGCTCGATGAGCTCAAGGCCGATCCGCGCTACAGCTTCATGTTCTCAGGCATGTTGGTGTCCGATTCCATGCCGAGCTTCGTTGGGCGGCTATTCCGGCTTCCGGCGAATGGCCGGCCGATCTCGATCGTGGACGTTTCCGGCGTTCCATCCGAAGTCACGTCCGTCGTGGTCTCGGTGCTGGCGCGGATGGTGTTCGACTATGCGATCTGGTCGCGGACCGAGGCGCAGCGCCCGCTGCTGCTCGTCTGCGAAGAGGCGCACCGCTACGTTCCCAAGGACGAGAATGCGACCGGCCAGGCCGTCCGCAAGATCCTCGAGCGAATTGCCAAGGAAGGCCGTAAGTACGGCGTGTCGCTCGGGCTGATCACGCAGCGCCCGTCCGACTTGGCCGAAGGCGTGCTTTCGCAGTGCGGCACGATCATCTCGATGCGATTGAACAACGATCGCGACCAGGCGTGCGTCCGCGCAGCGATGCCGGAAGGTGCCCGCGGCTTCCTCGATGCGATCCCGGCGCTTCGCAACCGCGAATGCATCGTCTGCGGCGAAGGTGTCTCCATCCCGATCCGGGTCCGTTTCGACGATCTGGAGCCGGAGAAGCGCCCGGCTTCGTCCGACCCGAGCTTCGCCGCCCTGTGGCGAGAGACGGGCGGCGAGGAAGGAATCATCCAGCGCACGATCAAGCGCTGGCGCGGCCACGGCCGCTAAGCCGCCGAGCATAAGCACACGCTTGCGCCAGCAAGCGAAGTTTATGTCTAGAGACGGCGAAGCGCGGCCGCCTGCGCTCAAGCGCCTCCAGGCGGGCAGAGCGACAGGACCGACGTCACGCGAATCCACGCTGCATGACGACAGCATCTCACCATTTCTGTTTTCGCGATCACCCAGAGCGCATTCGCGGTGAAGGTGGTGATGGGCGCATATGGGCGGAGGATTTCAACCCGCTCCGAATATTTGTGCCCGCCGTAGGCCCGGTCACATAAGATCGGGCGACCACAGCATCCGTTCAGGCTCCAATCGACTGCATCTCTTTCAGACGCGCCTTGAACGCTGCTTCGTCTGCCGAGCTGATCTCCGATCGCGTCTGCAGCCGGACGTCGAGCGGGTTCACCGCCTGTCCATTCACCTTGACCTCGAAATGCAGGTGCGGACCTGTCGAGAGGCCGGTCGATCCGACATAGCCGATCACCTGCCCCTGCCGCACCGCCTCACCCGGCCGCGCAACAATGCCGCTCATATGACCGTAAAGGCTCACGACGCCTCCGCCGTGGGCGATCTGGACTTCATTTCCGTAACCGCCGGCCCAGCCCGCTGCGATCACCTGCCCGTTGGCTGCGGCAACGATCGGACTTCCGTACGCCGCTCCGAAATCGAGGCCTGCGTGAAATCGTTCGTAGTGAAGGATCGGATGGTAGCGCATCCCGAACCCGGAGGTGATCCGGCCGGCAACCGGAGCCATGAAACCGGAGCTCTGCGCCTGCCCGGCGCTGCCGTCGAACCAGTCGGAATGACCGTCCGCGTTCCATTTCAGGAGCTCGACGCCTCCACCGCCTTCGGCATGGTGAAGCGCCGCATATTCGAGTTGG
>Ga0157369_10004647_pt1 | contig 16135 bp, 14 predicted proteins | sample C25metaG_FD_113461 | JGI IMG/M metagenome (GOLD analysis project Ga0157369, IMG submission 113461) | Corn rhizosphere microbial communities from Kellogg Biological Station, Michigan, USA - C2-5 metaG | ecosystem: Host-associated > Plants > Roots > Rhizosphere > Soil | place: USA: Michigan... | reverse complement strand
GTGGACGAGGTCATCGAGGCGGTCGGGCTCACGAGCAAGGCGGGCACGCGCATCGGCAAGCTCTCGGGCGGTCAGCGTCGCCGGGTCGACGTGGCCCTCGGGGTGGTCGGCCGCCCGGCCCTCCTCTTCCTCGACGAGCCGACGACCGGGTTCGACCCCGAGGCGCGTCGGCAGTTCTGGGACCTCATCCGCTCGCTCAAACGCGACGGCACGACCATCCTCCTCACCACCCACTACCTCGACGAAGCCGCCCAGCTCGCCGACCGCGTCGCCGTCATCGCGGCGGGTCGACTCGTGGAGATCGGCGCGGTCGACGAGATCGGCGGCGCCGAGGCCCGGATCCCGGTGGTGCGCTGGCGCGACGAGCACGGCCTCCGCGAGGAACGGACCGAGACTCCGGCTGCCCGCGTCGCCGCCCTCACCGCTGCCGCAGGTGGAGAACCGCGTGACCTGGAGGTCATCCGTCCGAGCCTCGAGGACATCTACCTCGGGCTCGTCCACGCGGCCGACGGCGCTGCGTCGTCGACCACCCCATCAGCAGCACCGTCACCGGCCACGCAGGTCACCACGACAGGAGTCGGCGCATGACCGCCATCGACCGCACCACGACCCACCTCGTCCCGGCACTCCCCCGAGGACGCACCCTCCGACTCGGAGCGAGCCGGATCGGCTACGAGACCCGCATCTACTTCCGCTCCGGCGACCAGGTGTTCTTCACCTTCCTCTTCCCCGTCGTGATGCTCGCGATCTTCTCGACCGCCTTCAGCGCGATGGGGAACGTGGGCGAGGCACCCGACGGCACCGGCGGGGTCAGCCAGGCCGCCTTCTACCTGCCCGGCATGATCGCCGCCGGCATCCTCCTCTCGGGCGTCCAGAACCTCGCGACCGACATCGCGACGGAGAAGAGCGACGGCACGCTCAAGCGTCTCGGCGGCAGCCCGCTCCCGGTGATCTCCTACTTCCTCGGGAAGATGGGGCAGGTCCTCGTCACCTCGGTGCTCCAGATCGCGCTGCTGCTCCTCGTCGCGCGGTTCCTGTTCGACGTCACCCTGCCGAACGAGGCCGAGCGGTGGCTCACCTTCGCCTGGGTCTACCTGCTCGGCATCGCCACGTCGGCGGTCCTCGGTATCGCCCTGTCGGCGCTCCCCCGCACGGGCAAGAGCGCGACGGCCGTCATCATCCCGATCGTGCTCGTGCTGCAGTTCATCTCCGGCGTCTACCTCTCGTTCACGATGCTCCCCGAGTGGCTGCAGAACGTCGCGAGTGTCTTCCCGCTCAAGTGGATCGCGCAGGGCATGCGCTCCGTCTTCCTGCCGGAGGGGTTCGCCTCGCAGGAGCCGTCCGGTGGCTGGGACCTCCCGACGGTCGCGCTCGTCCTCGTCGTCTGGGCGATCGTCGGCCTCGTCCTCACCCGGCTCACCTTCCGCTGGGTCCGCCGCTCCTAGCCCGCGAACTGTCAGTTCCGGTGGGTGTACGCCACCGGAACCAGCAGGAAGTGACAGTTCGCGGGCAGGATGGGAGGGTTGGGACATGGACGGACGACGGTGGTGGGATGTCGCGTTCGCCGCGGGGTGCGTGATCGTCGGCGCGCTCGTGAGCGTCAGCGCGGCCGGGGCATCGGAACGGGTCGTCGGCGTCTGGATCGTGCTGGCGGCACTCTGCCTCGTGTACTACACGGTCGGGCGACGCACCCTGGAGCGACCGCAGGGCGGACTCTGGTTCGCGATCACCCTCATCGCGCTCACCGCCGTCGGGACGGCGTTCTCCCCGAACGTCCTGACCCTGCAGTGCCTCGTGTTCCCGCTGCTGTGGGTGCTGACACCGAACACCCGGAACGCGATCATCCTCAACATCGCGAGCGCCGCGACCCTCGCCGTCGGCTTCATCGTCGGGCTGGGCGCCACCCCCGACGTGATCCTGCAGGGGCTCGCGATCCAGAGCGTCTCACTCGTCTTCGCGCTGTCCCTCGGTCTCTGGATCACCCGGATCGCCGAGCTCGGCGACGAGAAGGCACGACTCCTGGTCAGTCTGCAGGCGGCCCAGGCCGAAACGGAACTGGCGAGCCGGGAAGCCGGAGCGGCCGCCGAACGGGAACGCATGGCGCGCGACATCCACGACACGATCGCGCAGAGCCTCACGAGCGTGGTGCTGCTCGCTCAACGGGCCCGCTCCGAGGTCGGCGCGACCGTCGCAGGCACGCCGGACGCCTCCCCACTGGACGGTCGCCCGGTCGCCGCCCTCGACAGCATCGACCTCATCGAGAGCACAGCGCGCGACGCCCTCCGCGAGGCGAGGTCCCTCGTGGCCACGACGGCGGCGATGCCCGCTGCCGACACGACCCTCGGCGACAGCCTCCGACGCTTGGGCGAGCGGTTCGCCCGCGAGACCGGCGTGGCCGTCGACATCGACGCCCCGTCCGAACGGTTCGAGCGGGCACCCGAGGTCGTGCTGCTCCGGAGCGCCCAGGAGGGGCTCGCGAACATCCGGAAGCACGCCGCCGCCAACCGCGTCGAGCTCGTGCTCACCGTCGACGACGGCTGGGCCGAACTGCGCATCACCGACGACGGGGGCGGGATCGCGGACCCGGAACGCGCGCTCCTCGGTACCAGCCCGGGCGCGGGCTTCGGGCTGCACGGCATGCACGACCGGGTGACGCTGCTCGGTGGGACGGTGGAACTCACGAGTGCCGCCGGAGCGGGGACGACGGTTCGGGTGCGAGTGCCGGTGACGATCGAAGCGGGCCCTTCGACAAGCCCAGGGACCGGGATTCCGACAAGCTCAGGGACCAGACAGGACACACGATGACACGGATCAGGATCGTCGTCGCGGACGACCACCCCATCGTGCGATCGGGCATCGTCGCACTGCTCGGGCGCGCGGACGACCTCGAGGTCGTGGCCGAGGTGGCGGACGGCGCTGCGGCGGTCGCGGCGGCCGAGGAGCACCGGCCGGACCTTGTGCTCATGGACCTGCGCATGCCGGTCCTCGGCGGCGCGGAGGCGACAGCGCGCATCGTGCAGCGCGTGCCAGGCGTCCGGGTGCTCGTCCTCACGACCTACGAGACCGACGACGACATCCTCGGCGCGATCGAGGCCGGAGCCGGCGGCTACCTGTTGAAGGCGGCGCCCGAGCAGGAGATCCTGGCCGGCATCCGTTCAGTGGTCGCCGGTCAGACGGTGCTCGCGCCCACGATCGCGGCGACGCTCGTCGGCCGCATGCAGGGTGGGGCACCGACCCGCCCGCAGCTCAGCGCTCGCGAGCTCGAGGTCCTCGCGCTCGTCGCCGCCGGAAACAGCAACCGCGCGATCGCGGCAGCGCTCTTCATCTCGGAGTCGACGGTGAAGACGCACCTGCTGCACGTCTTCGAGAAGCTCGAGGTGGCCGACCGGACCCGGGCCGTCACCCGTGCCCAGGAGCTCCGCCTGCTCTGAGCCGCACCGCACCGGCGCGAGCCACGGGGCGGGTCGGACGACTTCGACCTCGACCAGCTCGCGCTGCAAGGCCGACCGACGAAGGCCTCCGGCTCCGCGGCTCAGCTCGTCCAGTAGTAGGAGAACGCCCACTGCTTGTCGTAGGAACGCTGGTGGCATCCCGTGTAAATGCGAGCTCCGAGGCCCCGGTACTTGGCGGACATGGCCGAGCAGTCGGCCTTCACCGACCCGGTGATCTGGTACCAGACCTGCGGCGCGGCGCTCGCCGGCGCCGTTGCACCACCCACCACCAGTGCCGCGCCGAGGCCTACCGCGGCCAGGAACCTCGCCATTCGTCTGCGCATCAGATCCCCCGATCCTCCTTGCGGCGACCCCCTGTCGCCGCAGTGCAGCCACGCTAGCGCGCGGACACCACAGCCATCAACCACCGATTTCGCGAGCGGCGGGTACGATCGATTCGCACCCGCCGTTCGCGACTGATCGTCGGACTAGACCTGACCCCGAGGCTTCGGGGCGTCGGGCTGCGCCGCGGCGTAGGCGGACTGACCGGTCGCTCCGGGCTCGCCCGCGGGGATCGGGACGAGATACGCCGCGGTGCCGTACGCCGTCAGCTGCGTCCACGCCCCGCCGATGTCGGTGGTCTCGAGGCGCATGGCGAGGACCGCGTTGGCGCCGCGCTGTTCCGCGTCGGCGACCAAGCGCCGCATGACCTCCTGACGGGACTCGAACAGCAGCGCGGTCATCCCCGGGACTTCTCCGCCGCCGAGCGCGGAGAAGCCGATCGACATGGAGGAGCCCCAGTCGCGAGCGCGCACCGTGAGGCCGATGACCTCGCCGAGGACTGCGTCGATGCGGTGACCGGCGACGGTGTCCGTCGTCACGACGATCACGCGGTCGCCGCCGTTCCGGAGAGCCGCGACAGGGCGGCGAGCGAGAGGGCGGCGATGCCGGTGTCGAGCGTCGGGTGGATGAGCGGGGCGAACTTCGAGGAGTGGTTGCCCGGGAGGTCCTGCTCCATGCGCCCCGACGCGTAGGCTGCGGCGAAGGCCTGCGGGTCGGCGCCGCCGAGGATCCAGTAGACGATTGGCGCGTCTGCGGCCGTCGCCAGCATGCCGACGTCCTCGCTGCCCGTGACGAGACCGGGGTCGACGACGCGGTTGGCACCGAACGCGTCGGCGAACACCGCCGTCACCGCACCGGTCGCCGCGGGATCGTTCACGAGCACCGGGAAGGCCTCGGTGTGTTCGATCACCGGTTCCCGCTCGGCGCCCGACGCCGCGGCCTCGGCGCGGATGATGCGCTCCATGGAGCCGACGACGCGGTCGCGCACGTGCGGCTCGTAGCTGCGGATGTTCACGCCGATCTGTGCCGTGTCGGGGATGATGTTGTTCTTCGTGCCGGCGTGCATCGTGCCGACGGTGAGCACGGCGGTGTCGGTCCCGGCGACCTCGCGGGACACGATGCTCTGGAGCCTGACGACCGCCGACGCCGCCATGACGATCGGGTCGATCGTCGACTGCGGGCGGGATCCATGCCCGCCGCGGCCGTGGAAGGTGACGCGGTAGGCGTCGGTCGCGGCGAACGACGGCCCGGCGTGCGTGCCGACGACACCGGCCGGCAGCGGACCGACGTGCTGGCCGAACACGATGTCGGGCTTCGGGACGCGTGCGTAGAGGTCGTCGTCGACCATCGCCTGCGCACCGCCGCCGGCCTCCTCGGCCGGCTGGAACAGGACGACGAGTGTCCCGGACCAGGTGTCGCGCCGTGCGGCGAGCAGTTCGGCGGCACCCAGCAGACAGGTGACGTGGACGTCGTGGCCGCAGGCGTGCATGACCGGGACGTCGTTGCCCTCCGGGTCGACCCCGCGTGCGACGCTGGCGTAGTCGAGGCCGGTCTCCTCCAAGACGGGCAGGCCGTCCATGTCGGCCCGCAGCAAGACCGTCGGACCTTCGCCGTTCTCCAGGACGCCGACGACGCCGGTGCCGCCGATCCCCGTCGCGACCCCGTACCCGAGGCCGGTGATGCGGTCCGCGACGAGGGCGGCGGTCCGGTGCTCCGCGAACGAGAGCTCCGGATTGGCGTGGAGATCCTTGTAGACCGGGGCGAGAGACGCGGCGAGCGCCGCCGCCTCCTGCTGGACGAGTGCTGCGGTGGCGATGGGCTGGTCGGTCATGGGTCTCCTTCGAGCGTCGCCTCCACCCTACGGGGCGGGTCCGCCGCGCGGCAGGATCTGTCGAAACCCCGGCAAGACCTCAGCGCTGTGGAGCGGGGACCCGTGCCGTCGTCGCTCCGCGGTGGAACCGGACGCTGAACTGCTCGCACTCCGGATCGCGGCCGTCGAGCATGGCGATGATCGCACGGCCCGCGGCCGAACCCTTCTCGCGGGAGGGCTGCCACACCGTCGTGAGGTCGTAGTCGAGCCCCTCGACCCGGATGCCGTCGAACCCGACCACGCTGAGCTCCGCGGGGACGGAGATGCCGAGCTCCTCGGCTGCGCGGATGACGCCGGCGGCCAGGAGGTCGCTCTGCGCGGCGATCGCCGTCGGCCGTTCATCCGCGGGCACGTCGAGGATCGAGTGTCCGGCGACGCGTCCCTCTTCGAGCGATGACCCCGTGGTGACGAACCCCTGCGCGTCGGGGAAGACGTCGCGGAGGCCCTGCAGGCGCTCGATCGCCGGGACCGTCGTGGCGGATCGCTCCCACTCGGGCGTGAGCGGGCCGCGGCGTTCGGTCGGATCGAGGTTGAGGGTGACGACGGCGACGCGCTCGTGGCCGAGGTCGGCGAGGTGCTGGGCCTCCGCACGCACGCCGCCGCGGTTGTCGACGGCGATGTCGGGCACGCCGAGGGCTGCGAGGCCCTCGATCGACACGATCGGCATCCCCCGTCGACTGAGGATCGCGACCGAGCTGTCGAGGTTGGGGCTGCAGCCGATGAGGACGACGCCGTCCATCGGCGCGTTGCTCAACTGCAGGGTGCCCTCCTGCGCGTCGTTCAGCAGGAGGAGTCCCGCGCCGACCGCACCGAGCTCGTCGGCGAGTCCGTCGAGGGTCTGGACCATCACGGGGTCGCGGAAGGAGTGCCCGATCCGGCCTGCGACGACGGCTCCCACGATGCCGCTGCGTCCCTGACGGAGGGAGCGGGCCCGGGGGTCGGGTCCGGCGTAGTCGAGGTCGGCGGCAGCCTGCAGCACGCGCTGCTTGGTCGCTTCGGACACGGGTCCGGCGCCGCTGAACGCGAGCGAGGCGGTCGATGGTGACACCCCCGCGCGCTCGGCGACATCGGCGAGCGTCGGTCGCGAGGGGCGTGTTTCCTGGTCCACGGTCTGCTAGCTTAGTCGACGGAATCGAATCGATTCGATAGCCTCCCGATCCACGGGCTTCACCACCCGTTCCACACGGCGCCCAGGCGCACCAGCACCGAACCCGAGGACCACGTGTCAGAGCCGACCAACCCGCACACCGCCCCCGTCGCCCTGCGACCACGCCGCGAACTGCTCGCCTGGCGGAACGCGATCTTCGTGGTCTTCGCCCTCAGCGGCCTCAGCATCGCGACGTGGGTGGCCCGCATCCCCGCCATCCGCGACAACCTCGGACTCACCACCGGCACCGTCGGGCTGCTCATCCTCGGGATGTCGATCGGATCGGTCGTCGGCCTCGTCGCCTCCCAGCACCTCCTCGCGCGACTCGGACCGCGGCGAGGCATGCAGCTGGTGCTCGGGCTCGTCGCGACCGGACTCCTCCTCATCGGCGTCGGCGCGAGCCTCGTACCGCTCGCTGGGATCGTGCTGGTCGGGCTCATCGTCTTCGGCTTCGGAAACGGAGCCCTCGACGTGATGATGAACGTCGAGGGAGCCGCAGCCGAACAGGAACTCGGCAAGACGGTGATGCCGCTGATGCACGCGTGCTTCAGCTTCGGCACGGTCGCCGGAGCGGGGCTCGGCGCTCTGGCCTCGGCGATCGGCCTCGAGGTGTTCTGGCACGCGCTCATCATGGCGGTCGCCATCACCGTCGCGACCGTCGTCGCCGTACGCTTCGTCCCGGTCCAGCAGGACGTGGCCGCCGAGGCCGACGACGCACCGAAGACGCCGTGGCAGGAGCGTCTCCGCGAAAGCCTCTCGGTCTGGGCGGACGGCCGGCTCATCCTCATCGGCGTCATCATCCTCGGTATGGCGTTCGCCGAGGGCAGTGCCAACGACTGGCTCGCTTTGGCCGTCGTCGATGGCCACGGGCAGAGCAACACGACCGGCGCGCTCGTCTACGGGGTCTTCGTCACCGCGATGACCGTCGGTCGCATCGTCGGCGGGCCCCTCATCGACCGGTTCGGACGGGTGCCGGTGCTCCGGGTGTCGGCTGGAGCCGCGATCGCCGGGCTCGTCCTGTTCATCCTCACGCCGGTGACCGGACTGATGATCCTCGGCACCGTGCTCTGGGGACTCGGCGCCTCGCTCGGGTTCCCGGTGGGCATGTCAGCCGCGGCCGACGACTCCAAGCGCGCTGCGGCACGGGTGAGTGCCGTCGCGATGATCGGCTACTGCGCGTTCCTCGTCGGTCCGCCGCTCATCGGCATCCTCGGCGACGCCATCGGCCTGCTGAACGCCCTGTTCGTCGTGCTCATACTCATCGTGTTCGCCGGCCTTGCCTCTCCGGCCGCCCGCGAGAGCAGCCGCCGCAAGCGCTGAGCCCGGTTCGTTCGCCCATATTCGGGCGATTCAGGGTTCCGTCGCCCGAACATGGGCGAATGGACGTGCTGCGGTGTCGCGGTAGGCTCGTCGTCGTGCGTTTGGTGATTGCGGAGTGCTCGGTCGACTATGCCGGACGGTTGTCGGCTCACTTGCCGCTCGCCAAACGGCTCCTCATGGTGAAGAACGACGGCAGCCTGCTCGTCCACTCCGACGGCGGCTCCTACAAGCCGCTGAACTGGATGAGCCCGCCCTGCGTGCTCACGACGGTCGAGCCCGACGAGACGCAGGCCGCGGCCGGGATCACCGAGCTGTGGAAGGTCACGCACAAGAAGACCGGCGACGCCCTCATCGTGTCGATCCACGAGGTCCACCACGACAGCGCGCACGAACTCGGCGTCGACCCGGGCCTCCAGAAGGACGGCGTCGAAGCACACCTGCAGAAGCTCCTCGCCGAGCAGATCGAGCTCCTCGGCGACGGCTACCGACTCATCCGCCGCGAGTACATGACCGCGATCGGCCCGGTCGACATCCTCGCCACCGACGCGACCGGGGCGTCCGTGGCGGTCGAGCTGAAGCGCCGCGGCGACATCGACGGCGTCGAGCAGCTCACCCGCTACCTCGAACTCATGAACCGCGACCCGCTCCTCGCTCCCGTGCAGGGCGTGTTCGCCGCTCAGGAGATCAAGCCGCAGGCGCGCACCCTCGCCCAGGACCGCGGCATCCGCTGCGTCGTCCTCGACTACGACGCGATGCGCGGCCTCGACGACAGCGACTCCCGCCTCTTCTGAGGTCGACTGCTGCGTTCGGTCAGCGCGGTGCGCCCGCGCGAGCGCGCCCGAACCGGCGTGAGCGCGCCCCAGGCGCGTGAGCGCGCCCCTCCGGAGACCCGCGCTCAGCGCGCAGCACCGCGGTGACGCCAGCACACCGCGCTGACGTCACCACAGCACCGGGCTAGACGAACAGCCAGATGAGGGCGACCATCCCGAAGCCGACGACCGAGAGGATCGTCTCGAGCACGGTCCAGGTCGCGAGCGTCTGCTTCACCGACATGTTGAAGTACTTCGCGATGATCCAGAACCCACCGTCGTTGACGTGTGAGAGCGTGATCGAACCCGCGGCGATCGCGATGCCGATGAGCGCCAGCTGCGGCTGAGAGTAGTCACCCGCGAGCACGACCGGCTGCAGGATCCCCGCCGTGATCACGATGGCCGCGGTCGCCGAGCCCTGCGCGATGCGGAGGCCGGAACTGATGAGGTACGCGGACACGATGATCGGCAGACCGAGCGAACCGAGCACCTCGGCCAACGCCGCGCCCACCCCCGTCGCCGAGATGACGGCGCCGAAGAACGCACCCGCACCGACGACGAGCAGGATCATGCCGATCGGTCGGAGCGACTGACCGGAGAGCTCGCCCAGTTCGGCGAGCGTCATGCCGCGCCGCACCCCGAGCACGTAGTACGCGAGGCAGACGGCGATCGTGAGCGCGACCGCCGGGTTGCCGATGAGCGTCAGCGCTTCGAGGACGGGTCCGTTCGGCAGGGCGAGGGCGCCGAAGGTGGCGGCGAGGATCAGCAGGATCGGCGTGATGATGATGAGACCGACGCTCCAGAGCGAGACGTCCTTGCGCTCGGGGGCGTCGTCCTCGGGCTCCAGGACGTACTCCTCGGGAACCGAGACCATGACGCGCTTCCCGATCCAGAGCGGCCAGGCGATGCCCGACGCGATGAAGGCGGGGATGCCGCAGAGGAAGCCCATGAGGATGAGCCAGCCGAGCCCGACCTCGAAGGTACCGGCGAGCGCCGTCGGGCCCGGGTGCGGAGGCAGGAACGCGTGCGTCATCGAGAGGCCGGCGAGCATCGGGAGCGCGTAGAGCACGAGCGACTTCCCGCCGCGACGCGCGGTGATGTAGACGAGGGGCGCGAGGACGAAGATGCCGACGTCGAAGAACACAGGGATGCCGAAGATGAGACCGGTGAGCCCCATCGCGATCGGAGCACCGCGTTCCCCGAAGCGACCGAGCAGCTTCCGGATGAGGACGTCAGCACCACCGGAGCGCTCCAGGATCGCGCCGAGCACGGTGCCGAGACCGATGATGATCGTGATGTGCCCGAGGATCCCGCCGAAGCCGGTCTCGAGGAGCGACGCCCCCGGCTTGATCTGCTCGTCGTCGAAGGGGTCCGGCACGGCCACGCCGACGATCTGGTAGATGCTCGTCCCGGTCGCGAGAGCAAGGCCGATGCCGACGATGAAGAGCGAGATGAACGGTTCGAGCTTGACCCGGATGATGAGGAACAGCAGCACCGCGATGGCGACGGCACACAGGATGAGCAGGCCGGGCGTGGTCTGCTGCAACCAGCCGATGGGGTCGCTCGGTGCTGGAGCGGCGGCCGCGACGCTGCGCGCGAGGGCGTTGATGGGCATGAGAGACCTTCTGGATCGGTGGGAGGCGGGGGAAGCGGTCAGGCCGGGCGGCGGATCGAGCGGCCGGGGACGGCGTCGGTGCGTCGACCGTCGGCGATGACGGCGGCACCGTTCACGAACACCCACGGGATGCCGGCGGCCTGCTGCCGGGGCTCGGCGAACGTCGCGCGGTCGGCGATGGTCGTTGGGTCGAACAGGACGAGGTCGGCCGCGGCTCCGACGCGGAGCACGCCGCGGTCGCTGAGGCCGAGGCGCGCAGCCGGCCGCGAGGTGAGGTGGGCGACGGCGTCTTCCAGCCCGAGCACCCCCTCCTCGCGGACGTAGTGGCCGAGGTAGCGCGGGAAGGTGCCCCAGGCGCGCGGGTGTGGCTTCGCACCGATCAGGATCCCGTCGCTCCCGCCCGTGTGGGCCGGGTGCACCATCATCGTGCGCACGTTGGCCTCGTCGCCGACGTGCTGGAGGATGCCGGTCGCGAGCCGGTCGGTTTCGAGCAGCGCGAAGAACAGGGCCGTCGGATCACCCGACCATGCGTGTCCCGCTTCCTCGGCGGCGATGTCGGCGACGGTCCGTCCGACGAAGCCGGCAAGCTCGGGGTTCGCGACGCCGGAGATCTCGATCGTGGCCCAGTCGGTGACGACACCGTGACAGCCGTCGGTGCCGAGCACCTCGAGCTCGTATCGGATCCGCGCCCGGACGTCGTCGTCGCCCAGACGCTCGATCGTCGCGTCCGGCCCGCCGACCGCCGCCCAGCTCGGCAGCAACGCCGACAGGGTCGTCGAACCCGGCAGGTACGGATAGGTGTCGAGCGTGATGTCGACGCCGTCCGCGATGGCGGCGTCGATGAGGGCCACGAGTTCGGCGGCCCGGCCGGCGTTGACGCCGAAGTTCATCGTCGCGTGCGTGAGGTGCAGCGCGCACCCGGAACGACGACTGATGTCGATCATCTCCGCGTACGCCTCGAGTGCGCCCTTGCCGTACGAGCGCTGATGCGGTGCGTAGAAGCCGCCGTGCTCCGCGACGGTGCGGCACAGCGCGACGAGTTCCTCGGTGTCGGCGAACATGCCGGGCACGTAGGTGAGGCCGGAGGACATCCCGACCGCGCCCTCCCGCATGCCGGCGGCGACGAGCTCCTGCATCCGAGCGAGCTCGTCGCCGGTCGCAGCCCGGTTCTCGGTGCCGACCACGAGCATCCGGACGGAGCCCTGCGGCACCAGGTAGGCGACGTTCAGCGCGGCCCCGTGGTCGACGCGGTCGAGGTACTCGCCGACGGTCCGCCAGGCGAAGTCGACATCGTCGGGTTGCCCGTTCCAGCCGGCGATCTGCTGCCGGACGATCGACATCGTGCGGTCGTCCGTCGGGGCGTAGGAGAGCCCGTCCTGTCCGAGGACCTCCGTGGTGACGCCCTGCGAGACCTTGGCGAGGTGCTCGTGGTCGCGGAGGACCGCGAGGTCGGAGTGTGCGTGCATGTCGATGAAGCCGGGCGACGCGACGAGGCCGTCAGCGTCGATGATCAGGGCGTCAGCGGGTGCGTCGGCCTCGGCGGACGCCCCGATCGCGATGATGCGGCCCCCGTCGATGAGCAGCGACCCGTGCACGCTCGGTCCGCCGGTGCCGTCGACGATGCGAGCGCCGCGGATGACCACCGCGCGCGCTCCGTCCGTCGGTCGCGACGTCACGGCAGGAGGGCCGCCGCGGTGAAGGCGGTCGCACGCCCGGTGACCCCGGCCCAATCGGCCGCGGCGACGTCGGCCGCACCGACCACGCTCGAACCTGCGGTCACGGCGGCTGCGCCGGCCTGGATGTACTCACGGGCGTTGCCGGCGTGCAGTCCTCCCGACGGCACGAGCCGGAGACCCGGGAACGGACCCTTGAGGTCTTTGAGGAAGCCGGGCCCCATGGCGGCGGCCGGGAAGATCTTCACCGCGTGGGAACCGAGCGACGCGGCGCGCATGACCTCGCTCGGCGTCATCGCACCGAGCAGGAACGGGATGCCGGCGGCGGTGGCGACCTCGGCCACCTCCTCGCTCAGACCGGGTGTGACCAGGAACTGCGCTCCGCTGTCGATGGCGCGCTGGGCGGTGTCGCGGTCCACGACCGTCCCCGCGCCGATCACGGCCCCGTGGTCGCCGATCGCGTCGGCCGCGGCACGGATCAGGGCTTCGACGCCCGGCGTCGTGAAGGTGAACTCCACACTGCGGATCCCGCCCGCGGCGAGCGCCCGGCAGAGTTCGACCGGGTCGGGGATGACAGGCACGCGGACGACGGCGATGGCGCGATCGGCGTACAGGGCGTCGAGGGCGTGCGGCGTGGTGGGAGGGGTCTCGAGCGTCATGCGGGGCTCCTGTTCGGTTCGGCTCAGCCGAAGGTGGTGGTGACGGCGTCGACGGCGCTCGGTTCGGCGAGACGGACGTCGTCGATGACCACGAGGGCACGCCACTTGTCGAAGGTGGTGCACGGGTGGGAGAGGCCCAGGCGGATGACGTCACCGACCTCGACGTCGCTGCCGGGCGGCAGGGAGACGAAGGTGTGCTGGTCGTTCATGGCCGTGGTCGTCGCGCCCGAGAGCGGTTCGACGGTGGCGGATCCGGCGCGGCGGACGCCCTGCACCTCGGGGAGCCCTTCGTCGAAGGGGAAGTCGCGCTTCCCGCCGTCGACGAGCGCGAGGCCGGGCTCGGGGCGGGAGACGATCGTCGCCCAGCCGTGGATCGCGGAGCGGAAGTCGCCGGTGCCCTCATGGCGGCCGAGCGGGGTGATCCCCCGGTAGAACCCGTCGTCGTGAGTCACGTAGGCGCCGGAGCGCAGCAGCACGTCGACGGCGCGTCCGCGAGCACCGTCGAGGTCGCGCAGTTCCGCGAGGACCTCGGCGACCACGTCGAAGTAGGCGCTGCCCCCGGCGGTCACGATGAGGGTCTCGACGCGATCGTCGTAGCGGCCGTCGGCGAGGAGCCCGGTGTGCAGCTCGGCGAGGGAGGTCAGGTAATCACGCACGATCTGCAGCGAACCGTCGTCGCCGTGGTGCGCGAGGGCCCCCTCGTAGCCGCTGACGCCGGCGAGCGCGAGCTCGGGCGAGGCGACGACGGCCTCGGCGATCTCGAGCGCGGTGGCGTGGTCCCGGGCTCCGGTGCGGCCACCCGGCGCACCGAGTTCCACGAGCACGTGGAGCGGGCGACGCAGTGGCTGCTCGGCGAGCACGCGCGACATGATCTGCACGGCGCGGACGGAGTCGGCCCACACGACGATCTCGGCGTCGCCGCGGTCGAGGGCCCGCCCGACGGCGCGCAGGTGTTCGGGCTGTACGAGGGCGTTGGCCAGCATGATGTGCGGAATCGACCAATCGAGCGCGACGGAGAGCTGCCACGGGGTCGCGACGGTGATGCCCCAGGCACCCGCGTCGAGCTGACGCTGCCACAGGGCCCGGTTCATCGTGGTCTTGCCGTGCGGCGCGAGGCCCACCCCGGCGCGGTCGCACCACTGGCGCATGGTCTCGACGTTGTCGGTGACCGCCGAGCGGTCGAGCGTGACGAGCGGCGTGGTGAAGTCGGCGAGCGCCGGTCGACCGGCGAGGAACGTGGCGGCGTCGGTCCCGACGGACGCCGGTGGGAAGCCCTTGAGGCTGCCGTCGAGCACGCCCAGTGCACCGGCATCGAAGTCGTCCGTCATGGTCTCCTCGTTTCGCGATCGAGCGCTGCGCCCACCGACACCGTGAGCGTCAAGCGTTGCGCATCTTGCAACGCACATTGCACTCAGCGCTACGTCTGTTCTAGCATTGCATCCACAGGCCGTCAACCGGACCCGGCCGAGACGCGAGGGGAACCGTGATGACGACGTCACCGTCCACCGTGAGCACGATCGGCGAAGCGATGGTCGTCCTCCTGCCCGAGGGGCAGCTCCCGGTCGCCGAAGCCCGCGAATACCGGACGGGCGTCGGCGGTGCCGAGTTCAACGTCGCCTCCAGCCTCGCGCGCCTGGGCGTCCCCACCCACTGGATCTCCCGCCTCGGCGACGACGGGTTCGGTGACTACATCCTCGAGACGGCCCGGCACGACGGTGTCCTCACCGACGCCGTCGAGCGTGACGACCACCGGCCCACCGGCCTCTACGTCAAGGAGACGGTCGTGAGCGCCGACGGCGACCGTCGGCCGCGGATGCATTACTACCGCAGCGAGTCCGCCGCGTCGCAGCTCGGCGCCGACACCCTTCGACACGAAGCGACCCGGGCGGCCATCACCGCCTCGGCCATCGTGCACACCTCCGGCATCACCCCGGCGCTGTCCGACTCGACCGCGCTGCTCGTGGGCGAGCTGGGCGACGCGCTCCCCCGAGACACCGTCCTGAGCGTCGACCTCAACTTCCGGCCGCGACTCTGGGAGCGTCGCTCGACCGCCCCGCTGCATCGCCTGCTCGACCAGGCGTCCGTCCTGTTCCTCGGCGTCGACGAAGCGGAGCTGTTCTTCGGCCACACGGACGCCACCCGCCTCTTCACCGAGCTGCCGACCCTGCGGCGCATCGTGCTCAAGGACGAGGAGAACGCCGCGACCACCCTCCACCGCGGGTCCGAGGCGGGTGTCGACGTGCGGTCGTTGTCGGTCGACGTCGTCGAGACCGTCGGTGCGGGCGACGCGTTCGCCGCCGGCTACCTCGCCGGGCTGGCCTCGGGTCGCTCCGACACCGCCTGCACGCGGCTCGGCCACGCGGTAGCGGCGTCGACGCTCGTCTGCCACGGCGACCGCCCCGAGCTCGTGCCGGACGCCCAGGGTGTCAGCACCATCGTCGAGGCGACCGATGAGGAATGGGCGTCGTGGCGCATCACCGCGGAGCGCCCACTGCCGTGGACCACCGTCGGCGCACACGGGATGATCGACGCATGAGCCAGTCCCTGTCCCGCGCGCTCGACCTCCTCCGCGAGATCGTCTCGGGCACTAACTCCCTCGACGCGCTCGCGGCGACGGCCGGTGTGCACAAGACCACGGTGCTGCGCCTGCTCAACACGCTCGAGGAGCACGGCTTCGTCACGCGCGACGCGTCGTTCCGGTACCACCTCGGGCGCGCGATGTTCGAGCTGACCCAGACCGCGCTCGACGAGCAGGACGTCCGCGGCGTCGCCGCTCCCCACATCCGGGCGCTGGGGGCGGCCACGGGCCAGACGGTGCACCTCGCCGCCTACGAGGGCGGCTCCGTCTTCTACATCGACAAGGTCGAGTCGCGTCAGCCCCTCCGCATGTATTCGCGCGTCGGCCTGCCGGCCTCCCTGTACGCGACCGGCGTCGCGAAGGTCCTCCTCGGCGGACTCGACGAGGCGGAGCGTCGACGCGTCGTCACGGGCATCGTGTTCGAGCGGTACACCGACAAGACCATCACCGACGCCGACGCCCTGCTCGCCGAGATCGAGCGTTCGACCGAACGCGGATGGGCCGAGGACCACGAGGAGCACGAGAGCTTCATGAACTGCGTGGCCGCTCCGGTCTTCGGGCCCGACGGCCGGGTCACCGCGGCGGTGTCGATCTCCGTCCCCACCATGGTGCTCCCCCACAGCGGTGTCCGCGCCCTCCTGCCGCAGCTCCTCGCCACCACGACCGCGATCTCCGCCGAACTCGGCTACGC
>Ga0157369_10004646_pt1 | contig 16136 bp, 15 predicted proteins | sample C25metaG_FD_113461 | JGI IMG/M metagenome (GOLD analysis project Ga0157369, IMG submission 113461) | Corn rhizosphere microbial communities from Kellogg Biological Station, Michigan, USA - C2-5 metaG | ecosystem: Host-associated > Plants > Roots > Rhizosphere > Soil | place: USA: Michigan... | reverse complement strand
GTCTACGTCGCCTTCGTGATCGATGCCTATGCCCGGCGCATCGTGGGCTGGAAGGTCAGCACCAGCGCCACGGCGAACTTCGTGCTCGATGCTCTGGAGCAGGCGATCCACGCCCGTAGGCCATCCGCGAGGCTGACTTCCGGATAGGCGCCAATGCTGAGCTTCTTTTCCCGGCCATTGACCCTGTACTTCATCCGCCAGAGCCTTCCGCCAGAAGGCTCCACTTGAAGATATAGTCCGCCGCCGTCAGCCAACTTGTAAGATTTGTCTCGGGGCTTGGCATTGCGGACGGCAGTGGCAGTCAGAGGCTAGTTGGGGGCCTTTTCGGAGGCACTTTGAAAGGCCCCCAAAAAGGCCCCCAATTTCGCGAGATGTAGCTGGAGCGAATGGGACCATCGGGGACGCTGATGGCCAGAATATTGCAGTTTTACAGAGGTTTGTAAAGACAAACAGGGACGCTTGGAGACCCTGCGATGGTGGGCGGTGACGGGCTCGAACCGCCGACCCTCTCGGTGTAAACGAGATGCTCTACCAACTGAGCTAACCGCCCCACTCGGCGGGAAGCGCGGGATTTAGCGGGGTTTGGGGGTCGGTCAAGCTCCTTCCCATAGGAACGAACAGGAAACGAATTGAACCTTGAGGGGCATAGAGTCCCGAAATAGTCCCGAAGCAGATGGCGTGCGATCAGGAACCCTGAGTGTCACCCAGCCGCAGCAATTCCCACGGCTGTGACCTCAGGGGCCCTGGTTCAACGTCGTCGTCAAGGACGGGCAGATCACCCAGCCAAATACGGATGAGGAGGCGCCGTGGATGCGAGGCTCGTGTCTTGAGGCGGTGCGCAAAGGCAAGCTCCAACCGAGAGTAGAATAACGCTGGGAAGGTTCGTGTTTGCGCCCTGGATTGCCGATGGCAAACGAAACTCGGTCGGCTTTGAAGAGTCCCGGGGTGTCACCAAACGACGTGAGTTCAGAACACTTTTCGCCGTTTCCCGCGGACCTCCGGGTGCTCCGGCGGCCCCAGTCCAATTGCGAGCCTGAAACAGTTCGGAGCAGCTTTTGCGTTCTCGCGGCGCCTTCGGAGCGGCCCAACAGGAAACGAATTGATCGGTGCCGTCGCTACTCGTGCCGGTCGGCCGCGACGTCCTGAGCGGCCAGGTTGTGGCGAAGGGCCTTGACGCGCTCGTCGCCCAGGCGAAGCGCGATCACGAACGGTTCGGCATCACCCTGCCGGACGGGACGCACACCTCGCCGATGCGTCATCTTATCAGCAATGTCGTCGTCGAAAGGCTCGACGCCAGGCATGCCACCGCCAGCAGCTATGTCGTCACGATCATCCGCGATGGGGACGACGGGCCGAAGATCCTCAGCGTCGGCCGCTACCTTGACGAATTCCAGCGGATTGGAGGCCAGTGGAAGATCGGCCGCCGCACGATCCTGCTCGACTTCGGTGACACCAAGCTCGGCCGCAAGTATGGCTTCGGGAAATAGCTGCCGATGCGTCTTTTTTGCAGCGAGCGGTCGCGGCGCCGGGTAAGATCAAGTCATCGGCAGGAAATCGACCCGTATCGCCGAACCGCGAAGCCGCCGGCGAGCTGAGCGCAGGACAGGTTTCGTCTGCCGGCCGAGCAGAGCGCCACCGATCGTCCATACCTATCGACGTCTACTTGCCGGCACGAGACCGGCCCGGATTGCAGCAAGGCGGCGAGATTGTCCGTGCTGGCGTAAGGATCGCCTGGCGTGCACGCACGACCCTTGCGACAATGGCCGGGCAGCTCCGGCGCGTCGATCCCGTAGAGCCGAACGCGCCTGCCATCGCAGCGAAACGTGTCGCCGTCCGTGACGCGGACCGAAGAGCAGACGAAGACGTCGCTTTCCCGCGCAGATCCCACGCCAAAGCTGACGGGAAAGGCCAGCGCAAAAAATGCAACGCCCAGAACGACTGTGCCCGCTTCCTTCACCAGGGTCACGACCAAACCTGTTGCGCAGCCGCTGGCGCGGGAGCGGGTGACTGCGGCGTCGGCACAGCCGCCGGACGGCGAAAAAAACCGTAACGCATGAAATCGACCCCCCAAGAGAACGGCCGCTCCCCCCCGGCGCGGCCGAAGTTGATTTGCACCTGAAACGTCAACGAAGTCAACAGGATCGACGTCAAGACCGGGTTGTCATGGCTTACGTGGCGAGGTTGGCAGGCCAAAGTGGGCGCTCACTTGAGCCTGCCAGCCGTTACTGCCTTCGCATCAATCAGAACTTGCCGATAACCGCCACGACGCCCTGGTGGCGTTGGACGCTCAATCCGGTGTTCACGCCTGCGAAGTGGTAATCGCCATAGTCGGAGTAGCGATATTCACCACGCATGACGATGTGCGGCGCGACTGCAAACTCGACGCCAGCACCAGCGCGCCAGCCGTCAAGATCGTCGTGGCCGGACAGGGGTCCGGTGCCGTCATCGTAAGTGAGCTTTGCCCTGGCATTGGTGTAACCGCCCTTCACGTAAACGAGCGTGCGGCTGCCAGCCTTGAACCCGAGGCGGGCACCCAGGTAGAGATCGCGACCGGCAGAGAGCTTGGCGCTGTCACCCGTAACGAGAATGTCGGTTGCCGAGTCCTTGGTCGAGGAGTCGGCGAACTCACCTTCGAGACCAACCACGGCGTCGCCCATGTCGAGATCATAGCCGGCAGTGACGCCGAATACCGCGCCGGTCTTGCTCGCACTGTCGGTGCCGTCAGAAACTCGAACGCTGTCGATCCCGGCGAGAGGTCCGACGTAGAATCCGCCCATCATCGGCGCCGCATCCTGGGCGAATGCGGGAGTTGATGCGAACGCCAGGGCGACGGCGGAAAAACTTGACGATACTTTTGATTATGTTCCCTCCAATTTTTTGGGAGGGCGCACCTGTTCGAAAGCACGTCGGCCATCAACCCTTGCGGGTGACTTTGTCTTGGATTCTCCGAGCCTTGTAGCGAATCGACAACACAACAAACGCGCCGTGGCGATCGTCACGTCGCAGCCCCATGTCATGCATGTCGACACAGAGCTTCGCTGCCCATCTCGCCAACGCAGGCGGCTCGTAACCAATCGAAAACTTTGCACCTGGCTTAGGAGGCGGCGAGAGCCTTCGCGGAGGCGCCGCAAGGCCACCGAGCCTACCCTCAAATCGTCAAGGTCAAGTCGGTGTATCCATAGACCGTATTGCCCAAGCGGTTCGCATTCGGCGCGCTCTTGAGGAACCGCCCGTCGAACAGGACCGCACCGCCGGCTTCCCAGCGCAGCATCTTCGGCACCAGCCAGTATCGGCCACGCGCCCAGATCTGGTGGCCGCCGAACTTGCCGGATGCGCCACCTGGATCCTTCACGCCGGTCGACGCAAAGCTGTCGTGCGAGTTGGCCAGCCACGCCGCGCGGTAGGCGACGAAGCCGTCGAGGCGCTTGGACGGCCTGGCCTCCAGTTTGAACCCTGGCGAGCTGATGTTGCTGCGGCCCAGGGGGCCGTAAAGCGCACCAGGGCCCCAGTCGCCCGTGCGCGAGCCGAACAGGCCATCGAAGCGGGTGTACTTCTCGCCTCGCCCATCACCGCTACCATAATCGTAGAAGGTCGCCAGGCGCGGCTGCCACGCGCCTGCGAACTGGTAGCCGAGCTCGGCGTGCAGCGTATGGGCGGATACGTCCCGCCGTGGCGCGCCTGGCGTGGTGCTCGCGCTGATGTGTCCGAACTGGCAGGCATATTCGAGCTGGTAGTCGACCTTGCCTGCCGCGGGTTCGCGCAACACGCGAAAGCCGGGAGTGAAGATGTGGCGGTCGCGCGTGGCGGTTGTCGGCCTGTCGCTCTCCTCGAGCGCGAAGAAGTACACGTCGAGGCTGGTCGAGCCGACGATCTTGGGCTTGTTGAAGAATCCGCCCCAGAAAATGAGGTCAGTGCCCTCGCGGTCGAGCTTCGCCTTGTTGTCGAGCAGGCTCGCCTTGTCGTCAGGCAGGCGCTGCTGGGGATAGGTATAGAACAGCGTCAGCCGTTCCTTGCCGGCACCACGCCATTCGAATTTCGCGCCCGTGAAAGCGGTCGTCGTGTTCGGAAAATCGTTGCGCGCGACGAGGCGACGCGAGCCGAGGTCGAGCACGAAGCGTCCGGCATCGAGGCTTGTCGTGCTACCTTTGCCGAGAACCGGTCCAAAGCCGGCGCCCAGATAGGCCTGGATCGGCTCCAACGCGTTCACCTCTCCGGTGCTTATGGAACTGCCCCGATCGCCGAAGTACGCTCGCGCATCGACGAGCTCGCCGCCGATCCGGATAGGGCCGCCGTCGTATTCGGCGAAAACGTCGGTCCGGATCGTCACTAGGTCGTCGTTCCTGTCCAGTCCCGGTCGGAACTGGTCATGCAGGGCTTCGTACCGGGTCCTGATGCTGGCCGAAATCTTGAGGCCATCCGGATTCCCGAGCGCTTCCTGCAAGGTCCACGAGGTGTCCTTGGCTTCGGCGACAGCCGGATGGGCGGTGAGGGCAAGCGCCAGCAGACTGGCGCCGGTGGCGACACGGACGATCATCGTTCTTCCTTTCAGACGGGATGGCGATGCCTCCGGGGGTCCGGTCAGCTATAGTCAAGCGGATATAGATCTCGCAAGGTCGCTAGGAGGCCGGGTTCACGCGCTTCTTCTCGGTGACATCGATCTGCACCACCCGGTCTTCGTGAACGGTGATGGCGACCGAGCCGTAGCGCAGCGACAGCAGCGCCTCGCGTACGTCGGCGAGGCTGTCGTCGATGTGCCGGCGCTTCTCGGGCCTGACATGGACCGTCATCGCACGGCCTCCTGTTCGCGGAACACGCGGGCGCGGGTTATCCGGAAGGCGAGCTGGCTGCCGATCTGCGGCGGCGCCTGGTCGGCATCGAGATCGATCTCGACGATCCGTTGCGATCCGTTCACGGTCCCCTCGACCCGCCAGTGGCCACCGCGACGATAGACGCCGCGTACCTGCAATGGCAGACCGCCGCCGTCGACGCTGAGCGCGATGTCGTGCGGGCGGAAATCGAGCCGCCCAGGCCCGTCGAAGGCGCGCGCAACGGGGACATCAAGGACGACACCCTCGAAGTGGGCCCGGCGGGCGCGCACCTGCACAGGCAAACTGTTGCAGTCGCCGACGAACCCGGAGACGAATCCGCTGGTAGGAGTCATGTACACGTCCTCCGGCGTGCCGATCTGCTCGATCACGCCCCGGTCGAGGACGACCACCCGGTCGGCCAGTTCGAGCGCCTCCTCCTGGTCGTGGGTGACGAAGATGGACGTCAGCCCCATCTGCTCGTGCAATTGGCGCAGCCATCGGCGCAGTTCCTTGCGCACCTTGGCATCGAGGGCGCCGAACGGCTCGTCGAGGAGCAGGAGCTGCGGCTCGACCGCGAGTGCGCGAGCGAGGGCGACGCGCTGCTGCTGGCCGCCCGAAAGCTGTGCCGGGTAGCGGTCGCCGAGCCCGTCGAGCTGCACAAGGTCGAGGAGCTCTCGCGCGCGCGCACGAACCTTCGCTTTCGAGGGACGCCGGCGGCGCGGACGCACCGACAGGCCGAAGCTGACGTTGTCGAGCACACTCATATGCCTGAACAGCGCGTACTGCTGGAACACGAAGCCGACCTTGCGTTCGGCAACCGGCAGCTCGGTCACGTCCTCGCCGTTGAAGCGCACCTCGCCCTCATCCGGAAAGGCGAGGCCGGCAATGATCCGCAAGAGCGTCGTCTTGCCCGAGCCGGAAGGGCCGAGCAACGCGAGGAATTCGCCGTCCCGGACCGCGAGATCGATGTTGTGAAGGGCGGCAAACGCGCCAAAGCTCTTCGAGATATTGTGCAGGCTGATCATCGGGCACTCCGGTGTGAATAGCCGAACTTCCATTCGAGCGATGTCTTGAGAACGAGCGTCACCAGCGCCAGCAGGGCAAGCAGCGAGGCGACGGCGAACGCGGCGGCGAAATTGTATTCGTTGTAGAGAATCTCGACGTGCAGCGGCACCGTGTTGGTCAGGCCGCGCAAGTGCCCCGAGACGACCGAGACGGCGCCGAACTCACCCATCGCCCGCGCGTTGCACAGCAGTACGCCGTAAAGCAGGCCCCATTTGATGTTGGGCAGGGTGACGCGCAGAAAGGTCCTGAAGCCGCTGGCGCCGAGCGCGAGCGCGGCTTCCTCGTCGGCGCGGCCCTGCTCCTGCATCAGCGGGATCAGTTCGCGGGCGACGAACGGGAAGGTGACGAGGATCGTTGCCAGCACCAGGCCGGGGACGGCGAAGATGATCCGGACGCCGTGCTCCATCAGCCACGGCCCGAACCAGCCCTGCGCGCCGAAGAGCAGGACGTAGACGAGCCCTGCGACCACCGGCGAAACCGAGAACGGCAGGTCGATCAGCGTGACGAGGATGCTCTTGCCACGAAAATCGAACTTGGCCACCGCCCACGCGGCGCAGACCCCGAAGACCACGTTCAGTGGCACGGAGATCGCGGCGACAAGCAGCGTCAGTTTGATGGCGGCGACCGCATCCGGCTCGATGATGGCCGCACCGTAGGCCGCGAGGCCTTTGGCAAGCGCCTGCGCGAACACCGCGACCAGCGGCAGCACCAGGAAGAATCCGATGAACAGGACGGCGACGAGGATCAGGCCGAGGCGCACGCTCGGAGCGTCCCCCGGAAGAGAAGGCGCGCTCACTGTTCCACCTTCCTGCTGGTCCACGTCTGGATGCCGTTGATCAGCAGCAGCATCGCGAAGGAGGCCAGCAGCAGGACCGTCGCAATCGCGGTCGCCGCGGCATATTCGTACTGCTCGAGCTGCGTGACGATCAGCAGCGGCGCGATCTCGGACTTATAAGGCATGTTGCCGGCGATGAAGATGACCGACCCATACTCGCCGATGGCGCGTGCCAGAGCGAGCGCGAAGCCCGTCAGCAGCGCGGGCAGTATCGCCGGCAGGATGACACGCAGGAACACCTGCCACGGGCGCGCGCCGAGAGAGAGCGCGGCTTCCTCCACATCCTTGCGCACGTCGGCGAGCACCGGTTCGACCGAGCGAACGATGAACGGCAAGCTGATGAAGATGAGCGCAATGGTGATGCCGATCGGCGTGTAGGCGATCTTGATGCCGAGAGGCTCGAAGAAGCGGCCGATCCAGCCGTTGGGCGAGTACAGCGCGGTCAAGGCGATGCCCGCGACCGCGGTCGGCAAGGCGAACGGCAGGTCGATCATCGCGTTGAGAACCCGCTTGCCGGGAAACTCGTAACGAACGAAGACCCAGGCACACAGCAGGCCGGACACCGCGTTGATCGACGCGGCGGCGATCGCCGTGCCGAAGCTGACGCGGTAGGCGGCCAGCGCCCGCTCCGAAAGGCCGACCGCCAGGAACTCGCTCCAGCCGAGCCCGGCGGCGCGGATGAACAGCGCGCTGAGGGGGAGGAGAACTATCAGCGAAAGCCAGGTGAGCGTGAACCCCATCGTCAGCCCGAAGCCGGGCACGATCGACTTGCGGCTGCGGCGCGCGCGTCGTCGCGGCGGCGCCAGGGCCGCCTGCATCTGCAGCTGCCTGCTCAATGCGATCTCCATGGGCTACTTCCGGGCTGCGCTGTAGATTGTGTCGAACACGCCGCCGTCGTCAAAAAAGCGCTTCTGCGCAGCCTGCCAGCCGCCGAACGCGTCATTGATCGTCACGAGGTTGAGCTTGGGGAAGGTCGAGGCGTATTTCGCCTGCACCTTGGGATCGATCGGCCGATAGTAATTCTGCGCAATGATCTCCTGCGCCTCGGGCGTGTAGAGGTACTGGAGGTAGGCCTCGGCGACTTTCTGCGTGCCGTGGCGCCCGGCATTGCCGTCGAGCACCGCCACCGGCGGCTCGGCGAGGATCGAGATCGAAGGGAGAACAATCTCGAATTTGCCCTCGCCGAGCTCCTTCTGCGCCAGGAAGGCTTCGTTCTCCCAGGCGAGAAGGACGTCGCCGATGCCCCGCTCGGCGAACGTGGTGGTCGAGCCGCGCGCGCCGCTGTCGAGCACGGGCACATTGGCGTAGAGCCTCTTCACGAAGTCCTGTGCAGCGGCATCCGAACCGTACCTGGCCTTCGCGTAGGCCCAGGCCGCGAGGAAGTTCCACCGCGCGCCGCCGCTCGTCTTGGGATTGGGCGTGATTACCGCGATGCCGGGTTTGACGAGGTCGGCCCAGTCCTTGATGCCCTTCGGGTTGCCTCGGCGGACGAGGAAGACGATGGTCGAATTGTACGGCGCGCTGTTGTGCGCGAGCTTCGCCTGCCATCCGGGCGACAGGGCCTTCGACTTCGCGGCAATCGAATCGATGTCGTACGCAAGCGCGAGAGTGGCGACATCCGCGTCGAGCCCATCGATGATGGCCCGGGCCTGCTTGCCGGAGCCGCCGTGGCTCATGTCGATTTTCACATCCTGCCCGGTTTCGGCCTTCCACCTGGCGGCGAACTTCGGGTTGATCGCGCCGTAGAGTTCGCGCGTCGGGTCGTAGGAAACGTTGAGCAGGCGGACCTCGGCGGGAGCACCGCCGGAATTTCGCCCATCGCCGGCGGGCTTGCCGGAGCAGGCCGCAAGGAACGCGGCGCCGGTCAGGCCGGCGATGGCCAGGAATCGCCGAGTCGCACGAAAGTTCATCCAGCAATCTCCCTCAACAGGTTGGGATTTCGAATCCCCCTTATCTCTACCTGTTTAATAGGGATATGCAAGTGGTCTTGAGCGACCTAGCCGGCCAGGCGGTGCTTTTCGTCAGGTCGCGCGCCGGACGGCGCGCTGGCCAGAGCGTCGGCGAGGGTGCGCGAATCGAGCACCTGCCGGCTGGCATCGTAAGCGCGGCCGAACTCGCGCCGGATTTCGCACGCCGCTTCGCTCACGCAGTCTTCACACCGCCGATAGCTTTGCCGTGAAAGGCACGGCAACGGCGCCAGGGGGCCCTCGAAAATTCGCAAGACTTCGCCGAAACTTACGGTATCTGCTGGACGAAGCATCACGTACCCGCCGCTCTTGCCGCGGCGGCTGTCGAGGATCCCTGCCTTCTTCAGGTCCAGCAGGATCTGCTCGAGGAACTTGTGCGGAATGGCGTAGCGGCGGGCGATTTCAGCGCTCGTCATGGCTCCGCCTTCCGGTGCCGCGGCAATCGCCAGCAAGGCCCTGAACGCGTATTTCGCCTTGTTTGAAATCACCGATCAATTCCCTAGTTACAAAGTCGGTATTTAAACCCTTGAAGCAAAAATTGCAAGCGGTCAGCCGGGCAGCATGAGCGACAGGACGAGCACCGCGACGCCGAAGGATAGAATGGTCAAAGGAAAGCCGAATCGCGGAAAATCCATGAAGCGATATCCGCCGGCGCCCATCACGACGGTGTTGTTGTGATGGCCGAACGGCGTGAGGAAGTCGACCGACGCTCCGATGGCCACCGCCATCAGCAGCGGCTCGATCGGCGTGCCTGTGCGCGAGGCGAGGCCCGCGGCGATCGGGCTCAGGATGGCGGCGGTCGAAACATTGTCGATGAACGGCGTGATCAGCACCGCGAGCGCCAGCATCGTCGTGCCCACGACCAGCGGGTCCGACGCCGGCAGGTACTCGGCGATTTCGTTCGCGATCAGCCGCGCGGTGCCCGTGTCCTGCACCGCCAGTCCGAGCGGGATCATGCACGCGAGCAGGATGACGATGCTCCAGTTCAAATCCTGCAAGGCGGTGCGCAGGTTGAGATTGCCGGTCGCCGCGAGGGCAATGACCACGGCACCAAAGGCGATCTCGGTCGGCGCAAGGTTGAGCGCGGTCAACACGATGCCGACGATGAATATCCCGACACTGAGCCATGCCTTTCCGCCAAATCGGCCCGGCCGACGCGGCGACAGCGGCAGAAGGCTGCACTCGGCTGCAATCAGCCGAAGGTCGTCGCGCTCCCCGGCGAGTACCAGGACGTCGCCCATGCCGACCTGCACCTCGCCGAAACTGCCTTCGATGCGGCCGCGCCGGACGGAAAGGCCGACGACCTGCAGCGAGTGCTCGGCGAACGCGTGGATGGCGCCGATGCGGGAGCCAAGCAGCAGGCTCTCGGGCATCACCACATATTCGCGCCGCTCGGCAGCTTCCGGCACCGGCTGGAGCGGAAGCAACGCAGCCGCGTCCGCGAGTTCGTCGAGCAGGCTGAGATCCGCCTCGACGACGACGATGTCGCCCGCGGCCAAGGCGATGTCGGAGCGGCGGGCGAACACATGCGCTCCCTCGCGCATGACCGCGTGCACCTGCACGCCCTGTTCCTCGGCGAGATCAGGCAGGCGCTTGCCGACCAGCGGGGAATCCTGCGGCACCCGGCGCTCGGCGACGACATGGGCCGGTGAGGCCTCGTCGAGCGTCGCGCCCTCCGTGAAGCGCGAGAAGGTGAGCGGAGCGCCGGCCACTATCCAGGCAAGACCGACCGCCGCGAGCGGACCGCCGAGGAGCGCCAGTTGGAAATAGCCGAAGTCCCGGCCGGTCTCGCTGATCAGCCATTCGTTGACGACGAGGTTGGCCGGTGTGCCGGTGAGCGAGCACATGCCGCCGAGCAGCGTCGCGAAACTGAGAGGCATCAGCATCCTTGCGGGCGACAGGTTGAGCCGCTCGGCCACCGACATGGTCACCGGGAACATCAGCGCCAGCGCCCCGATGTTGTTCATGAACACCGAGATCGCCGCGCCGGTGATGCAAATGATCGCCAGCGCCGCGCGCTCGCTGCGGAAATGATAGACGATCCGGCGCGCGAAGCTGTCGATCACTCGGGCCCGCGAGAGCGCCGCGACCACCAGCAGGACCTCCACCACGGTGACCACGGCCGGGCTGGCGAAACCCACGAACACGTTCTGCACCGGCACCACGCCGGCGAGGAAACCGGCGCCCAGCCCGCACAGGGCGACCAGTTCCACGCGGAACCGCTCGGTCGCGTACGCGGCGAGCATTCCCAGCAGGATCACGACGATGGCCGCTTGCGCGAGTGTCATCTGGGCTGCGCGATTCCTGCCGATGAGGTGGTGATATTCGTCGCCCGCCGGCGCCTTGGCAATGGCATAAAGCGGGCCTGCCCTTTAAAAGCCTAGCTATCAGGTAGGTTTTTAAGGACCCAATATCATGGACGGGCAGCTTGCGGTTATCTGCGCGCTGACTTTCGGCATCCAGCTGATCGGCGCGTTGGCCTATGCAGCGCGCATCGCGGGCGTGAGGACCGGGCGGATCGCGATGTCGTTCGCGCTGTTCAACGTGCTGGTCCTGCTCTCGCGGCTGTCGAACGGCTTCCTCGGGCCGTTTCTCGCGAGCAGGATCGAGAATGCGCTGGCAACCGGGGCCGGCGACCACTTGCTCGGCGACTTTCGCCTGGTCCTCTATTCCGCGACCGCCGCGACCATCGTGGGCACGATCATGGTCCCGACCGTGCAACGATGGTTTTCGACGGCCATCGGCGAATTCCAGCAGCATCGCTCGATCGCGCGCCTGTTGCTGCATGCCTTTGCGAGGGGCGGCGTCGGCTACATCAAGCAGACTACGACGGCGCCGAAGCTGGTCCATATCACCGATCTCAAGAAGCCCCGCGGGGTCTCGCTGACGGTGATCTTCCTCAATGTCATCGCCCAGGCCCTGCTGACGGTCGGGGTCATCGCCTCGCTTTACGCGGGCTATCTCTTTCCGGAGTATCGCGTCACCGCCTCTCAGCTGTCGGCGATCGTCAACGGGCTGGCGACGCTGATGCTGTTCATCATGATCGACCCGCAATTATCGGTGATGACCGACGACGTGGTCGCGGGGAAGGTGAGCGAGCCGGTGTTCCGGCGCACGATCGTCTGGCTTTCGCTCAGTCGCGTTGCCGGCACGCTGCTGGCGCAGCTGCTGTTCCTGCCGGCGGCCTTGCTGGTGGTGGCGGCGGCGAAGGCATTCTGATCCCGGAAATCGGAGGGCGATGAGATCGGCTCTGGGCATGGGTGCCTCCTCACGGGCCGGGCAAAACGCGAGCATCGAGGGATCAGGTCAGACCCGCATTGCCTACCACGAAGCACGCGGCCGCGACGAGCGCGCCGGCAAACCGGTTCGACCTGAACCGCGCCAGCGCGTTGGCCCCATCGGCGGGGTCGAGCGTCATGCCCTGCCACAACAGCTGGAATGCTGCCGGCACGAGAGCGAGCAGCGCCAGCCAATCGTGCCGCAACAGCCAGAAGGCGAGCGCCCACAAGGCGAGCGCGAGCGCGTAGAAGGCGATCACTCCGCGCCCGACGTTCTCGCCCAGCCGCAAGGCGCTCGAGCGAACGCCGACGAGCGCGTCGTCCTCCCTGTCCTGCACGGCGTAGATCGTGTCGTAGCCCATGCACCAGAAGATCGAGCCGGCGTAGAGCGCGGCCAGCACCTCGAGGCCATCGTCCCTCAGCGCGAACCAGCCGACCGGCGCACCCCAAGTGAACACCAGCCCGAGCCAAGCCTGCGGCCACCAGGTTATGCGCTTCATGAACGGATAGGCCGCCACCAGCGCGAGGCTGGCGAGCGCGACGACCTCCGCCTGCCAGCGCAGCTGGACCAGCACCACGAGGCCGACGAGGGACAAGGCGAGGAGCCAGGCCCAGGCGGCCCTCGCGCTGATTTTTCCGCTCGCCACCGGCCGCGCCGCGGTGCGCGCGACCTGCCGGTCGAGATCTGCATCGACGATGTCATTGTACACGCACCCTGCCCCACGCATCGCTATCGCGCCGAGCAGCAGCCAGGCGAGCAGCACGAGCTGCCACCCAGCGCCCGCCAGCCAGACGCCCCACACGCACGGCCAGAACAGCAACCACCACCCAATCGGGCGGTCGAACCTTGCCAGCAAGGCAAAGTCGCGCACTCGCCGCGGCAGCCGGGTCACGAGCCCGCGATGCTCGCTGTCGGGAACGATCTGCTCGGCGGACATGCTTGCTCCCTACCCCCAAGGCATGGCACCTGCCTAGAGATGCCTGCTACGCCCGCCTGGCCCCCACGCAGCGCGCCGCGGCTGTTCGTGCCGGGGCCCCTTCGCGAGCGCACGAGCGTCACCGTGGAAGGCAACCAGGCGCACTATCTCATCAAGGTGATGCGCATCGGGAATGGCGAGACGGTCGTGCTGTGCGACGACCTCACCGGCGAATGGGCGGCGCGCGTCACGGCCATCGGCAAGCGCGAGCTGCAGCTCGAACCGATCGAGCGCCTGCGCGAGCGCGAGCAGGTTCCCGACCTGTGGCTCTGCCCGGCCCTGCTCAAGAAGGACCGCTACGACGTGGTGCTGGAAAAGGCGACCGAACTGGGCGTGCGCTCGATCCGGCCGGTGATCGCCCGCCGTTGCGTCGCCGACAAGCTCAACCTCGAACGCGCGCGGGCGATCACCACCGAAGCGGCCGAGCAGTGCGCCCGCACCGCCCTGCCGGAGCTAACCGCACCGGCGAGGCTCGACGCGCTGCTTGACGACTGGCCTGCCGACCGCGCGCTGTTCTTCGCGGACGAGCTGGGCGGCGAGCCCGCAGCCGGCGCGTTCGCCGCCCACGCCGCTCCCGCCGCTCTGCTGATCGGCCCGGAAGGCGGGTTCGACGACGCCGAGCGCACCGCGATCCGCGCCCACCCGGCCGCACGCCCGATCTCGCTCGGCCCACGCATCCTGCGCGGCGAGACCGCGGCGATTGCGGCGGCAGCGGTCTGGATGGCGGCCGCGGGCGACTGGCGCAAATAGCGCTAGCGCAAAGCCACGGCCTTGCCTAACGGGGCGCTCCGATGAGCACGCGGACGGTCTCAACCCTGGATGAGCGGCGGATCGAGAGCCGCGAGCAGCTCGTCGCGCCCATGCAGGCGGGCGAGAAATCCCCGGACCGGTGGCGCATCGGCACCGAACACGAGAAGCTCGTCTACCGGACGGCCGACCATCGCGCCCCGTCGTACGACGAGCCCGGCGGCATTCGCGACATCCTGCTCGAGCTGCGGGCATTCGGCTGGGAGCCGGTCGAGGAAAACGGCCAGGTCATTGCCATGGCCGGCGAGGACGGCACAGTCAGCCTGGAACCGGCGGGCCAGCTCGAACTGTCGGGCGCGGCGGTCGAGAACCTGCACCAGACCTGTTCCGAAACCGGCCGGCACCTCCACCAGGTCAAGGCCGTCGGCGAGAAATGCGGCGTCGGCTTCCTTGGCCTTGGCATGTGGCCGGACAAGCGGCGCGACGAGCTGCCGGTGATGCCCAAGGGGCGCTACGCGATCATGATGCGGCACATGCCGCGGGTCGGCAACCTCGGCCTCGACATGATGCTGAGAACCTGCACGATCCAGGTCAACCTCGACTATTCGTCCGAAGCGGACATGGCGAAGAAGTTCCGCACCAGCCTGGCGCTGCAGCCGCTGGCGACGGCGCTGTTCGCGAACTCGCCGTTCACCGAAGGCAGGCCCAACGGTTACCTGAGCTATCGCAGCCATATCTGGTCGGATACCGATCCCCAGCGCACAGGCATGCTGCCGTTCGTGTTCGACGATGCGTTCGGCTACGAGCGCTACGTCGACTACATGCTCGACGTGCCGATGTACTTTGTCTTCCGCGACGGCCGTTACATCGACGCAGCCGGGCAGAGCTTCCGCGATTTTCTCGCCGGCAAGCTTCCGGCGCTGCCCGGCGAGCTGCCGCTGGAAAGCGACTGGGTCGACCATCTCTCGACGGCCTTTCCAGAAGTTCGCCTCAAGAGCTTCCTCGAGATGCGTGGCGCCGATGGGGGGCCGTGGAACCGGATCTGCGCGCTCCCCGCCCTGTGGGTCGGCCTGCTGTACGACCAGGCGGCGCTCGATGCCGCGTGGGACCTGGTCAAGCACTGGTCGATGGACGAACGCGAGGCTCTGCGCGATGGCGTGCCCAAGCTGGCCCTCGACGCCCCGATCCCGGGCGGAGGCAAGCTGCTCGACCTTGCGCGCGAAGTGCTGCCGATCGCCCGCGCCGGCCTGTCCGCGCGCGCGCGCCTCAGCACCAGCGGCGACAACGAGACCGGCTTTCTCGAACCGCTCGAGGAAATCGCCGAGAGCGGCAAGGTTCCGGCCCAGCGCCTGCTCGACAAGTTCCACGGCGAGTGGGGCGGCGACATCAGCCGCGTCTACGAAGAGAGCTTCTGATGATCGTCGTCAGCGGCAGTTTCCGCCTGCCGCCGGAGCGGATCGATGAGGCGCGGCCTCATATGGCGAAAGTCATCGCCGCCTCCCGGGCCGAAGCCGGCTGCCTCATCTATTCCTATTCCGGCGATATCGGCGAGCCCGGGTTGTTTCGCGTCTACGAGGAGTGGGGCAGCCGCGAGGCGATCGAGGCCCATTTCGCGACCGCGCACATGCGCGAGTGGCAGATGGTGCGCGAGACCCTCGGATTTCACGATCGCTCGGTCACCGCCTTCGAGACAGGCGCCGAATTTCCCCTCTGACTACTCGGCGGGATGGACCGCAACCTGCCGCTGGCGCGCCCGGCCGAGCAGGCGCGACAAGGGCGCGGTGACGAGGCCATGGTCCTGCATCCATGCATGGTATGCGCGGTACTTCGCATCTTCGGCCAGAAGATGCGCCTCCTCGGTCTTGGCGCGCCAGAAGTAGATCGCGCTGACGCAGCCGAGGAACACGGTGTCGCGGATCATGTCGACCGGCGAATAGCTGGTGACGAGGAACGGCAGCGTCGAAAGCCACCAGAACAGGTTCTTCGACAGATACGCGGGATGGCGGCTGAAGCGGTAGGGGCCGTTCGTCACCACGCCGCGGTAGGTCAGGTTGGAGAAGCGGATGCCGAAAGCCACCGTCGCCCACGCGTAAATCGCGGTCAGCGCGGCGAGACCGCCGGCCCACAGCCACAGCAGGGTATCGTGCCCGGCGAACCAGTAGCCCCAGCCCGCCGTTTTGTATTCGTACTGGATCACGCCGCCGTTGCCCATGAAGGCATAGACGAACGGCGGGTAGCAGATCAGCGCCGCGAGCCAGCCGGCGAGGAACGGGTTGCCGCTGCGGATATGCGCGTCGAGCGGGCGCAGGGTGAGCAAGTAGCCCACGGTGCCGATCTGCACGTCGATGTGTAAGATATTGTCGAACAGCGCTTGTCCGGTGCGCACCGGATCGTGGACGATCTGCGGCCAGTCGGCGTTGACCACCGCGGCAAAGCCCGCCGGCAGGATCGAGATCATG
>Ga0157369_10004640_pt1 | contig 16147 bp, 11 predicted proteins | sample C25metaG_FD_113461 | JGI IMG/M metagenome (GOLD analysis project Ga0157369, IMG submission 113461) | Corn rhizosphere microbial communities from Kellogg Biological Station, Michigan, USA - C2-5 metaG | ecosystem: Host-associated > Plants > Roots > Rhizosphere > Soil | place: USA: Michigan... | reverse complement strand
CACAAAGTCCAAGCTCTATCAGGCAGCGCAGGAGGCCGTTGAACGCGGTCTCAAGTTCGCCTACATCGGCCGCAAGCAGAAGAAGCGGCAGTTCCGCTCGCTCTGGATCGTGCGCATCGGCGCTGCGGCCAAGCTGAACGGCATGAGCTACTCGACTTTCATCAACGGCCTCAAGAAGGCTGGTATCGGCCTCGACCGCAAGATCCTCGCCGACATCGCCGCCAACGACGCCGCCGGCTTCGCCGCTCTCACAGAGCAGGCCAAGGGCGCGCTCGCGCAGACCAAGAAGGCTGCCGCGTAAGCAGGCACTCTCCGCAACATCAGAAAGGGCGTGGCTTCGGCCACGCCCTTTGTGTCTCTGCGTAACAGCAGTCAGCAATGCCTAATCGATCGACACGCCGCCGTTGACCGTCTCCACCTGCACGGTCGCGCCACCGTGGCCGATCTGCCCATCGATGTGACGCCGCGAGTTCATCATGTTTACCGTCATCGGCAGCCGTACGTTCGTACCGCCGTTCACAGTCCCCGCGATCAGGTGCGCCGAGTAGTTCTCCGGCATCGTCACATGCACGCCCCCGTTGGTCGACTTGGCCACCAGCCCCGCGCCGTGCCAGCTATCGCCCGTCAGCGAGATGTGCAGTCCACCGTTGGTCGTCGTCGCATGCACATCGCCGCTCAGGTTATTCAGCGAGATGCCGCCGTTGGTCGTCTCGGCGTGCACCGTGCCATCCAGATTTGCCAGGCTGATGCCGCCGTTATCCGTCTTCAGCTCCGCGGCCAGATGCTTTGGCACGTGCAGCTTGAAGTTCACCGACCAGTTTCCAGTCCTTGGTCCTTCCGCGTGGATTGTCCCCGCGGTCTCGATACGCACCTCCTGCACCAGCCGCTGCGCCTCGTCGCGCGATGACGCCCGCGCGGTCACCTGCGCGTCCAGCGCGATATCGTTGCGGTCTTCGCCAGTGACCTCGATGCCCCCGTTCTTGCCGCTCACATTCAGCTGGCCGCCCGCGAACGGTAATGTCGTCTTGCGGCTCTCGCACACGCGCTCCTTTGAGTCCGATGACCACGAGTGATGCGAAGTGTCACCCGCATCGCTGCTGCACGGCGCTGTTGTGAAAGACTGTGCGAAAGCCGCAGGTGCCATCATCAGGGAAACGAAACAGGCGACAACGATTGGGCGCATAAAGTCTCCTCTCCAATACAGGATTCTCAGAGGAGTACGCAGCCATGGCAGCCACGGTTCCATCAGGCCCTGGCGTCCACCTGGACCACTGGCCGGAAGCGCTTCTCGGCAGCGAGGCCGATCACGATAAACAACGCCAGCAGCAACAGCTGCGCGGCTGTAAACGGAGCCTCTTTCGCGGTCGGTGCCAGTGCATGCAACGCCGGAATCTTCGCGAACGCTTGTGCCACCGCCACAAAGGCATCGAAATACAGCACGATCAGTACACAGGTGATGTAGGCAACCCGCCATCCTCTGCGCACACGTCCGCTATACCAGGAAATAGCCGCCAGCAGCAGGAACGGAAGGGAACTGAAGCCCAATATGATCCCCGGCGTTATTCCGTTGTACGGAAACAGAAATCCCGTCAGCGTGGTCAGCGCACCGGTGATAAGAAACAGTCCGCTGAGCCGGCTGCGGCTCCCCCCGACCATCTTCAGAACGACGACAGCCCCGACGAACAGCTCCACGAGGCTGATAATTACGTGCATCACGGTAAACGAATGCAGCGACATTCCAAGGACCATGAGTCACCTCTGCGAAGGGAAGTGATTTAGTTGTCGGCCCGATTGTGCTCGATACTAATCCACTTCTCCTGCTGGTCCTCAGAAATCGTTAGAGTGCGATCCAGCCCGCACGAATCGCCAGCAGTGAAACCGTCGCCACGACCACCCACAGCGCGATTCCCTGCACCATCGGACGAACGCCCACACGGCGAATCGTCTGCCGCGAGAGGCCCGTTCCAATCAGAAAGAGAACGACCGTCAGCCCGCTCTTCCCAAGCGCGCTCATCTTCGTAAATGTTGCAACGCTCAGCGGGACATAGGTCCTTGCAACAGCCGCCAGCACGAACAGCCCGATGAACCACGGGATCGTGATCTTTGCCTTGCCGCCAGTCCTGCGCGAGAAGATCATCGCGGTCACGAGTGCGACAGGAATGATCCATAGCGCACGCGCCAGCTTCACAGTCGTCCCGACTGCCAGCGCCTGTTGTCCATAGCGCGCGGCCGCTCCAACGACGGAACTCGTGTCATGAATCGCCAGCGCGGCCCAGAGGCCAAACTGATTCTGCGACATATGCAGATGCCATCCGATGAAAGGGAAGAGCAGCAAGGCAACTGCATTCAGCGTGAACACCGTTCCCAGCGCGATCGCCATGTCTTCTTCGCCGGCATCTGCAACTGGAGCTACGGCAGCGATTGCGCTGCCGCCGCAGATGGCTGTTCCGCAGGTGATCAGCAGAGACGCCTTCTGGCTGACCCGCATCAGCTTTCCGAGTCCGAGCCCGAGAGTCAACGCGAACGCAATGCCGCAGGCTGTGAAAAGGAACCCTTCACGTCCTGCGTGAACGACCTCGCCCAGGTTCATTCCGAAGCCGAGAAAGACCACCGATGCCTGCAGCAGGAACTTTGCCACCGTCTGGCTCTCGCGCGGTAAGGGATGCACCATGGTGAGCCCGAAGATTAGGCCCGCAACCAACGCCATCGGAGGAGAAAGGATTCCAACGGCAGCAAGGATAATTCCAACAAAGAACAGCGCAGTCCGATTCATGAAGCTCCGATATCCAGTCTCGGAGCCCACAAGGGCCTAAGTCCAAGCAGTAATTCCGCTGCCCGATTAGCTCTTCTTATCAGCTCGTCGGGTCGCCCGCCGTGTTTCAACCGCCCGCGCGAATGCCGCAAGGTGTGCCGCGAAGACTCCTGCAATGCTGTTGGTCTTCGGCCCGCGCGGATGCACCATGCTCAACTCACGCGCGATGCGTAAACCCTTTACCTTCACGATCGCCAGCGTCCCGAGCGCACGTTGCCGCGCTAGCGCGAACCGCGAGGCAAAACCAACACCCAAACCCGCCTCGATACAAGCCAGCAGCGCCTCGGTCGACCCGAGCTCCATCGCAATCTGAATCCTGTGAATCGGCGCGCCGGCTTGCTTGAGTGCCTGCTCGATCACCTCACGCGTGCCTGAACCGCGCTCCCGCACCAGCAGCTTTGCCGAGTTGAGCGCGCCCAGTGCGATCTCTTCCTCTGCCCACTCATGGCCCGCAGGAACAACGAGTACCAATTCGTCTTCGAGCCATCGCTCAACCACGAGCTCCTGGCGGTGCGCCGGTCCTTCGATGAGTCCGATGGGAGCATCTCCATTCGCGACCGCCTCCACCACATGCTGCGTATTCGCGCTCTCGAGCTCGAGCCGCACACCTTGATGTTGGCGGGCGAACTCTGCGAGCAGTCGCGGCAGCACGTACTGCGCGATCGTGGTCGAGGCGGCAATGCGCAGCGCGCCACGCACCTCCCCCTCGAGCGACCCAATCTCTTCGACAGCGCGCCTCAGGGTTACCTCTGCCTCGCCCGCATGGCGCAGCAGCACCTCGCCAGCTGCGGTGAGCCGTACCTTGCCGCCGCTGCGATCGAAGAGTCGCGAACCGAGCTCCTCCTCCAGCGCCTTGATCTGCTGCGTCACCGCTGGCTGCGTGATGTACAGGACCTCGGCGGCCCGGCGGAAGCTTGCCTGGTTGGCCACCTCGCGAAACACCCGCAGTCGAAAGTTCTCGAGCACTCGTTCTCCCGTTGCATGATGCAGGTTGCATGGTACAAGGAAACATGCGTTCCCTTGCTATTTTGCTGGCTCCGGCCATGCTCTGCGCGTGCACGCTTCCGGGCCAGACGGACAACTCCAACAACTCTGCTGAGAAGCCCACTCCAACGATAGCCGCACGCACCGCCACCATGCAGCACATGCCCGGCCTGCTGCCGCTCGACTGGGACGCCAAGTCGGGCAAGCTGTATCTCGAAGTGCCGCTAAGCGCCGACGCCGCGCACACGCGTTCGCATGACCTGCTCTACACGGACTCGCTGCCGTACGGCACCGGATCCAACGACCTTGGCCTCGACCGCGGGCAGGTTTCCGAAGGCCGCGTTGTGCATTTTGAGCGCACTGGCCCGAAGCTTCTCCTTGTTGAGCCGAATTCGGCCTTTCGGACGAGTTCCAGTGACCCTGCAGAGCAGCTGGCGGTGGTGCAATCCTTCCCTGAGTCTGTGCTTGGCGGCTTCAAAGTCGAAGCTGAGAGTCCCGATGGCACGGTGCTGGTCGATGCTACGGACTTCTTCCTTCGCGACGTGCATCACGTTGCGCAAACGCTCGCGCGCACGAAGCAGGGAAGCTACAAGGTCGATGCGAATCGCTCCACGATTGCACTCGATCACACCAGGGCTTTTCCGAAGAACACGGAAGTGGAAGCCGAACTGACATTCGCGCTCGAAGGTGAACCGCAGGGCCATTTCGTTCGCAATGTGACGCCGGACCCGACTGCGATGACCGTGCGCGAGCATCAGTCGTTTCTTGAGCTGCCGCCGCCTGGTTTTACGCCGCGTCACTTCTCTCCGCGCGCGGGGTACTTTCCCACGACCTATCGCGAGCTGAATGCGCCGCTTGGCGATCGGCTCGATCAGGACTTCATCATTCGTCACCGGCTGATCAAGCGAGATCCGAATTGCACGCGTGCCTGCGAGGCGGTTGCACCGATCCAATACTACGTCGACCGTGGCGCACCGGAGCCGGTCCGAACGGCACTGTTGGAAGGTGCGCGCTGGTGGGACCAGGCGTTTCAGGCTGCCGGATGGGCGCCGGGAACCTTTCGCGTAGACCTTCTGCCGGAGGGTGCCGACCCGATGGATGTGCGGTACAACATCATCCAGTGGGTGCATCGATACACACGCGGCTGGAGCTATGGCGCAGCGATTGCCGACCCGCGCACAGGCGAGATTATAAAGGGCAACGTAACGTTGGGCAGTCTCCGTGGCCGCCAGGACTACCTCATCGCTGAAGCGCTGCTCGCACCGTATGCAGGCGGCAAGCCCGCCACGGATGCGCAACACGATGCTGCTTTGCAGATGGTGCTTGGACGCATTCGCCAGCTCGCCGCGCATGAGACCGGACACACGCTCGGCCTTGCACATAACTTCGCTGCGTCTGCCTTTCCTCATCTGCCCACACAGACGATGTCGGTGATGGACTATCCGCATCCGTACGTGACGCTGAAGAATGGTGTGCCTGATTTGAGCGATGCATATCCGGCGGGCATCGGTACGTGGGACAAGGTCGCGATCGACTACGGTTATCGCGAGTTCGACCACGATGGCAAACCTGTTGAGGATACGGCTGGGCTCGAGAAGATACTCAATGACTCGGAAAAGACTGGGCTCATCTTCGTTACCGACGAGGATGCTCGCCCGCTTGGCTCTGCACATCCGCACGCGCACTTGTGGGACAACGGCCGCGATCCTGCGGAGGAGCTGAATCGCGTGCTGCAAATTCGTTCCGCGGCGCTCGCGCGCTTCGGTGAAGATGCGATCAAGCCAGGGACGGATGTTGCGCAACTCGAGGACACGCTGGTTCCTCTTTATTTATTTCACCGCTATCAAACGGAGGCCGCGGCTAAGGAGATAGGAGGTCTGGACTATCGATACAACGTTCGTGGCGATGCACAGATGCTGCCGACGATCGTCGATCCCGCGGAGCAGGAGACGGCGCTCGATGCAGTGCTGAAGACGCTTTCGCCCGAGACGCTGACGCTGCCAGAGTCGCTGCTCAAGTTATTTCCACCGCGGCCGCCCGCGCTTCCGCGCACGCAGGAGTCCTTCCCCGCGCACACCGGACTTACGTTCGATCCCATTGCGGCGGCAGAGTCTTCCGCGGACCTGACGCTTGCGTTGCTCTGCAATCCTGAGCGCGCGAGCCGCCTCATCGAGTACCACATGCGTGTGCCGCAGTCGCCTTCGCTGCGAGGCGTGCTGGAGGCGATATCAAAGACTACGGCAGAGCGGCCCGAGGCAGGACACAGCATGTCCTCTGAGGTCGAGCGGGCTGTCGAGTTCCGAGGACTGGAAGCGATGCTTGCGCTTGCGGTCAACGAGCAGGCGGCAACGCAGGCGCGCGCGATTGCGCGGTGGCACATCAACGATCTGTTGAAGCAGTGGACAACTGTTCCGGCACCGGAAGACACCGCCGAGGCGATTCATCGCGCGGCAATGGTTGAACGAATTCAGGAGTTCGAGCGCGATCCTCAGAAGTTTGTGCCGTCGAAGCCGGCAGAGGCTCCGCCAGGCATGCCGATCGGTGATGACGAAGAGTGACGCAGTGATGGACACCGCTCCAAATATGTCGATGCGCCGACTGACACGCCGTGTCGGCCTCGCCTTCGCCGTGGTGTGGTTTGCTCTTGGCGCCGATTTCTCTTTCGCTCAAGGTGGCACGTTGCCGAAGTCGCCCCTGCAGGTCGCCTTCACCTTCGACGACCTGCCTGCGCATGGACTGCTGCCACCTGGAATGGCACGACCGGCAGTTGTGAAATCGATCCTCGCTACGTTGAAGCGCGAAAACATGCCGCCAATCTACGGTTTCGTAAACGGTTTTCGCGTCGCGCAATATCCGTATCAGATTCACATCCTGCAGGCGTGGCGTGCGGCCGGTAATCCAGTCGGCAACCACACGTGGTCGCATCCGGAGTTCGACAGAGTCACTGCCGCGCAATATGAAACGAATATCGACCGCAATGAGCCGCTGCTTCGGAGGGTTTCCCCCGATAGCGATTGGCACTGGTTCCGCTTTCCGTATCTCGAAGAGGGCAACACTATCGAGAAGCGCGAGCATCTTCGGGCCTGGTTGTCGCAGCACGGCTATCGCATCGCTGAGGTCTCGATGGATTTTCAGGATTACAACTGGAATGAGCCCTATGCGCGTTGCGCAGCGAAGCACGACAGTGCGGCAATCAACTCACTCCATGATAGTTATCTGAATGCGGCCGATGAATCCATCCGCGTCTACCGCCAGATCGCGCAGGCACTCTATCATCGCGATGTTCCGTACGTTCTGCTCCTGCACATCGGAGCCTTTGACGCGCATATGCTGCCGGAACTCATCGCGCTTTTCCGCTCTCGCGGCTTCAGCTTCGTCACGCTTCCGCAGGCGATGGCCGATCCGATCTACAGCTTCGATCCCAAGGTGACCTCACCGGGTGGAAACACCTTCAACGAGATGGTCGCGCAAGCCCGTAATGTCAACACTCCCGACATGACGGATCGCTCAAAAGAACTTGACGCAATGTGCCGCTAAACTTTCAGCCCAACCATTCGCATTAGCGCAACACCATTCCTCGTCGTTACCACTCCATCGCGCAGCTTGAAGTCGAAGTGCATTTCATCATCTTCGATCCGTTCCTCGAAGTGAACATTGCGAAGCGCGTGCGCGTCCTCTTCTATTGCCGTCAACGCAAGATCGTGCGTGCTGATCAAGCCGATGGCACCGGACGCCAATAACGCATGCGCGATTCCTTTCGCACCGGTCAGCCGGTCGCTTGAGTTTGTTCCATCCAGCAGTTCATCGAGCAGAAACAATACCGGCGGTTGCTCCTCTGCGAGCGCGCAGATGGCGCGCAGTCGCAGGATCTCCGAGTAAAAACGCGACCGGCCTTCCTGCAGCGAGTCATTCACCTGAATGCTTGCGCCGACGCGCAGCGGAGTCATGCGCAGGCTGGCGGCGCGTACGGGGGCTCCCGCCATTGCGAGCACAGTGTTGATTCCTACGGCTCGCAGCAGAGTGCTCTTGCCGGACATATTCGATCCGCTTACCAAGAGCAGGCGCGTCTCACCTGCCAACGAAACATCATTGCGCACACATTTGGCTTCGGCAATCAACAGATGCCCAAGTGCTGCCGCTTCAAAGCACGGCTCGCCGTCCGCGAAAGCAGGGAAGGGATCATTTGGATGTTCGAAGCTGTAAGTGGCGAGCGATTGGAGCGCCTCCAGTTGGCTGAGCGTGCGCAACCAGCGTTCCAGTGATGTGCCATGTCTACTTCTCCACACCTGTGCAGCGCCTGCAAGTTGCACGGAATAAAGAAGTGGTGCGTCGAGCACCCGCACGATAAAGTTGGCACGATGCTCCATCATGCGTGCGAGCAGCGCCAGGCGTACCAGGGCACCGGAGGCGCTTTCGTCTTTCAGCTGAAGTGCCCGCTGAAATTCGTTCAGCAGGGGAGACGAGAACTTCTGCCGCTCCCATTGCGCAATCAAAACTGAAGCCAGTTTCAGGCTGTCGCTGGCCCGCTCCGTGTTCACGAATAGTGTCTGCGTCGTTCTCAAAAGAGAAAACGTTATGGTGGCGTCGATCATCACCATCAGGAGCAACAGCCACCCGTCGTTTGTGGCCAGATACCGCACTGCCGCCGCGACGGTAAGCGCCACCAGCAGTGGAGAGAGCCATCGCCAGAACCCAGAAATCCTTGGCGCTGCACCTGATGCCCATTGGGCCAAAGCTGCGATATCGAGGTGCTCAAAATCCGCTTCGCCGCAGGCGGCGAGATGTTCACGCAACTCGGGTATCTCGCGTAGCTCTGCGATCGCTCCCTGTCGCCTGAGGATTTCATCGCGACCTGCAGGATTCAACAGCCACGAGGCGAGTGCATCGTCTCCCGCCGAGGTGCGCGCGGTGTTGAGGAGTTCGAACAGTCCACCTCGGCGGAACAGATCCAGGTCCTCGGCGAACAAGGTTCCTGCGGCATTCACCTCCGCGGCACGTGCGGGAAGTTTCGCCCAGCGATCTTCGATCCTTGCGATTCCGCGCTCGAAGAAAGCGATGGCGCGCTCCGCCTCGGCTTTACGCTGCAGCACTGCAGAGTGTCGGCGCGCTGCAATAACAAACAGCGCGAAGATTGCCAGAAGCCACCATCGCGAGATCAGATGCTGATAAAACGAGAACCAGGCGACAACAATGCCGGCAATCACCAGCGCGAGTCGAAAATAGCCGAGCAGCACGTGTTGCCGCTGGCATTGAGCGGCCTGGGCCTGTTGCGCGGTCATCCGGTTCTGATAGATCTCGCGCGGAATCACTTTGTTGCTTTCGCTCATCGTCTTCCTTAGGTACGATTCATGATCAGATAACGCACACCAGCGGAACCTCGTTCGGCTCTACGTCGTACAGATTCAATGAATTCAGGTGATCTGCAGAGACCGTGTATGTTGAAGACAGACTCCGCAAACAATTCTATGGCCGACTCCACGGAACACTCCGCGGAACGACGAAGCCTTATTCTGGTCTTCGCAATCGCGGCGACCATCCTGCTTCTGCACCTGCTCACGAACATGCGCTACGGTTTTCACCGTGATGAGTTGCAGTTTCTCTCTGATGCGCTCCATCTGGACTGGGGCTATGTTGCCTATCCGCCGCTCACGCCTTTTATCGAACGGATATCGATGGCCCTCTTCGGCTTTTCACTTGAGGGCTTGCGTCTGTTCTCAGTTCTGGCGCAAGCCGCCATTGTCATCACGGCCGGTCTAATCGCGCGAACTCTCGGCGGCAACCGCCTCTCGCAAGCTACGGCGGCCATTGCCGTTGCACTCGCACCTCTCGCGCTCTTCGAAGGCACGGAGTTTCAGTACACCACCTTCGAGCAGTTCGCTTGGGTGCTGGCAACGTACGGTGTTGTGCGCCTGCTCGGCAGCGAAGATGAGCGCTGGTGGCTCTGGATCGCCGCATTCACCAGCCTTGGTATCCTCGCCAAGTACACGGTCGTCTTCTTCCTCGCAGCCCTGCTTGTGGGATTTCTTCTGACACCCGCTCGCAGGTATCTTGCGAGCCGGTGGTTTCTCCTCGGCTGTGCCCTCACTTTGCTGCTCGTGCTGCCGAACCTTCTCTGGCAGGTGCGCCACAACTTCATCTCGTTACAGTTTCTCGAACATATCCACGCGCGTGATCTTCGCATCGGTCGCGGCGGCGCTCGCGACTTCTGGGTCTTCCAGGCCCTGCTCTCCGAAAACCCTTTCGCTCTCACGCTCACCATTTCGGGTGTTGTCGTGGCATGGCGCAGCGTGCGGTATCGTGCCCTGAGTGTCGCGTTTGTGCTGGCGATACTCTCATTTGCCGTCACGAAGGGCCGTGGCTATTACACAGGTGCCGTGTATCCGGTAATGATCGCTTTCGGCGCAGTCGCCATCATGAACTGGGCGTCTTTGCTGCGTCCGGTCTATTACCGAACCATCGCCATCATTCTCTGGACAGGTATCCTCGCGTTCGGGGCGTACGCTACGTGCGTGCTTGTCCCGATTGCATCTGGGGGGCCGCTGAAGGCGTTCGCATTGACCCACAGTGAAGACCTCCGCGAAGAACAAGGCTGGGACACGTTCGTAAAAACCGTCGCTGAAATCCGCGACGCACTCACGCCTGCGCAACGCGCAAGCTTCGGCATTGTCACCGCGAACTACGGCGAACAGGGTGCTGTGGAGATTCTCGGCCGCAGCTACGGGCTGCCAGTGCCGATCAGCACCACAAATTCCGCCTGGTTGCGTGGCTATCCTGCCCCACCGCCGAGCACGCTCATCGTTACCGGGCTCGACTCTGAGGACGTCAACGCAGCATTCACTGGCTGCCGATTCGGGGCGCATGTGCCATATCCTGCTCACCTCAATAATGAAGAGAGCAAATACCATTCCGACATCTTCATCTGCGGCCCGCCGCGTCTTCCATGGCCTGAGTTCTGGAAGAAATACCAACGCTTCGGCTGACACCTTTGGTGCAAACCGTGCCCACAAGCGCATCCGCTATCCTAAGTGCATGCCCTCTGCGGTCGAGACCTCCACAACTGCCGCACCCGATACAGCGCCCGTGAAACCGCCCTTCGAATCCTGGGGCCGCTACCCGGTCTATGACGCGGACGTGCGCTCTGTCCACTGGCAGGACCAGTTCCCGCGCGTGATTGACGGTGTGCATCACGGCGCGTTGCCTGTTGGCATGGGTCGCAGCTATGGCGATGTCTGCCTGCTGAAGGATGGCACGCTGGTCAAGACGACCGGCATGAATCGATTGCTCGGATTCAATCCGGACACGGGTGTCCTCACTGCAGAGGCCGGTATTACGCTCGCGCAGATCCTCGATTTCGCGGTTCCGCGTGGATTCTTTCTGCCAGTTACCCCCGGTACAAAGTATGTGACGCTGGGCGGCGCTATCGCGAACGACATTCACGGCAAGAACCATCACATCGCCGGCACCTTCGGTTGCCATGTGCCGCAGTTCGAACTGGTGCGCTCCGACGGCGCGCACATGCGTTGCTCGCCGACCGAGAATCCGGACATGTATTCTGCGACGATTGGCGGGCTCGGCCTTACAGGCATGATTACGTGGGCGCAGCTTCGGCTGAAGCCCATTGTCAGCCGCAAGATCGACTACCAGGGCATTCAGTTCCACGGCATCGACGAGTTTCTCGATCTCACAGCGCAGTCGCAGAACATCGAGTACACCGTCAGCTGGATCGACGTCACGTCTACGGGAAAGAACTTCGCGCGTGGTGTCTTCATGCAGGGCGACCATTCCAAGGTGCCAAACGAATTGAAGCCGTCGTCCGAGCCCAAGCTGGTCTTTCCGATCGAGCTTCCGGGCTGGGTCCTGAATGGTGCCAGCGTGGGTGCGTTCAACACGCTGTTCTTCCACAAGCAGATGAAGCAGCGCGTTTCCGCGTTGCAGGATTACGAGCCGTTTTTCTATCCGCTTGATGCAGTACTCAAGTGGAACAAGATGTATGGCAAGCGTGGGCTCCTGCAGTTCCAGTACGCCATCCCGTGGGAGCACGCGCGCGAGGGCACCATCGCGATTTTGCATGAGGTTGCGAAGTCCGGCCTCGCCAGCTTCCTCGCCGTGCTCAAGGCTTTTGGTGATGTTCCGTCGCCGGGCTTGATGAGCTTCCCTAAGCCGGGAATCACGCTCGCCCTCGACTTTCCGATCAAGCCCGAGAAGAGCTTCGCTCTCTTCGACCGTCTCGCTGAGATGACCTACGAATTCGGCGGCCGGCTTTATCCAGCCAAGGACGCACGCATGACCGCAGAGCAGTACCAGGCCTTCTATCCGCAGTGGCAGCGGTTCGCGCGCTACAAGGATCCCGCACTCACCTCTAGTTTCTGGGAGCGCGTCGTTGGCGGACAGGGGTTCATGCGATGAGCATAACCCCGGCATCTGATCCGTCGATTCCGAACCGTCGCGATTCAAAGGCTGCACGCACCGAGCCTCGGCGCATTCTCGTGCTCGGCGCGACATCCGGCATCGCCGAGGCCTGCATTCATCTCTGGGCCGATCGCGGCGATCATCTCTTTCTTGTAGGCCGTCAGGCCAACCGGCTCGCAGCGGTTGTCGCGGACGCACGCACGCGTGGCGCAGGCTACGTCGACTCCGCCGTGGTTGATCTTGATCGCACAGAGCACCATGCGGATCTGCTCGCTCACGCGATCAATTCGCTCGGCGGTCTCGATATCGCGTATCTGGCGCTCGGCATCCTTGGTGATCAATCCAAGGCCGAACGCAACTTTCATGATGCCGCGCATATCGTTCACACGAATTACACGGCTCCGGTGAGCTTGCTCACGTGGCTTGCGAACTATTGCGCGCAGCGCCATTCGGGAACACTGGCTGTGCTCAGCTCTGTCGCCGGCGAACGCGGCCGCAAGTCCAACTACGTCTACGGCAGTTCGAAAGCTGGGCTCACCGCATTTGTCGATGGTCTGCGCAATCGCATCGACCGCGAAGGAGTGCGCGTGATGACCATCAAGCCTGGCCCGGTGAAGACTTCGATGACCGAAGGCATGAAGGGCCGGGAGCGTTTCGCCGACGTCAACAAGGTTGCTGCCACGATCGCGAAAGCCATCGACAAGGGTCAGGACATCGTTTATGTGCCGGGTCAGTGGCGCCTGATCATGTCCGTCATTCGCGCTATTCCGGAGCGCGTTTTCAAGAAGTTGAACCTGTAGCAATTACTGCGGCAGCGTCCCACGAATTGCGTCATCCAGCACGACATTGTTCTTCTCAAGCAGATCGCCTAAATCGTGATCGAGCTCGATCTGTGCTTTCTTCCAGTTCGAACGCGCAGCAATCTCCGTAGATCTCGCCTGTGCGAGATACGCCTCATCCTGCAGTACCGCCAACTCCGTCGACTGTCCCACACTTAGCTTGTCGCGCTCGGCCTCCAGTAACTGCGACTGATACTGACGACTCGCAGTCGCCGAGACGTACGCTGCCTGCGCTGTTTGCAGTGCGACGACTGCTGTCTCAATCTCTTCTTGAATCAGCTGAGAGAGCTTCTCGGTCCGGCCCTCCACCTGACGAAGTTGCACGGCATCGCGTGCCGCATCGCTCGCCGCCAAGCGGTTACGTAGCGGAAGTTCGAGCTGTACGCCCGCCTCATAGATCGTCGAGGTGCGTAGTCCGCCTGCTGCCAGCGCCGGGGGCACCGACGGCTGTCCGTTTCCAGGCGAGCCTGGAATTTCGAATGCCTGCTCCGTCGTTCCGCGGACTTCAATGTTGCCATACAGATTCAACTGCGGAAGCATTGCATTGCGACTAGTCGCTGCGCTGATCTTTCCGGCCTCCACCTGCAGCTTTGCCTGCGCGAGATCCGGCCGTCTTGCCAGGCCATCGCGAACCAGAGCTTGCACATTTATTTCCGCAGGATGATCGGGAACGACGATGCGATCCGTTGGAACGATCTCATCAAACTGGGCCGTAAACACAGGAGACGCTGTGCGCAGCAGCTGGTTTTTCAGGATGATCTCTTCTTGTTTGTACAGTCCCTGTGCCTGAATCATCGCAAATCTGCTCGAGCTCTCGAGCGCTTGCGCACGTGTCAACTCGATCGGTGCGAGTGTCCCGAGCTGCACCTGGCTCTCATTGTCTTCACGCAGCTTGGTCGCTGCACGCAAGCTCTCCTGTTGCACCAGGACGTTTTCACCGAGCGAGACGAGATCGAAGTACAGCCGCGAGACGCCATAGATTGTGTCCAGGACTTGCTGCTCAAATAGCAGTCGCGAGATCTTCTGATTCGTTCGCGCAATCCGCAGGTACCGCAGATTAACATCGCGCCCACGCCCGCGCAGCAGCGGCTGTATCAACGTCACCGAGGTACTCGGTGCATAGAATGGATCGTATTTTGACGTCGACCCATTCAGCACCTCGGATTCATTGTTGACGATCGCCTCGAGCTGCGCCCCGGTCGAAAAGCCCTGCACATAGCCCACGTTCAATGCCGTATAGTCTTGCGGCGCGCCCCCTACAGTGGTACCTCCACTCCCTGTTGTAGGTCCCGTTGCGTTCGTCAGGTTCACTGTGTCTGATCGGCGCAGCCACCCAGCCATGGCAATCAGCTGTGGATCGAAAAGCGGAATGTTTGGTCCCGTCGAATATTGGAAACCCGCACCCAGTTGCGAGAACGATTGCGTTGCCTGAGCGGTGGAGTTGAGGCTGGTCAGATCAGTTACGGTCGGTGCAACGGGGTTCGTATTGGTCGTCTCGGCGGCCAACAGCGGTGATCCCGGTCCGCCTACGCCATTCGGAGGCTCGGCGACCGTGTAATCGATGCCCCGCAGGTTTCCGCCGCCCTTGGCGCGCACCTCGTCGGTCTGCGCCAATACAAGGTCATAGCGTTCCGTCTGCACATCCAGATTGTTCTCGAGCGCCAGTGCGATCGCGTCCTGCAGAGTCAGGTACAGCTTTCCATCGCGTATCAACGACTGCAGTCGTGTCTCACTGCCTTCAAAAAGTGGAGGAACCACGGGAGACTTATATGGCCCAAGGAAGCCGAGAACGTTTGGCGTCAGGCCATGAGCCTCCTCGCGCTCCGGTCGAACTGTGCCGTTCATCGTTGCAGGTATCTGCGGCGCTGGCGCTTCGGGCGTATCCACGTGCTGCGACAGCGGTGAGACCGGCGGCGATTGCATCTGCGCATTTGGTGCCAATTGCGCGTTGGGTCCAGCCGGTAAATTCTGTTGAAATAGTGCAGGACTCGCTGGCGGCAAACTGATATCCGACGGCAGCTCAAGTGCTGGTGTGGCGGGTGCAGCTGCGGGTGGACCCTGCGGTGTCTGTGCCTGTAGCTTCATACCTGCACAAATCCAGAGCAACGCTGCGCAACGCAACACACAACCCACATTTCTGCGGTTCCCCATCACGGCTTGCTCTCGCTTTGGCTGCGCTTCCCTCGCTTCTCAGACGGAGCACTCTTCTGCTCCTGTTGCTCTGGCGCCGGGCCTGGGGTCTTCGTGAAGTGAAGTTCCACCGGGGCGTTTTCGACGACATCATCTGTCACATTCGTCACGATGATGTCGCCTGCCTGTAGGCCGGTCAGAATCTCCACCACCCCACCGAGGTCGCGTCCAATCGTTACGGGTTGCAAGTGAACCCGTCCGTCCACCACCTTCGCAATAGTAGGCCGATCATGCCGAATCACGACGGCGTCTCCGCTTACCAGTAGTGGCCCCTCAACGTCTGGTGCCGGCGCGAATGTCACGATGACATACATCCCCGGCACCAGCTTGCCATTGCGGTTGTCCACCTGGACTTCAGTCAGCATCGTGCGCGTATTTGGGTCGAGTGAGTTTGCCGTCCGTGTGATCTCTCCCGTGAAGTTCACGCCCGGATACTCTGAAAATGCGAGCTGCGCGTGTCCGCCCACGTGAATTGCGCTAAGAAATCCTTCGGGCACCGATACCAGAATTCGCAGCCGCTGCGTCTGCGCGAGTCCAAACAACGGGCCTCCCTGTCCCGGTGACTGCGCGGCCGTTGCGGCCGTGCTTGTTGCGCCGGAACTTCCTCCCGTGTTTACCTGTCCCGCCTGCTGTGATCCGCCCGCCGTCGAGGTCTGCCCCTGCGGTGCCGGAGCGCCCTCCGCACCCGAGGTCACACCAGAAGCGGCGATCAACGCCCCCACGTCCACGTTCCGTTGCGTAATCACGCCAGCGAACGGAGCTCGTACAGACTCATAGCTCTGCAGCGCCTCCACGCGGCCCAGATTTGCGCGGTACGCGTCGACATTTCTTTGCGCGGCTTGCACGTTGGCTACTTGCGAGGCATAGTTCGCTTCCTGCTGATCACCGTCCTGTCGCGAGAACACTCCCTTTG
>Ga0157369_10004639_pt1 | contig 16147 bp, 15 predicted proteins | sample C25metaG_FD_113461 | JGI IMG/M metagenome (GOLD analysis project Ga0157369, IMG submission 113461) | Corn rhizosphere microbial communities from Kellogg Biological Station, Michigan, USA - C2-5 metaG | ecosystem: Host-associated > Plants > Roots > Rhizosphere > Soil | place: USA: Michigan... | reverse complement strand
GATGCGAAGGGGGGGACTCGAACCCCCACGGATTGCTCCACTGGATCCTAAGTCCAGCGCGTCTACCAGTTCCGCCACCCTCGCAACTGCATCGAACCTAACGGACCCGTCCCAACACGGCCACCGCTCCTAGGCCGAAGCACTGGCACAGTGTTCCGCAGGAATGTCCGGCCGTGTCCGGCCGTGTCCCGGCTTTGTCCGCCTTTGATGCACGAGCGGCCCGGTCGACTGCAACCGGGCCGCTCATTGCTTTCGTGCTGATCGAGCTTACTCCCCGATCTGCAGATTCACCACGCGCGTGCCCTTCGCCTGCGGGTTGAACACGAGCAAGCTGATGGCATCGCCGTCCTTCAGCTTCGACAATACCTCGTTGAGGTCGGCGGTCGACGTCACCGCACGCTCCGGATGAGGATAGAGAATCCGCGTGATGATGTCCGCGTCGGGGAAGAGCTGCCGATACGCGACACTCCCCGCCTTCACGTCCGTCACCGCCAGGCCGTGCTGCGATGCCGGCAGGCCGACACGCGTCGCCTCGTCCTGGCTCAGAGGCTGCACGGTGATGCCTAACTTGTCGTAGCTCGTCCCGCCGTTCTCGGGGCCTGCACTGCTGTCATTGCTGGCGACCTGCTGATCGTTAGGCGCCTGCGCAAGTTTGACCTTGAAGTCCATCTGCTTCCCGTAGCGCATCACCGACACGTCCACCGTCTGACCCGGCTCGTGCGTGCGGATGATCCGCTGCAACTGCGCCACGTGATCGATCGGCTGGCCGTCCACGGCGATGATCACGTCGCCATCCTTGATGCCGGCGTCCGCGGCCGGGCTCGGCCCGTCCGGAGTCCTCCCGCCCACGAGGGCGCCGTGAATGTCCTTGAGCCCCGCAACCTGTGCGGTGGCAGGAGTCACTTCGTTGATCGAGACGCCGAGAACCGCGCGCCGTACGTGCCCGTACTTGATGATGTCATCCATCACGCTCTTCGCGAGCGTGATCGGAATGGCGAATCCGTAGCCGGAGTAGTAGCCGGTCTGGCTCGCGATCGCGCTGTTGATGCCGATCACACTGCCGTTGATGTCGACCAGCGGTCCGCCCGAGTTGCCGGGATTGATCGCCGCATCCGTCTGGATATAGTCGACCACCGCGTACTGCGAACTATAGAGATTGCGCAGGCTGCCGCTGCGGCCCTTGGCGCTGATGATGCCCGCTGTCACCGTGAAGTCGAGCTGCAACGGATTGCCGATCGCCAGCACCCACTGGCCAACCTGCGCCTTGCCGTCGTCGCCTAACGTCACGGTAGGCAATCCGCTCGCGTCGATCTTGATCACCGCGACGTCCGTCGTCGGATCGCGGCCCACGACCTTCGCGTTGTACACGTGACCGTCGAACAGCTTCACCTTCAGCTTGTCCGCGTCGGCAACCACGTGGTTATTGGTGAGGATGTATCCGTCAGCCGACACGATGAAGCCGGAGCCGAGTCCTTCCTCGGGCTGCGACTGCTGCGGTCCGAACTGCCGGAAGAAATCTTCCATGCCCGGTGGCAGCTGTCCCTGCGGAATCCGCTGCACGCGCGCTTGTCGCTCGGTCGTGATCGAAACCACGGCGGGTCGCACGTGATCGACGATGGAGACGAACCCATTGCTCAGGTCCGCGACTGGGGCCATCGCCGATGGCGACACCGTTGCCGAAGCCAGCCGCGCCGGCGTCGATCGCTGCTGTGCAAAGCCGAAGGGCGTGAGGTTCATCCCGCCGGCGAGAATGAGTCCGCCTGCGAATGCTATGATGGCGACTATGGCAACGATACCAAACGCGCCAAGCCGCGGACGGCGATAGTCATGTGGCGTCATACGTCCAATCCGATGTTAGAGCGTGTATTCACGATACACCGTGGCGAGGCTGCAAGTTTCACGCACCCGCGCCCGCCATGCCTCGGTGCGCAACGGCGGCTCGAGCGAACACCGCACATCGCGTTGGTCACAATTGCAGGCCCTTCCGTTGCCGTCAAGCGCAGCGAGCGCCGGGCATCGCCCGACGCTCGCTGCTCAAGACAAAATCGGGCTCAACCCCCCCGCCATTATTTCTTGTCTTCCTCGACAATCTCGTAGTCGGCCTCGACCACGTCATCCTTGCGGTCGGTCCCCTTCGGATTGTCCGCGGCGCTCTCCTGCGCGGCGTGGCTGGTAGCCGTCTCACCCTGCGCTTGCTGTCCCTGTGCATACAACGATTGACCGGCCTCGCTGTAAGCACGCGTCAGCTCTTCGTGCGCCGACTTGATCTCGTTCATGTCCTCGCCGCGCAGCGCCTTCCGTGCGCGCTCCACAGCGCTCTCGAGCTTGGTCTTGAGCTCCGCGGAGAGACGGTCCGACCATTCCTTCGAGTTCTTCTCGACTTCGTACGCAAGACTGTCCAGCCGATTCCGGCTGTCGATCTCATCGCGACGCGCCTTGTCTTCGCTCGCGTGCGACTCGGCGTCCTTCACCATGCGCTGAATCTCGCTTTCCGAGAGACCGCTCGACGCTTCGATGCGAATCTTCTGTTCCTTGCCCGTGGCCTTGTCCTTCGCGGTCACGTGCAGGATGCCGTTGGCATCGATGTCGAACGTCACCTCGACCTGCGGCATGCCGCGCGGTGCCGGCGGAATGCCGGTGAGCTGGAACTTGCCGATGGTCTTGTTGTACACGGCCAGCTCGCGCTCGCCTTGCAGCACGTGGATCTCCACCTGCGTCTGGTTGTCTTCCGCCGTCGAGAACGTTTCCGACTTCTTGGTCGGAATCGTCGTGTTCCGCGGAATGAGCACGGTGGTCACGCCGCCTAACGTCTCGATGCCTAACGAGAGCGGCGTCACGTCGAGCAGCAGCACGTCCTTCTGCTCGCCCGTCAGGACCGCGCCCTGAATCGCCGCGCCGATCGCGACGACCTCGTCCGGGTTCACGCCCTTGTGCGGGTCCTTCTTGAAGAAGTCCTTGACGATCTGCTGCACCTTGGGCATGCGCGTCGAGCCGCCGACGAGAATCACTTCATCGATCTGCTCGGGCTTGAGCCCGGCATCCTTCAACGCCTGCTGCATCGGCGGAATCGTGCGCTGCACGAGGTCATCGCACAGCTGCTCGAGCTTCGCGCGCGTCAGCGAATAGTTGAGGTGCTTGGGTCCCGACTGATCCGCCGTGATGAACGGCAAATTGATGTCGGTCTGCTGTGTGGACGACAGCTCCATCTTCGCCTTCTCGGCGGCTTCCTTGAGCCGCTGGAGCGCCATCGGGTCCTTCGAGAGATCGATGCCCTGGTCGCGCTTGAATTCCGCCACGAGCCAGTCGATCACGCGCTGGTCGAAGTCGTCGCCGCCCAGATGCGTGTCACCGTTGGTCGACTTCACCTCGAACTGGCGCGAGCCCTCCACGTCGTACAGCTCGAGCACCGAGATGTCGTACGTGCCGCCGCCCAGGTCGAACACGGCCACCTTCTCATCCTTCTTCTTGTCGAGACCGTATGCGAGCGCCGCGGCCGTGGGTTCATTGATGATGCGGAGCACGTCGAGACCCGCGATGCGGCCGGCATCCTTGGTGGCCTGGCGCTGCGAGTCGTTGAAGTACGCCGGCACCGTGACCACGGCCTTCTCGACCTTGTGTCCCAGGTAATCCTCGGCCGTCTGCTTCATCTTTTGCAGGATCATCGCGGAGACTTCGGGCGGCGTGTACCGCTTGCCCTGAATCTCGACCACGGCCTGGTCGTTCGCTCCGGCGACGACCTTATACGGAACGCGTTTGATCTCCTCGGTGATCTCGGACATCTTGCGTCCCATGAAGCGCTTGATGGAGAAGACGGTGTTCTGTGGGTTGGTCACCGCTTGACGCTTGGCGACTTGGCCGACCAGACGCTCGCCGTCCTTCGTGAACCCGACCACAGACGGCGTGACGCGCCCGCCCTCGGCGTTTGGGATGACCACGGGATCGCCGCCTTCCATCACGGCGACGACCGAGTTCGTTGTTCCCAAGTCGATACCGATTACTTTTTCGGCCATAGTTTCCTCGATGTACGTTGATGCGCGAGTCGCCACGAAAGCGTGACGCTCGATTGTTATGTCTAAAGTCCGGCCCAAGGTTCTCGCAAACTTGGGGCCCGATAATCGCGCCACATTGACAGCTTGAGAGCGTCGTGATGCGCGACTCTGGCAGAAGAACGGCGCGAGTTTCCCGAGTGGTTTGTCTCTTGGGCGGAGCGAGCTGAATGATCCCACTCGGCGACGACCTGCCACGGCTCAGTCGGCCGCGCATGACGTACATGATTCTGGCCGTAACGTGGGCCGCCTGGCTGCTGGTCGAGAAGGCCGGCGTCGACCCATACGCCCTGGCCAAGAGCGTGTGCGATTATGGCCTTGTACCGGCCGAGCTCACCCATCGCGCCCCGCTCGGCACAGCGGTCCCGATTGGACCCGGGATGGTCTGCGCGGTCGACAACTCGCCAATCAACATTCTCACCCCGCTGCTTTCGATTTTCCTGCACGGGAGCTGGGGACACATCCTGGGCAACTCGCTGTTCTTCTGGGTCTTTGGCAGGAGCGTCGAAGACAGCATGGGCTCCGGCCGATTCCTCGTCTTCTATCTGATTTGTGGTGTGGCGGCCGCTGCACTACACGTCGCAATCAATGCTGCGTCGCCGGTGCCCACGATCGGCGCGTCCGGTGCGATATCCGGGATCATGGGCGCGTATCTCGTGCTCTACCCACGAGCGCGCGTGAACATGTTCTTCATCATCTTCGTCATTCCGATTCGCGCGTGGCTCGTGCTGCTGTACTGGTTCGGGCTCCAGGTGCTCGAGGGTCTGCCCGAGCTCAGTCAGATGAATCCGCAGGTGTCGGGAGGGACCGCCGTGTGGGCGCACGTCGGTGGATTTCTCACGGGGATTCTGCTCGTGTACCTGTTCGCCGACCCTCAGTTGGTGCGTCGCCACCGATCCGTGTTCGGCGGCTATTACGGCTGACCGCGGGCCGGCGGTTCCGGCGCCGCGGCGGGACGTGTAACTTCTGCCTCACCTCGCCGCCGTCCGAGTCGTTGAGGCCGGGTCACTCGTTTTCGTCGAACACCAGCCGTGCTCGTCCCAACCGTCGCGCGCATCGCGGCACTCATCGACCACACGCTCCTCAAGGCCGAAGCGACACGCGATGCTATCGACTCGTTGTGCGACGAGGCGCGCGAGCACGGGTTCGTCGCCGTGTGTGTCAATCCGGTGTGGGTGCCGCTGTGCCGGGCGCGCTTGCGCGGTGCGCAAACCAAGGTGGCTACAGTGATCTCGTTTCCGTTGGGCGCATCCGAGCCCGAGATCAAGGCGCGCGAAACCACGGTGGCGGTGAGCCAGGGCGCTGACGAGCTCGATATGGTAGCCGCGATCGGTCACATCAAATCAGGAGACTGGGTGCACGTCGCGCGAGACATGAGGGCCGTCGTCGACGCCGCGGGCGAACGACCGGTGAAGGTGATCATCGAGACCGCCGTCCTAACGGACGCGGAGATCACGAAGGCCAGCGTCATCGCGCGGGACGCCGGCGCGGCGTTCGTGAAGACGAGCACCGGATGCCACGCCGCCGGCGGCGCGACGACGCGAGCCGTGTCACTCATCCGTCGCGCCGTCGGCGATGCGACGGGCGTGAAAGCGTCGGGCGGCATCCGCGACTGCGGTGCCGCCCTCCGCATGGTAGCGGCGGGTGCGACGCGCATCGGGACGTCCAGTGGAGCCGCGATCGTGCGCTGTCTGGACGCGGATCGCACGCCGCTCGCCGAGCTCGTGGAGCACCCCGAGCGTCACGTCGCGTGCAGCGCGTCGCGCGCTCGCAGCGCATCAGCCTAACGGGAGCGACAAGTACCGTGCGTCTCATTCCGAGAGACACCGCGTTTTTCGCGATGTTCGAGCAGTTGTCCAAGCGGCTCACTGCGTCGGCGCGTCTGTTGGCCGGGTTGTTCGCCGAGCCCTCGCGTATGGATCACTTCGTGTCGGCCATCAAGCTCGTGGAGCACGAAGCCGACACGATCACGCACGACATCATCGCGCGGATCGACCAAACGTTCGTGACGCCGTTCGACCGTGAGGACATCCACCTGCTGGCGTCGCGGTTGGACAACGTGGTGGACCTCGTGGACGGCACCGCGCGGCGCGCGGCCATGTTCCACGTGACGGACGTGCACGAAGCGGCCAAGAAAATTTGCCATGTGCTCATTCGCGCAACCGACGCGATCGAGGCCGCTGTGGCGCACATGAAGGACGTGCGCTTCGTCGTCGAAAAGGGGCGCGAGATCAAGATGCGCGAGGAAGAAGGGGACGCGCTCTACCACGAGGCGGTGGGTGAGCTGTTCCGCGGCAAGCCCGATCCGCTCGAGGTGATCAAGTGGAAGGAGCTGTACGACACGCTCGAGCGCGCGCTCGATCAGTGCGAGGACGTCTCCAACGTCCTCGAGAGCATCGCTCTCAAACACGCCTGATCGGTGGTCACTTACGTCCTGGCGATCATCGCGATCGCGTTTCTGTTCGACTTCAGCAACGGCTTCCACGACTCGGCGAACTCCATCGCCACGGTCGTCGGCACGCGCGTGCTCAAGCCGCTACCCGCGGTATTGTGGGCGGCAGCCTTCAACTTTGCTGCTGCTTTCACCGTTGGGACGGCTGTCGCGCGGACGATGGGGCAGGGCATGATCCAGATCTCTGTCGTCGATCCCAACGTGATCCTCGGCGCGCTGCTCGGCGCAATCGCGTGGAACATCATCACCTGGTCCTTTGGGTTGCCATCCAGCTCATCGCATGCGCTCATCGGCGGCTACGGCGGAGCAGCCGTCGCGAAGGTCGGGTTCTCGGCGATCATCCCGGCCGGGTGGACCAAGACGCTGGTGTTCATCGTGCTGTCGCCGATTATCGGGATGATCCTCGGATTCGTGCTGATGGTGGCGGTGTACTGGATCTTCAGCCGCACGCCGCCGGGCCGCGTGGATCGGATCTTTCGCGTCGCGCAATTGGCCAGCTCCGCGTTTTTCTCGCTGTCACACGGTGCGAATGACGCACAGAAGACGATGGGCATCATCGTGGGTCTGCTCGTCTCCACGCAGGCATTCTTCGCGCACGAGCCGGGCATGTTGCATCACCTGTACATCACGAACGGCAACACCATCCCGCACTGGGTGGAGACCGCCGCGTACACCGCCATCGCGCTGGGGACTGCGTTAGGCGGATGGCGCATCGTGCACACGATGGGGTCGCGCATCACGCGGTTGCGGCCGGTCGGCGGATTCTGCGCCGAAACCGGCGGCGCGCTCAGCATTCTGCTCGCCACGCGGTTCGGCATTCCCGTGAGCACAACGCACACGATCACTGGATCGATCGTCGGAGTGGGCGCGACCCAGCGGCTGTCGGCCGTCAGGTGGGGTGTAGCGGGCCGCATCGTGTGGGCCTGGGTCCTGACCATTCCGGCTGCGGCGGCCATGTCCGCGGTCTTCTGGCTCGTGCTGAGCCGCGTAACAACCGGCGTCGGCGGCTAACGCACTATTCGTCGGGCGCCTGACCGGTGTCAGGGCTGAAGAGCTTCCAGTGACCCTCGGAGACGACGTCGACGGCGCCGTCCACCACTCTAATGGCGGTCTCGTCATCGATCGCGTACGCTGGATGCGGCATCCGGGCCGCCCATCGTTCTGCATTGGCCATGGAATTCTCTGGCATGCGCTCGTTATCGACGTGCGGAAAAATCGAAAAATCGACGATGCCCAGCGCGCCGTCACCACCGGTCGGTGGCTTCCAGGTGACGAAGTCTTCCCCAATGTTCGGCGTCAGCACCATGCTGCCAGCGCTCAGGCCAACCCAGACCGTCTCGCTCAGCGACTCCAAGAGTTCCGCCAACCCGGACAGCCGCATCCAGTGGCACAGGTATAGGGCATCGCCGCCGTTGACCAGCAGCGCGTCGGTCTCTTGGAGCATGCAGACCCAATGGTCTCGAGCGATGCTGGGCAGCGCAGTGAGCTCGAGGACTCCCAAGGACTTCCAACCCAACTCGCACATTGGCGTCTTGGCGCGTCCCGCGATGAACCGCCATGTCGCAGCAGGCCCGCCCTGCGGTAGCCCGTAGGCCGCGGTAGGAATGCAGAGGGCGCTGGACTCGGCGATGGGCTTACCGAGCAGGTCGACCAGGGCATTGTGGATGCTCGGGTTCTTGATGCCGGCGGAAGTGAGGAGAAGCTTCACGAGGTCCTACCTCTGGCGGCAAGCGACCCATCCGACCAACGGCTTATTGGAATCAGAAAGACGGTTAAGTGCTCTTCCGGAAGGTCGTGCGCGATGACCGGGGAGTTGGGCAGCCCGGCTCCCCATGATTTGGGATCCGACTCAGGCATGAAAAGCATGAGGTGTGGAAGCCAGTGTCCTTCGCTGCGATTGAAATAGGTTTGCTTGGACATCATGTATGCAACGGATCCTGCTTTCGCGATTGGCAACTCGCCTCTGTCGAAAGCGCCATTGAGCGCTGCGTGAATTTGAGCTTCCGAACCACTCGCTAACGCAACCTGTGTCCGCTTGATCGTCTCCGGCACCTGAGACTCCGCGGCGAGGGCGTTATAGCAGATCGGAACACGCAATTTGGGATTCCAGAAGTCGGGATCGTCGAAACCGGCGGACCAGGAGCGGGCGACCAGGCAGACAAAACCATTGGTCCCTTTCACCGCCGTCTGATAGCCGATCGCTGTGAGGATGAGGACCTCCGCATTCATAGCGATTGACTTGGGTGCGGCGCTCCGGGCGAGAGAGATCTCCACATCGCGAGGCATCAGGTATTTCGCGAGCGGTGCCATTTCTGGATGCGCGCTCTTGACGGTTTGTGCGCTCGTCACAGAGCTCAAGCCGCACAACGCGAAAACAAGACCGCAGCCCAAAGCTGTCATTCTGGCTCCTTGTTTCGTGGCTAGTCTTCCGCCCCGTCTTCGGCAAGATCGCGCAACCGCTCCAGCGCGTTTTGCCAGAAGCGATCGTATTTCCGGAGCCAGGGCGTGAGGGCTTCCTTCATCGCGGCCGCCTCGAGCGTGTAGATCTGGCGGCGGCCTTGCCGGCTGGATTGGACAAGACCCGCGGAGCGGAGCCCCATCAGATGCTTTGAAATTCCCGACGCGACCAGATCGGGAAAGTCCGCCGCCAGCTCCGTCACGTTCAACGGACCCCGCTCGGCCAACAGATCGAGGATGTGCCGTCGGGTGGGATCGGCGAGCATCCGAAAGAGCGTGTCCGTCGCTCCGTCTCGCTGTCCGTCAGCTCTCGCTCGCATTCACCAGCGCTGCCAACGTGTCCAGAATGCCGTGCGCGTCAGAACCATGCTCATAGTCGGCCACCAATTCGGGCCAATCGGCGCGGCCGGTCCCCGCGAAGCCGTCATGGATGATCGTGACCTTCGTACCGGCAGCGCACGCCTCGAGCGCCACCACGAAGCGGGCGGGGTGTGTCCATCCCTGGTTCTCTTCCAGCCACGAGAGGATCAGCCAGCCTTCGGGCACGAACTCCATCACGTGCCCCGAGACCCACGTCTTATTGTCGGGGCCCAGGAAGCGGTATTCGCCTCCGGGCCTGAGATCGATCTCGAGATTCGGGCTGATCCAGCGACGCAGCGCCTCTTGCGATGCGAAATGCCGCCAGACCTTACTCGGCCGCGCGTGGATTTCGATGCTGCGGATCACGGGAGACACGGATTCTAAGATCTTACCAAATAGTAATATGTCAAGTGCAAGTCTTTTTGACCTCGCAACAACGGGCGGAGGCTCGATCTGACGGTTGCACGGTCCCAAGGCCAGCTTTGTTGTCATCCCGTGACCAAAACGTGATCTTTCTCTTGGTGGTGGCCGTCATCGTGCGACCATCCCCCCCTCGCGTGTCGCCACCTGGAACCCATGTCTGATCTCGTCCTATCGCCATCGCTGTTCATCAATCGCGAGTTGAGCTGGCTGGATTTCAACCAGCGCGTGCTCCACGAAGCGTTTGATGAGCGGAATCCGCTCCTCGAGCGGCTCAAGTTCCTGGCGATCTTCAGCACCAACCTCGACGAGTTCTACATGGTGCGCGTGGCTGGTCTTCGCCGGCAGTTGGCGGCGAACGTGACGGCCACCGGCGCGGATGGGATGACGCCCCAGGAGCAGCTGGATGCGATCCGCGCGCGCGTCGACGAACAGATCATGCTGAGCCAGCGGTGTCTGCACTACGAGCTGCTGCCTGCGCTCGCACAACGCGGCGTGGGACTCCTCACCATGAAAGAGCTGGACCGCGACGAGCACGCGGCGCTCGACGCGCGCTTCGACTCGACGATCTTCCCGGTCCTAACGCCGCTCGCGGTCGACCCCGGGCACCCGTTCCCGTATATCTCGAACCTGTCGCTGTCGCTTGCGGTGGAGGTGCGCGACCCGCAAACCGGCGTCGAGCACTTTGCGCGCGTGAAGGTACCGCGCAGTCTGCCGCGGTGGCTGCCGACGAAACGCGCGAACTGGTTCGTGCCGCTCGAGCGGGTGATCGGCGCGCACCTCGACAAGCTCTTCCCGGGCATGGAGGTCCGCAATTGGAACGTGTTTCGGATCACGCGCAACTCCGACATCGAGCTCGCGCCGTTCGAGGAAGCCGAGGATCTGCTCGTTTCCATCGAAGAGCAGGTTTTCCGCCGGCGTTTCGGCGAAGTGATTCGCCTCGAGGTGGAGGACGGCACACCGGAACAGGTGCGGTCGCTGTTGCTCGACGAGCTGCGCGATGATCGCTTGCCGCCGAGTGCGTCACTCACCGAGCGCGACGTGTACGAGGTGGGCCGTCTCCTCGAGCTCGGCCAGCTCATGGATCTGGCCACGCTCGACATTCCCGAATTGCGCGATCCGCCGTTGATACCGGTGACGCCGCGGCCGTTCCGTGAATCGAACGGCGCGGTGTTCGACGCGTTCCGGCAGCACAGCGTGCTCGTGCACCATCCGTTCGAGAGCTTCGCGACAACGGTGGAGCACTTTCTCCAGCGCGCCGCCGAAGATCCCGACGTGCTGGCGATCAAGATGACGCTGTACCGCACGTCGGGCGACACGCCGATCGTGCGCGCGCTGATCGACGCCGCCGAACGGGGCAAGCAGGTGGCGGTGCTGGTGGAGCTCAAGGCGCGCTTCGACGAAGCAAACAACATCGAGTGGGCGCGACAGCTGGAAAGTGCCGGCGTGCACGTAGCGTACGGTCTCGTGGGACTCAAGACGCACGCCAAGATTGCCTTAGTCGTTAGGCGGGAAGCCGACGGCATCCGCCGGTACGTGCACGTGGGTACGGGCAACTACAACTCGCGCACGGCGCGGTTGTACACCGACCTCGGATTCTTCACGACCGATCCGCGCATCGGCGCGGACATGACCGACCTGTTCAACGTGCTGACGGGTTTCTCGCGCCAGCAGACGTTCCGGTCGTTGATCGTCGCGCCTTACGGCATTCGCGAGCGGTTCCTGGAGTTGATCGCGCGTGAGGCCGAGCACGCCCGCGCCGGTCGGCCGGCCCGCATCGTAGCCAAGATGAACGCGCTCACGGATGCGGAAATCATCGCGGCGCTGTACCGCGCGTCGCGCGCCGGCGTCGACATCGACCTGATCGTGCGCGGCATTTGCTGTCTGCGTCCAGGGCGGCCCGATGTGAGCGAGCGGATCCGCGTGATCAGCATCGTTGGCCGTTTCCTCGAGCACTCGCGTGCGTGGAATTTCCTGAACGGCGGCGCCGAGGAGTTCTACATTGGCTCGGCGGATTGGATGTCGCGCAATTTCGACGGCCGCGTGGAAGCAATCGTACCCATCGAAGACCCGGCGCTGCACACATCGCTGCGCACGCTGCTCGCGACGCTGCTCGCCGACAATCGTCAGGCGTGGGAGCTCGGCGCCGATGGCAACTATCGGCAGCGGCATCCAGCACCTGGCGAGCCGGAGCACGGATCGCACCGGCTGTTCTTGATGGACCCGTGGGGCGCCGCGGCGCCCGTGCACACCACGCCGGCCCCCGTGCTCGAGGACGCGACGCCTAACGACGAAGCCGGCGACGAGCTGTCAGCCGCGGACGATGTGGACGGGCACTCCCGTCACGCGTTCAAGAAGCGCCCGCTTCCGCGTCGCACCCCACAGTTCGAGTCGTAACGGCTGTCCCGCCACGCGCGGGAAGGCCGTGATGCGGATCCCCGTGCGCGACCAACGCACGCGCACTCGGTCCACCGCACCCGTGTGACCGCGGTCCAACCCATCGGCCACGCGCAGCACGGCAGCGAGCCGCCGCACCTGACGCCGCAGCGTCCGGTCCAATGCGGACAGCGTCTCGTGCGACCTCCGCGGCGGCGCGCCGCGGTGATATCGGGCGACGTTGGCGATCACGAGCTGCTCCGCCGGCGACAGGCCGAGCAGCTCGGCGTGCGCGATGAGATAGAACGAGTGTTTGTGGTGCTTGTCGTAGCTGATGTAGTAGCCGATGTCGTGGAGGCGCGCCGCGGCGGCGAGGATATCGCGTTCGCCCGGCTCGCAGCCCAGACGCTCGCGGAGCGCGTCGAACAGCTGTAAGGCGAGGAGTTGAACCTGTACGGCGTGGCGGTCTTCGACGCTGCACGCTTCGGCGAGACGCTCGATCGAACGCTGGCGCGCGTCGCCGGGGCTGGCGGCATGCGGCTTCACGCGCGCGGTCTCGAGCAGCAATCCCTCGCGAATCCCGTATGCGGAGACGACGATACTCGGCGCGTCGAGCCGCGCGAGCACTTCGGCAATCACCGCGAGACCGGCGACGATGATGTCGGCGCGTCCGGCGTTGAGCCCTTGCACGGAGAGTCGCTCGGCGAGCGTCATGTCCTGCAGCGCATCGAGGATGTGCTCGAGCTCGATACGCGTGACGCGTGTGCCGTGCACCGTGCGAGCGGGGTGCAGGCCCTGTCGGGCGAGCGCCATGCCGGCAAGGTTGGTGAACGTTCCGCCGGATCCCACGATACGGGCGCTGCGCCATTCGCGCGCCGGCAGGTGCGTTCGGAGCACGGCGCGCACGTCGCGACGGAGGGCTTTGACCGCTCGGCGGCTCGTGCCCTGCTTGAGGTATTCCTCCGTTAGGCGGAGGGCGCCGAACGGCAGCGACACCACGCGGTCGACGAGCCCGGCCGCGCACAGCACGAGCTCGAGCGAGCCGCCGCCGATGTCGGTGACCACGGTGCGCCCGGTGCCGAGATCGAAGTGCGCGAGCGCGCTGCGATAGCTCAGGAGCGCTTCGGCGTGGCCATCGAGGATGCGCACCGGGAGCTGCGCGCCGCGCTGCACCATCTCGAGGAACTCGCGCGCGTTCAGGGCCTCGCGGACGGCGCTGGTCGCGACGGCCACGATTCGCGTCGCCCCGCGCTGCCGCGCCAGCGTGGCCATGCGGGAGATCGCTTCGCTCGCCCGCTCCATCGCGTGGGGCGTGAGGCGGCGCGACTCGCCCACGCCGGCGCCTAACCGGGGCGCCGCCTTCATTTCGTCCACCACCCGGATGTGGCCGCCGGTGGTGACGTCCGCGATCAGTTGCCGGATGGAGTTGGACCCGACGTCGATCGCCGCGACGCGCCCGGTCCGCCCGTTGGGCGGACGCGGCGCGGCGCGGCGCGATCGGGTACGGATAGTGCCCGGCCGGTTCGTCGGCTCTCTCCGTTAGGCTACTGAGGTGGCGCCGAGCGATCCGGTGCCGAGCGACCGGTCCTCGAGGTGGTGCTTGATCGACTTGCCCTCGGCGAGGTACACGGCGTCTTCGGCGACGTTGGTCGCCAGGTCGGCCACCCGCTCCAGGTTGCGGCTCACGAGGAACAACTCCAATGCGGCCGAGATCGTCGTCGGGTCCTCGAGCATGTGGGTGAGCAGGATGCGGAACAACGAGTCGTGCAGCGCATCCACCTGATCGTCCCGCTTGCACACATCGCGTCCGAGCGTACCGTCGGCCCTCAGGAACGCATCGAGTGCATCGCTCAACATCGCGCGTGCGCGACGGGCCATGTCTTCGATTTCCGGATCGGGTGTAATGATCGAACGCATGTCGTTCAGGCGCAAGGCCGACTGCGCAATGTTCACCGCGTGATCGCCAACGCGCTCAAGGTCGTTCGAGATCTTGATCGCGCCGATGATGAAGCGGAGGTCGCGCGCCATCGGCTGCTGCAGTGCGAGCAGCGAGATGGCGAGCTGTTCGATCGCGATCTCCAGTGCGTCGAGCTCGCGGTCACCGCTGATCACCACGTCGGCCTTGCCGGTATCACGACGCAGTAAGGCGTCGACGGCAACGTCCACCAACGCTTCGGCTCGCTCCGACATGTCGAGCAAGCGCTGCTTGAGCAAGTCGAGCTGCTCATGGAAGTGACGGAATCCCGTCGTGCTCTCGACTGATGTGGGGCTCATCCGAATCTCCCGGTGATGTACGCCTCGGTGCGCGGCTGGCGAGGACTGGTGAAGATCTGATCGGTCGGCCCCGCCTCCACCAGCTCGCCGACGTAAAAGAATGCGGTCGTGTCCGAGACGCGGGCCGCCTGCTGCATGTTATGCGTCACGATGACGATCGTGAGCTCGCGCTTGAGCTCATACAGCAATTCCTCGACGTGCTGCGTGGCGATCGGGTCGAGCGCGGACGCAGGCTCATCGAGCAACAATACCTCTGGATCGTTGGCCAGCGCGCGCGCGATGCAGAGGCGCTGCTGCTGGCCGCCCGACAATCCGAGCGCGCTCGCACGCAGGCGATCCTTCACTTCATCCCAGAGCGCTACCCGTCTGAGCGAGCTCTCGACGAGATCGTCGAGCTCCCCGCGCCGAGCGAGACCGTTGATGCGGGGACCGAACGCGACGTTGTCGTAGATCGATTTCGGGAACGGATTCCAGCGTTGGAACACCATGCCCACGCGCTGTCGCAGCGTGACGATGTCCGTGTCGGAGCCGTGGATGTCCGTGCCGTCGAGCAGGATCTCGCCCTCGTGCTGCGCACGCGGAATGAGTGCGTTGAGCCGGTTGATCGACCGGAGCAGGGTCGACTTGCCGCAGCCCGACGGACCGATGAACGCCATGATCGTGCGCGGTGCGACGCGCAGCGAGATGTTCGTCAACGCGCGCTTTGGCCCGTAATAGAACGAGAAGTCGCGGACCTCAATGCGTCCGGTGAAGCCGAGCGATGCATCGAGTGGCGGCGGAGCCGGCTTTGCGCCCTGCGGCGTTGTCGGCGTTGGGCGCGGCGCCGCTATCGCGTGGCTCATCCGAACCGTCCGGTGATGTACGCCTCGGTACGCGCATCCGACGGCGACGTAAAGAGCGTCTCCGTCGGCGCCACCTCGACCAGGTCGCCCGCGAGGAAGAACGCCGTGCGATCGGAGATGCGCGCGGCCTGCTGCATGTTGTGCGTCACGATAATGATCGTGACGTCGCCGCGGAGCTCGCGTACGAGCTGCTCGACACTCTGTGTGCTGGCCGGGTCGAGCGACGCGGTCGGCTCGTCGAGGAGCAGCACGCGCGGACTCGTCGCGAGCGCTCGCGCGATGCACAGGCGCTGCTGCTGTCCGCCGGACAGCGCGAGCGCGCTCGCGCCTAACCGATCCTTCACCTCGTCCCACAGCGCGGCGCGTTGCAGTGCGCGCTCGACGATCTCGTCGGTCGCGCGCCGACAGATGTGTCCATCCATCACTCGCAGACCGGCGGCGACGTTGTCGCGGATCGACATCGTGGGGAAGGGCGTCGGCCGCTGGAACACCATCCCGATGTGTTTGCGCACCGCGATGGGATTCACGTCGCGGCCGTAGATGTCGCGGCCGTCGAGCAGCACGCGTCCCGAGACGCGACCCGTGGGCACCGTCTCGTGCATGCGATTGAGGCAGCGGAGGAATGTCGACTTGCCGCAGCCCGACGGGCCGATGATCGCCACGACGCTGCCCTCCCGAACCGGCAGCGAGATGCCGTGCACCGCGTGGATCGAGCCGAACCATGCATCCAGCGACTCGGCGACGAGACGCGTCCGCTCCGGCGTCACCGCCGGTGCTTCGTTCGCGGGTCGGGCGTCCGTTAGACCGGCGACCTGGCGCTTCACGTCAATCGCCACTTCCCGTGTCGAAGCGGGCCCGGGTGGCGACGCGGGCGACGATGCTGATGACGAGGATGAGCGCGATGAGGACCAGGGCACCCG
>Ga0157369_10004638_pt1 | contig 16148 bp, 28 predicted proteins | sample C25metaG_FD_113461 | JGI IMG/M metagenome (GOLD analysis project Ga0157369, IMG submission 113461) | Corn rhizosphere microbial communities from Kellogg Biological Station, Michigan, USA - C2-5 metaG | ecosystem: Host-associated > Plants > Roots > Rhizosphere > Soil | place: USA: Michigan... | reverse complement strand
TACACGGAGATCTAAGAGAGGAAGCACGCTATGCCTATCAAAAGTTTTCGTCCGACCACGCCGACGCGCCGCTTCCAGACTTATCTGACGCGCGATGAGATCACTAAAGATCGTCCGGAAAAATCGCTGGTCGAAGGTAAGAAGCGCACCGGCGGACGCGATGCGCGTGGCCGCATCAGCAGCCGCTTTCGCGGCGGCGGAGCCAAGCAGGCCTACCGTCTGATCGATTTCAAGCGGGATAAGTTCGGTGTCGAAGCCAAGGTGGCGGCGATCGAATACGACCCAAATCGCTCGGCGCGTATCGCGCTGCTGCATTACACCGATGGCGAGAAGCGCTACATCCTTTGCCCGGTGGGGCTCGAAGTGGGACGCAAAGTGAGCTCCGGTCCAGAGGTGGACATTCTAATAGGCAATGCGCTGCCGCTCAAGAACATTCCGGCCGGTACCGTCGTGCATAACATCGAACTGCGCCCGGGCAAGGGCGGCCAGATGGCGCGCTCGGCGGGAGCGCAGGCGCAGTTGGTTTCGAAAGAAGCCGGGATTGCCCTGTTAAAGTTGCCTTCCGGCGAAGTCCGCCGCGTGCAGGTGGAGTGCATGGCGACCGTCGGGCAGGTCGGCAATGTCGAACATGAGAACGTTTCGCTGGGCAAGGCGGGACGCAGCCGATGGCTCGGACGCATGCCGCATAACCGCGGTGTCACAATGAACCCGGTCGACCATCCTCACGGCGGTGGCGAAGGAAAAACTTCGGGCGGCCGCCACCCTGTCACCCCCTGGGGCCAGCCCACACGCGGTTTCAAGACTAGGAACAATAAACGCACTGACAGGTGGATCGTGACTAGAAAGGCGAAAAAGCGCTAATGAGGAAAACAAACGCGAGCGCACAGGGCGTTTCGTGCCCGTTGTGCGCGATCAATAGGGTCAGGTGGATCGTTACGAGGAAGGCAAAGAAGCGCTAAATGTCTCGTTCACTTAAAAAGGGACCGTTCACGGATGACCACCTGTTGAAGAAGGTGGCGGCTGTGGCCGAGAAGAACCAGAAAACGGTAGTGAGAACGTGGTCTCGCCGTTCGACCATTGTTCCCGATTTCATTGGGCACACACTAGCGGTACATAACGGCAAGAAGTTCATTCCGGTCTACGTTACCGAAAACATGGTCGGCCACAAGCTGGGTGAATTTTCTCCCACCCGGACATTCAAGGGTCACGCGGCGAAGTCGACTGAAAAGGCGGCGAGGTAATGGCGGCAAAAAAAACAGCTTCTCTGGCGAAGGCGGAAGCCCGCTACATGCGTGTCTCTCCGCAGAAAGCGCGGTTGGTTGTCGACATGATTCGCGGGCAGCAGGCGGGCGATGCCATCAGTATTTTGGGCGCCACCAACAAACGTGTGGCGGCGGCGGTGGAAAAAGTGCTGCGTTCGGCAATTTCGAACGCGGGCAACAAATCGGAAGATGTGGATGTCGACAAGCTGTTCGTCACCGAGGCATGCGTGAATGAAGGGCCGCGGCAAAAGCGTATCCGGCCGGCTCCACAAGGCCGTGCATTCCGCTACCAGCGGCGTACATCGCACATCATCGTGAAAGTCGGCGAGCGCGCCGGCGAAGAGGCGGTAGAGGAGTAGAGCGCTTCCTATGGGACAAAAAGTACATCCGTACGGATTTCGGTTGGGCGTGACCAAGAACTGGCGCTCGCGCTGGTTCGCCAAGCAGGACTATTCGAAGCTTCTGCATGAGGACATCGAACTCAAAGAATCGCTTACTCAGCGTTTAAAAGCCGCTGGCATCAGCTCAATCGAAGTCGACCGGCCCGGCAACAAGCTGCGGATCACCATTCGCACGTCACGGCCCGGCATCATCATCGGCCGCAAAGGCGCCGAGATTGAGAAGCTCAAGAGCGACCTCGCAAAAAAGACCAAGCGCGAAGTCTTCATCGATATTCAGGAAGTGCATCGTCCGGAGCTCGATGCGCAGTTAGTGTCCGAATCGATTGCTCTGCAGCTCGAAAAACGTGTGGCGTTTCGCCGCGCTATGCGCAAAGCTGTGGATTCCGCCCTGCGGTTCGGATGTAAAGGTATCAAGGTCCGTGTATCGGGCCGCTTAAATGGGGCTGAAATTGCCCGCAGTGAATGGTATTTGCAAGGGCAGCTTCCGCTGCACACGTTGCGGGCGGATATCGATTATGGCTTCACTGAAGCCTACACGACTTACGGCGTAATCGGCGTCAAAGTTTGGGTTTACAAAGGCGAAGTGCTGGAAGGCGGACGCCGCGACTCGATGCGCAACGAAGGCGAGCCGCGCCGCCGCCGCCGCGACGATAATCGCGAGCGCCGGCCGCAGATGGCTCCGCTGCCTGAGGCGACCGGCCCGGCAGTGCAGCAAGCTCCTCCGGCTGAGATGGCGAAACCGGCAACGGCTCCCATCATTCCGCCGCTTTCGGTGCCGGTTGCGCCTTCCTGGAAGCAGGAACCGGCGCGCGCCGCCGAGCCTGCCGCTGAAGAAAAGAAGGAGACAGGTGAATAGCCATGTTGATGCCGAAGAAAGTCAAATTTCGCAAGCAGCAGCGCGGCCGCATGACCGGCAAGGCTTGGCGCGGTTCCTCGCTCGCGTTCGGTGAATTTGGCCTGAAGGCCATGCGCTGCGGCTGGGTGACCAACCGGCAGATCGAAGCAGCGCGCATCGCCATGACGCGTTTTATCAAGCGTGGCGGCAAAGTTTGGATCCGGCTGTTTCCCGATAAGCCGATCACCAAGAAACCGCCTGAAACTCGTATGGGAAAAGGCAAAGGCGCGCCGGAAGCCTGGGTGGCAGTGGTGCGGCCCGGCAAGGTGTTGTTCGAAATGGAAGGCGTCACGCTCGCCGTCGCGACAGAAGCGATGCGGCTTGCGGCGATGAAATTGTCGGTGCCGACGAAATTCGTTTCGCGCCATCAGGCTGGGGAAGGCACGAAGGCTGGTTAGATATGAAGGCTGAAAAAATTCGCGGTATTGATGCCGCCGACCTTACTCGCCAGGTGCAGGATGCGCAGGAACAGCTTTTCCGTATCCGCTTCCAGATGGGCATGGGGCAGAACGAAGGCCTCAAAAAGTATCGCGCGCTGAAAAAAGATCGCGCGCGGATGTTAACGGTGCTGAAGGAAAAAGGTGTGACAGTGGTGCCGCCGGCCGCGACGCCCGCGAAGGCTCCGGCTGCAGGAAAGGCCGCGAAAAGCAGGCGTGGCCTGCGTGGCTTGTTCAGGAAGAAGAAGTAAGGACTCACGTAAAAATATATGGCGGCAACAGAACCGACGGCACCCAAGACTTTACAGACTGGTCCCGGACATAAGAACGAAAAAGTAGGCGAGGTCATCTCGACCAAGATGGCCAAAACAATTGTGGTCGAAGTGACGCGGCGCACCTCGCATCCGGTCTATAAACGGATTGTCAAGAAGCGAAAAAAGTTTTACGCCCACGATGAAGAGCAATCGGCGAAAGTTGGCGATGTCGTACGTATCATCGAGTGCCGTCCCCTCAGTCGCTTGAAGCGCTGGAAGTTGGGGACGGTATTGCGCCGCGCCGTGGAGGTAGCGGTGGATCATCCGGCGTTGGCGGCTGCGGCCGACACGCGCGTCAGGAAGACGGTCAAAAAGAAATAGCTCATGCGCCCGCCTTAGGTGGGTTGTAGGGCCGAGGAGAAACGTCATGATTGGAATGCGAACAATTCTGGAGGTGGCCGATAACAGCGGTGCACGCAAACTGCAATGCATTTTGCCGCGCGGTGGCGGTCTCGGGCTGCGCGCTGGCTTGGGCGATGTGATTACCGCCAGCGTGAAAGAGGCCTCTCCGGAGTCGGCTATCAAGAAGGGCAAGGTAGTCCGTTGCGTGGTGGTTCGCATGCGCAAAGAAACCCGCCGCAAAGATGGAACATATATCCGGTTTGATTCGAACGCTGCAGTCTTGATCAATGAAGTAGGTGAGCCGGTCGGCACACGCGTCTTCGGACCGGTGGCCCGCGAGCTGCGCGACAAGCGCTTCATGAGAATCGTTTCACTCGCGCCGGAGGTCATCTAGTCATGCCAAAAGTTGCTTATCAGCGCCGCCAGGAAAAAGGCGAGCGTTGCCCCCTGCGCGTCAAAATCAAGAAGGACGACCTGGTACGTGTGATTGCCGGTCGCGACAAAGGAAAGTCCGGCAAAGTGCTCGAAGTAGATCGCTTCGGGCGCAAAGTCACGGTTGAAGGCGTGATGGTGGTGAAGCGCCACACACGGCCGAATCCCTCGAAGCAAATCAAGGGAGGCATTGCGGATAAGCCGATGCCTTTTGATATCTCGAACGTAATGCTTTTGACTGCCGGTGGGATTCCCACGCGGGTGGGCTACAAGGTGGAGACAGTGGGCGGTAAAGTGCGCCGGACCCGCATTGCGCGCAAGGGCGGCGAAACGCTCGACAAGAAGTAGAGGCAACGCGAATGGCGAAAGACACAGAGAACAAGCCGGCAAAGGACGCCAAGGCGAAATCCGCGGCAGCGCCGGGAGCCGAGAAGAAGGCGCGTGCTCCCAAGGAAAAGAGTGCGGAGCCTCTCGAGAAGGCGGCAGCGCCCAAAGCGGCGAGTGGTAAAGCGCGCTTGCGCGAGTTGTACGCCAAGAGCGTTGTCCCCGCGCTGAAAAAAGATTTCGGCTACAAGAACCCCATGGCCGTGCCGAAAGTCCAAAAAGTATCGCTCAACGTCGGGTTGGGCGAGGCAACTGGCAACAGCAAGCTGATGGACGGTGCGGTGAATGAGCTAGCGGCGATTGCCGGCCAGAAGCCAGTGGTCACGAAGGCGAAGAAGTCGATTGCCGCGTTCAAGCTGCGCGAAGGTATGTCGATCGGCTGCATGGTCACTCTTCGGGGCGACCGCATGTACGAATTTTTGGACCGTCTGATGAATGTGGCTTTGCCGCGCGTGCGCGATTTTCGCGGCGTGTCCCCGAAGTCATTCGACGGCCGCGGCAACTATACGCTCGGCTTGAAAGATCAACTGATTTTTCCCGAGATCGATTACAACAAAGTGGAAAAGGTGAAAGGTTTGAATATCAGTATCACCACGACCGCCCGGACTGACGCCGAAGGGCTGGCGCTATTGCGCCATTTGGGGATGCCCTTCCGGCAGTAAGTAAAGGAATTATGGCTACGACCGCGAAGATCGCTAAAGAACAAAAAACGCCGAAATTTAAGTGCCGGCTGCGAAACCGTTGCAAGAACTGCGGACGGCCGCGCGGATTTCTGCGCAAGTTTTCGCTCTGCCGGATCTGTTTCCGGAAATTCGCGCTCGCCGGCGAGATCCCGGGCGTGACGAAAGCGAGCTGGTAAGGAGGCAGGTGAAATGACAGCAGACCCCATTGCCGATATGTTGACGCGCGTGCGCAACGCGCTCATTGCCCGCCATCCGAAGGTGGACGTCCCAGCCTCGCGCCTGAAGAACGAGCTGGCCCGCATTTTTAAGGAAGAAGGCTACATCCTCAATTACAAGCTGACCGAAGAAGGATCGAAAAAATTCATCCGCCTGTACCTGAAGTACACGCCCTCGAACCTGCCCGTCATTTCGCGTATCCAGCGCGTCTCGCGCCCGGGTTGCCGCGTGTATGTCGGCTCGAAAGAGATTCCTCGTATCCTGGGCGGCCTGGGTATCAACATTCTCACGACGCCGAAAGGTGTGATGACAGGAAATGCCGCGCGCAAAGAGGGCGTGGGCGGCGAAGTCCTCTGTCAGATCTGGTAAGGAAACGAACCTTATGTCACGCGTAGGAAAGAAGCCCATCCCCCTGCCGAAAGGGGTGAAAATCGAAATCGGCGAGAGTTTGCGGGTAGAAGGTCCAAAGGGAAAACTATCGGTTCCGATTCCGGCCGGTGTGCGTTTCGAGCAGAAGAGCGATCAGTTGGAAGTCGTGCGAGATAGCGACAAGTTTGCCGCGCTGCACGGGTTGACGCGTGCGCTTGCCGCGAACGCCGTCCAAGGCGTGTCGACGGGCTTCACCCGTGAGTTGGATATTGTTGGCACCGGTTATCGTGCTGACGTGAAGGGCAAGATTGCCACCTTCACGCTCGGCTATTCACACCCGGTTGAAATGATGCTGCCCACCGGAGTAGATCTCAAAATCGACAAACAGACGCACCTGATTCTCACCGGCTATGACCGGCAGGCGGTCGGGCAGGTTGCCGCGCACATTCGCGCGCTGCGTCCGCCGGATCCGTATAAGAACAAGGGCGTGCGCTACACCGGAGAAGTGCTGCGTAAGAAGGCCGGTAAGACCGGAGCGGGAGGCAAATAATGGCTCGAGTCGGTAGAAACGAAATTCGAACTCGCATTCACAAGCGTATTCGCCGCCGCGTGGCGGGGACGCAGGAACGGCCGAGGCTCGCCATCTTTCGCAGCCTCAACCATATTTACGCTCAGGTAATCGACGACCAGCAGGGTCACACGCTGGCTGCTGCGGCATCGACGGAAAAAGATCTGCGCGGCAAGGGCGGCAATGTGGAAGGCGCCAAACTAATCGGCCAGGCCGTAGCCCGCCGTGCGAAAGACAAAGGCATTACCCGCGTGGTGTTCGATCGCGGCGGATATCAATATCATGGCCGCGTCAAGGCGCTGGCCGACGCGGCACGTCAAGCGGGATTGGAGTTTTAATCGAATGGCAGCAAACGGAACGGCCAAGCGGATCGATGCGCAGAACCTGAACCTGAAGGAACAGGTGGTTAGCATCAACCGTGTAACCAAAGTGGTCAAGGGCGGCAAGAACATGAGCTTCTCGGCTCTCGTGGTCGTCGGCGATGCGGGGGCAAAAGTTGTCGGCTATGGCACTGGAAAAGCCAAGGAAGTTCCCTCGGCGATCAAGAAGGGCATTGAGGCGGCGAAGAAGAATCTGCGCAAGGTGCACGTGCTCGAAACCACCATCCGGCACCCTGTTCTGGGACGCTTCGGCGGCGGATTGGTATTGCTGAAGCCGGCCCCTGCCGGAACCGGCGTGATCGCCGGCGGTCCGGTGCGTGCGGTCATCACAGCCGTTGGAATTCCCAATGTACTGACCAAGTCCATCGGCTCGCACAACGCCCACAATGTGGTGAAAGCGACCATTGATGCGCTGGAGCAGTTGTGTGACAAGACAGCCATAGCAGATATGCGTGGGCTGCCCATCGAGAAATTGTAGGCGAAAGCAAATGGCGGAAGGCAAAATCAAGATTAAGCTGGTGCGCAGTCCCATCTGTACGCCGCAAAAGCACAAAAACATCGTGAAGTCACTGGGCCTTCACAAGCTGAATCGTGTGGTCGAACGCCCCGACACGCCCGGCTTTCGCGGTATGGTGGCGAAGATCCCGCATTTGCTCGAGATTGTGAAGGAATAGCGCGCAAGGACGAACAAGATGAACTTGAGTAATTTGCGTCCCCCTAAGGGACAACGGCACAAGAAGCGGCGCCTTGGGCAGGGCATGGGCACCGGCCGCGGTAAGTATTCGGGCCGCGGCGCCAAGGGTGCCAAGTCGATTTCCGGTTACAGCAAGATGCGCGGCTTCGAGGGCGGCCAGATGCCGCTGCACCGCCGTCTGCCCAAACGCGGTTTCACCAACATCTTTCACAAGGAGTACGCCATTGTGAACGTGTGCGAGCTAGAAAAACTGGATGGCGATAGCTTCACGCCCGATTCGTTGGTGGCCGCGGGAGTAATCAAAAAGTTGGGAGCCGGACTGAAAATTTTAGGTAACGGCGAACTGACGCGTAAAATCAGCGTCCGGGCGCACGTGTACTCCAAATCTGCGCTCGACAAAATCCAGAAGGCTGGCGGCAGCGCGGACGTGATCGCCAAGGCGGCGTCCGAAAAAACGGGAGTACAGTAGATTGGGTTTCTTGGCGCTGCAAAGCTAAACCAGGGTAAACGATGACGAAGTTTTTTGAAGCGCTCGCCAACGTCTTTCGAATACCGGATCTCCGGAAACGCGTTCTCTTCACGTTGGGTTTGCTCGCTGTGTACCGCATAGGCGCCTACATCCCCACTCCCGGGATCGACACCGATAAATTCGAGGCGTTCTTCATGCGCAACGCCTCCGGTGGATTCCTCGGATATTTCGATTTGTTCAGCGGCGGCATGTTGCGTCGCATGACGATCTTTGCCTTGGGCATTACGCCGTACATCACGGCCTCAATCATCCTGCAACTGCTCACCGTGGTAATTCCGACCCTCGACAAATTGCAAAAGGAAGGTGAGCTGGGCCGCCGCAAGATTACTCAATGGACTCGCTATCTTACGGTCGCGCTCGCCGTTTTGCAATCGTTCGGCATCGCCTTCGCTCTGCAGAGTTCCGAAGGAAATTTCGTTCTCAACCCCGGCCCGATTTTCATCCTGCTGACCTGCCTTACGTTCACGGCCGGCTCGGCGTTCATCATGTGGCTCGGCGAGCAGATCACTGATCGCGGCATCGGTAATGGCATGTCGCTCATCATATTTGTGGGCATCGTGGTGGGGTTGCCGACTGCGATTACGCAGATTTACCAAAACACCTTCGTCACACATCAATGGCCGGTGTTGCAGATGGTCATCATTCTGATCATCATGGTCGCGGTGGTGGCGTTCATCGTGCTGGTCGAGCGCGGCGAGCGCCGCATCCCGGTCCAATATGCCAAACGTGTGATCGGGAGGAAGATGATGGGCGGTCAGTCGACGCACCTGCCCCTCAAGGTCAATGCGGGCGGCGTCATCCCTATAATTTTTGCGTCTTCGCTGCTTGCTTTGCCGCAGACCTTCCTGCAATTCCCGGCATTCAAGAATAGTCCATGGTTGAGCAGCATGCTCGGTTCGCTCGGCAGTTCGGAGCCGCTCTATTATCTGGTCTACACGCTGCTGATTGTGTTTTTCTGCTTCTTCTATATCTCGATCATCTTCAATCCGAACGAAGCGGCTGACAATATGCGCAAGTACGGCGGATTCATCCCCGGCATCCGGCCGGGCAAGAATACCGCAGAGTACATGGATAAGATTCTGTCGAAGATTACGGTTGTCGGCGGTCTCTACCTGGCTATTCTGTCCATCATTCCGATGGTGATGATCTCGGGTATCCGGCTGCAGCGCTTACCTTTTGTCGGGAATTTCATCGACGCGCATTTCCCGCGCTGGCTGCTCGACGGCCTGGGTGTTACGTTCTTCTTCGGTGGCACATCGTTGCTGATTGTTGTCGGCGTGGCGATGGACACAGTGAATCAGATCGAGGCCCAGCTCATCATGCGCCACTATGACGGATTCACCCCCCGCTCCGGACGTGTCCGCGGGCGCCGCTGATGGGAAACACACTTGCGCCTGCCATCATTCTGTTCGGGTCTCCTGGGTCGGGCAAAGGAACCCAGGCGAAGTTGCTGCGCCGCTGTCTGAACGCACCGCATATTTCCACAGGAGACATGTTGCGTGCTCATATCAGTGCCGGCGATGACGTGGGCCGCCAATCGCAGCAGCTTCTGCGTGCCGGGAGGCTGGTATCCGACGAACTGGTGAACGAATTGGTCCGTGAGCGTCTTCTCGAGCCGGATGGCCGGTCAGGCATTCTTCTGGATGGCTACCCCCGGACCCTGAATCAGGCAAAGGCATTGCTCGACTTGGCTGCAGAAGATGGGTTTCGCCCCATCGTGGTACACTTGGGTGTAGACTACGCGAAGACTGTAGCTCGTCTGAGCGGCCGCCGTCAGTGTCCTGTTTGTGGAACCCTTTACAGTTTGAAAACCAATCCGCCTAAGGTCGAAGGCGTCTGTGACTTGGATGGAACGGCATTGATAACGCGTGAGGACGACCGCGAGACAGTGATTCAAGAGCGGCTTCGGGAGTACGATTCCTTGACACTTCCGATTCTGAAGTTCTTCCGGGAAGCGGGTGTGCCTGCGATTGAAGTGAATGCCGGCGAGGCGTCGCCGGAAGAAATCCGGCAGCAGATCTGCCAAGGTTTGGCCGAAGCGGGCGTGGCGGGTGCAATGGAGAGTGTGCCGCCAGGGAGTGTAGCGCGGTGATTGTGCGGCGCAGTACGGACGAGCTCAACAAATTGCGCCGGAGCGGCTTGTTGGTGTACCAAATTTTGGAAGACCTCCGCCAGATGGCTTGTGAAGGCGTCACGACGCACGATCTGGAAATGGCGGCGGAAAAGAAAATTGCGGATGCGGGTGCGCGGCCGGCGTTTAAAGGGTATTACACGCAGGCATCGGGCACCAAGTATCCGTTTGTGCTGTGTACATCGGTGAATGAAGAAGTAGTGCACGGCATGCCGTCCGCCAAGCGCAAGCTGCGGCGCGGAGATATTGTCTCGATTGATACGGGTGTGCTGCTCGATGGATATTACGGCGATTCGGCGATTACCGTCGCAATCGGCGAAGTGAATGATTCGGTGAAGCGTCTTTTAAAGATTACCGAGGAGAGCCTGGAACTGGCTATTGACCGGGTCCGGGCCGGCAATCGTTTGTTTGATGTGTGCGGTGCGGTCGAAAAACACGTGACGGCGAACGGCTTTTCGATCGTGCGCGAGTTTGTGGGACATGGTATCGGGACGTCTCTGCATGAAGAGCCCCAGATTCCGAACTATGTGGACCGCCGTGGCGAAAATCCGCGGCTGAAGCCTGGCATGGTGCTGGCGATCGAGCCAATGGTGAATGCTGGCAAGGCCGAAACGAAGGTGTTGTCGGACAAATGGACCGCGGTCGCTAAAGACGGTTCGTATTCGGCGCACTTTGAGCATATGGTCGCGGTGACCGACAACGGGCCGTGGGTATTGTCGCGGCCGTGAGATGGACGACTCGGTGGAACGCACCAGCGAAGGCTTGGTCGTCGAATTGCTGCCGAGCGCGCTGGTGCGTGTCAGACTGGAAGGCGAGCATCAATTGATCGCTCATCTGCCCAGCACGCAACGCGCGAATTTTGTGCGTCTGCGGAGAGGCGACCGGGTGCGTGTGGCGCTATCGGCCCACGACCGGACACGCGGGCGAATTTTGGAAGTGTTGGCGAAAGGCTAAGAGATTTTATGAAGGTGCGAGCGGCTGTGAAGAAGCTGTGTGACAAGTGCAAAGTGATCCATCGCCACGGTGTGGTGCGCGTGATCTGCACCAATCCCAAACACAAGCAGCGGCAAGGGTAGGCATAGAGGCACTATGGCGCGTATAGCGGGCATTGATTTACCAGTAAGGAAGCGATCGGTCATCGGACTGACTTACATTTACGGCATCGGGAGGACCCGTGCGTTGTCGCTTCTGTATCGGGCGAAAGTAGATCCGGAGAAAAAGATCGGAGACCTGTCGGAGGAAGAAGTTAATCACCTTCGCACCCTGATCGAGAGCGAGGGGGCCATTGAGGGCGACCTTCGCAAAGAAGTCTCGATGAACATCAAGCGCCTGATGGAAATGGGCGCTTATCGCGGCCTGCGGCATCGGCGCGGTCTCCCGGCGCGTGGACAGCGCACCCATACGAATGCACGCACTCGCAAAGGCCCGCGTAAAGGCACTGTGGCGAACAAGAAGAAAGCGACCGGGAAAACTTAAACATGGCGAAGGCAGCCGCAAAGACGACCAAAAAGAAGAGCTTCAAAAAGAAGGAAAAGAAGAGTGTTCCCTTCGGCACGGTGCATATTCAGGCGTCGTTCAACAATACGATCGTCACGTTCACCGATCCGCTGGGGAATGTGTTGGCGTGGTCGAGTTCTGGTTCGCTCGGGTTTCGCGGTTCGCGCAAGGGCACGCCCTTCGCTGCGCAGCAGGCTTCGTTGACTGCCGCAAACAAGGCCAAAGAATCCGGTTTGCGGTCGGTCGAAGTTCGCGTAGCGGGTCCGGGTTCGGGTCGCGAGTCGGCGGTTCGTGCGCTTTCCACCGCCGGAATCGAAGTGAAGTCGATCAAAGACGTTACCCCGATTCCGCACAATGGCTGCCGGCCGCCAAAGAAGCGGCGGGTTTGAGGAGAATATAGATGGCACGTTATAGTGGCCCCGTTTGCCGGCTCTGCCGCCGTGAGGGCATGAAGTTATTTCTGAAGGGCGAGCGCTGCCATACCGAAAAGTGCGCTATCGAAAAGCGTAATTTCGCGCCCGGGCAGCACGGCAAGGACAAGAAGCCCAAGCTCGTCGGCTACGGTCTGCAGCTTCGCGAGAAGCAAAAGGCTCGCCGCTACTATCGCATTCTCGAAGGCCAGTTCCGCAACCTTTACGAGAAGGCGGTGAATCAAAAAGGTATTACCGGCGAACTCATGCTCTCTACGCTGGAGCGCCGTTTGGATAACGTTGTCTATCGCATGGGTCTGGCGACCAGCCGGGCGCAAGGCCGCCAGCTAGTGCGGCACGGGCATCTGACGGTAAACGGTAAGAAGGTAAATATTCCGTCCTTTACGGTGAAGCCCGGCGACTCGGTCGAAATTCGTGAGAGCAGCAGGACCAATACCTCAATTTTGGGCGCCCGGGACGCGACGGCGCATACCCCGAGCCCGTCCTGGTTGGAAGTAGATCGCGATGCACTTCGCGGACGCGTGCTGCAGCAGCCCAAGCGTGACGAGCTGGTGCAGATTCAGTTGAACGAACAGTTAATCGTCGAGCTGTATTCGAAGTAATCGGCGAAGAGGACAGATACAGATATATGTTTAAAGGATTTCAGAAACCAAAGCGTCTAGTGGCGAACACCGAGACTCTCACCGAGCGTTTCGGCCAGTTCTCGGCACAACCGTTCGAACGCGGATTCGGATCCACCATCGGCACCGGTCTCCGCCGCGTGCTGCTTAGCTCCATTGAAGGCGCCGCTATCACTGGCGTGCGTATCGATGGCGTGTCCCATGAGTTCAGTCCCATTCCCGGCGTGGTCGAAGACGCCACCGATATCATCCTTAACCTGAAACAGGTTCCGTTCAAGATGATCGGTGAGGGCATGCGCATTGCGCGGCTCAATGTCGAGACTCCGGGCGAAGTCATGAGCAGCCAGATCGAGACCGACAACGACGTTGAAGTGCTCGACCGGAATCTGCACATCGCAACCGTCGGCGAAGGCGGCAAGCTGCACATCGAAATGCGCATCAAGAGCGGCCGCGGCTACGTCTCGGCCGATCGCAATTACGATGAAGACCTTCCCCTCGGCTACATCCCGATCGACTCGGTTCACTCGCCTGTCCGCAAAGTGATCTATACAGTCGAAGCTGCCCGTCTAGGCCAGAATACCGACTACGACAAGCTGACCATCGAAGTTTGGACCAACGGCGCCATTTCGCCGCAGGACGCCATCGGGCAGGCCGCCAAGCTGCTCAAAGATCATATGACGATCTTCATCAACTTCGAAGAAACGCCGGAAGTTGCCGAGGAACCGGCAGAGCGCGCCATCAACCAGATGAACGAAGTGCTGAACCGCTCGGTGGAAGAGCTGGAGCTCAGCGTTCGTTCGTACAACTGCCTCAAGAACGCCAATATTCAGACCATCGGCGATCTGGTGCAGAAGAGCGAATCCGAAATGCTGCGTACCAAGAATTTCGGCCGTAAGTCTCTAAACGAGATCAAGGAGATTCTGTCGGGCCTGGGCCTCTCGTTCGGCATGAAGTTCGATCCACAGGGCCGCTTGGTGGGTGGCATGCCGCCACCCTCGCACGTCGATTACTCGAACGATAACTACGCCGAGGCGGAAGAATAATCATGCGGCACGGCAAGGCGGGCTTTAAGCTCCAACGGAATGTCAGCGCCCGCCGCGCTTTGCTGCGCGGCCTGGTGACAAGCATCATCGAAGAAGAGCGCATCACGACAACGGTGCAGAAGGCAAAAGCCGCTCGGCCTCTGGTCGAGCGCATGATCACGCTCGCCAAGCAGGACAACTTGCACGCCCGGCGTCAAGCGGCTGCTTTCCTTCTCAAACCGGAAGCGGTTGAGAAGCTCTTCGAAAAGCTCGGCCCGCGCTTTAACCAGCGCAGCGGCGGCTATACGCGAGTCGTAAAACTGGGCTGGCGAAGAGGCGACGGCGCGGAAACCGCCAAGTTGGAGTTGGTCGGCTCCGAGCTGGTCAAGCGCGCTGCTGAAAGAGCTGCGCGCCGCGAAGAACGCCTGAAGCAAGCCCGCGAAGGTACCGAGGGCGAGACGGGCGACGAAAAGAAATAACGCGTTTATCTCCGCCGCCGCGCTTTCACATGTTTGCGTGTGGAGTCCGGCGGCGGAGCTGCGTTTGCGCTTTGTCTTTCCGCCGGCGAGCCGATTTTGCTCAGAATCCGGTCGTGGATCCAGTGCTCGTCCCACCATTCTTTGGGATCCACCTGATAGCCGGCAACCAGCATGCTGAAATGCACATGATCTCCGAACGCCATGCCCGTCGACCCGCTGATGCCGATCTGCTGCTCCTTGGCCACCCGGTCGCCCACCTTCACATCGATTTTGCTCATGTGGCCGTAGAGGCTCTGAAGCGAATATCCATGATCGATAATCACGCAATTTCCATAGATCCCTAAGCGATCCGCATAGATTACCTTGCCGGAGTTGGCGGCTTTCACAGGCGTATTTGCCGTCTGGGCCAAATCGTAGCCCAAGTGCACCTGCTCGTCGATTTTCTTTCCGTTGTAGAAATAGCTGCGCCGGTCAGCAAAATATGACTCACGCGCCCCTTTTACAGGAACGAAAGGCCCCGACCACAAGATGCGATTCTCGGTGTTCTTTCGTAAATCGTAAATTGTCTGGGAGTTGGCTTCGCGCAGGCCCCGGTTCAACTTCACAAAACGATCGGCCAGACTGCCGGTGCCGCCAGGGTCCAGTTCGCCGACCACTTTTTGCATATTCTTGTCGTTCAGTTGAATATTGCTGGACCGGAATGTTTTTGGAAAGATCTTGGTCCAAAAATTAGTTGTGACTTCGGTTCCGGTGCTGTTTCGTACAAAGGCCACCGGAATGGTGTCTTCCGCCACATTCCAGGGAAAGGGGAAAAGCGAAAACCGGTGGTTGCTGTTGTCGGGCTCGCCGGGCATCGGAAAGGAGCCCGCGGAATAGTTGGCCACATGCACACCCGCTTCGGTCCAGTTGCCGCCGAGGTCCAACGTCACAAGCTCGGCTCCGCCCTGGTTAATGTAGTGCTGGCGACCATCGGCGACGATCGTGGGCGGCTTCAGTACAACCTGGACATCTTGCGAGATTGTTTTGGTGGCACCGCGAAAATCGTTGGTGCGTGTCTTGATGACGATTTTCGCCGTGCCTTCTTTCAAGAAGGCGGCTTGTTGTTTGCCTGCCGTGAACGAGTAGACGCGCGCTTTCTGCCGCGACTTGGTTTTGTCTTCGTAGACGATTTGACTCTGCCCGCCCTGTTCGACCGAGGCGGAAAACGACTTGACACCGGCCGGATCGTCAACTTCGACGACGATCGGAGTGACTGTGCCGATAGCAGGCACAGGCCTCGCAAATTTCAACTCGGCTTCCTTGCCCGAAAACCAGAACCAACCCAGAACCGCTAGCCCGACGATTGCGAGAACTGCGACGATGCGCTTCAACATGTTTTAATGACCCGGCGTCCTTCTATACGATAGTTGCCGCGAGCGACCCAAGCTATCGCCTCGGAATAGATTTTATGCTCCTCGACCAGAATGCGCGCCGATAATTCCTCAACAGTATCGCCGTCGAAGACCGGTACGGCCGCTTGTAGCAGAATCGGTCCGCTGTCGAGCGTTTCATCGACCAGATGCACCGTGCAGCCGGCGACTTTCACGCCGTGCGCGAGCGCCTGATATTGCGCGTCGAGGCCGGGGAATGCCGGCAGCAAAGACGGGTGGACATTGAGGATGCGCTCGGGAAATTGCGAAACGAAATGGCCACTGAGCAGGCGCATATAGCCGGCGAGGCAGACCAGTTCCACGCCGTGGGCCCTTAATAAATCAATAACTTGTGCGTCAAATTCGGCCCGGTCGACGCCTTTCGATTCGATGGACCCGCAGGGAAAGCCGAGTTCGCGGGCGCGGGCCAGTCCGGGTGCCGCACCCCGATTTGAAAAAACGAACCCAATTTCACAGTCGAGGGCACCGCTCAAGACGTTCCGCGCAATGGCTTCGAAATTCGAACCACGGCCCGACAGCAAAATACCCAGCTTCACAAAAAAATAACCCTCGGCCCGCGCTGCGACGGCTGCTTGACGACGCGGCCGATCTCAAAAAACGGCTCGCGCATCTTCCGCAGAATTTGCGAAACG
>Ga0157369_10004637_pt1 | contig 16149 bp, 8 predicted proteins | sample C25metaG_FD_113461 | JGI IMG/M metagenome (GOLD analysis project Ga0157369, IMG submission 113461) | Corn rhizosphere microbial communities from Kellogg Biological Station, Michigan, USA - C2-5 metaG | ecosystem: Host-associated > Plants > Roots > Rhizosphere > Soil | place: USA: Michigan... | reverse complement strand
GTGGTCAGCGTGACGACAAGGTTCTTGGCGTCCTTGCGCTTCACGCTGGCGCCGACGACGTCGAGCGCCGGGCCGGCCTTGACGTCCTGGCCGGCGACACCGAGGAACGCGTCGCCCGCCTTGTCATGCGCCGCGCCGATCGGACGTGTGAAACGCGGCACCGACTTGCCGGCGAGCAGCGACGGGCCGCTGTTCTGCGTGACGACCATGACGGGTCCCGCTGCCTCGGCCGGCGTCTCGCCGCAGCCCTGGCAGGTGTCGGCGTTGCGGTCGTTGGAGGTGTCGTCGACGTAGGTGATGACGGCCTCGCCGTTCAGCCCCATCTGCACCTGGAAAAAGTCGCCCAGGCTGCGGTCTTGCGTGCCGCCGAGACCGCCTGTGGAGATGTCGCCGTACTTCACCGGGTGGTCGCTGACCTGGGTCAGGCTGAACGCCGGACGCCTCGACAGAGCGTTGAGCGACTCGGAGTAGAAGAGGTTCCAGGTCGCCTTGTCGACCGGGTCCGGGCCGTAGTGGCCCTGACCGTCCTGCGCGGTCGTCGAGCCATACCAAGCGATGCCGATGCGGCCGTTCGAGCCGGCGGTGATCCAGGGCATCACGTCGTTCTTCAAGTTCGCCGGCGTGACGGTGATCGGCTTGCTCCAGTGCGCCGCGCCGTCACGTGAGACTGACAGCTTGATGGCGCCGGGGCCGACGGCGACGCCGCCGTTGCTGTTGGTCGGATATTCCGACCAAACGGCATACAGGTTGCCGGACAGGTCCTCGGCGAGCGACGGGAAGAGCTGGCCGGTCTCCCAGTGTCCAGGGACGCGCGCATACGTGTCGTGCCAGTTGACGTTGCGGCGGTCGAGGTCACCGGCTGCGATCTGGGTGGGGTCGGTGCAGTCAGCAGCAACTGTTGCAGCCGTGTGGTCGCCCTTCTTGCCGCTGCAGTAGGAAACGATGACGGCCGAGCTGTCGCTGCTCGTGTGGATCGCGTAGACGCGGTGCTGGAACTTGTTGCCCTTGATGTTGTTGACGACGACGTTGCCTGGGATGCCTTCGTTGTAACTGATGACGGCCGGCGGCAATGGGCACGCGTCTTGCGGTCCGGCGACAGGGACGTCCAGTCCCTGGCACTCAGCACCGTAGTGAACACCGTCTTCGGACTCGTTCATGACCAGCTGGTTGCCGAGGTCGGGACCGCCGGGGCCGGCGTTCTGCTCGACGTTGTCGTAGTCGAAGTAAAGGCGGCCGTCGTTCGCGCCTGCGCCAACCCCGGCGGTGCCGCCGTTGCTGTCGATCGCCAGCCATTGCCGGTCCACGCCGGCACCCGGCACGGACGTGCACGAGGTCTGGAACGTGTGGCCGCCGTCATCCGAACGAGAGTTGGTGAAGTTGGTCAGGCCCTGCAGGTCGTCGAAGTAGAGCGATCCGTTGACCGGGTCGACCTTCATCTCCGAGTCGCCACCGCCGACGCATGTCGTGGACTTGCCGAGCGCATTGCCTTCGGTCATGTGGAAGCTGCGCCGGTTGTCGTCAGATCGCCAGATGTAGGACATCGTCGTCGAGAAGCCGTTCGGCATCGACGCGAAGGTCGAACCCTTGTAGGGGCCGGCAGTCGCGATGGCGAGATCCGGCTCGTAGCCGGGGTGGAAGAAGTCGGCAACGACAGGCGTGCCGAACGTCACCTTGGCGGCATGAGCCGGTTGCGTCGCGGCGGTGGCCGCATAGGTGCCGGCAAGCGTGGTGATCACGACGGTGGTCGCGAACACGCGCTGCGTGCGCGTCATAACGGTTGTCTCCTAAGGAAGGTTGCTGAAGACGAGCTTGACCGTGCCTTGCGTCGCGAGCCCCGGACACTTGGTAACCGCACCGATCGCGTCGAGGGCCAGGACGACGCCACCTTGCGGAACGCCGTAGTCCTTCATGGACCCGCAGAACGCGGTGGTGTGACCGTTGGCGCCGCTTCCGGTCCAGAACGCACCGGGAACCTTCTGGCCGGTCGCGTCAGTGACGGTCACGGTGACGAACCTCTCGGTCGATTTCGCCGGAACCTGCCAGCCGGCGGCACCGAACATCGAGCAACCGCTCGTGTCGCTGGCGCTCACCGCCGGGTCGTCCACGGTGCAGCCACCGCGGTAGGTGAGCGTGACCGCGCGGGTGTGCTTGACGACCTTCTTCTTGGTCGCGGCTTCGGCGCCGACGGCGGAGCCCAGCACGAGGATCGCCACGACGGCGGCCCCGATCGCACGTGCGCCCGGACGGGCGTGGTTCAACATCGCGGCCTCCCGCGCTCGATTCGTGTAGGTAACGATTCGACGGGCGAAAGGTGATTTCCTGCGCCGTCAGTGATGCTGGCGCGCCCATCGGTAGCGGGTGCGCGCCGCGTAACCGGCCGCCGCTGCCGTCATGAGCCCCGCCGCACCAAGCATCCACGCCGTCTCGCTGTCGGACGTACGTCGGCTCATGGCCAGCGTCGTGTCGTCGGCCAGTCCCTGGTCGGCGTCGGCGAGAGCGAGCTGCGGCTGCTCCTCGTCCTGCTGGGCGAAGCCGGCGTTCGGGTTGACCGCGGGGTTGGGGTTGACGTTGGTGTTGACGTTGGTCGGCGGCTGCGGCGGCGCCGCAGGCGCCACGCCGGCGACCACCGCGACGACTGCCGGCGCAACGACGAGGGCGGGCTTGGCCACCGGACCACAGGTGACCGTCGTCGTCGTCGAGGTCAGCGGCCGCGCGCCGGCACTGGCGGTGATCGTCAGCGGCCAGGTGTGCGCTGCCGTTGATCGAGGGCAGGTGTAGCGAACGACGAAACCGAGGTTGTTGTCGGCACGAATGTTGACCGTCGGTGCGACCGGTTGCGACACCACGCGACCGAGCCCGGCGGGCCCACCGGCGATGTGCAGGCCGATGGAGCGATAGTCCGGAATGTTCTCGGCCAACTGCACCAGCAGCGGCGCGAGATGCACCGCTGACGGGGCCTGGCCGACGGCGACGTTCTTCCCGCCGAGCGAGACCTTGAGGCGGCTGTCCGCCGGTTTGCTGATCGTGCACACGAGTGGCTGGCCGGCAGCGATGTCCGTCGTGCCGTTGCCGTCGCAGTCAACGCCACCTCTGGGCGCAAGCGCCCCGGTAGCGCGCGCCATGCGTTGCTCGTCGTGCAGCGAGTCGAACTGGCCGGGCACAGGCTTGCCCGAACCATCGGTCGACTCAACAGCCAATCCGATCTGATGCACGGCGTGACTTGTCAGCGCATTGATGGTGGCGCGCCACGACGGCGAGATCGAGTCGGTCGAGTCGTGAAACGGTTCGTCGGTGGCGAGGAAGGCCAGTCGCAGCGAGTCGCCGCGGTAGCCGGCCTCCTGCCCGGAATGCACGACCCACCGTGCGGCGCTGGATCCGCCGTAGACGTCGACTGCCTTCTGCCCGATGCCCAACGTCGACTGGTAGAGCGCGGTCAGGTCCGACTCGGGTACGTCGCCTCCGTCGGCTGCCTTCAGCGACGCGAGGGCTTTGGCCAACGACGCATCAGGCGGGCCGACCCGTCGGTCGAGCCGGTACGGATAGTCGGTGTCCGGGCCCTCGCCGCCGGCCCAACCCGGGTAGTCCTTGAAGTCCCCGACGCCGTACTCGACGTCCAGCCCCGTGGAGCGGAGATCGTTGACGACGGTCTGCAGACCTTGCCGCACGCCGTCGATCGTCTGGTCGGTCGAGTTCGTCGTGTCGACGAGGAACATCAAGTCGACCGGCGACGGCGTGCGCGGCAGGAGCAGTTGGTAAGGCACGTCGCGGTGTGCACCCGCGGCGAGGCTCAATGACGCCACCGATGACGTGAGCGTTGACGGGAACTGCTTGACGGCGGCCTGCGGAAGCAGGTGAATCGGGCGGAGGCTGGGGGTCACAGCCTTGCAGGACGTGACGTCGTAGATAGCTCGCAGCACATGCCGGTGATCCGGGGCAAGGCCGGTAATGGCAAGGCCGATACCGGTCGGCGCCGATGCCTCTACCGAATCGGCCACCGGCGAGCCCACGCCTGGCGTGAGCGGCACAGCGCCGACGTGACATCCGCCGAACTGCTGCACCGAGAGCTTCGTGCCGTCGTACGCAACGACGAAGGGCAGCACGGCAGCCAGGGCAACGGAGCGCGCCTTCTCCAATGCGGTGCCACGACGCCAGCTCTTCCCGCCGTCGAGACTCAGGTCGAACGTGTAGCTGTGCGAGTGCCCTTGCACGAGTTGCACGTAGCCGCTGCCGGCAGCAGCGGCGAAGCTCTTGACGTCGGGACCGGCGAGAAGCGGTGCGAAAGTTGCTGCTCCGTCGGTGCTCAGCACCAAGCCCTGGCCGTCGCGCAGCCCGTAGACCTGGTTGACCACCGCCGGGTTGACCCGAAGATGGGTGACCGAGGTGTCGCCACTGCGAAGCGCCCACGTGGCGCCCGCATCGTTGCTCACATAGATGCCGCTCTTTGACCCGGCACCCGTGACGAGCGCGTAGACGGTGCGCGGTGACTGGTCGGCGGCGGCGAGCTCCGCAACGCTGCCCAGAGTGGGGAGCCCACTGCTGCTGGAGCTCCACGTCGTGCCGCCGTTCTCGCTGTTGTAGACGACCGGCTGCGATGGCAGCGACACGGGCAGCGAGTTGGTCACGGTGACGTCCGCGGCAACGTAGGCCTCTTGCGCACTGGTCGACGAGCTCGGCGCCGCGACGTCGGTGATGTGCATGGACTCCGGCAGCGCCGAAACCCCACCCACGGTGATCGGGGGCAGGACCGCTGAGTGCCAGGAGCAGCCGCCGTCATCGGTGCGTCGGAGAGTCCTGCCATCGGTGGCGAACACGCGCTCCGGTGCATATGTCACGGCGCGGACGACGGTGACATCCGAGAGGCCCGTGTCGCTGCCCAGCCAATCGTTGCCGGCGAGCATCGTCGCGCCGCCACAGGGCGCCGGTGCGGCGGCCTGCGACGCAACAACACCGCCAGCCGTCATGACGACCATCGCGGTCGTCATCGAGAGCCGGAGCGCACGGAGTCGCACCGAGGACTGTCCTCCCACTCCGGCTAGCGGTTGACCGTCGTACGACGACGCTGTGAGCCGCTTTGGCTGACGCCTTGCGCACGAACCCGGCCGCGTCCGACCGGCTGCATCCTTGCCCGCAGGTCGTCGAGGTGCCGTTGCAGTGGCGCACCTTCCAAGGTCTCGACCTCGGCGAGAGTCGCCGCAAACGTGTCCAGCACGGTCCGGTGGTGCTCCAGCAACACTCGAGCCTCTGTCTCGGCTTCGGAGATGAGGCGGCGAATCGCCGCGTCGGCAGCTGCTTTGGTCTCGGCCGAGATGTCGGCGAGCGGCGTCTCGTCGCCGAGGAAGGCGGACGAGTCGGGCCCGAACAGGCGGGTCATGCCGACCTCGTCGGTCATGCCGAACCTCGCGACCATGTCGCGGGCGAGCGCCGTTGCCTCCTCCAGGTCGTTCTCGACACCGGTGGAGATCTCGCCCATGACCAGCCGCTCGCCGGCAGCACCGGCGAGCTTGATGGCGAGCCGGGAACGCAGCTGAGACTCGGTGAGGAGCAGCTCCTCCTCTTCCGCCCGCAGTTCGGTCGTCGCGATGACCTTGCCGCGGGTCAGGATCGAGACTCGCTGCACGGACTGCGACTCATCCTGGGTGAGCGCGACGACGACGTGCGCCGCCTCGTGGTACGCCGCACGGCGGCGCTCGTCGGCGGTCATCAGGTGGCCGCGACGCTTCGGACCCTCGAGCACGCGCCGGATCGCCTCTTCGACATCCGTCACGGTGACGTCGCCGCGCTGGTCGCGAATGGCCAGCAGCGCCGCTTCGTTGGTCACGTTGGCCAGGTCGGCGCCGGTGAAGCCAGGCGTCCGCTCGGCAATGTCTCGCCAATCCACGTCCGTGGCGAACGGCTTGTTGCGGGCATGAATGCGCAGGATCCGCTGGCGCCCGTCGATGTCGGGCCGCTCGATCGTGATGTGACGGTCGAACCGGCCGGGACGGCGAAGCGCCGGGTCGAGGATGTCGGGGCGGTTGGTGGCGCCGATGACAACGATGCCGCGGGAGACGTCGAAGCCGTCCATCTCGACCAGGAGCTGGTTGAGGGTCTGCTCACGCTCGTCAGAGCCACCGGACGAGCCGCCCGCGCCGCGCTTTCGGCCCGCGGCGTCCAGCTCGTCGATGAAGACGATCGCCGGAGCGGCCGCGCGGACTCGGGCGAACAGGTCGCGGACACGCGCAGCGCCGACGCCAACGAGGGCCTCGACGAACTCTGCACCCGCGACAGAGAAGAAGGGCACCTCCGCCTCGCCGGCCACCGCCTTGGCGAGAAGCGTCTTGCCGCATCCGGGCGGCCCGAAGAGCAACAAGCCCTTGGGCGGGGCGGCGCCCAGCGCCTCGTACTTCGCTGGGTTCTTCAGATAGTCGACGACTTCCCGGAGTTCGGTGATCGCCTCATCGACACCGCCGGCGTCCTCGAACGTCACCATCGACAGCTTCTTGCCGACTCGCCCGCGCTTCATCTGGCTGAAGTCCGTGACATCGCCGAGGCTTCCACCGCTCCGCCCGCCGGGCGCGAGCAGCAGCGCGAAGACGGTCGCGAGCAACATCAGCGGCAGCAGGAAGGTCACGACGACGCGCTCGACCTGCTTGCCGACCTGGCTGTCCATGGAGACACGCGCGCCGTCCGAGATCAGCGTCTTGTAGAGGTCGGAGGCGACCGCGCCGTTCTGGCTGTAGTCGATGTGGTAGGTCCCGGAGCCGTTGACCAGCTGGCCGACGATCCGGTTGTCCTCGTCGAGGAACGTCGCGGTGCCGACCTGGTGGTTGGCGGCGAGCGAGGCCAGCTGGTCGAGCGAGAGCCGCTGCCCCGGCGCCTGGGCGCTGAAGATCGAGCTGAGCAGGTAGAAGAACAGCCCCAGCAGCACCATGAACAGCGCGAGCAGCCCGCGGTTGAACCCGCGCCGGCGTCCCTTCGCGGCGGATCGGCGCTTGCGCTCGCGGGCCCAAGCGGCCAAGCCGGAAGCTGCACTCCGGATCAGCTGCACAGGTCCACGACGGCTCGAGTCGTCGGGCAGCGTTATGGCCACTCGGGGCTCCTTGCGGTGCTGGGGGCGGGCGAGGGTGAGGCTCGACCTCACCCTTCGACGGACGAGGGCCTTGCACCTGCCCGTCGATCCGGCACAACGGTGTCACATTGGTGCAAACGACCAAAGGGCCGGCAGGTGACGACCTGCCGGCCCTTTGGCCTCGCTACGTGCCTTCGATCAGGTCCGGCTGAACTTGACCTTCGGGCTGTTGGCGCCGGTGACGCCGTTCTGGCTGTAGAAGCGGGCGAAGACCGTGTGGGTGCCCGTGCTCCATGTGTGGGTGTAGCTGAAGGTGGACTTGGTGGTCAGCGTCACCATCGCGATCCGGACGTTCTTGCCGCCGCGGACCTCGTAGATGTAGACGTGGCGGCCGTGCTCGTTCGGGCTAACGGTGCCCGCGATGCGGACGGCTGTCGTGTGCGAGGAGTTCTTCGCGGTCACGCTGCTGATCCGGATGCGCACCCGCACGGTTTCCGCGACCGACCGGCTGGACGCGCCGAACGCGCTGTCACCGCCGAAGGAGATGACATAGGTGGCATTAGCAATCGGCTTGGTCGCGAACGACCAGTAGCCGTGCGTGTTGGTGGTCGGGTGGGCCGCGCCGCCCTTGCGCCCGCCCGCGTAGACCGGGTAGAGCGACAGACGCTTGCCACCGACGCCGTAGCCGTGCGAGTCGACCAAGCGGCCCGTGAGCGTGACGGTCGTTCCGTAAGTGATCGTGCGGGCGGAGCTGCTGATCGAGATCGTGGTCGGCGTGTGTGGCACCGACACGATCCGCGCGATCGGACCGTTGCCGCTCGGGTCGGTTGCCTTCAGCTGGAAGGCGTAGGCGTCACCGTTGACCAGGTTGGACACCCGGAACGACGTCTGGCTGGACGAGGGCGGTGGAGACACCAGCTGGGAGCCGGTGCCGCGGGTCACGTCCACCATCGTCAGCGTGTAGGCCGGCGCCGCATTGTTGGCAAGCGTCGGTCGCTGCCAGGCCAGCAGCACCGTTCGGTCGCCGGCGAGCGCACTGAGACCGAGCCCGTTGAGCAAAGTCTTGGCCAAGCCCGTGCCGGTGTTGCCGGCAGGGTCCTTGCCCGACGCGGTGACCGTCAGGGTGCCGTCGACCAAGCCCGAGAGCGGCAACGGGTTCAGCGACCATGTCCCGTTGGACGCGTTCGCCGTCGCGATCTTGGTCGTGTTGGCGTCATTGCTCGACTTGAGTGTTAGTTGGATCGCGGTGACATTGGTGTCCGTCGTGCCGGCGATCGACGCGGTTTGAAGTCCGGCCGACGAGATCGGGTTCGTCAGCTGCGTGATCGCGACCTTCGGCGGGGTGCCATCGATCGTGTAGTTGAAGACACCGGTGGCGGGTGCCGGCAGCGTGACCGCCTGGTTGTAGGTGTCGCACGTGCCGCCTGTGGTGCCGCAACCGGCGGAGAACGTCCGAATGAACAACGCTCGCGGTCCGTCCGGAATCTTCGTCGTCACGTTGAACGTGAGCCCGTGGCCATCGCTGGTTGCGGTCGGGGTGCTGACGGCGATGCTGCTGTCGCAGTTGCCGCTGGCGAAGGCGATGCAGACGAACGAGTTGTGCGTCGTACCGGTCACCGGGTTGGTGTCCGTGTAACTCACCTTGATTGACTCGTTGAACTCCGCCGTCACCTTCGTGAGCGGCTGGACCGGCTGGGTCTCGGCGTCCTGGAAGGTGACGTCCTTACCGCCGGTCAGCGTGCTCGTGCCGAAGTTGGGCGCGAAGGGCGATGCCTTGGTCACGGTGGGGTCGTGCGGCGAAGGGTTGTTCATGTCCGGCGGCAGCTGGAACGGCGACGAGACGTTGCCGTCAACGGCCAGCGTCTCGATCGCTACGTCGAGATCACCGTTGTCCAGCCCGCTGACGTCGACCTCAGCGTTGGTGATCGACCCCGTTGTGGTGAAGTCCTGGGTGACGCTGTGGCTCTCGGGGTCGGTGATGACGACCTCGTAACCCTTCATCGCGGGCGGGTTCGTGTTGCAGCCGCTGAGCGAGCTGGTGCAGGCAGCCGGAGGACTAGCACTCACCTGAACGATGCTGTCGCCCGAGTTGGCCTTCATCTGCGCGCTGCCGTTCGTCGGCGGGTTGGGCATCGCCGTCGACAGGTCCACAGTGCCGCCCTTGACGAAGGCCGTGCTCTTTCCGCCGGCGTCGGCCGTGTTGGCGAACCAGTCGTAGTTGCCATCACCCAGGGTTTGTTCAAGATTGCTGAAGTCGACGGTCAGATTCCACGGGCAGTTGGGCGCAGCGTCGCAATCCGCGACCGTGGTTGAGCCCGTTGTGGCGCCGGGGTCGCTCGCGCCAGTTTGGTCGAATGCCGTGCCGGTCTTGACCCAGACCGTGACAGTGGTGCCAGGCGCCGCGGTGCCGTTGAAGGGGAATGCGGCTTCGTTGCCACTGTTGACGATCGGGTTGCCGCTTGCATCTTTGTATTGCGAGTTGGCGACCATGTTCTTCGGCCCGGCGGTGTCGATGAAGAAGTGGTAGTCCGCCGTCCCGATAGCGGCGGCGTTCTTGCTCCCATCGCTGTTGACGCCGTTGACGTTTGCGACGGCCTCGTACGCACCGTCGGCAAGTGTTGCCGACGGCGCGAACTGCACCTTCTTGCCGGCTGCAGGCGGGGTGCCGGTCGTGGGGAAGCTGACGGTGCCGGCCAGCGGGCCGTTGCCGCGGGTGCCATCCGGGTTGAGCTCGTAGATCTTCAAGGAGTTCGAGTCGCCGCTCACGGTCTCGCTGAACGCAGTGCTGATCGCCTCGGTGCCACTGACGATTGCTTCGAGCGGCGGCGGAACACTGCTGGCCCCGTCGAAGACCGGATAGGCCACGGTGAACTCGAAGACAGGCGTGTCGGCGGCGGCGCTGTCGCTTGCGCGGACGCCGTGCGCTTGCGCGTCGTACGTCTTCTGAGTCGACAGATCGGCCGGGACGGTGCACTGCACCGTCTTCCCGGAGACTGCCGCGCCGCCGCAAAGGTTCGTCTTGGCCGAGTCGGCCTTGTCCCAGACGCTGATGGAGCCACTCTTCAGGTCGTCGCTGAAGGTGCCGATCAGGGTCGGTCGGTTGGCGTGCACCACGCCGCTCGAGTCAGGCGCAGGGTTGCTGCTCGTTGCGCCCGAGAACGTGGCAGCCGAGGCGTGGCCGATCAGCGGTGATGCGACAGCGGCCATGGTCACAACGGCGGCGGCCCAAGCGGACCGGCGCATCAACGCGGATGGCATGCGAGTCTCCATTCCGAATGCAGGACGCACGGGTTCAACGAGGTGGAGCATGAACGGTGACGTGCAGAACTTGTCACCGACTTGTCCCCCGATACATCACTTCGGCGCCTGAGTTTTTATCCCTGCCCGAATTATGGCGGGGTTTGTCCTGATCCAGTTGTTGCCGCGCGGCATCCGGCGCAGGTGCCGAAGATCGCGAAGTGGGTTGCGTCAACGGTGAAACCGTGGTCGATGGCGATGCGCTGGGCGGCTTCGTCGAGCACGTGCGGGGCCACTTCCTCGACCCCGCCGCAGTCGCGGCAAACGAGATGGAGGTGGTCGGCGTCGTCCGCCGCGTGGTAGGTCGGCGCCCCGTGCCCCAAGTGGGTGTGGGTGACGAGGCCGAGCTCCTCGAGCAGCTCGAGCGTGCGGTAGACGGTCGAGATGTTGACCCCGCTCGCCGTCGCGCGGACGCGCTCGGCGATCTCGTCAGGCGTCGCATGGCCGAGCCTTGCAACCGCGTCGAGTACCAGCTCGCGTTGGGGCGTGAGCCGATAGCCCTTGGCCCGCAGCTTGGCGTGCCAGGCGGGTGTCGGACCCTCCGCCGTCACGCACCGAGTCTAGGAGCGGCCATGCTCACCGCAGCTGCACCACGTTGGTCGGCTGCTCGGGGTCGTGCGTCTTCTTCCGCGCCCCCGGGCGTTGTTCCGGGAGCCGGGCCGACGAGGTCACCCGGGCCAGCGGCAGCCGCAGCAGGAACGTCGACCCTGCGCCCGGCACCGATGTCACCGTCACGTCGCCGCCCATCGCCCGCGCGAGCCGACGGGTGATGTAAAGGCCGAGCCCGGTGCCGGTCTGCTTGCGCGTCTCTTCCAGCCGCTCGAACCGCTCGAATATTCGCTCTTGCGCCTCTGCCGCGATGCCAGGGCCGCGGTCAGTGACGGCGAGGAGCACTTCGTCGTTCTCGGCCGTGATGACCACATCGACCGGTTCGTCATCCGGCGAGTACTTGATCGCATTCGCGATGAGATTCGACACCGCACGCTCGACCCAAACCGTCGAGCCCTTCACCATGCAGGGCACCGACGGCGGACGGAGCCGGATGACTCGTTCCGGCCGCGAGGACAAGGTGTCCTCGACCAGCCGAGCGGCGATGCTCGCGACATCGGCGGCGCCATCGGCATCGGAGCGCCCGGCCTCGATCCGCGACGCCTCCAGGATGTTGAGCACGAGCGACTCGAGCTTCTGCGCCTGCGCCAGGATCGACTGCACCGCCGTACGACGTTGGTCTTCCGACAGCCGGTCGCCGCGGTTGAGCAACGTCTGCGCCCAGCCTTTGATGGGCACCAGCGGTGTGCGCAACTCGTGCGAGACAACCGCGACGAAGTCGTCCTTCAACCGCTCCAGCTCGCGTGCCTGCGTGATGTTGCGGGCGACAACCACGAGCACTGCGCGCTGGTTGTCCGTTGCGGTCATGCGGCTGTAGGAGCACGACACCCAGAGCATGGCGCCGTCGGACGAAACGATTTGAAGCTCCCGTGGCAGTGCGTCGTCCGGGTCAGGGAACTCCGCCCAGCGCTCCAGCAACACGTCGCGGCCCAGGGCGTCGCGCGGGCGAAGCAGGCCAAAGTGGCGTGTGCCAACGACTTCTTCTGCCGGATATCCCGTCATCGACGCGAGTCCGGCGTTCCACGACGTGATCGTGCCGTCGCTCTCGATCGAGAAGATGCCGTCGCTGGTCGCGCCGAGAATGTCGGCGAGCTTGCGCCGCTCTTCGTCGATGGCGCTCAACAGTTCGACGCGCTCGAGGAAACTGACGATCTCGCGGCCGAGTGCATCGGCGATCTTGAGCTCGCCGTCCTCGAATCCCTCCATGCCGATGCGGTCGTAGAGGAGGAGCACACCGATCGTGCTGCCGCCGGACCGCAACGGCGCAGCAAGGACTCGATCGTGCCCGCTGGCGCTGACGAGCGCACCTGAGTCGCTGCCGTCGTCGGACCGCACTCGCGCCGGGACCGAGATGGTCGCCGCCAACTCACTGGCAAGCGGGTGCGCAGCGGACGTCGTACGGCACTCGGTCGGCGCGTCGCGGTCGCACCGTCGCACCGTCGCGACACCTTCGGTGAACAGCACGAGCTCGACGCATTGCACCTCGAATCCGGCGCGCGTCTCGACGAGGAACGTGCGCAGCCCGTCAGACGCATCAAGTGACGCCGCGAGGCCGTGCGTCGCGAGCTGCATTCCCTCCAGCCGGGCATGGTCGGCGCGCAGCGATGCGTTTGCTCGGCCGGCGGCATCGAGTCCGATGACGAAAGCAAAGCCGATGACGAGCAGCGCCGGCGTCCACTGCGACATCGCCACCAAAGCGACGCCGAGCGTTAGAGAGGCCAAGTTGCTCATCAGCCGCCCGTAGAAAACCGACGTCATGTCCGCGCGGCTCTGCTTCTGGCCGGCGGCTCGCGCCGCCAACACGAGGACGGCAGTGATCGTGACGTGATTGACCAGACTCATCGCCGCGATGGCGGCGACAAGGACTGCCACGTGCATCGACCGCGAATCGGCGTTGCCTGCTGAGTGGATGACCAGGCTGGCCAACGCTGCTGCCAACGTCCACTGTGCGACGTTGAAGACAATCTTGATCGGGTCCAGCCGGCGGATGATGTCGGCGGTCGCGAGCGCCACGACACAGACGGCCATCGCCTCGGCACCCGACGCCATGTAGACGAGGGGCGCGAGGATCCCCTCCATCAGGTTGAGCCCGGCGCCGTGACCCCTGTACGTGTAGTGACGCAGCTGCAGGTATTCGGCAACCAGGATCAACGCTCCGGCGAGGAGCACGGTCCACGGAGCCGGCGTCGTCGCGACATGCACAGTCACCGCCGCGACCGTGGCCATGGCAGCGGCCACGATCGCGACAGCAGCTACGTACAACTTGAGCGTCACGTGCCTCCCCCGGATGGGCGCCTAACGCCCGTCGTCAATCCTTCCGCCTATTGGTCCCAAGAGCCATACCAAGCACTGCCGAACCATGATGCTCCGTAGTCCTCGGCGCTGTCCGGCTGGCCGAACCACGAGGCACCGAACCAGCTGGCGCCGAACCACGAGGCACCGAACCAGCTGGCGCCGAACCACGAGGCGCCGAACCAGCTTGCGCCGAACCATGAGGCACCGAACCACGAAGCGCCCTCGGTGAAGTCGCTCAGAGTCGACGTCAGGTCGCCGCTCGAGGCGTCGAGCACGGTTTGGTTGCTGTCGCTGAGGACGACGTCGGTCGTGCCACGCGAGGCCGCCAGTGAGCCAGTGCCCATCGACGGTGCGACGCCGACGTTCGCGACACCGGCTGGGGCCGACAGTGCAGCGCTGCCGTCGACGATGCCGGCCCCCACGGACATGAGGTCGCTCGACGCATCTGGATGAGCCGTCGATGTCAGCATGTACTTGACCCGGTTGGGCGTGAGCAGCGGCTGCAGCGACAGCATCTGCGCCTCGAGGCCGGACACGACGGCGGTCGACATCGACGTACCGGAACCGCGACGGTACGGCGCTGCCATCGTCGACGGGAACTGCGTCGTGATGGACGCGCCCGGCGCCGCCAGCGACACGATGTGCGCACCAGGTGCCACGACGTCAGGCTTCGCCAGACCGTCGCTCGCGGTCGGGCCGCGACCGGTGAAGTTCGGAAGCACGTCGTCGTTGAGGCCATTGGTGCCCTTGTCGTCGATCGCACCGACGGTGACGACGAACGGGTCGTTGGCCGGGTCGGAGATCGTGCCCGCGGCGGGTCCGCGGTTGGACGCCGCGACGTTGACGACGATGCCTGCCTGCCACGCCTTTTCCGCGGCGTAGTCGAGCGGGTCGATCGCGTACGGCTGGGTCGAGTCGGTGCCGAGCGACAGGTTCAGGACGCGAATGTTGTAGACGGCCTGGTTCTGCACGACCCACTGCAGTGCGGCGATGAGCGTCGAGACGTCGGAGGCACCGGTGGCGCCGGCAACCTTCACCGAGACGATGCCCGCCTGGGGCGCCATTCCGACGTACTTGCCGGCCGAGGCGGAGCCGTTGCCGACCATGATTCCGGCCATGAACGTGCCGTGGCCGTAGAGGTCGTTACAGGTCCCGTCACCGGCAAGGTTGAGGCAGGGTTGCTGCCCGAGGCCGGAGACGTCGGGGGTGATCGGCACGATCGAGCCGGCGACGTCGGGAAGAGCAGTGACGCCGGTGTCGATCAGCGCGATGTTGATGCCCTGGCCGTTGCCGCCCGACGACGCGAGCTTCGAGCCGTTGGTGACCTTCTTGTAGACGCTGGGCAGGTTGTTGTAGGTGCCGGGCGCGCTCTGCACATGGGTCGGGCGGTCGAGGCTGATGGTGGTGACGCCCGGGACCTTGGCGATCGTCGGCACATCGCTTGCCGGCACCTTCGCCGAGAACCCGCCGATCAATGGCAGCTCGTGGGTGATGGCACCGCCCGCCCGCACGACCGCTCGCTCCGCGGCCGTGGTGCCGGTGACGACGATCCCGACGGTGCCGTGCGCCGTCCGCAGTGCCGGGTCGACGATCGCCGCAGCCATGGCGCGACCTGAGGACGCGCCGGCCGGCGCGGTGACCACCGCGGCACAACCCAGAGAGACGGCGAGCACCGCGGTTGCAGCGGCGGTGCGATGGCGAAGCGTCAGGACCATGAGGGAACCCTCCGTATGCGTGTCATCACAGAGGGTCGTCTGACTAGACATCTGTCGTCATGACAACGACTGATAGTTCTTCGTAGCCCTAACGGGCTACGAGTGGTCGCACTATCCGCCCGGGCGATGTGGCAAATCCGGATAAGTCGGCCTCGTGATTCCTAGTTACGGGGTGTAATCGAGGCCTGTTCCGGGCCGCAACTCCAGTTGTGACTAGGGCCTCTGGGCGGCGTAGAAGTCCTGGCAACCCGCGTACGACGGGAGCAGTCCCGCAGCCTCCGCCTCGGCCAGCGTGGGGGCGGCGGCGTCCTTGTCCGAGAGCACCGATTCGCCGGCGCCGTCCGGCCAGGGCAGCGCCAGATCGCTGTCCAGCGGGTGCACTCCGTGCTCAACGGTCGGGTTGTAGGTGGTCGAGACCAGGTAGGTGACGTCGGCGTCGTCGGAAAGCGCGTAGAAGGCGTGCCCGAGGCCCTCGGAGAGGAAGACCGAGCGCCGGTCGACGTCTTCGAGGCGAATCGCCTCGTGCTTGCCGAACGACGGTGACCCCACCCGCAGGTCGACGATCACATCGAGCACGGCGCCCCTCGGGCAGTAGACGAGCTTGGCCTGGCCGGGCGGCACGTCGGCGAAGTGGATGCCGCGCAAAGTGCCCCGCCGCGACACCGAGTGGTTGGCCTGCTCGACGGCAAACCGGCGTCCCAGCGCTGCCGCCAGCTTGTCTGCGCGGAACCACTCCAGGAAGGTCCCCCGGTCGTCGCCGAACTGGGCCGGCGTGACCACGAAGGCGTCCGGGATCGACAGCCGCTCAATTTCCACGACCCAACGCTAGCGAGGGTCTAGGCTGGAACTACACGGGAAGGGAGGTGGTCCGGTTTTGTATAGCCATAGGACTCGTGAGGTGACTGTCCGCTAGTCGCCGTCTCCGGACTCCGGTGTGAGCCCACGCCGCCGGTCTGCCTCCCACGGGAAGCACAGACGGCGTCAGGCGAATACCAGACAGACACCAGGCCCCCGGGCGCCGGCCTCGTCCAGCCGGCCCTGCCAAAGCGCAGGAGAACCCGGGGGTCGTCTGCTGCCCAAGCGACTCCCCCCCCCCCCGGGGGGGGTTGAGTGCGACGTAATTCACCCTCTCAGCGCCTGACAAGGTGAAGTTCGTCGCACTCAACCTCGGGGTGTGGATAACTT
>Ga0157369_10004634_pt1 | contig 16152 bp, 13 predicted proteins | sample C25metaG_FD_113461 | JGI IMG/M metagenome (GOLD analysis project Ga0157369, IMG submission 113461) | Corn rhizosphere microbial communities from Kellogg Biological Station, Michigan, USA - C2-5 metaG | ecosystem: Host-associated > Plants > Roots > Rhizosphere > Soil | place: USA: Michigan... | reverse complement strand
GCTCGTCCGGTTGCTCGTCCGGTTGCTCGTCCGGCTGCTCGCCGACCGCCGGGACGAGCAGCACGGGGACGCCGATGTGCGGGTACCAGTCCGCCGGGTCCTGCTCGTACATGGAGCGCAGGATCTCGCGGTGATGCTCGCGAGCGAGACGGGCGCGGACGCCGCCGCCGGGGAGCTCGACGAGATTGCCGAGGGTGGCGTCGACACCCTCCGCCGGCCAGTCCGGGTGCGCGGCGCGGATCCGGCGGGCCAGGTCGACGTACCGGACGCCGTCGAGCACGGGGGGAGCCAGCACCGACCAGCACTCGTCGAAGGACGCGAACCAGTCGTGGGGCCTCAGCCAGCCGCCGTCGACACACGCGACGGCGGCTGCGACGCCCTGGTGGCGGGCGGCGAGCGACAGCGCCACGTTCCCGCCCCACGACTGCCCGACGACCACGGGGCCGCGCAGTCCGAGTACGGCAGCGAGGCCGGCCAGGTCGTCCCCGGCCGTGTCGGTGTCGTAGCCGGCCTCCGGGGCCTCCGACAGTCCGTGGCCGCGCAGGTCGACCGCGACCACCCGGTGCCCGTGCGCGGCGAGGATGCGCGCCACCTGATCCCAGAGCCGTGTGTTGGAGGCGAGCCCGTGCACGAGCAGGAACGGGCGGCCGTCGCCGGGGAACTCCCGGACGGCGAGCCGCGGACCACTCGCGTGCGGCCGCACCATGCGCTGTGCGGGTGCGTCCCGCTGTGCTCCGAGGGGCTGCTCGACCTGCTGCTCGACGGGATGGCTCACGGCCCGAGCCTAGGCACGGCGCTCGCGGATGCGCTCGGCGTCACCTGGCGCACGGGGCTGACGGAGGGCTCGACACGCCGGCACGCGATGCCGACGTCCGGATGACGGGTGCTCTCAGCCGGGTCACCCTTTGTTCCTCCTCCGAGGGTCGGTGTGGTTCGCCTCACCCCACTGCAAAGGTTTACGGTGAGTCCATGTCATTCACGCTCTGGCTCAGCGCCGAGGAAGAGCGGATCCTCGCAACGATCATGCGTTCCGAGGGCACCCGGACCAAGGAGCAGGCCGTCATCAAGGCCATCCGTGACAAGGGTGCTCTGCTTGCCGCCGACCGCGTCGCCCGGGAGACCCCCGAGGCCGCGGACGCGACGCCCGGCGCCTGACCTCCATCACCCGCACCGTCTGAACGCACCGCGTTCTCGCCTCGCGAGGGCGGCCTTGAGGGGCCGCCCTCGCGGGAGCATCACTGCGCCCGTGCGATGATCTCGGCCGCCACCTCACGCGGATGGGTCTCCGGCAGCCAGTGGCCGCCGTCGACCTCGACGAAGCGGTAGTCACCCCGCACGACGTCAGCCGTCCGTTCGGCTGCGGTGCGCCCGAGGGCCGGGTCGGAACGGCCCCAGACGAACGTCGTCGGCCCGCCCCATCGCGGCCGCGCGCCGGCGTCGGTCGTCGTGCGGGCCGTGCGCGCCCGGCGCGGGAGCAGGCTCGCGGCGATCCCGGTAGCGGCGCCGCGGTACCAGCCGAGTGCGCCCGTGAGCGCTCCCGGCTCCCGCATGCGCTCCGCGTAGTCTCGCGCGCGCTCCGCAGGCAGGCCGCTCGCCGCGAGCGTGCGCTCCAGGGCCGGTGCGACGGCGAGCTCGGCCAGCACTGGTACCTGGAACAGGGCCATGTACCAGCTGCGGGCCGCCTGCGTGCTGTGGGTGAACGCGTACGCCAGCGCGGCGGGATGCGGCGTCGAGATCGGGACGGCCGACAGGAACCGATCCGGATAACGCTCCGTCGCGTCCCACACCACCGCACCACCCCAGTCGTGCCCGGCCAGGTGTGCCTGCTGCACGCCGGCGGCGTCCAGCATCGCGACGACGTCCGCGGACGCCTCGCGCAGGGCGTAGGCGGCACGTCCCTGCGGCCGTGCGCCGGGGGAGTAGCCTCGCTGGTCGGGCGCCAGCGTGCGGAGCCCGGCGGCGTGCAACAGCGGCTCGACCTCCGACCACGACCCCGAGTGCTGCGGGAACCCGTGCAGCAGGACGACGACGGTCCCGTCGCGCGGACCGCGGTCGCGCACCTCGAACACGAGCCCGTCGCGCTCGAACCCGGCGAGGACGGCCGGGCCGGCCGGGGCCATCACGCCCTCCCGGCGGGCGCCGAGGGCACGGCGCGCAGGAACGCCGGCGCCGTGAGCTCCTTCGCGGCAAAGGCGGCGGCGACCTGCTCGGCGACCCGCTCGGTGTCCTCCCGCCGCACGAGCGCGATCGCCGAGCCCCCGAAACCGCCGCCCGTCATCCGCGCACCGAGCGCCCCGGCGCCCGTCGCCGCCTCGCAGGCGATGTCGAGCTCGACGGACGAGACCTCGTAGTCGTCGCGCAGGGACGCGTGCGACGCGTCGAGCAGCGGGCCGACACCTGCGATGTCGCCCGCCTCGACGAGCTCGACCGTCTGCCGGACGCGCTCGACCTCCGTCACGACGTGGCGCACCCGGCGGGCGATCTCGTCCGCCTCCTCCGGATCGTCGACGGCGTCGCGCAGCCGCTGCACGGCGCGGTCGAGGTCCGCCGGCGCGATCTCGGCGAGCCACCGCACGCCGAGGAGTGCGGCGGCCCGTTCGCACGCCTCGCGCCGGGACCCGTACTGGCCGTCGGTGAGCGCGTGGTGTGCGCGGGTGTCCACGACGAGCAGCTCCAGCCCGGCCGCGGCGAGGTCGAACGGCACGTGCCGCACGCGGAAGTCGCGGCAGTCGATGAGCAGCGCCGCCCCCTCCCGCGAGCGCAAGGACGCAGCCTGGTCCATGCCCCCCGTCGGCGCGCCGGCGATGTCGTTCTCGGCGCGCACGCAGGCGCTCGCGAGGATCGCGCGCCCCTCGTCCGAACCCTCCAGCCCGAGCCCGGCGACGTCGTCGAGCGCGACCGCCACGGCGCACTCGAGGGCGGCTGACGATGACAGTCCCGCCCCGAGCGGGACGAGCCCGTCGACGACGGCGTCCAGACCTGGCACCTCGTGCCCCGCCTCCCGCAGCGCCCACGGGACGCCGACGACGTAGGCCGCCCAGCCGTCGACGGTGCCCGGTGCGACGCCACCGAGCGACCCTTCCCAGTGCGGCCGGCCCTGGCCGCTGTCGGCGTCCGTGACCTGCGCGGAGCCCGCCGTCACCCGGTCGTCGTCCCGCGGCGACAGCGCCACGTACGTGCGGTGCGGCAGGGCGAAGGGCAGGCACAGGCCGCCGTTGTAGTCGACGTGCTCGCCGATCACGTTCACCCGTCCCGGCGCGGCCCAGACGCCGGCCGGGGCGCGTCCGTACGCCTGGCTGAACTCCTGCGTGACCCGATCGACGGTGGCGGCCCGCGCGGCGGCGTCGGCGTCGGCGTACCAGTGCACCTCCGGCTCCGGTGTCACGAGGCGACCTCGCGCAGCCGGGCAGCGATCCGCTCCGGGACGGCGTCGTTGACCCAGGCGCCCATACCCGACTCGGACCCGGCCAGATACTTCAGCTTTCCCGGCGCACGGAGGATCGAGAACAGCTGCAGGTGTAACCGGCCCAGCGGGCGGTCGTCGCCGACCGGCGCCTGGTGCCAGCCCGCGATGTACGGCAGCGCGGAGACGCCCTCGAAGTAGCGATCGGCGCGCCGCAGCAGCTCGAGGTAGACGTGGGCGAGTTCGTCGCGCTCGGCCTCGTCGAGGGCGGCGAGGTCGGGGACGTCCCGGTGCGGCGCCAGGTGCACCTCCACCGGCCAGCGCGCGGCGGCCGGCACGTACGCCGTCCAGTGCTCGGCCGCCAGCACGATCCGCTCGCCGGCGCGCTGCTCGGCGGCGAGGACGTCGGCGAGCAGGTTGCCCCCGGTGGCCTCCCGGTGGGCCCGGGCCTGGCGGATCAGCTGGGCGGCCCGCGGCGGCACGTACGGGTAGGCGTAGATCTGGCCGTGGGGGTGGTGCAGCGTGACGCCGATCTCCTGGCCGCGGTTCTCGAACGGGAACACCTGCTGGATGCCGGGCAGCTCGGAGAGGGCCGCCGTCCGGTCGGCCCACGCCTCGACGACCGTGCGGGCACGGTGCGCGTCGAGGGCCGTGAACGAGGAGTTGTGGTCGGAGGTGAAGGTGACGACCTCGCAGCGGCCGCGGCCGGGCCGGACCGGGAACAGCTCCTCGCCGTCGAGCAGCCCCGGCTCGCCCTCCGCGGTCATGCTGAACGAGGGGAACCGGTTCTCGAACACGACCACGTCGTAGTCGGGCGCGGGGATCTCGCTGGGGACGACGCCCCGGCCGGTGGGGCACAGCGGGCACTCGTTGGCAGGCGGCAGGAACGTGCGGGTGTTGCGGTGCGACGCGATGGCGACCCACTCGCCGGTCAGCACGTCGAAGCGCAGCTGCGAGCCGCCGCCGAGCGCGGGCTCGAGCGGGCGGGTGTCGGGCACGGCCCGGCTCTCGCTGCCGGACACGTACGGCTCGGTGTCGTCGAAGTAGATGATCTCGCGGCCGTCGGCGAGGCGGTCCGTCGTCCGCCGGACGCGTCCACCCGCCTGCGTATCCGTCCTGCCGGTCGTCATGACCGCCGCCCGCCCTGGTCGATCCTGGCGGCTCAGCCATGCCGGGCCGACGACGTCAGCCTCGTCCCGGCGGTCGGCGTGCCCGGAACTGAATCATGGCGCTTCATGCCCGGAGTGCCCGGCGGGATGCCTGCCGGATGCACGGGCCCATCAACATTCGATCGGAGCGAGCACGAGGCGGCCGAGCCGGGAGCGCGCGACGTGTGCGGCGTCGGCGTCCAGGCCGTCGTCGGTCACGAGCACGTCGACGTCGTCCAGCCGGGCGATCGAGCTGAGGCCGACGATCCCCCACTTGCTGCTGTCCGCCGCGACGACGACGCGTCGCGCGCTGGCGATGAGCGCGCGGTCGGTCTCGGCCTCGACCAGGTTGGGGGTGGTGAAACCCGCCCGGGCGTCGACGCCGTGCACGCCGAGGAACAGCCAGTCGACGTGCAGGGTGCGCAGGGCGGCCACGGTGACGGGCCCGACCAGGGCGTCTGACGGGGTCCGCTCCCCGCCGGTGAGCACCACGGCGGGACCGCTGCGCTCACGGTGCAGCAGATCAGCGACCGGAACGGAGTTCGTCACGACCGTGAGGTCGGGGACCTTCCGCAGCTCCCGCGCGACGGCATACGTCGTCGTGCCCGCCGAGATGGCCACGCTCGCGCCGGGCTCGACGAGCGCCGCCGCGGCGCGGGCGATCGCGTCCTTCTGCGCGGTCTGCAACGACGACTTCGCCGCGAATCCTGGTTCCTCCGCGCTGTGCCAGGTCACCGCTGTCGCGCCGCCGTGCACGCGCGCCACCAGGCCGCGGCGGGCCAGCGCCTCGATGTCCCGGCGCACGGTCATGTCGGAGACGCGCAGGGAGTCGACGAGGTCGCTCACACGCACGCCGCCACTGCTGCGCACGTGTTCGAGGATGAGTTCCTGCCGCTGACGGGCGAGCATTGCCCCAGCGTCGCCGCCGGTGGGGAACAAGTCAACGGAATCCAACAGGAATCCTGTTGGTTCGACATGGACGCGTCAACGACAGCGATGCCCATCCCCTCTCCGGCACCCCCTGACGTGGGGGTGAAGTCCCGCTCCGGGCGACGACCGGAGGCAATCTGCGCGGGTGGTCAGGACTCGGTTTGGTTACGAAAGCGTTCCGCGACCTTGACTCGCGCAGGGTGGCGCCAGCAGGGTGACCAGCATCTGGGAGGTCGTGTCAGATTCTGTTGGACCTCCCGCCTGCGTGCTCCCGAGGAGGAACCATGTCCCGACCCACGTCCGAGGCCGAGTACCTGGCCCGGCTGGTCCCGCCGTCGGTGGCCGGACTGGGCCGCCGCTCCGTGCTCGGCGGCGGCCTCGGTCTGAGTGCGGCCGCCCTGCTGGCCGCCTGCGGGGGAGGCAGCAGCCCGAGTTCGTCGGGCACCGGCGGTGGTGGCAGCGCCTCGGCCGGGGGCACCGTGACGTTCGGCTCCAACGCCTCGGACGACGTGCCCAAGAAGACGTTGCAGACCCTCCTCACCGCGGCCGACCAGAAGCTGGGTACCACGACGAAGGTCAACACCGTCGACCACAACACGTTCCAGGAGCAGATCAACAACTACCTGCAGGGCAAGCCGGACGACGTCTTCACCTGGTTCGCCGGCTACCGGATGCGGTTCTTCGCCGCGCAGGGGCTCGCCGGGGACGTCACGGACGTGTGGAGCAACCTGCAGGGCTTCACGGATGCCTTCAAGACCGCCTCGACGGGTGACGACGGCAAGCAGTACTTCGTGCCGGCGAGCTACTACCCGTGGGCGGTGTTCTACCGGAAGTCGGTGTGGTCGAAGTACGGCTACCAGGTGCCGAAGACGCTCGACGACATGAAGACGCTCGCCACGAAGATGAAGTCGGACGGGCTCATCCCGATCGCGTTCGCCGACAAGGACGGCTGGCCCGCGATGGGCACGTTCGACGTGCTCAACCTGCGGATCAACGGGTACCAGTACCACGTCGACCTGATGGCTCACAAGAAGCCGTGGACCGACCCCGGCGTCACGAAGGTGTTCCAGACCTGGGCCGAGCTCCTGCCCGTGCACCAGGACGGTTCGCTGGGGCGCACCTGGCAGGAGGCTGCGCAGGCGCTGCAGCAGAAGAAGGCCGGCATGTACCTGCTCGGCCTCTTCGTCACCCAGCAGTTCCCCAAGGCGGACCTGGCCGACGTCGACTTCTTCACCTTCCCCGAGGTCGACTCGAACATCGGCGCCGACGCCCTCGACGCCCCGATCGACGGGTACATGCTGTCGAAGAAGCCGACGAACGAGGCCGGCGCGAAGGCCCTGCTGGGTTACCTGGGCAGCCCCGACGCCGGAACCCTCTACGCCAAGACCGACCCCACCACGCTCATCGCCAACAGCAAGGCGGACCTCAGCTCCTACACCGCCCTGCAGAAGAAGGCGGCCGACCTGGTCGGCTCCGCGAAGAACGTCTCCCAGTTCCTCGACCGCGACACCCGGCCCGACTTCGCGTCGACTGTCATGATCCCGGCGCTGCAGGGCTTCATCAAGAACCCCTCGGACATCAACGGTCTGCAGACCAGCCTCGAGAACCAGGCGAAGTCCATCTTCGTCTGACCCGGCCGGCGCCGGGCCGTGCGGGTCTTCCCGTGCGGCCCGGCACCGCACCACACTGGGCGCACACGCCAGGGGTGCGGACGCGGCGAAGTGCCCGGCCGGACGGGGCCGGGCCCAGGATGAGGGAGGCTAGGAGATGGCCGGCAGCGAGCCGCTCATACCACTCGAGGCGCCGGAGGCGCCGGCTGCGTCCGGGTTCGGTCACAAGGGTGTGGCACCGGCCGGGAGGGTTCGCCGCCTCACCACGCGCGACAAGGTCGTCGTCGCCCTCATGCTGGTCGTGCCGCTGTTTCTCACGATCACCCTGGTCGTGATCCCTGCCATCGCGACGGTGGCGCTGTCGTTCACCAACTGGAACGGCATCGGCGACCTGTCGACGATCAAGTGGATCGGATTCAAGAACTACCACGACGTCGCCACGATCTACCCGCCGTTCTGGCCGGCGATCCGGCACAACATCCTGTGGCTCGCCATGCTCTTCCTGGTGGCGACGCCGTTCGGCATCTTCCTCGCGGTGCTGATCGACAAGGGCCTGCGCGGCCACCGGTTCTACCAGACCGGCCTGTACATTCCGGTCGTCCTGTCGCTCGCCCTGGTCGGATTCATCTGGCAGCTGCAGTACTCCCAGGACTACGGCTTCATCAATTTCGTCCTGCAGAAGCTGCACATCATCAGCGAGCCGATCGACTGGTACGGCAATCCCAGCGTGAACATCTGGGCCGTCCTGGTGGCCACCTGCTGGCAGCACGTCGGCTACATCATGCTGCTCTACCTAGCGGGGCTGAAGGGCGTCGACCCGTCACTGCGCGAGGCCGCCGAGGTCGACGGCGCGACGGAGACGCAGACGTTCTTCCGGATCATCTTCCCGACGATGCGCCCCATCAACGTCATCGTTTTCGTCATCACGGTGATCCAGGCGCTGCGCGCCTTCGACATCGTCTGGGTGGTCAACAAGGGGCGTAACGGCCTGGAACTCATCTCCGCCCTGGTGACGCAGAACGTCGTCGGCGAGGCCAGCCGGGTCGGGTTCGGGTCGGCGCTGGCGACGATCATGCTCGTCGTCTCACTGGTCTTCATCGTCATCTACCTGTCGACCGTCCTGCGGGAGGAGGAGCGATGAGCACGCTCGACACGCCTCCGACACCGGCTCCCGCCGTTCCAGCACGGCCGCCTGCCAATGCGCCGCGGATCCGCCGCCGCGGCGGCAAGCTCGCCATCGCCTTCCTGATCGCGATCACCCTGCTCTGGCTGTTCCCTCTGTTCTGGTCGGTGCTGAGCTCACTGCGCGACTACAACTACACCTCCGAGCACGGGTACATCTCGTTGGGCGGCTGGACCCTCGACAACTACAAGAACGCCTGGGCCCGGGCCGACTTCACCACGCACTTCCTGAACTCGGTCTACGTGACCGTGCCGGCGGTGCTGCTCACGCTGTTCCTCGCGTCGATGGTCGGGTTCGTCATCGCCCGCTTCTCGTGGCGCTTCAACATCATCATGCTCGGGCTGTTCACAGCCGCCAACCTGCTGCCCCAGCAGGCGCTGCTGATCCCGTTGTACCGGCTCTCGGTGAACGTGCCGTTGCCGTCCTTCCTCAGCGATTCCGAGTTGCTGTACGACAGCTACTGGGTGCTCATCCTGGTCAACACGGCCTTCCAGACGGGCTTCTGCACCTTCGTCCTGTCGAACTACATGAAGGCGCTGCCCAAGGAGCTCTACGAGGCGGCGCAGGTCGACGGGGCCTCCATCTGGAAGCAGTACTGGAAGATCACGATGCCGCTGTGCCGGCCGGCTCTGGCGGCCCTGGCGACCCTCGAGGTCACCTGGATCTACAACGAGTTCTTCTGGGCCACCGTCCTGCTGCGCAGCGGCGACAAGTTCCCCGTCACCAGCTCGCTGAACAACCTGCGCGGGCAGTTCTTCACCGACAACAACCTCGTGTCGGCCGGATCCGTCATCGCCGCTGCCCCCGTCGTCCTGATCTTCTTCCTGCTGCAGAAGCACTTCGTCGCGGGCCTCACGCTCGGCGCCAACAAGGGATGACCTCCCCGATCCTGCTGCGGTCCGCCGGTGTCGCGCTCCTCCTGGATGCCGGCGGACCGCAGCTCCCGCGGGTCCTGCACTGGGGGCCCGACCCCGGCGACCTCGACGACGACGCGCTGGGGCGACTGGTCGCCGACCTCCAGCCCGGCGTCGCCCGGTCCGCGTTCGACGAGCCGTGGCCGTTCCCGCTGCTCCCCGGCCAGGTCGACGGCTGGACCGGCCGCACGGGGCTGAGCGGCTCGCGGGACGGCCTCGCGCCGTACCCGAACCTCGAGCTCGCGGAGCCCGCCGAGGTCCACACAGACGGCGCCGCCCAGGCGCTGACCGTCCGGGGCATGGACCGGGAGGCGGAGCTCGAGGTCGGCTGCGAGCTCCGGCTGGAGGAGAGCGGGCTCCTGCGCGTCCGCCACACGGTGACGAACACGGGCGACGGGATATACGCGCTCGACGGTCTGACCGCGCTGCTGCCGGTGCCCGACCGTGCGGGCGAGCTGCTCGACCTGACCGGGCGCTGGTGCCGGGAGCACAGCCCGCAGCGGCAGCCGTTCACCTACGGCACCCACGCCCGGGAGAGCCGGCGAGGGCGGACCGGGCACGACGCGACCCTCCTGCTGGTCGCGGGCACCCCCGGGTTCGGCTTCCGCTCGGGCGAGGTGTGGGCGGTCCACACCGCGTGGAGCGGCAACCACCTGCACCTCGCCGAGCGGCTGCCCGAGGGCGCCGGCGCCGGCGGGTCCGGCATCCTGGCCGGGGGAGAGCTCCTGCTGCCGGGAGAGGTCCGGCTCGAGCCGGGGGAGAGCTACGCCACGCCCTGGATCTTCTTCACGTACTCCGCCGACGGCCTCGACGCGGCGTCGGCCCGGCTGCACCAGTGGCTGCGCGCGCGGCCGCAGCACCCGCGCAGCCCCCGGCCGCTGGTGCTCAACACGTGGGAGGCCGTCTACTTCGACCACGACCTGGAGACGCTGACCCGGCTCGCCGAGCAGGCGGCCCGGGTCGGGGTCGAGCGGTTCGTGCTGGACGACGGCTGGTTCGGGGCGCGCCGTGACGACGACCGGGGCCTCGGCGACTGGTGGGTGGCGCCCGACGTCTGGCCGCAGGGCCTGCGCCCGCTCGCCGACCGCGTCCGCGCCCTCGGCATGGACTTCGGCCTCTGGTTCGAGCCCGAGATGGCCAACCCCGACTCCGACGTCGTCCGCGAGCACCCGGACTGGGTGCTGACGCCGTCCGCGCGGAGCTGGCGCCAGCAGGTGGTGCTGGACGTCGCCAACCCCGATGCCTACGCCTACCTGCTCGAGAGCATCTCCGGCGTGGTCGACGAGGCCGGCGTCGCCTACATCAAGTGGGACCACAACCGGGACCTGCACGTCGCGGTCGGCACCCTGAGCGGCCGCGCGGGGGTGCACGAGCAGACCGCCGCTGTCTACCGGCTGCTCGACGAGCTGCGGGCGCGGCACCCGGGGCTCGAGATCGAATCCTGCTCCTCGGGTGGGGCTCGGATCGATCTGGGAATCCTCGAGCACACCGACCGGATCTGGGGGTCGGACACCAACGATCCGCTCGAGCGGCAGCTCATCCAGCGGTGGGAGGGGCTGCTCGTGCCGCCGGAGCTCGTCGGTTCGCACGTGGGGGACACGGTCTCGCACACGACTCACCGCGCCTCGTCGCTCGGCTTGCGTACCGCCACGGCGCTCTTCGCGCACGCAGGCCTCGAGCTCGACGTCACGAAGTGCACCGACGACGAGCTCGCCGCCCTGACGGCGTGGGCGGGGTTCTACAAGGAGATGCGCGGGCTGCTGCACTCAGGGGACGTCGTGCGCGCGGACCTGCCCGACGACGCGCTGCTGCACGGGGTGGTGTCGCGGGACCGGCGCGAGGCGCTGTACGCGTTCGTCCGGCTGACGACGAGCGCGCAGGAGCAGACCGGCCGCCTGCTCCTGCCCGGGCTCGACCCCGGCCTCGAGTACGACGTCGTGCACCGCCCCGAGGCGGGCGCGGCCACGGCGGTCGAGAAGTCGCCGACGCCCTGGTTCGAGCGCGGGGCTGCACGGGCGAGCGGGGCCGTCCTCGGCCGGGTCGGCCTGCCCACGCCGCGGCTCGACCCGGCGCAGGCCGTCGTCCTGCACGTCCGGGCCCTCTGAACCGGCGCCTACGACCCCGGCCTTCAGTCGGCGCGCTTGCTCAGGGCGCGTGGAACCAGCGCGACCGGGCCGCCCGCGAGCTCAGCGGCGCGCACAGCACGTCGTGGTCGACCGTGCTGGTCCAGTGCTGGACCAGGAGCACTCGCCCTCCGTTGAGCGACGAGGCCCCGCACGCGGCGATCGCGTCGTCACGGGAACGCGGACCGACGGTCCGCCACTCGGGCAGTCCGAGCCGGGCGCCGTCGGTGTACGTGGTCCAGCTCGAGGAGTTCGTGTACAGGCCCGGCCGCAAGCCCGCACGACGGATGGCGGCCGCCACGCCGCGGACGAGGGCGGTGTTCGCGTCGGTGTCTGACGACCACGGGCGCTTGCGGTTCGCCTCGACGTCGATCCAGACCGCCTTCGCGCGCAGGCCGGAACGGCGCAGCACCCCGATGGCGTCGGCGGCCTGCGCCCAGCCGACGTTGTAGGCGCGACCCTGCAGGGACGTCGGCCGGGCCGGGCCGACCCGGCCCCAGCGACCGAACTCGGCGCGGGTCGGATAGGTCGGCACCAGGTAGGCGGCGGTGCGGATGCCGCGCGTCTTCGCCCACCCCGCCTGGCTCGCCAGGCACGGGTTGGTCGTGAAGCCGCGGCCGCCGGTGAGGCCGACGATCACGAAGGCGGCGCTCGCTGCCGGCATCGGCAGGCTGTACCCGCCGCGGCCGGCCGGGCACTGCGGCCAGGAGACGTCCTGCCCGGCGAGCGGGGCCGTGGCGGTGGTGGTGGCGGTGGTGGTGGTGGCGGTGGTGGCGGCTGCTGCGGCGGGCAGGGTGGCGACGAGCACGGCGGCGCCGGCGAGCACGGCCAGGATCGGCCGGCGGGGACGTGCGGGCATGACCAGCCCGTCGGCCGGCGGCCCGGCCGATGCAGCGAGCCGCCCCGGACATCACCCACACGGCGTGAAGCCGGGGTGGCAGATGCCAGAATGACGGGCATGCCGTCCGCCTCCGGGTCCGTACCAAGCCCGGCCGTCCAGACGCCGTCCCCCACCGGGTCCGCATCAGGATCGGCCAGCCCGCGGCTGCTCTCCGGGATGCAACCGACCGACGACTCGCTGCACCTCGGCAACTACCTCGGGGCGCTCGTCCAGTGGGTCGCCCTGCAGGAGACCCACGAGGCCTACTACTGCGTCGTCGACCAGCACGCGATCACGACCGAGCACGAGCCCGAGGCCCTGCGCCGGCGCACCCGGGTCACCGCGGCCCAGTTCCTCGCCGCCGGGATCGACCCCGCGCGGTCGGTGCTCTTCGTGCAGAGCCAGGTGCCCGAGCACTCCCAGCTGTCCTGGGTGCTGCAGTGCATCACCGGGTTCGGCGAGGCCAGCCGGATGACGCAGTTCAAGGACAAGTCCGGCCCCGACGGCGCCGAGCGCGCCACCGTCGGCCTGTTCACCTACCCCATGCTGATGGCGGCCGACGTCCTGCTCTACGACGCCGACCGCGTGCCCGTCGGCGAGGACCAGCGCCAGCACCTCGAGCTCACCCGCGACCTCGCCCAGCGGTTCAACTCCAGATACGGCGAGACCTTCGTCGTCCCGGAGCCGTACATCGTCAAGGCGACCGCGAAGATCACGGACCTGCAGCAACCCGAGAAGAAGATGAGCAAGAGCATCGGCGGCGCTGGCTGCCTCTTCCTGCTCGACGACCCGAAGGTCTCCGCGAAGAAGATCCGTTCCGCGGTGACGGACGGCGAGCGCGAGATCGTCTTCGACCCCGCGCGCAAGCCGGGCGTGTCGAACCTGCTCACGATCCTTTCCGCACTGTCGGGCACGGATGTGCCCGTGCTCGTCGAGAAGTTCGCGGGCGCCGGCTACGGCGACCTCAAGAAGGAGGTCGAGGCCGTCTACCTCGCCTTCGTCGAGCCGTTCCGGGAGCGGGTGCAGGGCTTGCTGGCCGATCCGGCCACGCTGGACGACGTGCTCGCCGACGGCGCGCGGCGGGCGAGGGTGCGGGCGTCCGTGCGGCTCGCCGACGTGTACGAGAAGGTCGGGTTCCTCGGCGCAGGGTCGGGCTCGACCCGGTGAACCCGTCCATGCCGACGATGGGCATCCCCATCACGGTGGACCCCGCGGACGACACGCTCACCATCGGCGTGGCGGTCCAGATCCCCGCCCCCTGGGCGGAGCTGCTCGAGGACGCCCGGGAGCGCTTCGGCGATCCCCTTGCGCGGGCCATCCCCGCGCACCTCACGCTGCTGCCCCCGACCGCGGTGCCCCGCGGTGCGCTCGGCCTGGTCGTCGAGCACCTGGAGTCAGTGGCCCGCGTGCTGTCGCCGTTCGAACTGGTCCTCGCGGGCACGGACACGTTCCGGCCCGTGTCGCCGGTCGTGTTCGTTCGCGTGCAGGAGGGCGGGGCGCACTGCGACCGGCTGCAGCGCGCCGTCCGCACCGGGCCGCTCGACCGGGAGCTGTCGTTCCCGTTCCACCCGCACGTCACTGTCGCGCACCACCTGGACGACGACGCGCTCGACCGCGCCGGCAAGGAGCTGGCGGCGTTCGCGGCGGCGTTCGAGGTCGACGGCTTCGTTCTCTACGAGCACGGCGCCGACGGCGTGTGGCGCCCCCGGCGGCACTTCTCCTTCGAGCCTGCCTGACCCGCTCATGGGCCTGCTGGCGCGGGTGCAGGCGGTTCCCGGACGGGTCGACGCGCGCCTGCAGCCGCTCCGCCGCACGGTGGGGTGGCGCGCGTGGGCACGCTACAACGCGGTGCGGGGCAACGTGCTCGCCGGCGGGATCGCGTACTTCGCGTTCTTCTCGCTGTTTCCCGCGCTGGCGCTCGGGTTCACGGTCTTCGGGCTGCTGCTCGGTGGCCAGGAGGACCTCCAGGTCCGGCTCGTGCAATTCGTGAACTCCGACCTGGGCAGCGTCGTGCTCACCTACCGCGCCGGTGGTGGCGGCATCGTCAGCGTCGAGCAGCTGACGGCGCGCAGCGTGCTGACGACGGCCGGCGTGGTCGGTCTGGTCACGCTGGTCCTGTCCGGGCTGGGCTGGATCTCGGCACTGCGCGACGGTGTGCAGGCGGTGTTCGCCGCCCGGAACGAGACGCACTTCGTGGTGCTCAAGCTGGTCGACCTGCTCCTGCTCGGGGCCGCCGGTCTGGTGGTGCTGACGTCGGTCGTGCTCAGCGTCGTCGTCAACACGGCCACGGACCAGGTCCTCGAGGCGCTGGGGATCCCGGCCGGCGGCGTCTCCAGCACTGCGGTGGACGTCGCGGGCCAGCTCCTGCTCACCCTGATCGACGCTGTCGTCTTCACGCTGATGTTCCACCGCCTGGCCGGCGTCGCGGTGCCGCTGCGGGACGTGGCCGTCGGCGGGGTCGCCGCCTCTGTCGGGTTCACGGTGCTCAAGCTGTTCGGGAGCGCCTTGCTGCAGGTCGCCACCCGCAACCGCTTCCTGGCGACGTTCGGCGTGCTCGTCGCCCTGCTCGTGTGGATGAACCTCGTCGCGCGGGTCACGCTGGTGGGGGCCGCGGTGTCCGCGACCGTCGCGGCCGACCGCGGGCACCTCGCGACGCCGGACCCCGCGGCGCCGGCCCGCGTCGTCGGGGCCGGGGCGTCGGTGCGCGAGACGGCGCCGGCTTGCGCCGTCGGGGCCGGGACGGCGCCGCGCCGCGCGCGTCCCAGCCCCGATCCCGAGGCGCGCCGGGCTGCCCGCGCCCTGCTCCTGGCGGGTTTCGTGGCGGGCACGGCCACGGGGTGGTTCCTGGACGCGGCGGGTCGCCGGCGGTCGCGGCGCGGGCGCGACCCAGGGGGTCGATGAGCCACCGCTCAGCGGCGGCGAGGCCCGGTGCTCCGGGCCGGCGATGTCGTGCGCTTCGCCGTGGGCCTGGCTCCGGTGGTGGGGCGACGCTTCGCCGGCGTCCGGGGCTTGCCGTTCGCGCTGGAGCCGCGCGGGCGGGGCGCCGAGCGGGCGATGGCGAGCCGTCGGACCACCGCCCCACCGACGAGCGCCAGGGCGAGCACCGCCAGCAGCAGCGCGGTCCGCTGCCCGTCGGGCAGGGCCTGGAGGGTCGCCCGCACCGGGCCGGCGACCACCGGGGGGATGAGGGCCGGCACCGGGGCGAAGCGGTTGCGGGACTCCGGCGCCTGGTCCGCGGAGGTCGTGGCCGGAGCCGGGGTGCCGTCGAGGCGACCGACCGGCTCGGCGCCGCCGTGCTGGGCGAAGGCCCAGTCGAGCAGGTGGGCGCCCATGTGCCAGACGTCGGGGTCCGACCGCAGCATCACGACGAGATAGCTCTGCCCGCCCCGCGTGGCGCTCGCCACGAGCGACGCCCCCGCGCTGGAGGTGTACCCGTTCTTGACGCCGGTCGTGCCCGGGTAGTTCAGCAACAGGCGGTTGTGGTTCTGGATCTGGTACGTCTTGCGCGCGCCCTTGCGCGTCGCGTGCCCCGCGCCCGGGAAGGGGTAGGTCGTGGTGTGCACGATGCCGGCCAGCCCGGGATCCCGCAGCAGGGCCCGGCCGAACAGTGCGAGGTCGTAGACGCTCGACACCTGCCCCGGGGCATCCAGGCCGCTGGTGTTCGCGACGACGGTGTCGCGGGCGCCGAGCGACCGCGCGGTGCTCCTCATCAGGGCGGTGGCCTTCGGCAGGCCGCCGGCGAGGGCGGCCAGGGCGTTCGCGGCGTCGTTGCCGCTGCCCATGAGCAGGCCGTGCCAGAGGTTGTCGACCGTGTAGACGGAGCCTGGGGCGAGACCCACCTTGGTGCCGTCCATGGCGGCGTCCTGGGGCCGGGCGACGTAGTGGAACCGCGGGTCCAGCCGTGAGTGCAGCGCGAGCGCGGTGAGCACCTTCAGGGTGCTCGCGGGGGGCAGCGGCACGT
>Ga0157369_10004633_pt1 | contig 16157 bp, 11 predicted proteins | sample C25metaG_FD_113461 | JGI IMG/M metagenome (GOLD analysis project Ga0157369, IMG submission 113461) | Corn rhizosphere microbial communities from Kellogg Biological Station, Michigan, USA - C2-5 metaG | ecosystem: Host-associated > Plants > Roots > Rhizosphere > Soil | place: USA: Michigan... | reverse complement strand
TCCTTACCGTTGATCGTTGCTACGCTGACCATCTTGTTGGGGCCTTCCAGTTTTTCACTCACCATGAGGCCGTCGGGGATAGCGGGACCTTTCACGGGCGCCGGAGTACCGTCGAGCTTGCCGTCCCAGGTGGCGTGGTCTTCGGGAGATTCGTAGTGCAGGGAGTCTCCATTCATTCGCATTGTGAATGTCCCAACGTGATCACTGGAGGTAGAGGCCGTCTTCCACGTACCGGCAATTCCGGTGCCCTGGCCTACTCGCGTGAACGTGCTCTTCGTGACAGTGGAACCGCCATCCGGGCGCATGTAAGTGCTGGTGCTTGTGTACGACTTGCCGCCGGCATCCAACTGACGCTTTGTGGTCTGCACGAGCTTGCCGTTCTGCTTATACGTGCTGTCGAGAGTGGTTGCGGTGTCTTTGCAGCTTACCGTCTCGCCACCGAAGGTCGGATAGTCCTTGCCGTCGCAGGCATAGTCATACTGCACACTGCCTCCGTCGTGGTGGTACTTGTCGCCGGATTTTGTGAGGGTGAAGGTGTCGCCCGTCATGTGGCTCCTGGCCTGGTTGAGCTTCCACGTGCCGTTCCATGGGCTCTGCGCGAGGGCGGGGAAGGCGGCGAAGACGAGCAAACAAACTGAAGATAAGGTCCGCAGCATAGGGGAACTCCTGAGTGGGGTGTTCACAGCTCAACGCGGAGATAACCGAGAGGCAGCGTCAATCTAGGCCAGCATGGCTGCCCCGTCAAGGGGAATCAGGACTGGCGGCACGACAAAAAAGCGACGAGCGGATAACGGTTGATGAGGGCCGGCCACACGAGTAGCAACGGTGTGAAGAGTGCGAACAGGCTTGTGCTCGGCGCGGATCGGCGCGCGATTCCGGAAAACGAGACTGGGAAATCGGGAAGATCGTAGCGGGTTCGGCGGTCGCGCAACGATATTTGGTTCACCATCCGCTGCACGGCTGTGCGCGTTAAGCTTGTGGTGACTGAGAAAGAGGCACAAACTTGCACAGCAAGGCGATGCGGGTGGGCCTTTGGATCTTCTGTTCAGCAATGTCTCTTGCAAGCGCTCTGCCTGCGCGGGTTGCGGCGCAGAGCGATCGACCGCCGGATAAAGCTGAGGGAGTTGCGTCGGCGGCGATGACTGTCACGCGCGAGTCGCTCGCTGGACTGTACGACGGTGGCCAGATGGAGGTTGCCGCACAGCTCCTGCTGAAACCCGACGGGCACTTTGAGTACGGGCTGGCGTATGGCGCGCTCGATGAAGAGGCCAAAGGAACGTGGGAGTTAAAAAACGGCGCGGTGTTCCTGACGACGGTGCCCGCAGTTGTTCCGCCGCGCTTTGTGGTTGAGAGCGACACGCCGGATGCGCGCGGCGGCTTGTGGATCAAGTTGAGTAACGGACCGGTGATCCGGGGTGCAGCACAGCGCGTGTATCTGGTCTATGACAAGGGCCAGCCGGCGGACATGGTCGAGGTTGCCGAGGATGGCCACGTTCCCTTCCCGGGCAATCGGAGACCGACGGCGATCATTCCAAAGATTCCGGTTTATCCGATTATGAATAAGCCGATCCCGCTGACGGGGACCGGAGGCCATCTCATTGTGATGCGCTTTGAGCCGAACGATATCGGCAAGGCGGACTTTCGCGGACAGCGGCTCAGCATTGAGGATGGCAAGCTGGTGATGCCGCGGCCTGATCTGGAGTTGATGTTGCACTTCAGACGGCAGAAATAGCTCTCTTCGTCAGAGCGAGTCGATGGCGCATACTAGGCCGAGCGGGCGCGCTCGATCGCTCGGACGACAGCGGCGGCCTTGTTGCGGCACTCTTCGTCTTCGCGCTCGGGGATGGAGTCGGCGACGATGCCGGCGCCGGCCTGGATGTGGCCGCGTTCGCCGTCCATGAAGAGAGTGCGTATGGCGATGCAGGAATCTAAATTCCCAGAAAAATCCGCATAGATAATCGCGCCTCCGTAGACGCCGCGACGGGCGGGCTCCAACTCTTCGATGATCTCCATGGCGCGAATCTTGGGTGCGCCCGAGAGTGTGCCCGCCGGGAAGCAGGCGCGCAGAGCGTCGATGGGCGCGAGTTCGGGACGGAGGGTTCCTTCGAGTGCGCTGACAAGATGCATGACGTGCGAGTAGCGCTCAATGAACATGAGGTCCTTGACGTGGACCGAACCATAGTCACTGACGCGGCCGAGGTCGTTGCGGCCGAGATCGACGAGCATGACGTGCTCGGCGACCTCTTTGGCATCGGCACGGAGATCGGCCTCGAGGGTGCGATCGCGGGATTCGTCGGCGCCTCGTGGGCGCGTGCCGGCGATGGGACGGTACTCGACTTCGCGGCCATGGACGCGGACGAGGAGCTCCGGTGAGGAGCCGACGATGTGGCAGGTGCGTTGCGAGGGATCAGGGATCAGGGACGAGAGATCAGATTTGTGGATCGCGCCTTTCTCTGATCCCTTATCCCTGTTCCCTGATCCCTGCAGGCCGAAGCGGAGAAAGTACATGTACGGCGACGGATTGACGATGCGGAGCGAGCGATAGATCTCGAAGGGGTCGACGCCGGGCGTGCAATCGAAACGTTGCGAGAGGACGCACTGGAAGACGTCGCCAGCGCGGATGTACTCCTTGGTGGTGTCGACGGCGCGGAGAAAGTCTTCGCGCGCGGTGCGGGGGATGAGGGTGAGGGGCTCGGCGATGGGCTCGTGCGTAGGTTTGTGCAGTGCGGCTTCGAGGAGGGCCTCGAGACGATCGAGGCGCGTGTTGGCGTCCTCGTATGCAGATGCAGCGGCAACCTCGCCGAGAGGTGTGCGGGCGCCGGCGGTGACGATGAGGTGAATGGCCTTGCGGACGTGGTCGAAGGCGAGGACCTCGTCGAAGAACATCAGGTGGGCATCGGGGACGTGCAACTCGTCGGCGGCGAGGGTGGGCAGATGTTCGATCTGGCGAACGATGTCGTAGGCGAAGAAGCCGACCGCGCCTGAGGTAAAGGGCGGGAGACCGGGGAGGCGGGCGGGGGTGTGGCCGGCGAGGGCTGACTTGAGCTCGGCAAAGATGTCGCCGGTGCGGGTGACCGGTTGGGTGCTGGGGGTGGTCTCGGTGATGGTGCTGCCGGCGGCCGTCATGGTGCAGAAGGGCCGGATGCCGATGAAGGTATAGCGGCCAATGGTCTCGCCGCCTTCGACGGATTCCAGCAGGAAGGCTTCGGGCTCGTGGGCGGCGACGCGCAGGAAGGCGGAGACGGGCGTCTCGAGATCGGCGGCGACCGTGCGGGTGACCGGAACGAGGGTGTGGGTGCGCGCGAGGTCGGTGAATTCGTTGAGGTTCGGCGTGGTGGGGGTGCGCGCGGAAGGCATCGATATGAGGGTATCGCAATCGGGCATTTCTCCTGATACTGCGCGGTCGTCAAGGGCGTCGAATGCCGTCTTCTTTGCAGGAAAACGGCACGAACAACATGGGCTCCGCTCCACATCTTCAAGAGAAATGCCATGGCAAGACAGAGGGTGTCTGACGGGGTGCCCGGGTCATTGCCAGTGCCCCAAATGTGGGCCTAGAATCGCCGCGGTTTGGATCACCCCCGCGAGCAAAGACCGCTCGCCGGGGACCCCGATTTGGAGGGGCTGGGCGAAAATCGGCCCTCGAAGACGGTATTGTTCCGCCTGCGGTAGAGTGTGGGTCGCGTCCTAAAGACATGGGCCCACGGCACGGAGGAGGAGCAATGTCCGAAGAACAACTGGTACCCGGAAAAGCAGCGCTAACGGCGCGTCCGGATTCCGTCAACGCGAGGACCGCGGCAAACAAGCCCGGTGCTCAGAAGGAAGCAGGCATGATCACAGCAGAGGTAGCGGCTCCGATTTCCCTGGAACAAGAGACCAACCCATGGGAGGCACAGGCGGCACGGTTCGATCTGGCTGCAAGGAAGTTGAACCTGGATGACGGAATCTGGAAGGTTCTGCGGTATCCATCGCGCGAGATCATCGTGCACATTCCGGTGGGGATGGATAACGGAACGATCGAAGTCTTTACAGGCTACAGAGTGCAGCACTCGGCCTCGCGCGGTCCGTGCAAGGGTGGAATCCGCTACTCACCGGATGTGAGCCTGGATGAAATACGCGCTCTGGCGAGTTGGATGACGTGGAAGTGCGCGGTGGTGAATATTCCCTTCGGCGGAGCCAAGGGCGGCGTGATTTGCGATCCGAAGACGATGAGCCAGGGTGAGCTGGAGCGCCTGACGCGACGATATACGGCGGAGCTGATTGAATTCATCGGTCCGGAGAAAGATGTGCCCGCGCCGGACGTGAACACGAACGAGCAGACCATGGCGTGGATTATGGACACCTACTCCATGCACATGCGCCAGACGGTGACGAGCGTCGTGACGGGCAAGCCGGTAAACCTTGGCGGTTCGCGGGGGCGGAAGGAAGCGACGGGACGTGGAGTCAGCGTCGTGACGGACCAGGCGCTAAAGCACCTGAATATGGCGCCGGAGTCGACCAGCGTGATCGTGCAGGGCTTTGGCAATGTGGGCTCGAACTCGGCCAAGCTGCTGTGGGAGAAGGGCTACAAGATCATTGGAATCGGCGAGTACGACGGTGCGCTGTTCAACGCCAACGGCATGGACATCAGCGAGTTGCTGGAGTGGAAGGCGCGGCACGGCACGATTCACGGCTTCCGGGGCGCGGAGGCAGCGGACAAGGATGAGCTGCTGACCATGAACTGCGATGTGCTCATTCCAGCGGCGACCGAGAATGTCATCACCAGCCGGAATGCGGACAGGATTCGGGCACGAGTGCTGGTAGAGGGAGCAAATGGCCCGACCACTACCGTTGCGGACGACATCCTGCAGGAGAAGGGCGTGTTCGTGGTGTCGGACATCCTGGCGAACGCCGGCGGGGTAACGACGAGCTACTTCGAGTGGGTGCAGGATCGCATGGGTTACTTCTGGTCGGAGGAAGAGGTAAACCAAAGATTAGACAGAATCATGATCGACAGCTTCAACGATGTGTTGCAATATGCAGTACAGCACGGCGTCAACAACCGGATAGCGGCGTATATGCTGGCCATTGATCGCGTGGCGTATACGACCAAGCAGCGGGGAATGTACGCGTAGGTTCCCAGCCGGCCGCGTTCGGGGCGCTTCGTTGAGGTGGATTTGCGACCCTGTCCTGATTGCGGCCAGAAACGATTTCAACGCATCCATCGCGTAGGCGTGTGGGAGCGTTGGATTTTGACTGTCTACGGGCTTTATCCGTGGGTGTGCCGGAATTGCGGGCGCAAGATGTACCGCTTCAAGGAGCGTGCCTCAACCTTCGAGAGCGAGCAAGGCTGAGGCGTGCGCCCCGCGCCGGGTCACGACGCGTTGTGGCAGAATGAGGGTGTTTGACGCGCCGATGAGCGCGCGTCCGTGGCGTGCCGTAAGTGAATCTGCCAAACTCCATCACGCTCAGCCGTATCGCCAGTGTGCCGGTGCTCATTTGGATTTTGAGCCCGAAGTTCCCGTTTCAAAACGCACATGGCGAGCAGGAGATCATTGCGTCGGTCGTGTTCATCCTTGCGATGATCACCGACGGCGTGGACGGCTATCTTGCTCGACGACGAGGACAGATTACGACGCTGGGCATGCTGCTGGATCCGCTGGCCGACAAGCTGTTGGTGACTGCCGCGTACATCGTGCTGGTCTCCTATAACCCGCGCGTGGTGGTGCCGTGGATTGCGGTGCTGGTCATCGGGCGCGAGTTTCTGGTGAGCGGTTTGCGATCGATTGCAGCGAGCGAGGGCTTCACGATTGAGGCCAGCGAAATCGGCAAGCTGAAGACCGTGATTCAAATCGTCAGCGTGGTTGCGGCGATTCTCAATCATCGCTGGGACTACTGGAACTTCGGTGGGTTCATCGTCGGCGTTCACCTGATTGCAGTGACCGCGATCTACTGGATGGCAACGGTGTCGATCATCTCCGCGGTGGACTACTTCGTGGGCTTCTGGAAGAAGATCGACCACGCGAGCGGGCGGCGGCGGAGACGGAGCTCGGTGCTGAGCCGCAGGAAGCGCACATCGCTGGAGCAGGGCGCAAACATCAAGCTCCAGTAACGTCGCACACCGACATGACCGGCGGACGTTACAAACGTTCCATAAAACTGACGATATTTGTTTGACCCTCCTCCCGACGAAGCTGTAGAAGGATGAGCAACACAACCTTTTCTGCACATTCCTCGGGTCGAGGTTCGCGACATGTACGCCGGCCAGTCCTCCAGTTCCACTGGTTTTGCAAGCTCCCCCTGTCCAAACTGCGGTTCCTCATCAACAGTCCGCATCTTCCGCCGCGATACCACCCGCGAGTGGTACCTCGCGCGCTGCAACGACTGTAAACAGCACTACACAGACCCGCAGCCTACGCTGGATGACATCGTTAGCTTTTATGGCGATGGCTACCATGAAGAGCTGCTGACCGTGGAGCTGACGCGTGCGGCGTTCGGCCCAAAGTTCGAGTCCTATATCAACTGGATTGCGCCGCATCTGCGGGCCGGCGGGCGGACCCTGGACATCGGCTGCAGCACTGGCCTTTTTCCCAGCCTGCTCAAAGAGCGTGGATTCTCGGCCGAAGGTCTGGAGTTGAACAGCACCACGGCGAAGTTCGCCAGAGAGCAGTTCGGGATTCCGGTGACGAGCCAGCCCTTCGAGACGGCTGAGTACACGCCGGCGAGCTTCAGCCTGGTCTCCATGACCGATGTGCTGGAGCATTCACTAAGCCCGATCATCACGCTGGAACGTGTGCACGGCATCCTCGAGAACGGTGGACATGCGCTGATCACGTTCCCTGATATCAGCTCGATCGAGTCACACTACTTTCATACCGTGGCACGTCTGACACACCGCGACTGGCTGTGGCAGAACTGCCACGTTCCTCTACACACGTGGGAGTTCACGCGGCCGACGGCCGAAGCTCTCTTCCGGCGTACAGGCTTCCGCGTTGCGGCCTTCCGGCGCAGCCATGTGGTTCTGGACGAGAAGAGGAGCGGGCTGCTCAGCATGCTCTACCTGCCCTCGCGAGTGCTCTCCCTGCCTCCGCTCTCACGGCTGATGGGAACGCAGCTGGAGTTTCTGATTCAGAAACAGTAATGGGCACAAGTGAAAGGCCTCGGCGGGTGCCGAGGCCTTTTCGTTTGTATTGCGAAGCGATTACGCGTGCGCGCGATGAGACGGCTCGCGGTGGACGAAGTGATACGGCGGCCAGGGGCCGGAAAGCTGCATGGAGCAGTCCTTCATCTGCAGAGTGGCTGAGCTGTATTTGTTCTGGTAGCGCTCCACCGTCTTCTTGTCGACGAGGTGGGCGATGTCGAGCAACATCTTGCCGGAGTCCATGCGGCGGCAGGTAATCTCCTCCGCGAGCGGAAGGAACATGCGGTGCATCTGCACGGAGAGCGCGCGGGCACGCGACTGACGCTCGCGTTGCCGGCTGGCCGATTCGCGCAGATGGGAGAGATACTCCTGCCCGGCGTGGTGATGGTTGACGCCGTTGCGGGACTCGGGGCAGATGTCGTCGACGACGACCTTCAGGTGCATCTCAGCCTTGCCACGGAGGCGCTCGACGTTGGCCAGGAAGTGACGCTGGTTGGAGCGGACGGAACGCCGAAGGGCGTCGTCGTCCTCAAAGGTGGTACCGAACCGGAATGGAAGAACTGTAGAACGGTCAAAGCAGCCGGAGATCACGCGGGCGTGATCACGGGCAGCGGTTTGGGCTTCTGGGCCGGTAAGGCGGCCAGCGTCTTCATGGAGATGCTCAGAGACGACAACGGCGAGATCGGCTGCGGGAAAGAGGAAAATTTGGTTTCCGAAGAGTCCGGTGACCCCTGCGAGGGGCATCGGACGGCGGTGACGGGCTAACTCAGAAAAAGCGTTTCGCTCAGCAATGCAATAGGCGTACCATGCCATACCTTGTGCTGCTCCTGTTTTGTCGCGCCGGAGCCAGTCCAACGGGCGCGGAGTGTGACCCTGCAAACATCAAACGAAGTTTTAACAAACTAGCGCCAAGGAATCCGGCCTGACATGCTCCGGAAGGTGTGCACTGTTTCGATTGCGAGCCAGATACTATGCCCGTCGCAATACGATTGGCAAGAGGGTTAAAAGACACGAAAGTTCAGCAAGTTGGCGCAAAGATTGCCAGCCGAAATGATTTCAATGGGGACCGTGATCAGTGTGTTCATCCGCGAGGCCCAGCGACTTCAGAGCGACTCAAGAATTGCGTGGAAACACTACTATTTCCGTATTCCAAACACGCTCTGACTGCTAGAATTCGCTTCGCCTTCCATGGGAGGGCGGCCTTTCATGAAATGCCGCGTTAGCAGACTCACTTACGATTTCTATGAGCGTGAACTCCGAAAAGCTATCGCAAGCGGCACCCCTGACGATGTGTGCCAGGCAGCAAGTGACTTGGTCCGGCAATGCTTCACGCGTCGGTCTACTCGTGAATGGTTTATCGACATCGCTCCCGAATGGATGTTGTCTGCCGTAAGCCGCACCTACCGGACAATGGACAGCCCACCCTCTTCAGCGTCAAAAGTGCTAAAGGAAAAACTGTCGCCAAAATAAGACACCTCAGGTCTGTGAGGCCCATTGAACAAAGGGCTCTCAGAACCTTCCGGGGTGCGACTGGTACACTTAAGAGTGCGTCCGCGGTGGGCTGGCGCAACCAGAGATTCTTCAAAAGACGGGAACAGCGAACTACGTGGATAACGCAACCAAGCGACAGCTAAAGAAGCAGGATCAGTTCATCACTCTGACCGAACACGGTGTGGACTGGGCGAAGCAGAACACACAGCAGGCGATCACTATCGGAGCGGTCGTCGTGGCGCTGATTCTGCTGATTGTGGGCGGATATACGCTGTTCAATCACCGCACGGATGCAGCCGCGAACGCCTTCGGCGATGCAATGCAGACCTACCAGACGCCCCTGGCCTCCCAGGCACCGAACCTTCCCCCAGGGATGAAAACGTTCCCCGATGCGAAGGCGCGTGCCACTGCCGCCAATGCGCAGTTTCTTTCGGTTGCGAACCAATACGGCATGACGCAGCCCGGAAAGATGGCGCTCTATATGGCGGGCGTGACCTACATCGATGCGGGCAACAATAGCGCTGCTGAAGACGCGCTGAAGAAGGTGGCCGGCAGCTGGAATGGCGACACCGCGGCGCTCGGCAAGTCCGCACTCGCGGGACTGTACCAGCAGATGGGCCGCAACGCCGATGCCGAGAAGCTGCTCGAGGAGCTGGGCAAGGGCAACGCCGCGACTGTGCCGCCATACTTCGCACAGATTCAGCTCGGCGACCTTTATCAGAGCGAAGGCAAGACCGCCGACGCCAAGCGTGTGTGGGCGCAGGTGAAGGACAAGGACAAGGATCCGAAGGGAACCCCGGGACCGGCCGCTCAGGTCGCCTCCGAGAGGCTGAATCCGCAGCCTGCGGGTCCGGGCATGATGGGCCAGTAGGTCAAGAGCCGAAGAAAACAATGAGGCCGCTCGAGAGAGCGGCCTTTCCTTTTGCGTCAGCAGTCTAGAGAAAGCCTTGATCGTCGCCGAGGGTCGATGAAGTCGCCTGCGGACTCACGGCATTTAAAGAGACGGTGGTGCTGCCCGGGCTGCGAAGCTGTCCGATCGACGTCCAGATGTCGGGCTTGGCTGCATTCACCGCCGGAGGCGTCCAACGGGGGAGATCGAGCCGCAGATAATGCGCCATGGCGCAGGCGTGTGGCTCGTAGAGCTTCCGCAAGGCATCGAGTCGCGCGCGCAGATGGATGTCACCACAAAGAGAGACGTCCGCCTGGCGCAGCAGATCGCACAGGCGGCTGAATTCATCGTCGTTGAGCCGCGTGAACGCGGCGTCACGCAGCTTCTGCTCAGCCTTTTCGCGATGGAAGACATGCCCGATATCAACCAGGACATGGCGGCCCACAGCGAAGGTGAGCTGGGCCTGGCGCTGCACCGGACATTCGATCGCCGTGATGATAAGGGCGCACGCGTCGAGGATCGCGGTAAGAGCGGAAAGCCAGCTTTGGTTGTCATGCTGCGAGCGGTAATAACAAAGGATGGGATACGAGATGTGCGTCTCGAGCATTGTCGCGGACCAACGCTCCCACTCTGCGAGCAATTTGTTCAGCGCTGCATCTCCGCCATCGAAGTGATGGCGCAGCAGGAGTTCGCCTGCGGTAGGCGGTGAGCCGGCGCGCGCGTCCAGCAGCGCCACCTCCATCTCACGAGCGGAAAAAGCTGAGTACAGCACCGGCACATAGCCGATCACGAGCGCAATAAAGCCGAGGCCCGTGCCTGCTTCCATAACAATAAAAAGGCGCGTTATGTGATTCGCCGGTACGACATCGCCAAGCCCGAGCGTAAAAAGCGTGGAGCCACTCACATAGAAGCACGTGCGGAGATGTCCAAGGACTGTGGTTGGATGTAGAGGATCCGTGAAAGGCGCGTGCAGGCCAAAGTAGATAAACCCAAAGGCGGCAAGGAGAGTAATCGCCCACATAACAAAAAGCATGAGTAGCGAGAGCGGACCATAAAAGCTGTAATACTGCTCACGCCTCTTGCGATCGCGGACCAGGTGCACGATACGTGTCCACGGATTCCACGTTGCGAGAAAGAAAAGTCTCGTGAGACGAAAACGCACTACGGGGCGCCGCGGAAGGATGATCGTCTGGAACGAATCCAACAGCACCGCAGCGTAGAGGACTAAACCGAGCAGCAACAGAAAGATATGCATCGTCTGACGTTAGATTCTCGCGCAAAGGGAAGCGTACTCGTCAACAAAAAGACAGCAAAACTTCAAAAAGTTGCAGTGGAGCCGCGTAGGTAGTTCGTCTACTCTACAGACACTTTCCCCCAAGAAGTGCGCCAGCCGTTTCGGTGCGTTTTTGTCTTTCGAATTTTCAGTACTTTTCACCGGGCTACCGGAAGGAGGAAAACCTCCAGATGAGAAAAAGAGTGCTTGTCGTTGATGACGATCGTCTCGTGGCGGATACGCTGCGAATGGTCTTTGTTGTGAACGGTTTCGAGTCAGAGGCATGTTATTCGGCAGCGGATGCACTTCACAAGGCAAGAAGCTTCGACCCGGAGCTGCTGCTGTGCGATGTGACCATGCCTGGGCAGAACGGGCTGCAACTGGCTGCTGCTATCAGCCGCGAGATGCCGAAGTGCCAGATGATCATGTTGACCGCGTACCTGAGCAACGCCGCCAGCGTGGAACTCGAAGCACTGCGGATGAAGCGTCCGCTGAAGCTGCTGAGCAAACCGTGTCGCCCTGAGCTGCTGCTGAAGGAGGCCGGCGAATTGCTGGGCCACCGCATCCTGCACGCAGCCAGCTGAGGCTCTGGGGTAGGAACGTGTGCGCTCGAGCGGCGTAAACTCGAGCTTGCAATGAGTTCCCGTGAGCCGATGCCGAGCCTCGCCGAACTGCGACGCAAAGGCAGAGCGAAACCTGATGCGCGCCCGGAGATGCCGGGCCTCTTCGACGCGGTGCCGGAAGATGCGCCCGAAGAAGAACTTGCGTCTGCGCCGAGCGAGCCTGCACGAGTAACTGCCGCGACGGAGCCCTTCCCCGAGATCCCGCGTGAGCCACGAGTGTGGAGCGTGGCAGAACTGGTGCGCAAGGTGCGCAGCGTGCTCGAGCGCAGCTATGGCCAGGTCATTGTGGAGGGTGAGATCTCCAACTGGCGCCCCGCTGCAACCGGGCACTGCTACTTCACGTTGAAGGACGGAGCAGCGCAGCTATCGGTGGTGATGTTCCGGCGCCAGGCCTCCCTGATTCGCTTTCAGCCGAAGGACGGCGATGCGGTGCGGCTGCGCGGTCAACTCAGCGTTTATGAGAACCGCGGGCAGATGCAGCTCATCGCCGAGTGGATGGAGCCGCGCGGTCTCGGCGCGCTGCTGGCTGCTGTGCGTGAGTTGAAGGAGCGACTGCGACGCGAGGGACTCTTTGACCGCAAGCGGCCGCTGCCACCGTTTCCCCAATGCATCGGTATCGTGACGAGCGTGCAGGGAGCGGCGCTGCGCGACATTGTGAAGGTGTGCCGCCGGAGACACGCCGCGGTGAATCTGCTCATCTATCCGGCGGCAGTGCAGGGGCCGCGCTGTGCGATCGAGGTGGCTGCGGGCGTGCGTTGGTTCAGCCGTCATCCGGAACGCGCGGACGTCGTGATCGTGGCACGCGGCGGAGGAAGCTGGGAGGACCTGCACGGCTTCGACGACGAGCGCGTGGCGCGCGCGATTGCAGCATGTGCGGTGCCGGTGATTGCCGGCGTGGGTCATGCGACGGACTCGACCATTGCCGATGCGGCTGCGGATGTTTCCGCACCGACTCCGTCCGCTGCAGCGGAACTCGTGACCGCCGCGCAGCATCGCATCGAAGAGCGGGTCGAGCGGTTGCACTCGCGCCTCGTGCGCGCAGGAAGATACGAGATGCTGCGCGCGCGACAGCGACTTTCGCGCCTTGGCGCCGAGATGGTGCTACGGCGTGTGCGTGACGGCTTCGATCGCAGAGCGCAACGCTTCGACGAGCTGGATCTTCGCATGAACAATGCGATGTCGCGCAGACTTCGCACAGCGAACGACCGCAGTATTCGCCTGGAGACACGGCTGCTGCGGCAGGATCCGGCGGTGCGGCTGCGCGACAATGCGCGAAGGCTTGAGAGCCTGCATGCCCGCCTTTACCGCACCGCGAAGGCGTTAGTGTCGAGCCGAAGAGTTGAGGTGGACCGTGCGGGATCGAAGCTGGAAGCGCTGAGCCCGGTGCGCGTGTTGGAGCGTGGCTACGCGCTGGTCTATGGGCCGGACGGACAGTTGCTGCGCGCCAGCAGCGAGGTGCAACAGGACGAACAGATCACTGCACGGCTGCATCAAGGCAGCATTCGGGCAAAGGTCATCGACAAAACATAGCGGCCTTCGGTGCCCGTCAAATTGACGGGCACGCAGTCAGAGTGTGCGGTAATCCGCTAGCATCGTACGATACGAGTACATTCAGGCACGGAGAGTGGGATGCGAAAGCTGTTTGGAACAGATGGGATTCGCGCGGTCGCAGGTGAAGCACCGCTCGATCCGAAGACGATTCATGCGGTGGGTGTGGCGCTGGCGCGTAAGCTTGCCGGCAGCGGCAAGCCGGTGCGCGTCGTGCTCGGCATGGACACGCGAGAGAGCGGACCATGGATCGCGTCGACACTTATGGGCGGCCTGCGCGAAGGCGGCGCCGAGGCCGAATTTGCAGGCGTGGTTACAACGCCGGCCATCGCATTCCTCGCAAAGAAGCACCGCTTCAGCGCGGGCATCGTCATCTCCGCCTCGCACAATCCATGGCAGGACAACGGCATCAAGGTCTTCGGCGGTGACGGTTACAAGCTGCCGGATGAGGTGGAGCTCGATATCGAGCGTGAGATCGAGCGCGTGCTCGCCGCAGACGTCAAGATCAGAGAACAGCAATCCGATCTGCCAACGGCGAACGAAGAGTTCCGGCGTGAGTATGTGCAGTTCCTGCTTAGTGCCGTGCCTGGAATCTCGTTGGATAATCGCTGCGTTGTCATCGATTGCGCAAACGGAGCCGCGAGCGCGATTGCGCCGCAACTCTTCGAGTCGCTGAGGGGAACCGTCGAGGTGACCCATGCGTCGCCCGATGGGCGCAACATCAATGCAAACTGCGGCGCGTTGCATCCTGAGGTTGTTGCGCGGGAGGTGAAGGAGCGCGGCGCTTCATTGGGCTTCACCTTCGACGGCGACGCTGACCGCGCGCTGTTTGCAGACGAACACGGCAACGTGGTGAATGGCGATGCGGTGATGCTGGCCTGCGCGCGCGATCTGCAGGCACGCGGCGAGCTTGCGAATGACGTGGTAGTTGCAACCACGATGTCGAACATGGGGTTCGAGGCCGCGCTGAAGCGCTCCGGGATCTCCATGCTGCGCGCACCGGTGGGCGACAAGTATGTGCTGGAGGAGATGAGGAAGAGTGGCGCGTCGCTTGGCGGCGAGCAGTCAGGTCATATCCTCTTCCCTGCCCGCGCAACAACGGGAGATGGCCTTCTCACCGCGCTTGTTGTGCTCGATGTTGTGCACCGCTCGGGCAAGACATTGGGCGAACTCATCGCGGACCTGAAGAACTACCCGCAGGTGATCGTGAACGTGAAGGTGCGCGAGAAGAGGCCTCTCGATTCGATTCCATCTGTAGTGTCAGCGATTCGTATCGCAGAGAACGAACTCAAAGACACTGGTCGCGTTGTGATCCGTTACTCGGGCACGGAGGCGCTGGCTCGGGTGATGATCGAGGCTGAAAGTGAAGCAGCGATGCGTCGTCACGCGGACGCGATTGCCGATGCGATTCGCTCCGAATTAGGCATTTAGAAACGCGAAGGGCTGCTCATCAGATGGAAGAAGAGCACGAACCACGCGAGGTAAATACAGGACAGTGTCACAATCGTGAACTTCAGCCGCGTTATCCAACGCAATGGTCGACGCATGACGCGAAGACCGCTAAGGAACGCGAAGATCAACTTGAGGAACACAATTACAGCGAGAAAGACCTCGAACCGCAGCCACGGGTCTAGATGGCCGATCTGATAAAAACTCGTGACCTCAGAGACGCGTGACACGACTACCGCTATGTAAATGAGCAGCGCGAGCACAGCAAATCCTGCGATTTGCATGGAGAAGGTTGCCCAGGCCGTTCCGGGTTGCGGTGCCAGCTTCGCACGCTTGTGCCAAAAGATGCGACGGATCGTTCGGACGAGTGCAGCGATTACGAGCAGCAACATTGTAACGATGGCGATCCCAAGCGGAATATTCAGCCACTGGCCTGCAGCGAGCACCGGTGCGCGGTCGGAATGGCCAGGTGTTGCGTAACCGATGACGTGGCCGTTTGTATCCCGCTCGAAGTGGATCGTGCTCTGGTCCAGCTCATCGTAGAAGGAGTCATTGCCGACCGGATGGAAGTCGATGGCGTGGCCGTAGAAATCCTTCGCGGTCGAAATGTGAAGATTGCCCTCCTTGGTCGCCGTGATCTCTTTGGGCTGCAGTCCTACGAGCCGGAAGATCGTGGAGTCTTCGCGGCGCGAGCTGAGGAAGTAGCCCGTGTACGGCGCGAGTTGCTTCGCTGTGAGCTTCACGTATGCAGGATGCGGATTGGGTGGGCCGGGAAGATAGCGGTCAACGAAAGCGTTGAAAAGTTCGCCACGCGCCTTCTGTGCGGCTCCTGCTGAGTTGTAGCTGATGAAGAAGGAGAGTCCGTGCGTGGGCTCGATCCAGAACTGCGAGTGGCAGGCGAGAAGATCACCACCATGGCCAATGAAGCGAAGGCCGTTGCGATCCTCGTCATAGAAGCCAAGGTCCCAGGGAGTGACGCCAGGGCCAGGCGTGAACTGCGGCGTGAGCAGTAGAGCGACCAATGCAGGCTGAAGGATCTGCGCGCCGTTGTAGGTGCCGTGGCCAAGCAACATCTGGCCGAAGATCGCCATGTCGGCGGCGGTTGATGAGAGCCCGCCTGCAGGAGCCTCTGTGACTCCTTCGAAGCCGGTGTCGTCTTTGTCAGTGTGCAAGTAGCCCTTGGTGGCGACGAAGCCTTTGGGCAACGGCTGCTCGAAGGTGGAGTGGGTCATGCCGAGCGGCGTAAAGATGTGGTGTTGCACGTACGCAGCGTAGGGCTCACCGGAGACGCGCTGAACGATGTAGCCGATGACCGTGATGCCATAGTTTGAATAGGCGAGCGCCTTGCCCGGCGCAGCGAATCGATGCGGTTGATTGCGGATGAGGAAGGTGCGAATGTCGACGGGCAGCTTGCCGGACTTGTCGGAGCCGAAGTCGTGAAGTTCCTCCTCAAAGCCTGCGGTATGCGTGGCGAGGTTGCGGAGAGTGATGGGCGCATCGCCAATGCCGCTTGGGCCGGGATTGATCTTGAAGTCGAGATACTGCTGAATGTCGGCGTCGAGGTTGAGCTTGCCCTGCTCGACAAGCTGCATCATCGAAACATAGGTGAAGAGCTTCGAAATCGAGCCGGGACGGAAGGTCGTGATGACGGGATCGACGGGCGTCTTCTTCTTGAAGTCGGCGTAACCATAGCCCTTGAGAATCAGCGGCTGGCCGTCCTGGTAGATCGAGATCGTCGCGCCGGCGACATCATCGCGCTGCAGTTGC
>Ga0157369_10004630_pt1 | contig 16161 bp, 17 predicted proteins | sample C25metaG_FD_113461 | JGI IMG/M metagenome (GOLD analysis project Ga0157369, IMG submission 113461) | Corn rhizosphere microbial communities from Kellogg Biological Station, Michigan, USA - C2-5 metaG | ecosystem: Host-associated > Plants > Roots > Rhizosphere > Soil | place: USA: Michigan... | reverse complement strand
TCAGATGGCTGAGCGGCAGCGAGCGGCTGAGGATGATGGGTTTTGCCTCGGACTGGATGCGGCCAACCTTGCGGAGGCTTTCGGTGCCGGAAATGCCGTTGTTACGCAGGTGGCGGAGTGGGTCGGGCGGAAGTTGTCGGTTGTAAAATGAAGGCCTACATGAAGAATTCATGATGAGGTTTTGCAGCGCGGGTTCCCACCTTTGAGGGACTGAGGCCGACCGCCGATAGAGATTGGCAAGAAAGCGCGCTGCACCCTCACACCCCCGTTACAGTCATTTATTCCGAATATCGCTTGCGCACGGCCCAGCTAGTGGCAGAATGGCACCACTTAAACATCTGATTGAGCTGTCATGGACGAATATTTCAAACTTTTTGCCTACCTTACTGCCCCAATTTTCCTTAGCATTATCATAATAAAAATCGCTTTCAGAGTTTATAACTCACGCAGAATAAGTAAACAGAAAGATCACGAACCCATCTACCCATTTTCACCAAACTCAAGTAAGGGATTGGCAGAGCAAGGCTATTTATGGCTTAGCATTCTAGCACCGGCACTATATTTTATTGTACTGGGCATCGTTGCTTGGCAAGGATATTCAATATCGTTAACTGCGGAAGGATTTTCTGAATTTTTGAATATAAGCAAACTACCCATAGGTTTACTTTCTCTCTCTATACCACTATCAATATTAGTGGCTCGAATACATGCAACCCATCAAACATCACTTCAAATTGCAGCAACTCAAACACAGATTGCAGCCACTCGAACCCAAATTGCAGCCACTCAAGTCAAGAACAACATGGATGGGTATTACGCTCATAGAAAAGCCATGTTTGAATACTTTGGAGCTTTAAACCCAACAAATTATCCAGGTGATATCGTAGGAGATTTTCATGCCCACCCAAGACTGCATCTACGCTTCTTCAAAGACTTAGGGCCTATCAATGGAACCCCAGAAATTAATACATCTAAATTTAATTCAACCATCCAAACACTTGCCGAAGTACAACAACACATTGAAACGGCCCTACTAGCCAAAACAGCACTCAGCACTGCCGCTCTTAATTACGCAGACGCATGTAATAAAATTTACAGTCTGGCCGGAATTTTAACGCTACCCAACATTTATGAATTATTAAAAAACGAAAGCGACGAATACACGCTATACGACGAAATCAACCTTTCTTCACCTAACAACATAAAATTCATTCGCATTGGAGACTCAACAGAAAAATTGATCGGAGCCTATCGATACGTACGATCGTTCATGCGAGTACTGTGTGAATTCGCCAGATACGACGTGAGCTTTTTCGACAGAAAAACTCACTACGAGATAGACAAGGGCAACAAATACAATACTCATCCATATCGCAACTTAGACATATCCCAAATAATATATCACTCACAACCAAACGCTCTAAATATAATTAGCGCTCAAATTGAGGCGAAGAGCGCCAAACTTCCGGACTAACAGTATAACCGCAATCAACACCATTGGACGTAGAAATTTTTTATGGCAATTATTTCCATCTTGATTCTATTTTTTTCATCCTTGCTTCTATTCTGGTTTTTAGATAAAACATTTTCCGCCAAGCCATTGTTTACAAAAAACCCAAAACTCAAAATAAACTACAGCTTTAAAAGCTGGGAGTTCCTCGATTACATCGCACTTATTGTAACGATTAGCACTGCGACCTTTGTAGTCTTAGCGCTATTAATTACCCTAGACTTCTCACTATCAAAACTATTTGCCAAAGCATTATTCGCAATAATATGCCTAAGCACTTTAGCCTTTGCGATCTTCCACTATCGCATTCATATATTTTATTCCTCTCACGCAACGACAGTTAACCTCCTCGCCGCAATTTCAACCCTAATTATTACTTTAATGGCAAACTCCATCGCCGACGACTTTCTCGTAAACTTTACCAACGTTGACGCAACTCAGTTCCCCTCTGCTCAAAAGACTTTCACATTTCTAGGAGTGATAGGCATATGGCTGTATATCGGAATGTATGCAAGCATTCCGATTTATGTCCTTGTCGCCATAAATGTATTTTTTAACGTGATCAAAACACAAAAAAAACCACCTCTTGATGTAGATTCGTGCCCCACGCAACCAGAACATAATAATCAAAGATTCAATAGGGGTTTCATATTGATGCTTGGGGTATCCTACAGCGTTATAATATATCTTGGAGTTGTAGGCTCCCTCGCTTCGTCAGCAGAAATTCAGTTGAAAAAAATCCTAGTTTTCTCCTCCTTCCATCTGCCCCCTGAAGCATGCGATATAACTACATCAATCCCCAATACCAAAATTGCATTGATATCTGATAAAAAAGCGGTAATCGCAAAACCTGATAGAGAACTCGGCTATGTGTTCACGACTGAAGATTGCAAAATACAATCTGTCAAAGTCACGCGAAAAAATTCAGACCCGATCCACTACCTCAAAGACGACAACCGGCAGCTTATTGCCCCAAAAAACATAAGCCCCATATCCTGCCCAATTAAATATTGCTCGATTTTGGGTAGCGGCCTCTGCATTTGACGGTTGAAAACTGACAAACCTTCAATGGTGTACTCACATTTTTCTTAGTCTCTTCTGAATATCAAGGCTGCGTGCAAACGCAGCTTGATGTAACACCCACAAGCGAACCTTCACGAAATAGCTCGACACCACGCAAGCACCATTATGCGATGAGCACAGGCCATTTTCAGCCCCACCAAAGTGACCCATTCGACACTTTCCGGTAACCTTCAATACCCAGGTCAGTCCTGGCAAAAGTCTCTATGGAAGCTGGAAACAAGGATGTTGAATGATTTCTTCTGCACGCTTGGGTGACAAGCACGTCTGCCCTTTGCCAGGTCACGGCACCACCCCGATTGCCTCCGCCAGCGGTGACGTAAACATCAACACAATGGGCTCTGCCAGAGTCGGTGATACCTGCGGATGTGGCGCCGTGATCACGACGGGTTTTCCCTCTATCCAAGTGAATGGCCGCCCCATGGCTCACTTGGGAAGTCCCACCAGCCATGGCGGGACGATCATCACTGGATCAGGCAATGTCGGTGGCGGTTTTGTCATGGGAGATGCTGGTGGTGCAACAATCATTAACTTCATGGCTCTCGGGGCCTTTCGCCCCGATGGTTCCGTGGACGATGAGAAGATGGCGACTTTATTGGCCGATCCGAAGCTCACTGAAAAGGCCACTGCGGCTAACGCTTTGGTAGCGCCGAAGGCTGCCGCCAAGCAACCCGAAAAAAAGCCCGAAAAGAAACCCGAGCCGAGCGCCGAACCAGCTGTCTGCAAAGACCCTGACATGATGGAAAAGCTTGCGAGCTACATCGCGGCCGAGATGAACACCAACATCAATAGCCCAGCCGTTCGCCAGATGAAGGAATTGAACAGCTACGACGCCCATGCCAAAACCAAGGAATACATGGCGCTGCCCTTCTACCTTCAGCTCGGCCCCAAACCGGACTTCTATAGCCTGGCGCTGGGAATGAAAGCCAAGGCTCTGGCCATTTGGACTGAGCGAGTGGGCCAAAATCGCCCTTGGGATCACAAGCCGATCATCCGCAGGACCATCGGGGGCGTTTGGCACAAGCAAGGAAAGTACGAATATTTCTATGACATTTGGTCAAACGTTCATTACGGCTATGTTGGCCGAGCGGGAGGCCTATCCGAGAGTGCACTGCTAGATGGTGCCGGTGGCGAGCAAATCATTTCAGATGCTCTGCGCAAAGCCCAGGAAGTCGTAACGAAGCCTAAAGAACAATGGGAATTACCCGGCCCAAACCGCTCAGCCAATGTCGACGGCCTGAGAGCGTGGGATGATGCGCCCGATCGAATATCCATCAGCATCGGCGTGAAGCTCTATCGCCAACATCCCAATGGGGGCATCACAGCCAAAATGATCATGGATCAAGTGCTGGCCGTACCACCTAAGGAATGGGGAAAAGGAATCAAACTACATGAATGCAAATAAAACCGGACGCCGCTATGGGCGCTGGATACTTCTGCTGCTCGTGGCGCTTCCAATCGCTTTTTGGTATTTCGGCTCACCTGTCGTAGCGGTGAATTTTTCTCCGAACAGCGAGGGAGAATTTCACTACATTTGGAACACTCAGGACAGGATTCATAGAGGCGATATCAAGCACGGTGGCTCGGCCGTTGAGTTCGGCTACCTATTCCCCGATGACGACTTCTTCATGATGTTCGATTGGTGGACTGACAAAGGCTTTCAGAGATGTATCGATATCACGCCTAAATGGGGCAGAACCATCGATATCTATCTGGATGAAACAGGCAGGATCGACCTCGACAAAACCGGTCCCGAAGTGATTAAGCGCTTGAAAAAGTGCGAGGGTGAGCCTGACCCATTTCGACCTTAAGACTCAATCACACTTGACCGTCCACAATTGGTCCAGCTTCGTAGTGAAGCTTTGACTCAACATCTCTCGTCGCATTCCCCAACCAGGCGCCGCCGGCACGCTGCCGGCGCGCAGCGTTCCGCTGCCCCACCGTTGGTTGATCTGATCTAACACCCCCATCACCTTTTCGGCAGCTTGAGGTTGCGACTCCGCGAACAAGTCGTCTGTAAACTCCCCTGGCTGCCGTAAATCCAAAAGCAAAACTTCCGCCTTGCTGTATTTGAATCCAGGACGGAACAGACGATTGATTACTCCGGTCGCAGCCTTGGTCAGTAGCCGCACATCATTCGTAGGGTAAGGCAGTTCAACCAGCGCCCCATTGGCGTACTTGGCTTCCTCTGGACTGAACATACCGGTGCGGATGCTGACGCGTATTTTCTTGCACAACGAGTTTTGCGCTCTCAGCTTTTCAGCGGCTCGGTGCACGTACGTGGCCACCGCTTCCTTGATCGGCTCTATGGTCGTCAGCCTCTTTCCAAACATGCGACTGCTGCAGATCTCCTGCTTGGCGGGTTCGGCCTCTGTGAGTTCCAGGCAAGACGTCCCGGTCAGCTCGCGAGCGGTCTTCTCGATCACTACGCTGAACTTCTGGCGAAGCGTCCAAGGGCCTGCTTTCGCCAGATCCATTGCTGTTCTGATGTGCATGCTGTCGAGATGAGCCTTCATGCGGCGCCCCACTCCCCACACCTCACCGACGTCTGTGTTTCGCAAAACCCAGTCGCGCTTCATTGGGTCGCAGATATCCACCACGCCGCCCGTGTGGGCTTGTAGTCGCTTTGCTGTGTGGTTGGCGAGTTTGGCCAGGGTCTTGGTCGGCGCGATGCCGACGCCAACCGGAATGCCCGTTCCTTTGTAGACGGCCGCACGAATGGTTCGGCCGAAGGCAGTCAGGTCACCCGGAATGCCGGTGAGGTCGGCGAACGCCTCATCAATGCTGTACACCTCAACGGCGGGAACCATGGACTCGATGATCGTCATCACCCGCTCGCTCATGTCGCCATACAACGCGTAGTTGCTGCTGAACACCTGCACGCCGTGTTGGCGCAACACGTCTTTGATTTGAAAGTACGGGGCGCCCATTTTGACGAAGGGCTTAGCGTCGTAGCTGCGGGCGATGACGCAACCATCGTTGTTGCTCAAAACAACGATCGGCGTCTTGGCAAGGTCGGGACGAAAGACTCGCTCACAACTCGCGTAGAAGCTGTTGCAGTCAATAAGGGCAAAGACTTGATCACGACCTGCCATGGTCGCGCACGCTGTAGGTCACTACGCCCCAAATCACCAGTTCATCGCCTTCCATCACGTAGCGCGGCGGATACTTACTGTTGGCCGACAGCAGCATGACCACGTTGTCGCGACGATGAAGGCGTTTGCAGATGGGCTCGGCGTTGAGGCCGGCAATGACGATATCGCCATGCTCGGCATTGATGCTGCGATTGACGATCACCAGGTCCCCGCAAAATATTCCGGCGCCTTGCATGCTGTCGCCCTCGATCTTGGCCAGGTAGACGTGCGGCGCTCGGATATCGAACAGCTCGTCCAGGGAGATGTGTTTTTCGATGTGGTCGGCCGCTGGCGATGGAAAACCCGCCGGGATCCGGAACGAGTAAAGCGGGAACGTTTCGCCGCCCGCCAACAGCGGGCCAAGGATGGTGACACTCATGATTCGAACCCGAATGAAAAATGGACTGCAGGAGCAAAGCGACTGTTCATCGCCTACTCATCACTATTGACGTCGAGCATCCATTCCACTGCAAAGGCCAGCGCTCCATCGGCCAGCTCAAGCAAATCACACAGGTCGTCGCTATCAATCACCTTGTTTGTGTACAGCGCGCGGGCTCCGATCAGCAGTGCTTTGTGGTGAGCGCCTGGTCGAGCGAAAAGCGCAGATCTGTCGGCGAGCATCGCCTGCCAGTGAGTCAGGTCTTTTGACGGTTTGGCAGATGTGACGGTGATTGAGGATTTCATCAGTTCGGTTTCCCATGCGAATAATACTGTACGCATAACCAGTATATTCAGAGTCCCCGGATGATTCCTACAGAAGCCGACGAAATGCCCTACTGGCGTCAGAGAACCAACTGATTGAATTATTACTTTTGACAGTTTCTTGAGGGCAATAAAAAACCCGCATCAGTCGAAACTGACACGGGTTCCCCCACACAAACGACCGTTACTTCAGGTCGTCAAAGTGGTCTCGCAGGAACTCGTAAAAGCGAAACGCTTTCAACAATCTCCATACGAGGCTCAACGTACGCAATAAAAGCTTCATACGTTTTGGCCTCCAAGGTTGGGGGCCAAACCTCCAGTGCGCTTACCGGACCATGCACACCTTCGGGGATACACGCCAGTCTATCCACGTGAGGCGGCCGGTTGAGTTCCCTCCGAGCCATCATTCCGGCACGGATGCAAAGCCGTGTCAGAGGGATGAATTCGGCATGTCACCGGCCAAACCTCATCGTCAAACTGGTGAGAGAGCGTCGGCATAATAACCTAGAAGGCAGAACGCGACCCGACAGATAAGCTCTTCTTGAAGTTTTCAGATCAAATCAACACCTAATTTTTGTAAACTGTTATTTCTGACAATATTACCCATCAGAAATATACAATCGAAACCGCTCACTAGCGACGCCGCATTGACCTCCAAAGACATGTAGATTTGGGTTGCAATGACAGTTGAAGATTACTAAGATGCGATCACGCCAGTGTATCCACGTGAGACACTAAGAGCCTCAGCCGCAAGCTGAAGCTCAAAAAAACCGCCCTGCAAAGGCGGTTTTTTTTCGTCTGTCGTTTTGGCAAATTATCGCCCATAACTTCATACGCTTTACCCTTGATGGGGTAAAAATAACGTTGCATGGATAGGTAACGCTCAATACCATGACCTCCACGCCAGTGCTTCCGGTGAGACGCACTAAGCCTCAGCCGCAATCTGAGGCTTGCTGGAAAAACCGCCCCGCAAAGGCGGTTTTTTTTCTCCTGCCGTTTGAGCATCACTCCTGACAGTCGCTTTCCTAAACCAGCCCTTTATCCCCTTCATCGAGCCTACAGCAGCGCTAGTCATCAAATATTGGGTGGCTTCAGGTCGCAGTTGTAGGCAAAATCTGCGCGTTGCGTAAGGAAGTACGCAAATCGCGTTTTTCAGCAGGCATCGCCTTGTTGGCCTTTCTTTCGGCGGGATATTCTCAGGACGTCACTGCACATTCAGTGATCGGGCTTGGTAACCCGACGAGTTGCGCAACAGCGCCCCCTCATCATTGACGGCTTTTTGAGTCGGCAGTCTTGTTATGGCGGCTGTGCGTGGGACGCCTTCGGGCGTGCCGGTCTCCTTGACTCCCGGTTTACCAACCTGCGCATAGCTGCCACCCATTTCGCTTGGTAACGAAGTCGGCAGCTCCTCATGTCAAGGAGTTAGACAATGCACACCGTTAACCCGCTCGAAAACCGGATTCACCCTTATAGATTCCTTTCAGTCTTCTGTCTTATCCCTTCCACCAGTGGAGGCGACCAATGATTGAAGAAGTCGAAGACAAAACCATCGGCCACACCCACTTCATTTATTGCGGTGAAATCCCGCTCTTCCAGGTCAGCGCTGGCGTTCCCGTCAAAGCGGCGCTGGAACAGGCATCTGATCTATTGAGCCTGGCTAAAGCGCTCGCCGAAGACGCTGCCTTCATGAAAGAAACCGACCGATACGCCTGGGCTTCGCATTTTCTGACGGAGATGGGCAAGGCGGTGATCGATGATGTGGTGAAAGCCGTTTCTCCCCGCCCCAAGAGAGTGATCCTTAAGGCTGCAACCTAGCGGCTACGGCACTCTGCATTTTTGGATTCAGGGGCGGCTGGGCGTACTGAGTGTGGGCGCCCTCCACCATTGCCTGACAAAAAACCCGACGCTGGGCCGGGTTCCTTTTTTGTTTATGCATTTCAATTGAATTGTTTACTTGATTGTCGTTTATGCCTGCGCGCCTGCACTCGTCAGCACGCTTACAAAGTGCTGGATGTATTCGCGATCTTGGTCAGACATAGCTCTGTAACGTGTAAGAAGATTCCGCTCTTCTTGATTTAACTCGGACATTTCGCTGTTCGGCTTTTCCATGCGGGTGTTCTTTTTTTCATCTTGATCCAAATGCCCACTACTCCATTAAGTGCATTGCGGGCGCAACGTTACTCAGGAGCGCGGAAAATCAAAACTGAAATCCAACGTAACGAATGTTCTAAATCTCGACGAGTTATTTCCTGACGTTGGAAAGCTGGGTTACTTCGGCCATGGCACCGACGATGCGATGCACAGCTTTTTGGTCATAGTCGGACAGGCTACGGAACTGCTGGATCAGTTGGTTTTCGGCAGGATCCAGCGCGCCGGCAGGCTCTGGCATACGCCCGCCCGTCAAGACATAGAACACATCCACGCCGGCTTTGGCCACGGCGGTAAGGTAGGCGGAATCGGGGTTTCTTTCGCCTTTTTCATAGCTGCCCTGGGTGTTGCGGGTGATGCCGCCCTGCTGTGCAAAGGCATCCTGGTTGAGCCCTAAGCGCGTCCTTTCTTCGCGCAAACGCTCACCCACTCCAACGTCCAACTCTTCATCAGATGCACAACTTTTCAAGCTTCCACCCTTTACAGGCCCAACTCTTTGGGCATAATGACGCCTAATCAACACGGATGCACACGAATGGACACTATGCCCGCCCCACTCACACCCGAGCAAGCCCGAGCAGCGCTGGATAGACAGGGCATCAGCCTAGCCGAGTTCTGCCGCCGGCATGACCTCAACAGCAACTTGGTGAGCGACTTGCTCAACGGCCGCAAGAAAGGACGTCGCGGCAAGGCTCACCAAGCCGCTGTGTTGCTGGGTATCAAGGAAGGCACGATCAGCACCGGGAACTGAGACACCGTTCATTTAACGCAAGGATGCCGCTATTGAGCACTTACAAACTTGTTTGTCCCCACTGCCAGTCTCGGATGCGAATACGCACGAGCGAAGGCACTCACATTTTTCTTCGCGTCGCCTATTTGCAGTGCCTGAATGAAGCCTGCGGCTGGTCGGTTCGCGCACAGTTCGAAATGACGCATGAGATGAGTCCCAGCGGCATGGCGAATCCTGAGGTACGACTCCCTTTGGCGGATGCTGCATTGCGACGGTCTGCCATGAAGCCAGTCGATACTCAGCAAATTCAAATCCAGGGACTGGAGGCCAAACAATGAAAACCACCCACATCACCCCGGACTACCGCACCTGCATGCAGGATGCTGCGCACGCTTATCTGTTGCGCCATCGAGCGGAATACCTGGTCGACTCTGATCGACTGTTCAGCAGCGCCCAACGTCACTTGACTGTGGCGCTGGAAGTGCCGGCCAGCCTCGCGGCGAAACTGGTACATCTGGCCTGGACTGACATCCAGCAAGTCGAAGCGCTTTCCGCGTAACACACCCTCACGCCCATTTCCGTTTCTGGCATCCCCGCATTGCGGGGTGATGGGCATGCCATGCCTGAAAATCGAGGTTTCAATGGAAGACACTGTTTGCGTCACCCTCACACTGACCCGGATTGAAGCGTGCCGCTTGCTGGATAACGCACGCCTGCTGCAGGTCGCCCAATTTAAAAAGCACTGGGATGATGAGCGATTCAGCTCTATTCCTATTACCGAGCGACGCGCAGCCTTGTATACGGCGATACCTGCGATGTCGGCGCAACAGCAGCTGATCACGGTATTGGCCTGCGGCATTTGGGCGAAGAATCGTCGGTGAACACCTTCACCACCGCGCTGCATGCCGATGTGTTGCAGCGCCTCGCTAGGGATTACGGGCTCAAGCGTCGCTTGAGCACCGACTATCTACGAGGCGGCAAATGTCCGGCTTGTGGTCAAAAGGAGTTGTACGCCCGCTACTCCGAGCCGTGGCTGATCATTTGTGGTCGCGAGGGCAAGTGCGCTCAGCGCTGGCACCTCAAGGAGATTTACGAGGATCTGTTCAATGATTGGAGCAAGCGGGCCCCCTCCTCTGAGCAATTTCCATCGGCAACGGCACGGGCTTACCTTGAGTTTGCCCGGGGCTTTCGTCACGAAGTTATTCAAGGCTGGTACACGCAGGAAACCTATTTTTCTGAGGACTTGAATGCCGGCAGCGCGACGGTGCGCTTCGCCCTGGAAAAAGGTGGCTACTGGGAACGTCTGATTGATCGGCCGCACCGGTTCGGCAAGATGAAGGCGCGGTTCAAGCCCGGCGACAGCCCACGTGGGTACTGGTGGTGCCCGCCATGTGTAGAGCTGTTGGACGTCAAAGAGTTGTGGATTGTCGAGGGCATCTTTGACGCCATCGCTCTGGTGCATAACGGCATCGCGGCGGCGTCGGCCATGTCTTCAGCCTTCTTCCCTGAAGAGTCGTTGAAAGAGCTGGCACGGCAGCGCGGCGGCAAACTGCCCAAGCTCATTTGGGCACTGGACAACGAAACCGGCGCGCACAAATTCATCAAGCGCTGGGTGCGCCAGGCTCGCGCCTTGGGCTACGAGTGCGAAGCAGCGCAGATCCCGCAATCGGACAGTCGCAAGGTCGATTGGAATGATCTGCATCAGCGCTGGGCATTCATCGATAGCGAGAGCGAATGTAGTGAGCAGATTGAAAAGGACCTGGCTAATGCTCGATATCACGGATCCTTGCTGATTGCTGAAAGCGCGGCAGAGAAAGGCGTCTTGATGTGCGACTGGCGCGAACGTCATGAATTTCACTTCAGCTTCGACAGCCGTTTGTACTGGTTCAAGATGGATCTGGAGAAATTCAACAAGGCCATGCAGTCATTGGAGACGTCTACCAGTCACGAAGACCAGTTGCTCAGTGAAAAGCAGCGCCGTCAAAAAGCACTGCGCCAATGCGGCGGCGTAGTAGAGATCGCCAACTGCTACCCGCGCGCGCTGTACTTCCAACGCAACGAAGTCACCGACGAATCCTGGTACTACTTCCGCGTCGATTTCCCGCACGACAGCGGCAGCGTGAAGAACACCTTCACCGGTGGCCAGGTCGCGGCCGCCAGCGAGTTCAAAAAGCGCCTGCTCAGCATGGCCGCCGGCGCCGTATTCACCGGCAGCGGGCAGCAGCTCGACAAGATCATGAAGGATCAGCTGTTCGGCCTGAAGACTGTCGAGACCATCGATTTCATCGGCTACAGCAAACTGCAAGGCTGCTATGTGTTTGGCGACCTCGCTGTACGCGGCGGTATCGTCAGCGTGGTGAACAAGGAGGACTTTTTCGAGTTCGGCAAGCTGCGGCTGAAGACGCTGCAGAAGTCGATCGCCATGCACATCCAGCGCGACGCCAAGCAGTACCGGACCGACTGGTTGCCGATGCTGTGGTTGTGTTTCGGCGCCAAGGGCATTGTTGCTCTGGCGTTCTGGTTCGGCTCGCTGTTCGCCGAGCAGATCCGTGCGCAGTACAAGTCCTTTCCGTTCCTTGAGGTCACCGGTGAAGCCGGCGCCGGCAAGACCACGCTGCTGACTTTCCTGTGGAAACTGCTCGGCCGTGAGCATGAAGGTTTTGACCCGTCGAAATCGACCCGTGCCGGACGCCAGCGCGCCATGGGCCAAGTCTCCAACATGCCGGTAGTGCTGATCGAAGGCGACCGCAACGAGCCGGATAAAGCGCACGCCAAGGGCTTCGACTGGGACGAACTGAAAGACTTCTACGGCGGCGGCACGCTCGGCACAAAGGGCATGAAAACCAGCGGCAACGAAACCTACGAACCGCCGTTCCGGGGTGCGATTGCGATCAGCCAGAACGCCGATGTGAGCGCGTCCGAGGCGATCCTGACTCGGATTATCAAATCGCACTTTGCACGCCCGGAAGTCACCACCGAAAGCCGTGCAGCGGCTGACAACCTAAACCTGATCACGGTTGAACAGTTGAGCCACTTCCTGCTGCTCGCCGTTCGTGCCGAAGCCCAGGTGATGGCCAAGTTCGCCGAACGCGTGCTGGTTCACGAGCAGCATCTGCGCAGGCTCAAAGAAATCCGCGTGGAGCGGATCATCAAGAACCACAGCCAGTTGATGGCCCTGGTCGATTGCCTGCGCCTTGTTTGCCCGCTCGATGACAACCACGTCGCCACGACGCACCAGGCACTGATGGTCATGGCGCTGGAGCGGCAAGCCGCGATCAGTGCTGACCACCCGCTGGTTGCCGAATTTTGGGAAGTCTACGAATACCTCGAAAGCCTGGGCGAAGGCCCGCAGGTCAACCACAGCACCGACCCGAAACTCATCGCGATCAACCTCAACGAGTTCGCCGAGAAGGCCAGCGAGCATCGGCAGAGCCTTGCGGATCTCAAGACGTTGCGCGGACTGCTGGTGAACAGCCGCAGCCACAAATGGCTAGAGACCAACAAGGCGATTCACAGCGCGGTGCGTGCGTCGCAGGCCGTCATGAACGGCACGCCGAAAAGAAGCACCACGGTGCGCTGCTGGATTTTTCAGCAGGCGTAACGACCTGCAATTGAAGGATCACCCGGCGCCGTAGTGCCGGGATGTGTAAAGGAGAAACACTATGCAGATAGAGGTTCTAGAGCCCTTGGATGTGCCCTGCTCTGTTGGGCGAAATTTCAGCTTACACGTCGGGCGTTTCAGCTTTGGTCGGGGGGCGTTATGAAGAAAAGGAAAGCGTTCCCCTGGTGCCTGGATTTGAACGGGGTTTGCGACCAATGCGGCAGGTCGCGGGCGCATGGGAATCATCGCAAATGCAGCAAGGCGCGGCAGGTGGCTGCGGATCGGCTTCGGGTTGAGGAGGCTCGGAGCGGTGTTCCTCAGGCGCGGAAAAGAAGTGCTGGGTTGTTTTGGTTGTTGCGGCAGGAGTGAGGCAACCGCCGCAACCGCACGATTTATGGATCACCGAGCAACACTCGAATAGCACAGGAGGTGCATATGGCGCATGGGGTAGAAGCCCGTGGCAATTCAGTACGGGTTTATTTCCGTTTCAACGGCAAGCGATATCGGGAGCTTATTCCCGGCGGCAACACTGCGGCCAATCGGGAGCAAGCAGAACGCTTGGTTAATATCATCGAATACGAGATTCAGGCCGGTATTTTCAATTACAGCAGGCATTTTCCCAATTCCGCCAACCTCGTTGAAAACACCTTCGGCCACTATCTCGATCTGTGGCTGAAGATCAAAAGCAACAGCGTGGCCGCTACTTCCTATCGGGGGTACACCAATAAGGCCGAGGTGCATGTCCGGCCGCGCTGGGGGAAGACCCAGATTGACCAGATTGATCACCTCGACCTGCAGGAGTGGGTGCAGGACACATTGTCGAAGCGACTGAAGAACAAGACGATCCGGGACATTATCTGCAATGTCCGGCAGGTTTTTCGGCTTTACCGGACTCGCAAGAAGGTTGCGCACGATCCGACCGAGGGGTTGTTTGTGCGATTGCCCGATCCAGAGGCACCGGATCCATTTACCAGGGCGGAGATCAAGCAGATTCTTGAGACGCCGACGCATCGTGTGCAAGAGCTGCTGATGATTCAGTTCATGATTTGGGCAGGGCCACGGGTATCGGAAACCATTGCGCTGGCATGGGAGGACGTGGACCTGGAGCAAGGCACGGTGACCTTTCGCCGGTCCAAGGTGCGCGGCGCGTACCGAGTGACGAAAACCCGCCGATCGACGCGCCGAGTGCGCCTGTTGGCTCCAGCATGGGACGCCCTACGCCAAATCGATGCATTGACCCGCAAACGCAAAGTGGAAACCGTGGAGGTGGTCGAGCGGGACAACAAGACTGTGCGCAATCACAAGCTGCACTTTGTGTTCCTGAACACCAAAAGCGGCCTGCCGCACGCCAATGATTTCGTGGTGCGCGATCGTTTCTTCAAGGCACATTTGCTAGCTGCCGGCGTTCGCTATCGGGGACCCGGGCAGTGCCGGCACACCTACGCCAGTCAACTGCTGACCACGGGAGTGGCGTCCATCGACTGGATCGCCGAACAGATGGGCCATACCAACGGCAATATGATACGTCAGCATTATGGAACGTGGATCAATGAAGACGGACCCGACGTGGTCGGGATGTTGCAAATGGCCTTGAAGCTGTCACCGGTTACTGCTCTGCACTGAATCTGCTCAGGCCACCGCTTTCAGCGAAGCCAGAAGGTCATGTAGTGGCAAGCCAGCCTGGAGGGGACTGGTTCCCACGATGCCATAAAAAGGCCCCCACACCTGGGTCGGGTGTGGGGGCCAATTGAATATAGGCTGGAATTATTCGAAGGACTGCGGCTTAGCCGTCGATCTTCGCTAGATCCTGCAGCTCCTGGACGGTCATTTGGGACACGTCTTTTTCTATAGGATCTGCTTTGCCCAGCACGTATATCGCAGAGGGCGTTTCAGATTTCACGACGTCGGCCGACACAACAGCCAGCAATGTCCAGCCTGCTGCCAGCTTGGTATTGGCATTGCCGGCACCGACAACTTGGACTACTTGTTTAGCTTCATGCATCTGCACTGCAATAACTCCTTGTGATGGTGGCTTATTGTAACCACAGCGGCCGAGGCGGCGTGGTTTCCTCTTTACAGCTTATGTGCGGCCGTGATTGCCTCGGCAATCAGCCCCCCCAGCTCGGCCCCGTCCTCGATGTTCAGCGTCAACTGCCAGAACTGATTGTCGCTCGCCTCAGCGATCACCTTGCAAACCGGCTTCCTGTCAAAGGTGGCAGACTCGATACGTACTCGGTCAAACGGCGCACGCAGGCTGATGTCTGGATTGTGCACGTCGAATTGCACGAAGTTGATGGCCACCGTGACCGTAACCGGCAACGCGCCTGGCATTTGGGCCAAGGGGTGAAATTTGCGGGTCATCATCATGTCTAAGGGTCCTTTCTGTTTGTCACGCGCGTTATTGGAATGCTTGCCACAGCTGATAGCAGAAAAACCCCACTAAAAGAAAGCCAGCACTGAGCCCACACAACAAAGATGGGATTAAAAAAATCCACCACACCCGCTGGGAACGAATTTGGAATTTTTTCGTGGACGCAAGAAATAGCTGGAGAAGTTTAGGCCCTCTCATGCTTTCAATCATCGCGTTAGTTCTGGCCATATGGATACTGCCCCAGATCATTTTGATGATTTCCCATGATATGAAAAGCATCAAGGATAGTAAGCCCAGGAGACCGCAAAGCGCGTAAAGCATGGGTGGGAGTTTCGTTGACAAGGTGGACCAAAAACCAAACAGGCCCGCATACCCAGCGACCAATAGAAGATTTGTGTAATTGGTGGCGCCCGCCATCTGCTTTTCATTCAGTTGCATCAACAGGTCAGCATCTTTATCTCTTTCGAGATGAAGCTGAAACTCCTTTAACTCCTGAATCTCCTTGGCGTGCGTATTCACTACATCGCTTGCCTGCTCATTCCATTGCTGCTGATTCATTCTTCTCCGCTCCGTTGAGAGTTGGGTAAGGGAATTCTAATCACTGCAAAGCTCGAATGCGCCGAAAGGCGTCATCAGTGAGCTACATTTTTCCAACGCCAAAATAGCGCGCCAGTCCCATGGCGGTCCCATGAGGCTATTTTTCGGACGCCAAAAACCACAAACCCCCGACTTTCTCTAGGAAAATCAGGGGTTTGCGTTCACTGAATTTGGCGGTGAAGGAGAGATTCGAACTCTCGATACAGTTTCCTGTATACACACTTTCCAGGCGTGCTCCTTAAGCCACTCGGACACTTCACCGTATCTCTTCAAACATGTTCTGTCTGT
>Ga0157369_10004629_pt1 | contig 16161 bp, 12 predicted proteins | sample C25metaG_FD_113461 | JGI IMG/M metagenome (GOLD analysis project Ga0157369, IMG submission 113461) | Corn rhizosphere microbial communities from Kellogg Biological Station, Michigan, USA - C2-5 metaG | ecosystem: Host-associated > Plants > Roots > Rhizosphere > Soil | place: USA: Michigan... | reverse complement strand
GCATTAATGAGCCCGTCATTATCAGACCCAAGACAAATTTGCTTCATTGCTTTTTGAACTCCAATCAATGGATTATTTTTTGCGACCGTTAAAATATGAATAACATGGTTCAGAAAAAATAAAGGATGAAGTATGACATCAAATGCAGGATCGAGATTATCAAAATCTTCTGATGTCCATACTTTGCTGTCATCGGTCCATAATTTTAAGGCAGAGGGCTCTATTCCGTGAAAAAAGAAATTTGCTTCGAGTTCACTTATATATTCAACATCATTAGGTACCGTTACATCCCGCAAAACATTTTCATCTGCAAATCCCAGGATGCGTTGGTCAAAAGACAAACCGATCAAACCATCTGAAAGAAGGATTGTTTCTACATCTTCATTATATAAATTAATGCTGCTGCAATTAAAATATACGCCATCAATATAAGGGCTTTTCGGTTTCATGTGGCACACTTCATATACCGTTCCAACGTCAACGGGTGTACGAAGTAAATATTTTACGCTGTCATTCATGCTCTGCCCGGTAAGGCCGGCATGCGTGCATATTATTGGTGCTATGTATTTATTTTCATCATTGGGGTCACGCAACATTTTGTATAACTGCCACCTTGAAAACATGCTCATATGTTTTATATCCGTGAGGATTTTTTTCTCCAGCATCCTGTTGATTACTTCAACTCCCCAGCTTGATATACCGCTCCTGGTTGGAAAAAAATATCCGGGTTTTATGAATTGTATACCGTACGCATGATTGCAAAAAAGGTTTTGCTGAATATGACAAATATTAATCGCCAAAATTGTATTAGCATCGGTAAACGATTCAAAGTTTTTTGTAAAATCTTCTTTTACGTTTGTTCCGGATTGTTCTTCAAAAAAACAATGCAGTCCTTCCACTACAAGAAATGCATAAATGGTGTTAGGTTCGTTTTCATCAAAATCAGCTGAGCTTTTAATTATTTTTAATATAGCACCGTTTAACTCAGGCGGAGATTTTGTTTCGGTAACTCTTTGCAGATCGTCATTTAAAAATTCAAAATAATGATTACCACTGGCTATGAGCTGCAACCGGCCACGGTCAAGCAATGCAATAGCGCCGCGGTTCACGATCTTTTTCTCCAATAGACCCCTGGCCATATTTTGTTCCGGCGAGTGCAATGCAATACCAAATAATTTCACATTGCCGTTATACAATTGTCCAAGGCAACTTTGAGAATTTAATACTTCATTAAATAATGGATTGATACCAATCTTTACATCTTTAAAAATTGCAAGCTTAGCATCGATAAAAAGCCATGGAGAGATTGCTTTTGTTTGATCAGAAAAAGTTGGTTTTAATCCGGGATGACAATGAAAATCAAAGTAAGGCATAATAATTTTTTTGAGGGAAGTAAAAATTATAAAACTTTTTTGAGTGATGCAATTATTTAGATGAGATTATTTTTGTCTGTTCTAAAAGGAATAAAATTGAATCATCAGTTCAAGACAAACATATCTAAATAACGTTGGGTAGCATCGGGAAATGGTTGAGGCTAGCCAGAGCTAAAGTCTTCGCTGCCTGCAATGCGCAATCACTAGTTTTTTAATTTAGAATTCTATTAAGATTTGCCTTTTTACCTGTTTCTTATTTTATCAAGGTACTTGTATATCTTTTGATTTTTACTTTCCCGTAAAAAAATACATGAAACCGTTATGCCAATAAGGACGGCTGAAATGATACTTACGATTATATCTTCGGAATAAATAGTGCGGCTAAACATTCCTCCTGTGATAATCCGCAAATTAAAAACCGATATTGCGATTACAGAAACAATCAACCAGAAATTGAGGATGTTGTCTCTTTTCGTTTTTTCTCCTTCCGGCAATTTTAAAATAGCAATGATTATAACCAACTCGCCAATAATGGAACAAGCATATTGAAGTATATCCGCTATTGAAATACTATGATCAAATAGGTAAACAGATCCTTCCAAAAAAGGAATTGCTTTTACAAAGTAGCCGCCGTTGTGTGTGAAATCGTCCCATACAAGATGGGAAGCAATACCAATAACCAATGAAACAAAAACAATGGCCATATTTTCCTGGAAATATTTATTCCAGTTAAAATTTCGGAAGGCGGATAAACGCACATTAAAACTGAACGGAAGGTTCTCAATAAGCGTGTTGCGAACGAGGTTGTGAAAGATAAAAAGTAATAGAATTGACACTGGCAAATCGAACCAAAATAACCCAGTCCACGTGTGACTGTACCTGCTGAAACCTTTCATCCTGATAAAATATTCAAAGTCGGGAGCCATGCTACCCATGATTAATGCACTAAGAGAATAATATTTTTTTGGCAGATAGGTGGCCGGTAGAACTATTGCAGGGTGAGAAAATGTAAAAGGCATTAGCTTTCTGTATAAATGTTATTATAAAATGGTACGGGCTTTTATTCGTGAAAATAATTCTTAATAAATAGAATCTCACTTCGTTTGAACAAAATAAACTATAAGACTTGCGAAATTATTAAATCTGGAGGATTACTTGCCATTTCAAAAAAGAAGAGATTGTTAAGAAGTATCACTTAGAATAATAGTTGGTCTAAATCCAGCAAAAAAACACCGTCTGCGTAATTCCCGTTTAAATATCTTTATTAAAACTTGAAAAATCACAAAGAATCTGTTAATATTGGCTGCTGAATTTTCATATGTACCAAAACTTTTTGTATGTCTCCCAGGATCCTCTTACTTGCTGTATCAACTTTATTTTACGCTATTTCTTTTTCCCAAAATAAAATTGAACATTATTATAACTACTATGGACGCGAATGCCTCGTGGATGAAGCAAGATTTTATTCATTAGAAGTAAAAACAGATTCAGGCTGGTATAAGACAGATTATTTTGTTAGTTTAAAAAAATTAGAAAGTGCGGGGTTGTATGAGGACGAGGATGATAAAATTCCCAATGGTAGTTTTTATTATTTTTATCCGACCGGCGTATTGGAAGCAGCTGGTAAATATATCCATGGTAAAAAATCAGGAACCTGGATGACTTACTACCCGGATAGGTCAATAAAAGATTCTCAAAATTACATTGAAGGCAGTCTCGTAGGAATTTCATTGGGATGGTACCAGGACGGCGCCGAAAGGGATTCTCTGCATGTTGATGAAAATGGCAACGGTGTATATGTCTCCTAGTTTGAAAATGGCAATCCATCTTCCGCAGGACGATACGTCCAGTTTGATAAACAGCAGGGTAAGTGGCAATACTTTCATAAAAATGGTAAAATAAGTTCCCTTGAGATGTACCATCTCGACACATTAATTGATAAGAATTATTTTGATGAAGATGGAAACCCGATGAGTGATACAACTTCAACCGATAGAGGACCGCAATTTGTTGGCGGCGAAAAAGCATGGAATAAATATTTTGACAAGAATGTGTATTTTCCTTCAGGATATAAATTTAAAACCGGCTACCAGGCTGTTGTTTCTGTCACTGCTACCATTAATGAAGAAGGGAAAGTTATTGATTATCGTGTTAGTCTTCCTTTAAATCCCGCATTTGATAAGGCTGCTTTGGGGCTTTTTGATAATTCACCATTATGGGACCCTGCTATTTCTCACAACAGGAAAGTGCGTGGCACCGTTACCCGATCAATAAATTTTAGTGTCAGTACAGATCTTTACTAAAGTGAAAATGGTAAAGTTTCTGCAAATGACATTTAGTTAGTATGTATTACCTAACAGATGCACGGGACTAAAATAGCGGTTGCGATTGAATAATTTTTTAACCAAACAAATCGCTGCTCAAATACCTGTCGCCGCGATCGCATGCAATGAAAACAATTACACCCGAAGCTAATTCCTGTGATAATCTTATGGCAGCAGAAGCGGCACCGCCACTACTCATTCCGGCAAAGATGCCTTCTTCTTTAGCAAGCCGGCGAGTCATTGCAATGGCTTCTTCCTGCGATACATCCATTACGCGATCAACTCTTGATGGATCGAAAATTTTAGGCAAATATTCAACAGGCCATCTCCTTATACCTGGGATAGAAGATTCTTCAGTTGGCTGGCAACCTACAATTTGAATATTTTTATTTTGTTCTTTTAAAAACATACTGCAACCCATAATGGTTCCGGTTGTACCCATAGAGCTTACAAAGTGAGTAACTTCTTTGTTGGTGTCTCTCCATATTTCGGGACCTGTTGTTTTATAATGTGCCTTATAATTATCAGGATTAGCAAACTGGTCCAACATATAAAATTCGCCTGATGCGGATTTTTCTTCAGCATAATCTCTGCAGATCTCGATATTTTCCAGTAAAGTTACCCTGGCGCCAAATGCTTCCATAGTTATCACACGCTCACGGGTAGACGAAGATGGCATCACCAGTTCTATTTCTATTCCATACAATTTTGCCATTAGGGCCAAAGCAATACCTGTATTGCCGCTGGTGGCTTCAACAAGTTTTGAGTTTTTATTGATATCACCTCTTTCAAGTGCACTTTTTATCATATTTAATGCCGGCCTGTCTTTTACACTTCCACCCGGATTGTTACCTTCCAGCTTGGCATAAATTGTTACGTCTTTGTTTGTGTTGATTCGTTGCAATTCCACCAGGGGAGTATTGCCAACTGTGTCTAAAATTGTTGCCATAATATTTTTTAGTAGTTTGCAATCTTCCCTTCAACAACGGTTATCTCCGGGTTATGATAAACTAATGAACCGGGCGGAATACTTTTGGTAAGCCATACATTACCACCTATTACGCTGTGGCGACCAATGGTTGTTGCCCCACCTAAAATAGTAGCTCCTGAATAAATGACTACATGATCCTCGACTGTAGGATGGCGTTTCTTAAATACCATATTTTTATCAACGCTCATTGCACCTAAAGTAACGCCCTGGTATAATTTCACGTGGTTGCCAATTTCAGCCGTTTCACCTATAACTATTCCGGTGCCATGGTCGATAAAAAAATGATCACCAATTTTTGCCCCGGGATGTATATCAATACCCGTTTTTGAATGGGCGTATTCAGTAAGTATGTGGGGAAGAAGAGGAACCTCCAGTTTTAATAATTCATGAGCCATCCTATAAAAACACAATGCAAAAAATCCCGGGTATGCACGAATTACTTCGAACTCCACCCTGGCAGCAGGATCTCCGGTATGCAAAGAATAAATATCCGTATTCAACACACGGTAGATGTCAGGTATTTTTCTAAAAAAGACTTTGGCAATTTCTTCGTTATTGCAATCGTTGCACGCACGGGTTGCATTTAAAATAGTAACGAGATCTTTTTTCTGCCTTTCATATTCTTCTTCAATTTCCTCAGTTGAAGAATAGGATGATATCGATAATTCAGGATACAACAATCCAATTACATTTAGTGCCCATTCCGCGATCGTTTCGTTGGCGGGTACAATTTCTCTTTGCTGTTGCCTGCTTAAAATCTGGTTGAAGAAATTTTTATTCATTCTAAATCTTTCTGTTTATAAGATTATTATGCCAGCACTGTTTCTGTATTAATCACCTTTACATCCCACTTAATTTGTGTTCCCCCGCGCCTAAGGGTTTCCGCAACTGAACAATATTTTTCAATTGACAAAGCAGCAGCTTTTCTTGCTTTTTCTACATCAATATTTCCATACAATTCAAAGGTTACTTCCACTGATTTCCAAAGTGAAGGTGTTTTTTCTTTTTCTCTTTCGCCAGCTATTTTAATTTTAAAATTGTCAATTGTTTGCCGTTGTTTTTTTAAAATGGATACTATGTCAATTGCGCTGCAACTACCCAAGCCTGCAAGTATCAATTGCATAGGACGAAAGCCATAATTACTTCCACCGTTTTCAATACTGCTGTCGCTATGTAATGTATTGCCGTTTTCATCTTTCGCCTGGAAACCAAAATCCCCCGTTTTCCTTTCCATTTCTATTCTATTCATAAAAAATCATTTTGCCTGCAAAATTACTGAAAGGATATGTTTTACTTTAAATAAAACAAAATAGAGGGCAGTAAACAAATTAGCCATCCAATATTCAATAGTTAACCAATAACTTCTAATGGCTTATTAATTTCTTCGTTGCGTCCTCAATAGGTTTAAAGGGCCCGTATTTGTGTTGAACTTCAGAAAACGTATCAATGTAAGGCCCAACGGGATTATCGATTTCTTTTTTAGAAATGTCAGGGTAATCTATTTTATTTTTTATTGAAGGACGAGGTTGGCTATTTACAAACGCGGCTACATCCCATGCCTCTTCATCCGTAAGTTTCGGATGCTGATAATTTGCTTCTTCGAAAGGCATATTATTTTTTACAAAACCGGCGAAGTTGGATATACGATATAAACCTGCACCTGTATTAAAGCTATTAGCGCCCCATAAAGGAGGATAGATAAATCCTGATGAATTTTGATTAGATTTTCCTTCCCCGTTTTCTCCGTGACAGCGTTGACAGTTATTCATAAAAACAATTTTTCCTTTCGCCGGGTCAGCGGCTCTATCTAAATATTTAAGTTTCATTATTCCTGAACCTAACGGTTTTTTCCCACGGGGAATATCATCTCCAATCCAATGCATATAAGCAATCATAGCTTGCATTTCACGGCTGTTAGTATCTATCGCCATTCCATTTAAACTTCGCTCAAAGCAATCATTTATTCTGCGTGAAATAGACATCATTTTTCCGCTGCGGCCACTAAATCTTGGATAAGACATAACCACAGCGCTAAAATTATTCCCCCACGGAATTATTCCCGATTGTATGTGGCAATTCTGGCATTCCATTCCATTTGTAATTGCTGCAATTTTTCCTTTAGGGCCAAAATAGTAAGAGGTATTTTCAATAAGATCATGGCCCAGCCGGGCCATTGAATCTTCAGGTTTTATCTGGTACTTATTCCATCCATACCAGGGTGCTGCAGGTATTGAATCGGTTAAAGAGTATTTATCCGAAGCTATGTTGCAAGATGGCAGGAGCGTAGCGAAAAAAGCGGTTAATAAAATTGTGACAAATGATATAAATATTGTTCTGATTGAAATACGCATAAAATAATTAATGAGGTAGTCTTTCTCTCAACAAACCATATACCCATGTTCCTGCAATTGCACTAAGCAGCGTAACTATTATTACTAATGCACCTGTGCCAATAAGGGCAAATAAAGGACCGGGGCAGGCACCCGTTAAGGCCCATCCGAAGCCAAAAATTAATCCGCCAAAAATTTGTCCTTTATTAAACTTGTTCGGGTATAATTTTATTTTTTCACCATAAATAGTTTTTATGTTGAACTTTTTTATGATTAAGATTGATATAATTCCTGTCACCACTGCTGATCCAATTACGCCATACATGTGAAAACTTTCGAGCCGAAACATTTCCTGGATTCTGAACCAGGAAATCACTTCAGACTTTACCAATATTATTCCAAACAAAATACCGGCGACCAGATATTTTAGGTTATACCACCATGGATGTTGCAGAGAAGATTCATTAATGCACACAGCATCCAGTGATCGAACTTCAAAGTCAGTATTTGTTACTACGGTTTCTTCAATTGATGTATTACTCATTGTTTAAAGCGTTAAAATGAAAGGTAAAATAAGGTTGGCCATTATAAAGCCGCCCGCCATGAAACAACTTGTTGCTACCAATGACGGAACCTGCAAATTGGAGAGTCCCATTATAGAGTGGCCTGATGTGCATCCGCCTGCATAGCGGGTTCCAAAGCCTACAAAGAAGCCACCCACAACCATTAGAATGAAACCTTTTAAAGTAAATAATTGTTGCCAGTTAAAAAGTTGCACGGGTACTAATGAATGAAAGTTAGTAACACCATATTTTGAAAACTCCGTTATCAATTTTGGATTTACATCAACAGGTTTTTCGTTCATGAGTAGCAATGCCGCAATGAGGCCTCCCGATAATATTCCGCTAACAAAAAATAAATTCCACGATTCTTTTTTCCAGTCATAGCTAAAAAATGGAATTTTTGATGGCATACACGCAGCACATATATGGCGAAGTGATGAAGAGACTCCAAAAGTTTTGTTGCCGAGAACCAATAATAACGGAACCATTAGGCCAATGAGAGGACCCGCTACATACCAGGGCCATGGTTGTTTTAAAAATTCAATCATAAATTATTTTTTTCTTCTGAAACAAAATTGAGGAATCTATTTTTTAAAAAGATAAGAATTTTTATGGTACTGTAAAACAAAAAGCGGCTTGCGGCCGCTTTTTGTTTTTATATTTTGAAGAATTGTTCTAACACCTATATTTTTAGTCATTCTTTTTGTCCTTTTGAGGATTATGGTCCTGGCCGGGTTCCTTTGTATCAGTCGGCTTAATATTTCTAACTACTGGAATCCGGTTGTTTAACCGGGGCTGATTCACCGGCTTATCCTTTTGGACCTGTTGTGGATTATTTTGCGGTCTTACGTTATTAAACTGGGGCCTTATCACCGGTTTATTTACGGGATTATTATTGTTTGGTTGAGTTGTATTGCGATCTTTTGCAGGCGGATTATTTTGCACAGGTGGTTGCGGCTTTTCATTGTTGTTTTGAAACCCTCTTGTATTTGGCTGATCATTTTTCTTGTCCGTGTTTCCTGGTTTTGGCTGCTGCTTATCATTATTATTTTGAAACCCTCTTGTATTTGGCTGATCATTTTTCTTATCAGTATTTTCCTGTTTTGGTTGCTTGTCGGCAGGTGGATTGTTGTTGATTTTTTCATTGTGTTGTTGATTGTCTTTTTCACGATTCAATCGTTCGTTGTCTGGTGTTGTATTGTCTTTTTTAATGTTCGGAGGAATGGGCTGATCATTTTGATTATTATACGGTTTTTGTGGCTGTCCAATATCTCTCCTGGGCATAACGGCAGGTTGATTATTTCTATCATTGTTATTTTCTGGTTGAATTCTATCGGTAGGATTTAATTCTTTCCGGGAATCGTCTTTGACAGGTTGTTTATTGTCTCTTTCATGGCGGGCTTTTACCTCATCCAGGTTGCCAATTTTAGAGGGTCTCCAATTTTGATTTTGTTGTGGTGATTCTTTCACCCCTGGCCTGTACATTGTTATTCTGTCGCCTGTAACTTCTGTACCTCCTGCCCTGTTTCTTTGTACAATTTTCACCGCATTTATTTTTTCCCGGGTGTTTCTTTCTACGTCATCGGCAGATGGGCCGGTAATATACCTATTGTTGTTATTAATTATCCGTGTATTATTTATAATGGTGGTATTATTTATTATCGTAACATTTTGTTGCCGGTTCACATAGTAATTATTTATACGCGGGCTGTTTATATAACGACAAGGCACAAACGACCAATAATCATATGGAATGTTTGAGCCATAGTTGTCATTAATATTAACGTCCGGGCCAAGGGGTGCCCATCCATAGTAATCACCACCACTTCTCCATGAAACCCATGCCGGTGCCCATTGGTAGCCCGGTATCCACATCCAGCCGTAAGCATAATCATACGTCCAGCGTCCATAGTGAAACGGAGCCCAGCCCCAGCTGTAGTCTGATACCCAGGTCCATCCAAAATCGGTATAAACCCAATGGCCATTGTTATAATATGGCCTGAAACCCATTTCATCAGGTACCCATACGTAACCGTAGTTACGATAGTTAACCCATTGACCATAAGGGCTCAGGTCATCATAAAATTGCTGGTAAGTTATATCCTGCTGGTCGGAAGTATAACTTTGGGGATAATTGGTGATGGTGCATGATGCAAGCATCACTATCGATACCACGGAAAGGTATATGTATATTTTTTTCATCTTTGGTAGTTTTTAATTATTAGACTTGCATAAATCCTTCCGGATAACTATTGTTTATGTTAATATACCAGTTTAACTAAGCCTTAACTTTGATAAATAAAGAGTGAGGATCTATTTTATCAAAAGTTAAATTTTGCTATCGTAAGCTGAAAGCAGCCAGATTACAGGATCTACATTAGAATTTCGATATTACTGTTTGTATTCATATTGTATAGTTCCTAATAATCTTCTTGCTTTTGAAAAACATTTTTCTGTCTCACGAAGATTTTGATCGTTATAAGTATACTTCCATATAAAATAATTGTTTCCTCCTTCCTCTGTTGAAATCATCTGTGTTGGCTGGTTAAGCGTATTGTACTCATACATGTAATTCGGCAGCAGCCGTTGCGCTCTTTCATTATAGTGGACAACATCAGTAAGCCGGTTTTTATCATCGTAATAATAGTAAAATTTTTTATCGGTGGCACTATTGCCCTCTACATCTTCTTCAATAATATTTCCGCTGGAATCACTTACAAAATGGATGGTTGAGATAAGTATCACTCCTTTTTTCCGAAGCATTTTTGACGGGTGGCCTTTATCGTCATAATAATATTCATGGGTTTCAGTAATCGATTCAGAGTCATCATCTCCCTTTGTTATCGTTCGTATCATTTTCAATTGCCCATGTTCGTTGTACTCATATTCGGTAATACTTGTACTTGCGGGCGTATCGTCTGTTGTCTTAATGGGTTGCCCGTTAGCGTTATAATCCGAAACCAAGAGTGACTGACCCGTAACATTCGATTTCGAAATCATTTGCGATTGAGTGTAATTTTTGTTAATTTTCTTTTCACAAAAAAAACCTTCACTTGGCTCACCGTCATCTTCAAAACTTTTAATTTTTATAGTTGTTAAATTATCGTTTTTCAGGAGGTTGAATTCTTTAACGAGTTGCAGGTTGTTCCAGATATCTTTATAATAATACTGGCCATTCGCTGAAATTGAAAAAATACAAGTTAGCAGCAATAGCACAGGGTAAAAAATTACAGATCTTTTTATCATTTTATAGGAAAATTTGGATTGTTTTAGTTGGCCGCTATTCATTTATGTAAAATACTGAATAATTCTGCATGCAAATTTAGTTTGTTATTTTTAACCATAATTTATTTAAGCAAGTACGAGTGTCACATCTTCCCCAGCGTAAAGAAAAAAATTGCCTTAATTGTGTAACGACTGTTGTTGGCAAATATTGCCATTTGTGCGGACAGGAAAATGTTGAGCCGAAGGAAAGTGTATGGCATTTAATCTCACATTTCTTTAATGATATTACTCATTTTGATGGGAAGTTTTTTGGTTCGTTCAAAGACCTTCTACTATCTATATTTTTTTATGTCTATAAAGCGATGCGGAGTTTTTATGAACGGAAAAGAGCCAAAACAATTCTTAAATATTATATGCTGCTTTTTTCTTTTTTAATTACAGGCTCAATATTTATGTTGATCTTCTTTTTTATATCAATATTTAAAATTTAATTATTATATGGACAATAGTGGAATCGGCAGGCTTGTAAACATCATGAATGAACTTCGTGAAAAATGTCCATGGGATAAAAAGCAAACTATTCATACACTTAGGCAGCAAACTATCGAAGAAACATTTGAACTGGCTGATGCGATAACCGATAAAGACTGGGCCGGCATTAAAGAGGAATTGGGTGATCTTTTATTGCATATTATTTTTTATTCAAAAATTGCACAGGAACAGGAGCAATTTTCGTTGCAGGAAGTTATCAATGCGATATGTGAAAAGTTAATTAAACGTCATCCACATATTTATGGAAATGTAATTGTAAACGACGATGAAGACGTTAAGAAAAACTGGGAGCAAATTAAATTGGGTGAAGGGAAAAAATCAGTTTTAAGTGGTGTACCTAAATCGTTACCGGCAATGGTGAAAGCCATGCGCCTGCAGGAAAAAGCAAAACAGGTAGGCTTTGAGTGGGAAACTAAAGAACAGGTTTGGGATAAAATAGAAGAAGAAAAAGCCGAATTACTTGGTGCTGTAAATTCTGGTAATGATGCGCATATTGAGGAAGAAGCCGGCGACCTTTTCTTTTCGGTAATAAATTATGTTAGATTTTTAAATGTTGATGCAGAGAACGCGTTGGAAATTACTAATAAAAAATTTATCAAACGTTTTACGAAGATGGAGGAAACGGCTGCAGGTAAAGGACATAATTTAAGCAATATGACTTTGGAAGAAATGGATGCCATGTGGGATGAAATAAAGAAACAAAAACAGTGAACAATAAACTTAATAAAAACACCGCTACATTTTTTGGGAGAAACGGATATCTCCTGCTCGCATCGGCGTGGTTGTTTACCATTTCATTCATCATAGATAATTACTGGAGTGGAACTGCCACAATAAACGCGGTGCAAAAAAGTATTCAAAGAAATATCAGGGTTAATCAAAAAAAAAGTAAAGAGTTTTTTAATAACACTGTTTTAATAAATAAAATAATCAATCGCTCTTACGATGAGAAAGAGCTGAACGATTTTGTTGGTAAAGATTTTTTCTTTTTTATATATAGAATTGCACCGTTTGCAAAACCGCAGCCTATATTCTGGAATACCCAGATTATTTTGCCCGACTCAACTGTGCTCGATAAGCCGGATGGAAATTATTTTCAGGAACTTATAAATGGCTGGTACGTCACCAGTAAAAAATCTTTTGAAAATTCTAATGGCTTGCTTTATGAAATGGTTTCACTTATACCTGTTAAATGGAATTATTATATCGAGAACAAGTATCTCCAAAACTCATTTATTGCGGTTGATAGTGCAGAGGCTAATTATGATATAAGTCCTACACCAACGGGTACGGTAGTTAAAGGTATTAATGGTGAAAAACTTTTTTATTTGGAGCAGGTAAAGATTAATATTTCGCCGGAGGATAATATTGTTTCGATTTGGATCAGAATCATTGCAGGAATGTTGGTTCTTTTTTTCGTTCAAAATCTTGCAAGGTATTATTATGAAAAGAAAGGGTTTTTGCCCTCTTTCCTTGTGCTCATCGCATCTATTGCTTTACTTAGGGTACTAAGTTATGTTTTACCTATTCCATTAAACTTCAGGCAGCTGGAGTTATTTAATCCGCACATCTATGGTTCGGGCTTTATATTTCATTCGCTTGGCGACTTATTTATAAACTCTTTGCTATTTATTTGGGTTGTTCTTTTTATCCGGTCTCATTACAAGTTTGAACATAATGGAATTAATTTTAATTCCACATTTAAACGTTATGCGGCTATTGGCTTTATTTCTCTTCTAATGATTATAATAACAATTGTGTGTGGCAATATCGTGAGAAGCCTGGTATCTGATTCTCTTATTTCATTTGATGTAATCAATTTTTTTACCATCAATAATATTTACAGTGTAATTGGATTTATAGTGCTCAGTTGCGTTGCAACCGGCTACTTTTTTCTTATTCAAATTCTTTTGCAGCCGGTGAAAAAAATAGTGCAACCTAACTGGTTTGTTTTGTACTTATCTATAGCAGTAATCGGTTTAATTTTTCTAACATTCAGCTTTCATTCGCCACACATAACTTTCAATCTATACCTGCTGGGCTGGCTCTTGTTATTTGTATACCTTCTTAATAAAGTATTTCTTGCAATAGATGCTTATAATCTAATATCCACCCGATTTGTTTTCTGGCTTTTTTTCTTTTCTATTTCAATTACAACGGCTATAGTCGTTCAGAACAGGAAGAAAGAATTGGATCAGCGAAAAGCGTTCGCTGAAAATATTGCCATGAGGGCGGATCCTACCGGGGAAAAGATCATAAACGTTATACTCAATGATTTCAATAATGAAGCACTACAAGGTATCTTTGACAGGTTTAAAAGCCCTGGAGATAACAGGTTTTTAAAAGATAGTCTTATAAACGAAAATTTTTCCGGCTATATCAATAACTATGATACGCGTATCTATACTTTTGATGAAAAAGAAGCACCACTCTTTAATCAGGATTCTACTAATTTTAATTCGCTGAACGCCATTATACAAACGCAGGGAAAGAAAACAGGAATACCAGATCTATACTATTATGACATATCGTACGATCGTTTTAATTACATCACTAAAAAAGAATTTGTTGATTCTTCGGGACACACGAAAGGATATATTTTTATTGTTTCAACTCCAAAAAAATATAAAAGCGATGCTTTATATCCTGAGCTTTTTTCAAAGGGCAGTACAAATTCAATAGAGAGTTCATCCATATATGCTTTTGCAATTTATAATGACAATCAACTTAGCAACAGTAATAACGACTATCCTTTCCCTACAACGATCGATCCTTCTTCTTTTACCTACAACGACTTTAGGATAGTAAACCGGAATGGCTATGAAGAGCTTTGGTACAGGGCAAATGAGGATAAGATAATTGTAATTGCCCGGCAGAGTAATCTTTTTATAGAAGCCATTACTTTATTTGCATATTTATTTTGTTCCTTTTTGGTTATTACGATTCTGTTTAATTTTTTAAACAAATTGTTAGTAAGCAGGCTAAGATCTTTTAATTTCAAATCGTTCTGGCAATTTACCATTCGCAACCAGGTGCATGGTACAATAATTATCATAAGTATTTTTTCTTTTATAGTAATTGGAATTACGACGATACTTTTTTTTATAAGCCGCTATCATAGTAACAATCGCGAAAAACTTAGCCGTACCATTCATGTTATGGAAAATGAAATTCGAAATTCTATTGATACGTTGTCGACAGGCAATACACAATTAATGGAGTTCGATTCTGTTTCTGAAGAAAAATTAGACGAAACTATCAATAGCGTGGCAGCCATTCATGATGCAGACATTAATCTTTACGATCTTAATGGAGACCTAAAAGTTTCATCATTACCGTTACCTTACAAGAAAGGAATAGTAAGCCAAAAGATGGACCCGGTTGCCTTTTTTCATTTGAATAAATTACAGGATGTTCAGTATTCACAGGAGCAATTGATAGGAAGCCTCGAATATCTTAGTAACTATGTGCCCGTGAGGGATGAAACCGGAAAAGAATATGCATATCTGAATATTCCATATTTCGAATCGCAGAGTAATCTGCAGGATGAAATTTCAAATTTCCTTGTTACCATTATTAATCTCAATGCATTTATTTTTCTTATAGCGGGCATAATTGCGGTGTTTATTACCAATAGAATTACAAGGTCTTTTTCTCTCATTAGTAACAAGATGAAGGAAGTAAATCTTGAAAAAACAAATGAAGAAATAGTATGGAACCGTAAAGATGAAATTGGTGAATTGGTTAATGAATATAATAAGATGGTTAGAAAATTAGATGTGAGTGCGCAGCTTTTGGCGAAAAGCGAAAGGGAAGGAGCATGGCGTGAAATGGCGAGACAAGTAGCGCATGAAATTAAAAATCCGCTGACTCCCATGAAGCTTAATTTGCAATACCTGCAGATGGCTATAGATAATAATTCGCCGGGAGTTAAAAAAATATCATCGTATGTAGCTAATATTTTGCTGGAGCAAATAGAGCACCTATCAAAGATTGCAAGTGATTTTGCACAGTTTGCAAATCTTGGTAATACAAAAAACCAACTATTCGATATTAATCGTACGCTTATTAATGTAGCTTCTCTTTATTCAGCAAATGAAAAACTTAAAATCGATATCAATTTATATCACCACGAAATTATAGTTGAGGCCGATAAAACCCAGATCAACAGGCTGTTTACCAATCTTCTTCAAAATGCAGTGCAGTCAGTTCCGGAATCAAGAAAAGCAATAATTGAAATTAAAAGTCAGCTCACGGAAAAAAATGTATTAGTTTCAGTAAAAGATAACGGGAATGGCATACCCGCAGAAATGTATAGCAAAATTTTTATTCCAAACTTTACAACCAAGACATCCGGTACAGGTCTTGGGCTTGCCATGTGTAAGGGAATAATTGAAAAACTGAATGGAAAAATCTGGTTTGAAACCGATGGCAAAAGCTGGACGATATTTTTTGTTGAGCTTCCCATTGCAGATTCCTGATTAATTATGAACTTTTTTCTCCTTGTTTTTTTTAAGGAAGGTTTCAAATTCACTTAAGCTGAAACTGCTCAAATTATCTTTGGCAGTAATCATTCCCTTTTGTGCGACTAACACACCATAACGGGTATTCGAAAACTGTTCAATGGCATGTGCGTCAGGGTTAATAGAGACCAGTACATTTTTTGACCTCGCATAGTCAAGCCATTTCCAACTGATATCGAGCCTGCTGGGATTGGCATTTATTTCAATAGTTACATTATGTATGGCGCATGCGTCGATAATTTTTTTATGATCCACCGGATAGCCTTTACGACTTAATAAT
>Ga0157369_10004628_pt1 | contig 16163 bp, 8 predicted proteins | sample C25metaG_FD_113461 | JGI IMG/M metagenome (GOLD analysis project Ga0157369, IMG submission 113461) | Corn rhizosphere microbial communities from Kellogg Biological Station, Michigan, USA - C2-5 metaG | ecosystem: Host-associated > Plants > Roots > Rhizosphere > Soil | place: USA: Michigan... | reverse complement strand
ATGTCTGCCCATGGAACCGGCGGGCGCCTGAAACCGAAGTGGAGGCGTTTCGACCGCGCGATGAGGCCGCTCCGCCACTCGAACGACTGGCGAAGCTGGGCGAAGCGGAATTTCGCGAAATGTTCCGTGGCACACCGGTGACACGCGCGAAATATTCGGGATTTCTAAGAAATGTGGCGATCGCAATGGGAAATGCGCGGTCGATGAAGTTTCGCGAACCGCTCGAGAAGCTGGCGCAATCCGAAGACATGCTGGTTGCGGAGCACGCGCGATGGGCGCTCGATCGGCTCGCACACAATTGACATTTTCGTCAGAGTTTATATGATGGCTGCCACGTCAAGGGTTACGCAGGAGGCGTTTCATGTCGACATGGCGGGTGCTTTCCATTTTCTCGCTTACTACTCTCGCGATCTGGGGACAGGAGTTTCGCGCGACCGTGCAGGGGGTTGTCACCGATCCCTCCGAAGCGGCGATACCGGGCGCGACCGTGGTTCTAAGGAATACCGCGACCGGTATTGAGCGCCAGGAGAATCCGGACCAGAGCGGGCATTATCTTTTTTCGTACGTGGATCCGGGCTCCTATTCGCTGACAGTGCGAGCGCCGGGATTCAAGACCGCGGTGCGCGAAGGCATTCAGGTGAGTATCAACGACAACCTGAAAATCGACATGCAACTCATCCTGGGGCAATCCGCCGAAACGGTGCAGGTGACGGCGGACGTGGCCGCGGTTCAGGCGGAATCGTCGTCGCTTGGCTCAGTGATCAGCCGCAAGACTGTGGACATGCAGCCGCTGAAGGGACATAGCAGCCTTTTCCTCTACATGGATGCGCCCGGAGTGGTGGGCAACCGATACCTGGAAGACACGCGGCCTACCGATACAGGAACGAACGTTCTGTTTACGGCGAATGGATCGCCCCCGGCAACGGGCGAGGTCTCGGTAGATGGAGTGTCGAATACGGTGAACGTGGGGCGCGGCCTCTATCTTTCGCCGTGGGTGCCTTCGACGGAGGCGGTTCAGGAGATCAAGATCATTACGGGAACGCTGCCTGCCGAATATGGACGCGCGGCGGGCGTGTTCACGAATGTGGTAATCAAATCGGGCACGAACAGCCTGCACGGATCGCTTTACGAATACCTTCGCAATTCCGCGGTGGACGCGAACCTGTTTTTCCAGCGGGGGCTGGGGCAGAAACTGACCCCCTACTCGACGAACTATTACGGAGGAACCGTGGGGGGCCCGGTCTGGATTCCGCATCTCTACAACGGCAAGGACCGCACGTTCTTTTTCTTCAGCTACGAAGGCGCGCATGAAGGAAACGGACAGGGACCGAGCCTGTCGGTTCCGACGACGCTGATGCGCGAGGGGAATTTTTCGCAGTTCGGCGGCGCGATCTATGATCCGTTCTCGGTACACGTGGCAAACGGCGTACCGACGCGCGATCCCTTGCCTGGAAACGTTATTCCGCTTTCGAGGCAGGACCCGGTGGCGCAGAAGATGCTGAATTACTGGCCCACGCCCAACAATCCGAATGTCAACCCGGCTACCCCATGGATCAACGACTATGTACAGGGCAGCAAGTGGCCGACGATCAATAACGTCTGGGTGATGAAGTTTGACCAGAAACTGGGCGACAAGCACCAGATCTACGTCAGGGCCAATCACGGGATTGGATTCTTCAATTTCAATTACGACTTTCCAGGAATTGCGACGCCGGGGCGCAATGTCGTACATCGCCCCAACGCAGGCGTGGCAGTGGACGACACCTACCTGATCAGTCCGAGCACGGTTCTGGATACGCGGCTGGGCTATACCTATGGTAAGGAAGAGCAGCAGCCCTATTCGGCGAACTTCGATCTGGCGTCGCTCGGGTTGCCACAGTCGTTCGTAAATTCGACGCAGTTCAAAAATTTTCCGACCGTAAGCGTCAGCGGTTTCGAGACGCTCGAAGGCGGCGTCGGCTGGAAGGAGCAGCCAGGCTATAACTACTCGCTGCAATCGAATCTCTCGATGCAGCGGGGCAAGCACTTCATGAAGACCGGCGTGCAGATCAATCTGCTGCGCGGCAACTTCCTGAGCAACACCTATCCCTCGGGAAACTTCAGTTTCGCCCCGAATCAGACCGGGGGACCTACAGCCAATCTGCCGGCGACCGGCACCGGACTCGCGATGGCGTCATTTCTCTACGGCTTTCCGAGCAGCGGGTCGGTGGAGAATGACACGGGCGTTTCGCTCGAGAACGTGTATTACGGGATTTTCTTTCAGGATGATTACCGGATTACTCCGAAGCTGACCCTGAACCTTGGGCTGCGGTGGGAGTATCAGACGCCGGCGACGGAGCGTTACAACCGCACCACCCGAGGATTTGCGTATAACACCCCCAGCCCGCTTCAGGTTCCTGGCTTGAACCTTACCGGCGGTCTGCTGTACGCGGGCATTGGCGGCCTGCCTCGTGAAATCTATAATTCGGACCTGAACAATTTCGGCCCGCGCATCGGGCTGGCCTGGAGCCTGAACGACAAGACCGTGATTCGCTCAGGGTATTCGCTGAGCTACATCCCACTGGTCGGCATGGTTTATCCGACCGGCTACAGCAACACGACCTCGATGGTGACGACGCAGGATGGATACACGCCCTACAACCTTCTCAGCAATCCGTTCCCGAACGGGCAACTGCCGGCAGTGGGAAATTCGCAGGGACTCGCGACGCTGATCGGCCAAACCGTGCAGTTCGTGGACCCTTCCGATCGCACTCCGATGTTCCACAACTGGCACTTCGATCTGCAGCGCGAGCTGGCGCCCCAGACGCTGCTGACAGTGTCTTATGTAGGCAGCCGCGCCTACCACCTCTCCGCGGCGCCGACGGATTTTACGGGCGCAATCAATCAAAATATGGATGCGCTCAATCCGCAGTATCTTTCGCTGGGCTCCGCGCTGGTGCAGAACGTTCCGAACCCGTTTTACGGGATCATTACGAACGGAGCGCTTGCGGGACAGACGGTTCAGCGGCTGCAACTGCTGAAGCCGTATCCGCAATACACAGGAGTGACTCGCATTGCGCCGGCATTCGGCAACTCCCATTACGAAGCGCTGCAAATGCAGCTCGAGAAGCGGACCTCGCATGGCGTCACAGCGCTGGTGGCATATACGTTCGCCAAAAATCTGAGCGACCTGACGAACGCCGACAATCCTTACAACCGGCAGGCGGAGAGGTCTTATGCGTCGTTCGACGTACCGCAGCGGCTCACCACAATGGTGGCGTGGGATCTGCCATTCGGCCGCGGGCGCAGGTTCGGGACGAACTCGCCGCAGGTGGTGAATTTTCTCGTGGGCGGCTGGACGCTCTCGAACTTCAATACGTTCCAGGCGGGATTCCCGCTCGCGTTTGGTCTTGCGAAATGCACGGCCGGAGCAAACAGTTGCCGTCCCAACGTGGTTGGAGATCCATCGCAGGGCGTATCAGGATCAATTGAAAGCCGTCTTTCGAACTACTTCAACACCAGCGCGTTTGCGCAACCGGCGGATTTTACGTTCGGCAATGCAAGCCCTTATGTCGGGACAGTGCGTTCGCCCGGGATGAATAATTCGGATACGACGATGTCGAAAGACTTTCCGTTCACCGAGACGGCGAAGCTGCAGTTCCGGGTATCAATGTTCAACACGCTGAACCACCCGGTATTCGGAGCGCCGGGCGTGACGCTGGGAAACGCGAATTTCGGCAAGATCTCGAGCCAGGCGAACGTGAGCAGACAGTTCGAGTTCGCGGCGAAGATTATCTTCTGAGTGGGGGAGTGGAGCAGCGGTCTGAATCGGAGTCGGTGCCCGCCTGTTTCGGTGTGAGGGCCGGCACGCCGGCGTTCAGATCTCCTGTTGATAGAACTGGAGGCAAACACCGGAGGGAACGACCATGTGGAATTCACGGCGTCCCCAGGCTTTCATCTCAAGCGGACCGACTCGCGCCGGCGCGCTTCGATATTCGCGATAGAGCGCATCGAGATCTGCCACGCCAATACTGCAGCTCGCATTGTCTGCCCATTCGCGATTGGCGTTCTCGATGAGCGTAAAAGCAACTTTGTCGCGCCGAATGCCAGCCGCGCCGCCAGCTTGCCAGGCGATCGAAAAGCCTAGGCCGCCCGTATAGAAGGCGAGCGCATCGGCCAGACTCCCGCCCGTCGGCCAGACTCCCGCCCGTCGGAATCATCGGGGTGATCGAGAGCAGGGCCGAGGTCATCAGCGCCGGTCGTTGCCCGGAGCGTAATCCTCGAAGCTGGAGCTTGCGGCCGCGGCGCGCTTGCGGTACTCGTCGAGCCTGGTGCGCTCTTCGGCATCCGTCAGGGCTTTGATGCTCAAGCCGATTTTCCGCTCGGCTTCGTTCATGCGGATGATCTTGAAATCCATCTCATCGCCGGGCGTGAGTGGCGCCGGATCCGTACGGCGGCCGCTCCAGCCGGGGACTTCCGAGAAGTGACAAAGGCCTTCCACGCCCTCCGCCAGTTCCACGAAGGCGCCGAATCCGGCGAGACGCAGAACTTTGCCGCGAACCGTATCGTTCACGTTGTGGCTCTGAAAGAAAGTCTCCCAGGCGTCCGGCTGCAACTGCTTGATGCCGAGCGAGAGCCGCTTGTTTTTCGAATCGATGGCGAGAATCGCTGCCTGCACGATGGAGCCTTTGCGCAGGATTTCACTCGGATGTTTGACGCGTTTGGTCCACGAAAGATCGGAGATGTGGACCAGCCCGTCGATGCCTTCCTCGATCTCGATGAAGGCGCCGAATTCGGTCATGTTGCGAACACGACCTTCAACGACGGAACCTACGCTGTACCGCTGATCAATCGTGGTCCAGGGATTCGGTTCGAGTTGTTTCAATCCGAGAGAGATACGCCGCTCTTTCGAGTTCACATCCAGGACGACGGACTCGACCTGATCGCCTGGATGGACCACCTTCGAAGGGTGCTTCATCCGCCGCGACCACGTCATCTCACTGATGTGGATCAGCCCTTCGACCCCAGGCTCGAGTTCGATGAACGCGCCGTAATCGGTGACGCTGACGACTCTTCCTACGGCTTTTGCCCCGATCGGGTAGCGTTCGGTCACGCCTTCCCACGGATCCGGCGCGAGCTGTTTGATGCCGAGCGAAACGCGTTCTTTCGAGGAATCGAATTTGAGCACCATGACGGTGATCTCATCGCCCACATGCAGCACTTCGGCCGGATGAGAGACGCGCCCGTAAGAAATGTCCGTCACGTGAAGCAGGCCGTCGATGCCGCCCAGATCGATGAATGCCCCGTAATCGGTCAGGTTTTTGACCGCGCCGGTCAACACAGCGCCGGGCTGGAGCATCTCGAGCGTAACGTGCTTGCGAGCTTCGATCTCCTCCTGAACCGCGAGTTTGCGAGAGACGACGATGTTGCCGCGCTTGTGGTTCAGTTTGACGATTTTGACCGGGACATCCTGCCCGACGAACTGATCGACATTGCGCACGGGCCGAACGTCGATCTGAGAACCCGGCATAAAGGCGCGAACGCCGACATCGACCGACAAGCCACCTTTCACACGCCCCAGCACACGTCCGCTGACGGTGAGCTGATTCTGCATGGCGTGCTCGAGATTGTCCCAGATCTTCAGACGCGCCGCTTTTTCATGCGACAGCAGTACGTAGCCTTCGGAAGTCTGGCCGTTTTCGATCATGACTTCGATCACGTCCCCGGGGCGAGCCGTAACGTTGCCCTGAACATCGGTGAACTCGCTCAGTGGCGCTACGCCGTCGGATTTGTAACCGAAGTCTATAAAGACATCGGGCCCGGAAATCTTGAGCACCTTTCCTTCGAGCACTTCGTGGCGCGACGGAGGAGCCAGGTGACTATAGTCTTCGAGCAGGTGTTGGTATTCTTCCGGGTCGACGCTCCCCGAAGGTGGCGCGATCGATTCCGTTATCTCGTTTTCAGTCAAGGCCGGGCTCCGACGTACCCTGAACTCGTTGACGCAGGGCAGAACAGCGAATATTCAGGATTCTATCAACTATAGGGACGGTTTCGACCTTTTGTCAATGCGCCTGCGGGGCCTCTGGAAACCGCTCATGGGCCGCACGAAGGGGAACCACGGCAGCGACCGCAAATTTCCGGTTTTGGCGCCTACCAGTCGAGAATCGCGCCATCGGCCGCGCGCACGGTCACGGCGTGGATGATTTCCTGGCGGAACGGATGTTTCGCCGCGGCGGCTTCGTTCACCTCGATGCCGAGTCCCGGTACGTCTACCGGCAACCAGTAACCGCCCTCGCTCCGGAGAGAATGCTGGACCACTTCCCAGCGCCACGGCACGTCAGTCAACATGTCCTCCTGAATCAGGAAGTTGGGGGTGCTCAGGGCGAAATGGAGCGCGGCGGCATTGGCGACAGGGCCGAGCGGGTTGTGGGGCGCGACGCCCATCGTCCAGCTCTCGGCCATGGCGGCGATCTTCTTCGCTTCGAGCAGCCCGCCGCAATGGCACAGGTCCGGCTGGATGACGTGACACGCCTGTTTTTCAATCAGTTCGCGGAACTCGTGGCGGGTAACCAGACGCTCTCCAGTTGCAATGGGAACGGGGCTCGCGCGGCGAACCTCCGCCATCACCTCGACATTCTCCGGAGGAACCGGCTCTTCAATGAAATACGGCCGATATGGCGCCAGAATCCGGCAGAATTCAATGGCATTACCGAGCGAATGCCTGCCGTGGCAATCGACCATGATGTCGACCGAATCACCGACAGCGAGCCGGATCGCCTCCATCATCTTTTCGGCGTAGCGATACGCCGCGATGGAATTGAGCGGTTCGGTTGGGGGGGTGATCAACACTTTCACTGCGGTATATCCCCGGGCGACAACTTCGAGTGCACGATCCACGAAAATCCTGGGATCGGCCTGCATTTGGGATTCGTAAACAGCGCGCATGTCACCGCCTCCGAGATGCGTGTACATACGGACGCGGTCACGGACGGCGCCGCCGAGGAGTTTATAAACGGGGACTCCGAGCGATTTACCGAGAATGTCGTGGCAAGCCTGCTCGATCCCGGAGATCGCGGACATTCCTATGACCCCCAGGCGCCAGAAGGATTGCCGGTAGAGCTTCTGGTAGATGAACTCGATTCGCGTGGGATCCTCGCCCATCAGCATGGGCACGAAATCCTCGACGCATCCGGCTACGGCCCGGGTCTTCCATTCGAGGGAGCATTCGCCCCAGCCGTAGAGGCCTGCCTGGTCGGTATCGACCCGGACGAACACCCAGTTGCGCATCTCCGCATTGCAGACAACCGTGCGCACGGAGGTGATCTTCATCTACCCGTACCGTTCATACTCGTGAATTGACGCTTCAGCTTACACTGCGGCGAGCCGCCGCCTTTTTTGCGCTGGCGATGGTTTGCGCTCTGTACCTCGCGAACCTGACGGGAATGGGGATGGTGAGCGCCGATGAGCCGCGGTACGCGGAGATCGGACGCGAAATGGCGGCTTCGGGAGATTGGGTAACGCCTCACCTCTGGGGCAAGCCGTGGTTTGAAAAACCCGCCCTGCTCTACTGGATGACGGCGACCGCCTTCCGCGCCGGACTCGGGCCGGACATTGCGCCACGACTTCCCGTGGCGTCGCTCAGCGTTGCGTTCCTTGTCTTCTTCTGGGTAAGGCTGAGGTCCGAATGGGGCGAAGAAACGGCCTGGTACGGGGCAGCGATGCTCGCCATGTCGGCCGGATGGCTGGCCTACAGCCATACGGCGGTAACGGACCTGCCGATGTCCGCATTTTTCTCGGCTGCCGTGATGTTTGTAGTTTCCACCAATCCGCGCTGGATCGCGTGCGGAATTTGTCTGGCCATCGCGGCATTGGGCAAGGGACTGGTTCCGCTTGTTCTGTTTGTTCCTGTTCTCACTATGAATGTGGCGTCAGGCAAGACGAGGCCGCCGTTTCTCCGCGGCGTCGCTGCCACCGCGGCATTTCTCGCGATTGCGCTCCCCTGGTATCTCCTCTGCACCCTTCGGAATGGCGCGGAGTTTCCGCGTGTTTTCTTCATCGAGCAGACGTTCGGCCGGTTCCACTCCGATGCGCTGCAGCACGCTCAACCGTGGTGGTTCTATGCGCCCGTGGGATTGCTGCTGCTTTATCCCTGGTTTCCTCTGCTCGGTTGTCTAAGAGCCGCCGTGCGGGATCACCGGACGCGTACGCTGGCGGCGCTCCTGATCTTCGGTTTTGTGTTCTTCTCGGCGATGAAGAACAAACTTCCCGGCTACCTGTTGCCGCTGCTTCCGGCGGCGTGCGCTCTGATGGCGATCGGGTATGTCAAAGCCGGACGCCCCGGATGGGCGCCGGCGGCGGCTATCTCACTGCTGGGCCTGTTGCCCGTCGCAGCCAAAGTTGTTCCAGAGGCGCTTGCGAGCGGGATTCGCAGAGCGCATTTCAGCGGCTCGGCGATCGCGTTTCCGATGCTCGCGGCAATTGGAATTGCGCTGATGACTCGATTTCTCGCGCGCGGAATGTACCGGCAGGTCATTGCGGTATCGCTTGCGGCCGCTACCCTGCTGTGGTTTCAATTCGCCGTTCTTCCGGCTATCGACCGGGCCGCTTCCGCACGACCGCTCTGGCGTGAGCATCATCCGGATTGCGCGCCTCGCGTGTCCCGCAGCCTTTTATACGGACTCGAGTACTATGCGGGCAAAAGTCTCGCCCCATGTGAGCAGGGGTTTGTTGACCGGCCGTAGTCCCCGCTGATAGGGTACTGAAAGACGCCGACATGATCCTTCCAGGCAGCTACGTCGCCACCCTTTTGATTCTTGTGCTCAGCATGATCTGCTGGGGCTCCTGGGCCAATACGTATAAGTTGTGCCCGCCGAAATGGCGATTCGAACTGTTCTATTTCGATTTCGCGATCGGGGTTTTCATTGCGGCCATCATCGCGGCGCTCACTTTTGGGAGTCTGGGATGGGATGGTTTTTCCTTCCTCGACGATCTGCGGCTCGCCGGCAAACGATCGGATGCGCTCGCGTTCCTGGCCGGAGTGATTTTCAATCTGGCGAACATGCTGCTGGTAGGAGCCATCGCGATCGCTGGCATGGCTGTGGCTTTCCCCGTAGGAATCGGCATCGCTCTCATCGAGGGCGTGGTTCTGAACTATTTTCTGAACCCGGTCGGCAATCCCGCGTTTCTGTTTACCGGAGCGGGCGTCATTATGCTCGCCATTGTTTTCGACTCACTTGCGTATCGCAATTATGCGATGGCGGCCTCGGTCGCCGCCGCGCAGCAGGGCAAAACCAGAACCACAAAACGGAAGACCGGCGGCAAGGGAATCGCGATCAGCATCATCAGCGGACTGCTGATGGGGATCTTCTATCCTTTCGTCGAAATGGCGCGCGCTGGGGAGACCGGACTCGGGCCTTACTCGATCGCGTTCATATTCGCTCTCGGGGTATTGCTTTCGACTTTCGTATTCAACCTGTTTTTTCTCAATCTGCCGCTTCAGGGAAAACCGATCGACATCTTCGATTACTTCAAGGCGAGAGTGAAGACGCACCTGTTCGGCATCGTTGGTGGCATGATCTGGCTCGCAGGAGGGGTGTCGAATTTCGTGGCCGCGCGGGCGGAAGGCCAGGCGCAGGTGGGACCGGCTGTAAGCTATGCGATCGGGCAGGGCGCGACGATGATCAGCGCGTTGTGGGGACTGATTCTGTGGAAAGAGTTCGCGGGCGCCGATGGCCGCGTCCGGGCGTTTATCGCGGTCATGTTTTTCCTCTTCGTCGCCGGGCTGGCGCTGGTGTCGTCCGCGCCGTTGTTCGGAAACCGATAGGGGGTATCTCCCCGCGCGCATGCTCGGTTACCGGCCTTTCAGGCTGAGCGGCGGCAACCATGGGCCGACCATGTCACGTTTCCACCAGTTGCCGGTGCGCCGCCGTTCCTCAAACGTCGTGAACCGATATTCATAGACGGTCGCGCGGATGTGCGCAGGCGGCGTGCCCCCGAACGGGTCCCGTTCCATCAGCGCCAGAACGGGTTTCGAACCGTCGAAAAGTTTCAGGATAAAGCGCAGAGCCCATGGACTGTCCCGGTAAGTGCCCAGGGCAGCGAACCACATCTGCCAGTCGAGCCGGGGCTGAAGCGGCTGGATCCAGCCGGGCGCGCGATTCAGCGGGCCCGCCTTATAGCGAAAAACGTACGGCTGCCAGGTGACTCCATCTCTGGAACCTTCGATCTCGATTTCCGGCCGGGCTGTGGTCATCACGGCGAACAGGCCGTATCCGTTCACGATTCCAAAAGGTGCGGCGGCATCTGCGAACCTGCGGAGCGCGCGCGGCGCTGAGCTGAACATGGCCATGAGTTGCGTACAGGAAAGCAGCATGATGACGACGAACAGCGCCGCGGTCACAAACCGATTTGCGTGGGACGAGAACGTTGCGGCCGGAGCGGGCCGTCGAAACAAACCGCGCCAGAACGCGTCGTCCAGCAGAAAGAGCGCCAGGGCGATCGCGAGCAGATTGAAAAACGTGTAATTGCCGGTAAGGAAAATGAGCAGTTGCAGGAGAATAGTTCCGATGGCCGCGATCTGCTTCAGACGGCGGGGGCCGAACATGAGCAGCGGCAGACCCAGCTCCACCACAAAGGTGAAGACCGTTGAAGCCTCCTGGAACCAGAGTGGCAGTTTGAACATGTACCAGGCGAGCACGGTAGGAAGCGGCTGCGTCTGATAGTGATACGAGAGCGCCGTGAGATTGCGCCATGTGGGATCGCCGCTCTGCAATTTCACCAGCCCGGATTCGAACACGAGCCGGAAGATCAACCACTGAAAAAGCCAGATACGCGGCCACACCGGACGAAGAAAGATGACGAGAAATCCGGCTTCGAGCAGCAGCAGGTCCCATTGATAGGACATGAATACCTGCCCGGCCATGACGATCGAAAGATAGTAGAACCAGAGGAGGGCGAACGCCGCTTTGACATATCCGCCTGCAGGACGCCGCGCAACCGCCGCGACCAGCGCGATCGCGAATCCGCCCCATGCGATCGAGAGGATCGTGTAATCGCTGTGGGCCCACCAGAAGAGAGTTGGAAGACGCCAGAACACCGAGCCGCCATAGTTGGCGCGCACCCCGCGGAGGAAGTCTCCCACCGGGAGAATGCCGTCTGACCCGATGAGCCCGCGCGCCTGCATTCCGAATGACGCGAAGGCCACTGCGTAAATCAGCGCGATTGCGCGCGCGAAAATCACAGTTGAGATGCGGTAGGAGGGCGGCTCAATCGAGCGGCCCCATAACAAGCGGGTTACACGGTAGCCGGCGTTTCGATGCGCCGCAATCAGCGCGTATGCCGCCTCGGAGAAAAATGCGAATCCCGGCAGATTCCCGTAGGCCCACGCCGCCCAGGAATAGGCCGGAAGCGTGGAGAGAAGCTGGAAAACCGCAGCTGCGCCCTGATAACGCTGGGCATTGGCCAGAAGCTGAATTCTCGAGCGCGCGTCCTCGATGGGAATTCCAGCCGGGAGATCGCCGCCAGCCTGATACGGCCTGTATTCCACCGAAGCGCCCGTGAGCCTGCGCCAGAAATCGATCCACAACCGGCAAAACGAGCAATCGCCGTCGAAGATGACAATTTTTTCGCCGCCGCGCGCCACGTTTCTACCCTGACACACGCGCTCCCGACTTATCCAGGGAGTTCAGCGGTCCCGCCAAACGGCCAGATCACATTTCAACCGTGACGGGCTGAGGCAAAGGTTCTTCAGCCAAAACCGGCTGCGACCGCATATCATCGAAGAACGGATAGAGAGCAGGAAGAACGATCAGCGTCAGCAGCGTAGAGGTAATCAGTCCGCCGATGACCACTACAGCGAGCGGCCGTTGCACTTCCGAGCCGGGGCCTGTAGCGAACAGGAACGGAATCAGCCCGAGTGCGGCGACCGATGCCGTCATCATGACGGGCCGGAACCGCATCCGGGCGCCTTCTTTGATGGCTTCGAACAGGGGAGTGCCGGATCGCCGGAGACTCCGGATATAGGACACGAGAACGACGCCGTTCAGCACCGCAATGCCCCACAACGCGATAAAACCAACCGACGCCGGGACCGAAAGATACTCTCCCGTGAGGTAGAGGGACACGATGCCGCCTATGGATGCGAACGGCAACACCAGAATGATGAGAGTCGCGAGCCGGACGGAGCCGAACAGAAGAAAGAGCAGAAAGAAGATCGCGCCGATGGTGATGGGAACGATGATCATCAGGTGATGCAGCGCCCGTTCCATGTTCTCGAACTGGCCGCCCCACGAGAGTGAGTATCCCGGCGGCAGAGCCACGTCGCGTTTCACGCGATCCTGAAGCTCTGCGACAAAGCCACCCAGATCGCGGTCCTGCACATTGACGCCGACCACGATTCGCCTCTTGCCATCTTCGCGGCGGATCTCCGCCGGTCCTTCTTCAAGGCGGATCTTCGCCAGCTCATGCAGCGGCACTTTCGCGCCGGACGGAGCATCGATGACCATATTGCGGATCGCGGGGAAATTGTTTCGCAAGGATTCCGGCAGCCGGACCACGGCTTCGAACCGCCGCTCTCCTTCGTAGATTTCCGTGACCGGCTTTTCTCCGATGGCGCTTTCGATAATGTCGTTCACATCGGAGGCGTTCAGCGACTGGCGCGCAATCGCCTGCCGATCGATCGTCATATTGAGATATTGCGCGCCGCCGACCTTCTCGACGCGCATATCGCGATAGCCGCGAATCGACCGCGCCACCTTAGCGATTTCGTTGGCCTTCTCGATCAGAGTATCCAGATCTTCTCCGAAAACCTTGATCGCGATGTCGGCCTTTACGCCCGTGACCATTTCATCGACGTTGTCCGAGATCGGCTGCGACATTACCACGTTGATGCCGGGCAGTTGCGGCCCGAGTTTTTCACGCATCTCGTTGGCGATGTCCTCCTGAGTTCTGCCGTTTCTTTCCTTGATCGGCTTAAGGTTGGCCATGCTGTCATCCTGATTGGGGCCAGCGGGGTCCGCCGGCGACTCGCCGCGCCCAAGCCGGGAGACCACGTCGCCGTCGACGCCGGGAATATGGCTCAGAATCTTCGTAACCCGCATCTCGGTTCGGATGGATTCGTCAAGAGATATGCTCGGCACGCGGTCGAGATTGGGCGAAAGTGTGCCCTCCTGCATTTCGGGAATAAAGGACGTCCCCAGATAAGGAACCAGCAGACCGGCACAAACCAGCAGAGCCACCGCGCCCAGAATGGTTTTTTTCTGATGCCGCAAGGCGAAATTCAGCAGGAATGTGTACGGCAGTTTCATCATCCGGACGGCCCATGTGTCTTTTTCAGACCCAGGGCGCAATAGCCAGGAGGCGAGCGCAGGAGACAAAGTGACGCAGACGAGGAGCGATACCGTAAGAGCAATCGCGATGGTATACGCAAGCGGCGAGAACAACTTGCCTTCCACGCCCTGAAGAGTCATAAGAGGGAGGAACACCAGGACAATAACGGCAATCCCGAAGGTAACCGGCGTGATGACCTCGATTACCGCTTCGAAGATGACCTGCAGGCGGCGTTCGTGACGCCGGTGGCTGAGTTTCCCGAAAACGTTCTCGACGATAACGACAGACCCGTCCACCATCAGCCCGATCGCGATGGCCAGCCCTCCGAGCGACATCAGGTTTGCCGAGAGCCCAACCTTGTTCATGATGATGAACGTAATGAGCGGGGTAAGAATGAGCGTGGCGACGACAATCAGGCTGGAACGGACGTCGCCCAGGAATACGAATAGAATGATGATGACGAAAATGATGCCTTCGATGAGAACTTCCGTCACGGTATGGAGAGCATCGTTGACCAGCCGCGTCCGATCATAGAACGGAACGATTTTGAGGCCATCCGGCAATTCGCCTTCGCGGTTGATCTGGTCGACTCGCGCCTTGACTCTGCCGACAATGTCTCTCGCGTTGCCTCCGGCGATCATCTGCACGATGCCGCCCGTCTCCTCCGAATAGCCCCCTTTCACTACAGCGCCGTATCGCACCTGATGCCCGAGCTGCACTTGCGCCACATCCCGGATATAAACAGGCGTTCCGCGAAACGCCTTCAGCACGATGGAGCCGATGTCGTCGAGATGGCTGATGAGACCCACGCCGCGAACCAGGAACTGCTCGGGCCCCTGTGGGAGCACGCCGCCGCCCGAGTTGGCGTTGTTGCGAATCAGGGCGTTGCGAACATCCTCGATGGAGATGCCGTAATAGCGCAGGCGCACAGGGTCCACCAGGACCTGGTATTGCTTGACGAAGCCGCCGACCGAATTCACATCGGCGACGCCCGGAATCGATCGCAGGATGGGCCGCACGACCCAGTCCTGGATTGTTCGTCTTTTGGTCAGTTCTTCGTCGGAGAGAGGTTGCTTCGGATCGTCCGACCGTTCCAGCGTGTATTGATAGACCTCGCCGAGAACCGTTGACACCGGGCCGAGCACAGGCACGATTCCAGGGGGCATCTTGTCCTGCGCCTCGACCAGCCTCTCCATCACGAGTTGCCGCTCGAAATAGACGCTTCTGTCGTCATCGAATACGAGGGTGATGAGAGACAGAGCGGGCTTGTTGAGCGAGCGCATCTCCCGGAGCCCGGGAAGGCCTCGCACTGCGATTTCGAGAGGTACGGTGATGGATCGCTCAACTTCCTCCGGAGAACGCCCCGGCGCGGACGTTGCGACCTGTACCTGGACGTTCGTCACATCCGGGAAGGCATCGACCGAGAGCCGTTTGGCGGCTTCGATCCCAAAAGCGAGCAGCGCGGCTGCGATTACAGCGACAATGACTCGCTGCCGCAGCACAAGCCGAATCAGGCCGGCAATCATCGGCTCAGCGGTCCCCCGTCTGCGCCAGACGCAGGCGCTCGTTATTGAGGTTGAAGGCGCCGTCGAGAACGATTTGCTTGTGCGGCGCAACTCCGTCCACAAGAACTCTTTCGTTGCCCGTCTGCTCGCCCAGTTTGACCGGCGTCAGCAGAAAGCTGTTTTCTCCGGTTCTTACGAACACCGCATCGTCATCGCCTTTGCGAACGATCGCGCTCAGCGGAATCACCTGCTTCTGCGCGGCGGGCGTTTCCAGCTTCATGGTCGCCAGCATGTCCGGTTTGTATTTGTGATTGGGATTCGGCAGATCCATACGAACCTGCACCGTTCTGGTCTGCGGATTAACGATCGAACTGACGAACGCCAGTTTGCCTCGAATCCGAACATCCGGGAAGGCCGTGGCATTCGCCTCGACGATGTTTCCGACCCTGAGATTGCCGGAAGCTTCTTCGGGAACGTCGGCGACCAGCCAGACATTCGAGAGATCCGCAATTTCGAACACGGTTTCGGCCGATGCGACGATCTGACCGAGCGTGACTTTTCGCTCGAGCACGGTCCCGCTGATGGTTGCAGTGATGTTGGCTGAGGCGTCCATGGCGCCGGTTGACGAAAGCCTCGCGATAGCCGGTTCTGGCATGCCCAGAATCTGCAGTTCGGAGCGAGCCGCCGAAAGTTCGGCGTTCGATTGATCCAGTTCGCCGCGGCGTCGCAGTAACTCTGCGGAACCGATCACATCCGCCTTCAACAAAGTTTCGGCGCGATCCACGGCGCGCTTCTCGAGCTGCTGCTGTGACCATGATTTCAGGAAGGCGGCCTGCGCCTCCGATAACCGGGTGCTGTAGATGGTGGCGAGCACATCGCCAGCATGTACACGCTGCCCTTCCAATACGCCAATTTTCGTGATCCTGCCGGCTACGGGAGCGCTGACATGAACCATTCGCGTCGCGTCCGCTTCAATGCGGGCGGCCGCGTTTATGCTTTGCGCAACGGGTTCATAAACGCCCGTTCCGATTTTCAGCTGTTGAAGCTGTGTTTCAGTAACTTCGATCGCCATGGGATTGCGGCGACCGGTGTGCTCCTCAGCCTGCGCTCGTTTGCCTGCATTGCAACCCTGTAGCAGCAGGCAGCAGACGAACGCGATTGGCAAGACGGCCAGAGCGATCTGGTTTCCGAGCGGTTTGTTCATTTCACGATGGATTTGCAGGTTGGGCATCACTTCACCTCGATAGCGCGGAGACGCTCCAGATCGATGAGAGCAGCCTGCCGGTCGTATTGCGCGTTCAGATAATCGAGGCGAACGCTGCGCAAAACGCGCTGTGCGTCGAGAACCTCGAT
>Ga0157369_10004627_pt1 | contig 16166 bp, 15 predicted proteins | sample C25metaG_FD_113461 | JGI IMG/M metagenome (GOLD analysis project Ga0157369, IMG submission 113461) | Corn rhizosphere microbial communities from Kellogg Biological Station, Michigan, USA - C2-5 metaG | ecosystem: Host-associated > Plants > Roots > Rhizosphere > Soil | place: USA: Michigan... | reverse complement strand
GCCGGGTGCAAGAGCTTGAAGGAAGGAACGGACCATGAAGACTTTTATCAACATGCTTAAGGACAACTCCGGCGCCTCGGCGGCGGAATATGCGCTGATCCTCGCGATCGTCGGCACCGCCATTGCGGCCGCCGCCATTCTGCTTGGCAACACTATCGCCAATGCGATGAATAACGCCTCGGCTTGCATCAGCAGCCCGTCGACCAGCTGCGCCGCTTCGACTGCCGGCTGATTTAGTGGGGCCGCTCCGTCGGGGCGGCCCCATTAACTTCCGGGACTATTAACCGGACTCGGAAAATGGCATTATCCCGCTGAAACACTGCGTCGGGGGGCGCCAATTATGTTGAGACGGCAGACGGCGATCGCACTGGCGGTCGCAATTGTTTTTGGGCTTGTCGCCGTCTATCTGGCGAACACCTATCTCGTCGCCGCGCACAAAAATGCGGCTCTCGGCGGAACGACTCCTGTAGCAGTCGCCGTCACCCAGCTGGGCTACGGAACCGAGCTGACCGCGGACAAGATCCGCTTCGCCGATTATCCCAATTCCGCGCTTCCGCCGGGAAGCTTCCATGCCCTCAACGAAATTCTCCCGCCCGGGCAGAAACGGGTGGTGCTCGCGGACATGCAGCCGAACGAGCCGATCCTGCCCGCGAAGATCTCCGCGCCTGGACAGGGCGCCTCGATCGCCGCTTTGCTCCCCGCCGGGATGCGCGCGACCTCGGTCCGCATCAACGACGTGTCGGGCGTCGCCGGCTTCATCCAGCCGAACGATTCCGTCGACATCCTGATCACTCGGTCGGTCGCCGGCCGCGACGACCAGCAGACCGACGTCCTGATGCAGAACGTCCGCGTGCTTGCCATCGGTCAGAACGCTAAAGGCGCCGACGGCAAGCCGATCCAGGGCAAGACCGCGACCTTGCTCGTTGACCAGGTCGGCGCCCAGAAGCTCGCGCTCGCGCAGCAGGTGGGGAACCTGAGCCTCGTCCTTCGCAAGCCGGGCGACCAGACCAACCCGGTCGTCGAAACGGTCAGCCTCAACGATCTCCGCGACAGCCTCTATGGCGGTGTCCATTATCCGGCGGCGTCGGTCGGCAGCTATGGGAGCGGCCTCGGCGGCGTGATCTCCGGAGCGATGCAGAAGAGCGCGGGGCAGATCGCCTCGACCCGCCGGGCGTCCTCGCCGCACAGGAAAAAGGCAGCGGCGGCGCCGAAGCCCAAGGGCGACGACATCCAGGTTTACCGCGGCACCAAGAGCGACAACTACACGGTGGGGGGACGATGACTCGCAAATTGCTTAAGGGGGCGCTTCCCCTCGCCTGCGCCGCGGCCGCGCTGACGGCGGCGGTTCCGGCTTCGGCCCAGATCAGCGTCGCGCAAGGCGTGAACGCGGGCGAGCTCGACGTCCCGGTCAACAAGAGCCAGGTGATCCGCTCCGACCGCGCCTATTCCAAGGCGCTGATCGGCAACCCGGACATCGCGGATGTCCTGCCGCTGACCAACAATTCGCTCTACGTGCTCGGCAAGAAGATGGGGACGACCAGCCTCACACTCTACGACCGCGCGGGGCACCTGATCGCGGTGATGGATGTTTCGGTCGGCCCGGACGTGATCACGCTTAGGCGCCAGCTTGCGGAGCTGATGCCGAACTCCACCATCGGAGCGCACATCTCCAACGATTCGATCGTTCTCGAAGGCGTAGTGCCGGATGCGCCAACGGCGGACCGGGCGGTTCAGCTCGCCAGCACCTATGCGCCCGACAAGGTCGTGAATCTGCTGTCGATCGGATCCGCACAGCAGGTGATGCTGGATGTCCGCTTCGCCGAAGTGAACCGATCGGCGCTCAAGCAGTTCGGCCTCAACTGGACAGGACTGGGCAGTTCGGTCCAGGGCGACGTCGGCGGCGGCCTTTCGACTCATTCGGTCGTCGACAGCGCTTCAGGGGCGGTGACCAACACCCAAATCCTGCACGGTGCGATCACCGACAGCTTCGCGATCATTTCCAAGACGTTCCGCGCGTTCGGCGCGAACTTCGGAGTCCAGCTCGACGCGCTTGAGAAGAAGGGCGTCGTCACCACTCTCGCCGAGCCGACGCTTGTCGCTCTGTCCGGCCAGACTGCGAGCTTCCTCGCCGGCGGTGAATTTCCGGTGCCCGTTGCCCAGGGCAGCGGCGGGACCGGCGGCGGAGGAAACGCGATCACCGTCGAGTGGAAACCGTTCGGCGTCAGCCTCGGCTTCACCCCGACAGTTCTCGCCGACGGAGTCATCAACCTGGTGGTTCAGCCGGAGGTGAGTTCGATCGATCCCTCGGCGTCCATCGTGATCAACAACCTGACGATCCCGGGGCTTCAGACCCGCCGCGCCAAGAGCGTCGTCGAAATGCGCGACGGCGAATCCTTCGCTCTCGCCGGCCTCATCCGCAAGGATTTCTCGGACACGATACGCCAGGTTCCGCTGCTCGGGTCGCTTCCGATCATCGGGTCGCTGTTCCGCTCGACCGGGTTCCAGCACGACGAGACGGAGCTGGTGATCATCATCACTCCGCATCTAGTGCGGCCGGTTCCCGAGCAGGCGATGAAGCTCCCGACAGATTCGGCTGCGCCGCCGAGCGAGGCCGACCTGTTCCTCAATGGGCGCACCGATCAGGGCGTGCCGCAGCTGGGCAAGCTCCCGCTTTACCAGCCGGCTCCGGTCGGGGCTCCCGCTCCGCCGCCTCCTCCGCCTGCTGCCGTTCCTCCGTCCGGAGGCGGCTCGGCTGAGCGCCAACCCACGGGTTTCGAAAAGGATTACGGCCATGTCCTCTAAACTGCTGGTGCTGGCGGTTCCGGCCGTCCTTCTCCTTGCGTCGTGCGACACGATCAAACCGAATGGCGCCATGGCCGACGGCTTCGGCGAAGCGGTGAAGTACGACAATGCGATCCAGACCATTAACCCCGAGCCAGTCTACGCCCAGGGCGGAGCGCAACCCGGAAGCAACGGCGATCTCGGTCAAAAAGCAGTCCAGCGGTATCGCACCGACACCGTCAAAGCGCCCAAATCCGAGCAGACGACGATGGGTAGCGGCGGCTCGGGCGGCGGTTCCGGGGGCGGACGCTAGGATGAATCATGAGGCGCTCGGTCGCTCGAATTCTTAGAAATACCAGCGGGGCGGTCGCCCCGACGGTTGCGCTGTCGCTTTTCGGACTCATCGCGGCCGGCGGAATCGCGTTCGATTACGCGCACATGGCGAGCATGAATACCGAACTTCAGAGCGCCGCGGATCACGCTGCCCTGGCGGCAGCGACGCAGCTCGACGGACGAACGGGCGCGTGCGACCGAGCCCGCGCGGCAGCCGTCGGAATGGTGTCGAACCAGACGCTGATGGCTAACGACGGTAATGGACTGGCAGTGACGGTCACCCAAGGGTCAGGCTGCGCCGCGAATTCGACCGACGGTGTGCGGCTGTACCAGGACATCAATCACACCACCGCGGCTACCGACGATTCAAACGCAAAGTTCGTGATGGTGGTCGTCGACTCGCGCACTGCAAAGTACGCACTGACTCCGGTTGTCGGGGCGCTCTCGTCAGGAGCGATGAGCGCCACTGCATTCGCGGGTTTGAACCAGGCGATCTGCAAAGTGCCGCCGGTCATGCTGTGTAATCCAAAGGAAACCACTGACCCGGACTTTACCGTCGCGAACTATATCGGCGATGGCATGCGCCTTATCTCGAATGATGGGGGCGGCAGCTATGGTCCCGGGAACTTCGGGTTTCTGGCTACAAATGCGGGCAACGGCGCGTCGGTACTAGGTCAGGAACTCGGCTCCTCAACGGTACCGGGCGATTGTGTACAGGAAACGGGCGTAACGACCGATCCCGGAAACATGATTTCAGTGCGCGACGCGCTGAACACTCGATTTGGAATTTACACGAGCGTCAACAGTGCTTGCGGAACGAATGGAACCTCTTGTCCACCTTCCGCCAACATCCGCCAGGACTTGCTCCTCCGTGGAAACGGCGCGCAATACAGCCAGCTCGGGTTCGTCGGCTCCTCGTCCGGCAACTCAAAAGGCTGGTTGGAAGGCACAAACCCCTATCCAGGCTCTTCCAATATCGGCAAGACCGATCACAGCCTGAGCGACACCGAGATCAACAATATCGATCCCATGGGTTATCCCGAGGACATCTGTCATTCGTTTAGTTCGACCGGCGTCGGGGATTGCACCCAAGGTCTGATAGGAGACGGAAACTGGGACCGGTATGCCTATTTCAAATCGAATGCGGGAACGAACGCGAGCTACACCGCCGCCGAGACAACGAATGCGACGACGCTGAACACGAATCTGAATCTGAAGAGCTGGTTCGGCACGACTACTCCTACTAGGTACCAAGTTTACCAGTGGGAGATGGCGAACGCCTCGACTCGGTTGAAGTCAAAGAACTCCTCTGTCTCCAGCTCACTTACAGCCTCTCCGAATCCCGCCAAACTCACGGGCGAGCCGAGCCCGGCGATTACTCCAAGCTCGACGGCCGCTGATCGGCGGGTGCTCAGTGTGGCAGTGATCAACTGCACGGCCGAAGGTCTGAAGGGCAAGACTAGCGACGTCGAGGTCCAAAAATGGATCGACGTGTTCTTAGTACAGCCGTCGGAGCCCCGAAGTGTTGGGGTGCGGACTTCCAACAGCGATGTCTACGTCGAGATTATCGGCGAAACCGACAATGCGACCAATTCGGGAGCGGTACAGCTCATCAAAAAGAGCGTCCCCTATTTAATCGAATGATGCGGCTGCTTCACCTTTTTCGCGACGAGGGCGCGTCCGCCGCTGCAGAAATGGCCCTCGTCCTCCCAATGTTGCTGACGCTCATGTTCGGTGCGTTCGAACTCGGCAATTATTTCCAGTCCGAGCATGTGCTTCAGAAGGCCGTGCGGGATGCCGCGCGCTATGCGGCGCGCCTGCCGATTCAGGACACGAGCGGCAACGTCAATTACGATTGCTCTTCGAATGCAATCAGCACCGCAGCACAAACCTCGATCCAGGAAGTTGCACGGTTTAACGACCCGACTGGCACGGCGGACAGCGCTACCACGCGCCTGTCGGGTTGGACCGGCGATACGATGGCGACGGTCACGCTCAGTTGCGTGGATCAGAGCAGCGGGGATTCATACGTCGACAACGGAGTCTATGCCGATTTTCCCGATGGCGCCGATGGAAAACCGGGAGCGGTGCCGGTGGTTACGGTCTCGGCGACCGTGCCCTACAACATGCTATTCGGTTCGTATGTGTTCGGCTCGGCCACTCTCAACCTGAACGCCACCAGCCAAGGGGCGGTGATCGGGGCATGAACCTGTTCAGGCGCCTGGCCCGCGAAGAGCACGCCGCGACTGCCGCCGAGTTCGCGATGGTCCTCCCGCTGCTGTTGATCTTTCTCTTCGGGATCCTCGACGTCGGCCGTTTCATGTGGGAATATAATGAGGCCGAAAAGGCGACCCAGATGGGCGCGCGCTTCGCGGTGGTCACCAATCCGGTCTTGGGTGGCTCGTCCGCCAGCGATGGGCTTCTCAACTACAGCTTTGCGACAAACGATAGCATCGTCGGAGGTACGGCTGTCCCGACAAGCTATTTCACGAGCTCGGCGTGTACCACCACAACAACCTACGCCGCTGCGAGCTGTACTTGCGTTTCGACGACAGGTGGATTCTGTAGCGGCACCAAGACCGACACTGACGCTTTAAAGGCGATCAGGGATAGAATGATCGCGATTGATCCGGCGATCACCGACAACGAAATCGAGATCGATTACAAGAACGTCGGGCTTGGATTTGCCGGGGACCCCGACGGTCCAGACGTGTCCCCGCTTGTGACAGTCAAACTGAGAGGTTTGACATTTCAACCGCTTACGACGCTTCTGTTCGGCGCAAGCTTCAATATGCCTGTCATCAGTGCCTCGCTGACTGCCGAGGACCTGAGCGGGACAACAGGGAATTAGGTGCCGACCATGACTGCATTCACACCAGGGGAGGGCACCAAGATGTGGCGGCCGCAGCAGCGGCAGTCCGGCGTGCAGCTGTATCTCACCGGCGCCAATGGCGACACCGGCGCTCTCGCCGGAGCAAAGGCCTGCGGGCTTCCGCTCGAGCTTTACCTCGTCCCCGTTACCGACTGGATCGACCCGGAGGAATTGAGCAACGCTGCTATCGGTGTCGTCCAGGTGGATGCCGAGACGCCTGCCTCCGTGAAGCGGTTCCAGAAGCTTGCGGCCGCCACCACGACGCCCTTGATCGCGGCTGCATACGAGCCGCCGCTGGCGCTCGTCCGCTCGCTGCTGCGGGCCGGCGCGCACGACGTGCTTCCGCTTCCGCTCGATCTCAGCGATCTCGAAACATCGATCAGGGTGCTCCTCGAGCAGCAGTCAGGGCAGACCCAGCAGGTCGCAACGCCAGGAACGCAGAGCCGCTCCCGAGTCATCAGCGTGGTGAAGACTGTCGGTGGCGTCGGCGCAACGTCAATCGCAACTCAGCTCGCGGTGCGCTTTGCCGAGCGGGAAGCGAATGCCGGCCGCGATACCTGCCTTATCGATCTCGACATGCAGTTCGGCGACGCAGCCTTCCAGCTCGGGCTTCGTCCGAACCTGTCGGTTGCCGATCTGCTGGAAGCTGGCGCCCGGCTCGATGGCGCGCTTGTGCGCGCAACCGCGTCGAACCATTCCAGCGGGCTGCAGGTGATTGCATCGCCCGCGGAGATGATGCCGCTGGAGAGCATTTCGAGCGACCAGATCCTGCAGATCGTCGACACTGCTGCTCGCGAATTCGGGACGGTTTTCCTGGAAGTGCCGACCAACTGGACGAACTGGTCGCTGTCGCTGCTGGCCCGATCCGACCTCATTCTGCTGGTCGCGGACCTTACGATCGCGAGCCTGCACCGTGCGCGAAGGCAGCTGGAGCTGATGGCATCCCAGGGGCTCGAGGACCTCGAGGTCCGGATCATCGCCAACCGGTTCGAGAAATCGCAGATGAAGGCGATCAGGCCGTCCGACGTTCGTAACGCTCTCGGCCGCGACATCGCCTACACGATCGCGAATGAGCCGGGGGTTATGCGGGTCGCTGCCGACCGCGGCGTTCCGATCGCCGAAGTGAAGCGGAGAAGCGCGATCGGCAAGGATCTCGATGCGCTCGATTCCGCAATTGCAGCTTTCATGGGTCTGGAGCGCTAAGGATGTGGCAAGTACGCAAACCAGGCCGTGAACGCGTTTCGGAGGCCGTCGATCAGGCGGCATCGACTGCCGAGCAGCGCCAGGCCGAGCACCGGCTTGTCACGGTCGGCGATGCCGCGGCCTTCACCGATCGCGATGCGCAAACCGAGCTCAAGGTGCAGCTCCACCAGAGCCTGATCGACCTCATCAATCTGTCCGCTCTCGAGAAGATGTCGAGGCAGCAGATCGAGGCCGAGGTCGGCCACATCATCCACGAGGAACTGGCCAAGCAGAATCACGCGCTCAATGCCGCCGAGCGCAAGCAGCTGGTCGGCGATGTGCTCGACGAATTGCTTGGATTGGGCCCGCTCGAGCCACTGCTCAAGGACCCGACGATTACCGACATCCTCGTCAACGGACCGATGAACGTATTCGTGGAGCGCTATGGCGTTCTCGAGCCGAGCCCGATCCGCTTTCGCGACGAGAGGCATCTGGTCCGCATCATCCAGAAGATCGTCTCCGACGTTGGCCGCAGGATCGACGAATCGTCGCCGATGGTTGACGCTCGGCTTGCAGACGGCAGCCGCGTCAACGCGGTCGTGCCGCCGCTGGCGCTGGATGGCTCACTGCTCTCGATCCGCAAGTTCGCGCGGGTTCCGATCAGCATGGACCGGCTGATCGAGATCGGAAGCATTCCGCCGCCGCTCGCGGAAGTTCTAAAGGCCGTCGTCGCCTCACGACGCAACGTGTTGATCTCCGGCGGTACCGGATCGGGCAAGACGACATTGCTGAACGCAATGTCCGCTTACGTCGATGGGCGTGAGCGCATCGTCACGATCGAAGATTCGGCCGAGCTTCAGCTGCAGCAGCGGCACGTGGTTCGCCTTGAGACGCGGCCCGCGAATATCGAAGGCAAAGGCGAGATCTCCCAGCGCGACCTGGTCAAGAACGCGCTTCGCATGCGGCCCGACCGGATCATCGTCGGCGAAGTCCGGGCGGGTGAGGCCTTCGACATGCTGCAAGCAATGAATACCGGCCACGAAGGTTCGATGACCACCGTTCACGCTAACACGCCGCGCGATGCGCTGTCGCGTGTGGAGCAGATGATCGGGATGAGCGGCATCGACATCCCAGCACGGTCGGCGCGCGGGCAAATCGCGTCCGCTATCCACGTGGTCGTGCAGGTCGCACGCCTGGGGGACGGCAGGCGACGATTGATGAGCGTCTCCGAGATCACCGGCATGGAAGGCGACGTGATCACCATCCAGGAGATCTTCCGATTCAGGCAGACCGGGGTCGACCCCGAAGGGCGTGTGACCGGTCAATTCGAGGCGACCGGCATCCGCCCGCGCTTCATCGACCAATTCATCACCCACGGAATCCGGCTTCCTGCCAACCTGTTCCGTCCTGATGCGCAGCTCGACTCATGAGCGACGGCTGGATCAAGGCAGTCATCCTGGTCTGCGTCTTCGGCGGAGTTTTGCTCGCCGTCGAGACGCTCGTCGCCTGGTTCAGTGCAAGCCGGGCCCATGGCCAGGCCATCAACCTCCGGTTAAAGCTGATCGGTCAAGGCAAGACGCGCGGCGAGGCGCTGACTCTGCTTCGAGAATCGCGGGTCAACCTCGCGGCCACTGCCCCTCCCGCGCTCCGGCCATATGCCCTGCGCTTCGATCGGATGGTAACCGCATCCAGGATCCGGATGAGCGCGGGACGGCTGTTCGGGCTCCTGCTCATCGCCCCGGCGCTCATTTTCGTTATCCTGATCATGCTGGCGATTTCGACCGGAACGGCGATGTCGTTCGCGCGCCTGCTGCTGATTGCGACTTTTGCGGTCGCGGTCGGTTCCGGGATCCCGCTGATGCTGCTTCGAATGCAGGCGACGCGTGGCCGCAGGCGGATTCAGGAGCAGTTCCCAGTTGCTCTCGATGTGTTCGTTCGGGGCCTGCGTGCCGGCCACCCCATCGCCGCGGCGCTCGATCTGTTGACTGTCGAGATGCCGGATCCGATCGGGACAGAATTCGGAATCGTGGTCGACGAGGTGACGTATGGAGCCGATCTGCGCGATGCACTATCGGCGATGGCTGATCGCTGGGATCTAGAAGACATGCGGATGTTCGTCGTTTCGCTGTCAATCCAGAGCGAGACTGGCGGCAATCTCGCCGAAATCCTCGAGAATCTTTCCCGGGTCATCCGCGAGCGAGCAAGCATGATGATGAAAGTGCGGGCGCTATCCAGCGAAGGAAGGATGACTGCAATCATGCTGTCAGGGCTTCCCGTCTTCGCCTTCACCCTGCTGTTTCTCTTCAACCCGAAATTCTATCTGGATGTTGCCGGTGATCCCGCGTTTCTGCCCGGATTCGTCGGGCTGGTGCTTCTTTACGCGATCGGATTTTTCACAATCCGGCGGATGGTGGACCTGAAGGTATGACATGGCTGAGCTGATTGCCGCAAATCCGGCCCTGAAGTTCGCGCTTCTCGCTGCGCTTTTCGTCCTGGTCGCTGGACTCGCCTATGCGGGAGCGGGTTTCGTCGAAGCTCGCCGCCTCGCTCGCAGCCGCCTCGTCTCCGGCGGGTTGGCCAGCGAAGACTCGACGCTGCTTGCGACGTCGCTCCGAAGCGATCAGGCAAACACCGCATGGCTGAAGCTGGTCAACAACATCGAAAAGGCGGGGCTCTCGCTAGCCGATACGAAGGACGAAGCATTGCGCCGCAAGCTTGCCGCGGCGGGCTTCTCCGCTCCCTATGCGCCGCGAGTCTACACGTTGGTTCGGCTTGCACTTGTGATCGGACTGCCGGTGCTTGCACTGCTCTTCTTCTGGATCAGCGGTTCGTCGCCCGGCCTTTTCAAGCTGTATCTGACGCTGATGATTTCAGCGGCAATCGGCCTGTATCTTCCGGCGCTTCTCGTTCGGGCGAAGGCAGACCGGCGGGAGCGGGAGATCATTAACGCCTTCCCGGATGCGCTTGACCTGATGCTTGTCTGCGTCGAGGCGGGGCTCGCGCTTGAGTCCGCTTTCGATCGCGTGGGGCGCGAAATGAGCGTTTCCCATCCTTTGCTCGCGGAGCAGATCGGGATTGTCGTATTGGAATTGCGCGCGGGCCGCAGCCGCGAAGACGCGCTCCGGCGGATGGCGGACCGCAGTGGAGCGGACGAGATCCGCGCTTTCGCGACATTGCTTATTCAGTCGACCAAGCTGGGAACATCCGTCGCGCAAACGCTTCGCGTGTACGCTGGAGAAATGCGGGAGAGGCGCCGAATGCGCGCCGAGGAAAAGGCGCATCGGCTTCCCGTTCTGCTGTCGATTCCGCTGGTAGCCTGCATGTTGCCGGTGATGATCGGCGTGCTGATGCTACCGGCCGTCATCAGAGTTGTCCGAACGCTCATCCCAGCACTTCACGGGGGTTAATTTATGCGAAGACGGACCAGACTCGGGTTTGCGCTGTCGTTCGCGGTCGCGTCCTGTGCCGCGCCCGCGCCGCAGACGAAGATCCGTTCAGTCGGCGCGCTGCCGTCGAGCGGAGACGTGGCCGTGGGCGAGGCGGAGCTCGGGATCGGGAATGTCGCCTTGGCAATGGAGACGTTCCGCAAGGCGATCCGGGAAAATCCTACCGACGTTCGAGCCCTGACCGGCCTTGCGCTCGCATACCAGCGCATGGGACGCCTGGACCTGTCGCGCAAATGGCTGGAGACGGCGCTCGCGACAGCTCCTGACAGTCCTCAACTGCTCAATGATCTGGCAGATGTTCTGGATCAGCAGGGGGAGCCAGACCAGGCAGCGCTGGTTCGGGCCGAGGCGAACGTGAATGCCAGGCTGATCGCCTCCACGACCGAGCGTGCGCTGGCGAAGAACGCGACGGTGGGGGTGGAGAGCAAGCCCTTGTCGACAGTGACTGTGACGCTCCCGCCTGCAGCAGCGGCTGACCTCGCGCTGAGCGCGGCAAAGACATCGGAAGCAGCGAGCCTACAGCCATCGCCAGATCGGGCGGGTCCGCGGCTTGAACGGCTTTCGCTCGGCGAAGTGGCGCTGATCACCTCCGGCCGGCCCGTTTGGGCAGCGATCAACAAAGATGGCCGGCGACAACAGCTCGCAATCCAGTTCGTGCCCCTGCAGCCCGGCGCGCGGCTTCTCAATGCCGCTCGCGTAGAAGGTCTTGCCGCCCGAACGCGTGAAGCTCTCGCCGGCAAAGGCTGGAGAAGGATTGAGATCGGTGACGCGCCCGCGGTTCGAGAACGCACGCTGGTGCTTTACCCTTCGCAGGAGCGAGCAAAAGCAGAGCGGTTGGTCGCTCAGTTGGGCGTGGGCAGTGTGCAGCCTTCGTTCGCGGGACGAATAACGGTCTTGCTGGGGCGGGATATAGCCAAACCGCCCCCGCGGCGCCCGGCGTGATCTCGCTCCTGCTGGTAGCCGGAATCGCGACGGCGCAGCCGCCGGGCTCGATTCTGGATGAAGCCGCACATGCGATCGAGGTCAATCGACTGGAAGAAGCGCGCCTCATCCTGACAAACGCCGTTCACCAGGGTTATTCGGGCTATCGTCTCGACCGTTTGGTCGCCGACCTGGCGTTTGCAACGGGCAGTTATGCCGACGCGGAAGCCGATTATGTGTCGTTGCTGAAGCTCCATCCGGACGACGAAGCCGTTGCCGAGCGCGGGGGTATTTCAGCGCTCAAGGCCAATGATCTCGCCCAAGCCCGCAGACTCCTGTCGAAGGCTGTCAGTTCACCGCGAGCCACCTGGAGGGCCTGGAACGCGCAAGGCGTATTGTGCGATCTCAAAAGGGACTGGGCTGGTGCAGATCGCGCCTACGCTCAGGCCTTCGTCCTTTCGCCGGACCAACCCGACCTTCTGAACAACAAGGGATGGTCCCTTATGCTTCGGGGTGAAGCGGCACGTGCGCTGGAGCTGTTCGATGGCGCCGTCCGGCTCGATCCCAAGAATCCGAGAATTGCCAACAATCGCGAGCTCGCCCGGGCGGCCATCGCCAAAGACCTTCCTTCGCGACATTCTAACGAGAGCGATGCGGCCTATGCCGCACGGCTGAACGATGCGGGGATTGTCGCGGAAGAGCAGGGGGAGAATGCTCGAGCAATAGCGGCATTTTCCCAAGCGATTGACGCGAACGATCAATGGTTTGCGCGGGCCGCCAACAATTTGAAGGAAGCTGAAACGCGATGAACCTGTTCGTTGGCACTCCCGGCTGGCTGATCGCGATACTCTGCGCGTTGGTGGTCGCGGCGGGGTTCCAGGACTTCCTTCGTCTGAAGATCTCGAATTTATTTCCGGCCGGGGTGTTGGTGGCGGGCTTCGTTACGATAGCGATGCGCGGCGTGTCGCTTGATGTTTGGGAGAACGCAGCTGTCTTCGGAACACTGCTGGGTATCGGCACTCTGCTTTTCGCCGGCGGGTACATGGGCGGTGGCGATGTGAAGCTGTTCGCAGCCGTTGGGCTGTGGACGGACTTCGAGCGAGCCCTAGTCCTGGTACCTGCGGTTTTGATGACCGGCGGAGTGCTGGCCTTGCTTCTCCTGTCCCGAAGGCTCGTCCCGCTAACCGCTAGCGCGGCTGGGAGCGCGCGCAAGAACAAGAAAGTCCCGTACGGCGTCGCGATCGCCATCGGGACATTGATAGTAGTAGCAATTCAGGTTCAGTCCCGTTTGGAATCGAGCGCACAGCTTGCCAGGCTGTCCGCCCTGACCTCCAGCTCATCTCGCTAATTCGCGATACCAACCACAGTCACGGTTTTGCGGGCTAACGCCACAAGGGTGAGAGCGGCGCGACTCGCCCGACAGACGAGGTCCGACTCGCGATCCAGCTTGGCGATTCGCGAGCCAAAGACGTTGGGACCGCGCCGAGAATCCCGATTCGGGACAAAGAATCTGTCAGATTCTGCATACGCTACGGGCACCGCCATGCCCTTCCACGAAGGGTAACCAGTGGCTACAGTTGCAGACATTAACACATTTTTAACCTGGCAGATTAAATCGAGCCGGGGTGATCATGTGAAATCTCCCAAATATATTCGTGAAATTATCAGTAGCAAATTCGGAATTGTTCTCGTAATTGCTCGGATGCTTCTTGATTAAAATAACAATCGTTATGAGAAGTAGACATTGGATTATCTTACAGGTTAACGAAATAACCTTGCGCTATTCTTGGTAGGAAATGCGCCTCTCGGAGGCGCAGTGGAGGAAACCAAGTTGCAAACTTTCCCAACTAGTGTTCTCTTGATTGAGGAAGTTTGGCTGTTGCAGCCGCCGTTAACCGAGTTTTTTCAACTGTTAACCGCGACCACCTCAGTCTCGTGAGCAAAAATCGAGCGCACCCGCAGACGGCGGGAGGCGCTGCAAGGGGGAAGTGATGACCGATCAGAACGTGACCCAAGCCGCTGATGCGGCCAACAGCACTACGGTTGCTCGAGCGGATGTGGATTCGCTTCCTGCGGGCAGCGCGGGTCCCGCGAATGGGAATGTGATCACGGGTCAGGGGACCGACAGCGGGCTCGCTGGTGCCGATGCCGTCGCCCATACGCCGGCTCATGTCGTCGCGATCCAAGGGGTGGGCGAGCAGCATGCGGTCGCAAACGGCAGCGTTGAGGTCGCGGGGCATTTCGGCGTGTTGACGATCGATGCCGAAGGCGCCTTCCACTATGTTCCTAATGCCGGCGCTCCCGGCGGCGTCCAGGATGTGTTCGATTACACCCTTGCGGATGCGGCGGGCGAGCATTCATCCAGCACGCTCACCATCGACCTCGGGCTGCCCGGTGCCTCGGCTACTCAGGCCGCTGCACAGCCCGCCAACCTTCCGGCCGGAGTCGTAGCGCTTCCTGCCGGCGTGCAGTTGTCGGACGTGCATGTTGTCGGAAGCGACCTCGTGGTGCACCTGCCAGACGGCTCGCAAATGGTCATTCCTGACGGCGCGATTTTCGTTCCGCAGTTCGTAATCGGCAACGTCGAGGTGCCGGCGCAGAACGTCGCCGCCCTTCTCGTGGATTCGGAGCCCAAGCCGGCGGCCGGTCCGCCCGAGAGCGCTGGCGGGAATTTCGCCGGAGATGTTCCGCCGCTGGATCCCGGTGTTCCGCTTGGCAACCTGCTGCCGCCCACCGAGTTCGGGTATACGCCTCCGCAGTTCGAGCAGCCGGCTTCAGGAATCCATCTTCCGCCGACTGGGGTCATTCAAACTCCTGACAATCCTGTCGGCGTCGCTGACGCGTCGGAGTCAGTATACGAAAAGGGACTTCCGGCACGCGGGGGCCTGCCCGCAGGTTCGGGGGAAATTGCCGACGGCAATCCGAACAACAATAGCGATGCGAGCGAGACGAACACCGGCACAATTGTGTTCAGCGCGCCGGACGGCCTTCAAAGCGTCACCATTGACGGCGTCGCTGTTTCTTCCGTTGGTCAGCAGATCCAAGGTCAATATGGTGTTCTGACGATCACTGGGATCGATCTCGCAAGCGGCCACATCACTTACAGCTACACGCTATCGGCAAATACGTCCGGCGACAGCACGCAGGACGTGTTCAACGTCGTCGTCACCGATCACACCGGAGATTCAGCGAGTGCATCCGTGACCGTGCACATTGTTGATGACGTTCCGACAGCCCACGACGACAGCGCCAGCCAGGCTGGTGTCAACGCTGCCGTATCCGTGAATGTCATCGCCAACGACGTCCAGGGCGCCGACGGTGTAAATCTCGCAACCGGCGTTCAGGTGGTGAACGGTTCTCTGACGGGAACGGGCACTCTCCATTATAATGGTGACGGTACGTTCACCTACTCGCCGACGACCGGCGAGAGCGGGGACGTCACCTTCCAGTATACGATTACGGACGGCGACGGTGATACCTCGACTGCCACGGTGACCATTCACCTGATGGCGAACTCGATCCCAACCATCTCTACGTCTGGCGGCGACAACGTCGACGAAGCAGCGCTTTCGGTCGGCTCGAATCCGAGCTCGCCGAATGAGACGACTGCCGGCTCCATCAACATCAACAGCGCTGACGGCATCGGCAAGCTCGTCGTCAATGGTGTCAACGTGACGAACGGCGGGACCGTCGTCGGAGCGGACGGCACCTTGACCGTTACCCACAACGCTGACGGGACCTACAGCTACAGCTACACGCTTTCCGGGCCGACCCCGAACGATGCGGCGGGCGATAACTTCTCGCTCACAGTTACCGACGGGAATGGCGACACGGCTTCGACCACCCTTCACGTCAATATCGCGGACGATGCTCCGACTGCGAATAATGACTCGGCAACTCAAGGCGTGGAGAACGCGCCTGTCACCGTCAACGTTATCGCAAACGATGTGCAGGGGGCCGACGGAGTCAATCTCGCCACCGGCGTTCACGTGGTCAACGGTTCGCTCAGCGGCTCCGGAACGCTGGTCTATAACAGCGACGGGACCTTCACCTACACACCCGCCGCGGGTGAGCAGGGCGACGTTACCTTCCAGTATCAGATCACCGACGGCGACGGAGACGCGTCGACTGCCACAGTGACCATTCACCTGCTGCCCGATTCCACTCCGACGATCTCTACCTCCGGCGGGGGTACGGTCGACGAGGCAGCGCTTCCGGTCGGTTCGGATCCGAGCTCGCCTAACGAAACGGCGACCGGCATGATCAACATCACCACGGGCGGCGATACCGTCGGCAAACTAGTGATTGACGGTGTTGACGTGACTCACGGCGGCACCGTCACCGGCGCCGACGGCGTCCTGACGGTGACCCTGGTAAACGGGGTGTACAACTACAGCTACACGCTTTCGGGACCCACCCCGAACGATGCGGCCGGCGACAACTTCAACATCACTGTGACCGACAGCGATGGAGATACCGCTTCGACTACGCTGCATATCAATATCCTGGACGATGTTCCGACGGCTTTTGCGGATGTGAACAGCGTGAGTGAGGGTGCGACGGTTACCGGCAACGTTGAGACCAACGATGTGTTCGGAGCCGATGGCAAGGCCGCTGGCGGCGGAGTGACT
>Ga0157369_10004625_pt1 | contig 16173 bp, 15 predicted proteins | sample C25metaG_FD_113461 | JGI IMG/M metagenome (GOLD analysis project Ga0157369, IMG submission 113461) | Corn rhizosphere microbial communities from Kellogg Biological Station, Michigan, USA - C2-5 metaG | ecosystem: Host-associated > Plants > Roots > Rhizosphere > Soil | place: USA: Michigan... | reverse complement strand
GGGAGCAGCGACGGCATGTAGCCGTCGTCCAGGAAGTGGTGCTCGGACACCCACACCGAGTCGAAGCCGAGCTCCTCCGCCCGCACCGCCACCTCGACGGCGTCGCGGTAGAGGTCGGCGTCCGTGCGGGCGTCGCCCGGATACCGCTGGCAGGTGATGAGCCCGAAGCCGACCTCCACGCCGCCGATCATAGGAGCGTCGAGCCTCCGTCGATCGGCAGAGCTGCACCGGTGATGTACGCGGCCTCGTCGGACGCCAGGAACACGATGGTCGCCGCCACCTCGGCCGCCGTCCCCAGCCGCCGTAACGGCACGGACGCGCGCAGGTAGCGCTCGCCGACGGCCGGATCGTCCATCAGCCGCAGCATCGGCGTGTCGATCACGCCCGGGCAGACGCAGTTCACGCGGATCCCGTGGGGCGCGAGCTCGATCGCCATCTGCCGCGTCAGCGAGACGACGCCTGCCTTCGAGGCGTTGTAGTGCGCGCCGGGCTCCTCCGCATCGCCGACCAGGGCCGCTGTCGAGGCCAGGTTGACGATGGCGCCCGGCCGGCGGCCGGCGACGAGCGCGCGGGCGAACGCCCTGCCGGTGAGATACGTCCCGCGCAGGTTCGTCGCCATGACGTCGTCCCACTCGCCTGGCTCGAGGTCGAGGAACGGCGCGATCCGGTAGATGCCGGCGCTCGCGACGAGCACGTCGGCGGGACCGCCCAGGCGCTCGGCCGCCGCGGTGACCGCCGCCTCGACGGACTCCGCGTCGCGTACGTCCGCGGTCACGTCGGCCTCGGGCCCGCGGTCGAGCACGGCGACCTCCGCGCCGCGCGACCGCAGCAATGCGGTCGTGGCGGCCCCGATGCCGGAAAGGCCGCCGGTGACGATCGCACGCCGGCCAGCGAACGCCCCGGATCGGGTTGCCTGCTCTCCCTCCACGGCGTGGGAGTGTTGCAGGTGCACCGCCCCGAGGGTACCGTGATCACGTGATCGTCGACACGAGCGCGCATCGCGCCGCCCCGCCGCTCTCGACGTCCGTCGTCGAGGCGATCGGAGGGACGCCGCTGCTCGCGATCGAGGGCATCTACGTGAAGCTCGAGTACCTGAACCCGTCCGGGTCGGTGAAGGCGCGCCTCGCGCGCTACATGATCGAGCGGGCCGAGCGGGAGGGCATGCTGCACCCCGGCGACACGATCGTCGAGGCGTCCAGCGGCAACACCGGCAATGCGATGAGCATGGTCGCCGCGGCCAAGGGCTACCGCATGCTGGTCGTCATGCCCGAGGGGATGAGCCCCGAGCGGGTCGCCATCTCCCGCGCCCACGGCGCCGACGTGCTCCTGATCGGCGACTTCCACGTCACCGCCGCCCTGGAGCACGCCCGCCACCTGGGCGAGCGGCCGGGCTACTTCCACCCCGGCCAGTTCGACTCGGAGTGGAACGTGACCGAGAACCGGGAGTGGCTCGGCGCCGAGATCCTGGCCCAGCTGCCCGAGCCGCCCGACGCGCTGGTCGTGGGCGTCGGCACCGGAGGCACGCTGATCGGCGTGGGGCAGGCGTTCCGGGCCGTGAACCCCGACGTGCTCGTCGTCGGCCTCGAGCCGGGCGAGTCGCGCACGATCTGCTGCGGCGAGATCGCGATGCACGCGATCGAGGGCATCTCGGACGGCTTCGTGCCGGGGATCATCGGCCGCCACCGCTCGGAGATCTGCGAGTTCGTGAGCGTCTCGAGCGACGACGCGCTGGCCGAGATGCGCCGGCTCGCGCACGACCACGGCATCTTCGTCGGCCCGAGCTCGGGGGCGCACATGCTGGCGGCGAAGACGTTGCGCCGGCAGCGGCCGCAGCTCCAGACCGTCGTCACGCTCTTCTGCGACGAGGGCGAGAAGTACATCGCCGACCACCACGGTCCGCGCTGACCCCCCGCGTCCGACCCTCGCCGCCGTGAGCGGGAGCACATCCGGCCCGTTCAGGTGACGCTTGTCACACGGGCCGAAACCACCCTCTCGCCGTGCCCGTAGTCGCGGGCACGGGGCAGATCGAACCTACGGAGAGGGAGGGGCAGATGGAGTCGACCACGAGCAATGACGGCGTGCCCACGGCAGCCGAGCTCGACGAGCGCTGGGGCCGTGTCGTCGGCCGGCGCGGGTTCCTCGTGGGCGTGGGGGCGGCCGGCGCGGCCGCGCTCACGAGCGGAGGCCTGGCCACGGCGGGGGCGGCGTTCGCCTCCGGCGGGCGGTTGTCGAGCGGCGATGCGGCCATCCTGCGGTTCCTGGCCGCCGCCGAGATCATCGAGACCGATCTCTGGCAGCAGTACGCCGAGCTCGGCGGCGTGAACGGCGGCAACCCGGCCTACACGGCCGCGCTCGAGAACCTCGACGAGGACATGCCGCAGTACATCTCGGACAACACCGACGACGAGCACAGCCACGCCGCCTTCCTGAACGCATACCTGCGCTCGAAGGGTGAGGACGCGGTGAACCTCGACGAGTTCCGGACCCTGCCGAGCAGCAAGGCGACCGGCGCGAAGCAGATCGGGCGGCTGACCAACCTGATGAACCTGAACGTCGACACGAGCTGGTACACCCGCTATCGCAGCGGCAAGAACCCCGACTTCGGGGCCACGTTCCCGCAGGCGGTGCACATCCAGGGCGAGCCGGGGATCCCGATCTCGAACGCCGACACGCCGCCCGGCATGTCCCAGCCCGTGCCGCCGACGACCGCGCAGCAGCGGCGGATGCAGGCGATCGCAAACACCGCCGGGTTCCACTTCGCGATGATCGAGCAGGGCGGGTCGAGCCTCTACACGACCATGAGCCTCAAGGCGACCGACCTCGAGGTCTTACGGATCGTCGTCTCGATCGGCGGCACCGAGGTGAACCACTTCGCCGTCTGGCACGACAAGGCGGGGAACGCGGTGGCGCAGCCGCTCGCCGGCGTGAAGGACCCGGAGACCGGGGTGATGTTCCCCGACCTGAACTCGCCGCCCTTCGGCGGGGAGCTCTTCCAGACCAACCTGATCATGCCGGAGCCGACGGACTTCATCCGCAAGAGCCTGCCGAAGTGCTCGGTCATCCGGCCGTCGCTCGACATGAACGCCGGCGCCCGGGCGGTGGTGGCGTTCCTGACGTCGACCGGCCTGTTCGAGGGGCAGTCGAAGAAGTTCTTCAAGGCCGCCCACGAGCTGGCCCGGGAGGCCGACGCCGCCCAGCGCGGGAAGGGCTGAGCGGGGCCGGGCTTCGCTCCGACAATCGGGCTCGGCGAGTCGCCCGCAGTCCCGTAAACTTGCGCTGTGAACTGTCCGCGCTGCGGAACGGAGAACAGCGCCGGCCGCAAGTTCTGCGGCGAGTGCGGGGCCGGCCTCCTGCAGGCCTGCCCCGCCTGCGGTTCGGCGATCGAGCCGGGCACGAAGTTCTGCGGCGAGTGCGGGGCGGCGCTCACCGCGGCGGCGGCGCCCGACCCGGGCGCCGCCCCGCCCGCCGCCGCGGCCACCCCGGCGGCGGAGCGGAGGCTGGTGTCGGTGCTGTTCGCCGACCTCGTCGGGTTCACCACCCTCTCCGAGGGCCGCGACTCCGAGGAGGTGCGCGAGCTCCTGTCGCGGTACTTCGAGGCCTCGCGGCGGCTGATCGAGCTCTACGGCGGCACCGTCGAGAAGTTCATCGGCGACGCGGTCATGGCGGTCTGGGGCACCCCGGTCGCTACCGAGGACGACGCCGAGCGGGCCGTGCGGGCGGCGCTCGACCTGGTCGCCGCGGTCACGGCGCTCGGCGACGAGATCGGCGTCCCCAACCTGCGGGCCCGGGCCGGCGTGCTCACCGGCGAGGCCACCGTCACGGTCGGCGCCGACGGCCAGGGCATGGTCGCCGGGGACATCGTGAACACCGCGGCGCGCATCCAGTCGGTCGCCGAGCCGGGCCAGGTGCTGGCCGGCGATCCCACCCGGCGCGCGACCGAGCCGACGATCGTCTACGAGGACGCGGGCACGCACGAGCTGAAGGGCAAGTCGGGCCTGTACCGGCTGTCCCGCGCCGTGCGCGTGGTCTCGGGCGCCCGCGGCGCGCTCAAGTCGGAGGGCCTCGAGGCGCCCTTCGTCGGCCGCGACCGCGAGCTGCGCCAGATCAAGGATCTGTTCCACGCCTCGGCCGAGGAGCGCCGCGCCCACCTCGTCTCGGTCACCGGCATCGCCGGCATCGGCAAGTCGCGGCTCGTGTGGGAGTTCTACAAGTACTTCGACGGGCTCGCCCAGATCATCTACTGGCACCGCGGCCGGTGCCTCTCCTACGGCGAGGGCGTCACCTACTGGGCGCTGGCCGACATGGTGCGGATGCGCTGCCGGATCAGCGAGGACGAGCCGTCCGACGTCGCCCTGGCGAAGCTCGTCGCGGTGATCGAGGAGCACATCCCCGACGAGGAGGAGCGCCGCTTCGTCGAACCGCGCGTCGCCCACCTGATCGGCCTGGAGGAGGGCAGCGCGTTCAACCGCGAAGATCTGTTCGCGGCCTGGCGCACGTTCTTCGAGCGGCTGGCGGACGCCTATCCGACGCTGCTCGTTTTCGAGGACATGCAGTGGGCCGACGCGTCGCTGCTCGACTTCATCGAGTACCTGCTCGACTGGTCGCGGCAGAGCCCGCTCTTCGTCGTCACGGCGGCGCGGCCCGAGCTGCTCGACCGGCGGGCGACGTGGGGGGCGGGCAAGCGCAACTTCACTTCGATCTACCTCGAGTCGCTGTCCGAGGCGGCCATGCGCGAGCTGCTCGAAGGGCTTGTGCCGGGACTGCCCGACACCCTCCGCGACCAGATCCTGGGGCGTGCCGAGGGCGTGCCGCTGTACGCGATGGAGACCGTGCGGATGCTGCTCGACCGCGGCCACCTCGTCCGCGAGGGCAGCGTCTACCGGCCCACCGGCCCGGTCGACGCGCTCGAGGTGCCGGAGACGCTGCACGCGCTGATCGCGGCGCGGCTGGACGGCCTCTCCGACGACGAACGTCGGGTCGTGCAGGACGGCGCGGTGCTCGGCAAGACCTTCACCCGCAACGCTGTCGAGGCGCTCTCCGGGATCGACGCAGACACCTGCGAGGCGGTGCTGGCGGCCCTCGTGCGCAAGGAGGTGCTCTCGATCCAGTCCGATCCACGCTCGCCGGAGCACGGCCAGTACGGCTTCCTGCAGGATCTGATGCGCCGGGTCGCCTACGAGATGCTGTCGATGCGCGACCGCCGCGAACGCCATCTGGCGGCCGCGGACTATCTCGAGCGTACCCTCGCCGACGACGACGAGATCGTCGAGGTGCTCGCGTCGCACTACATCGATGCCTACACGGTCGCCCCGGACGCCGATGGCGCCGATGCGGTCAGGCGGCGCGCGCGCGAGCTGCTCGTGCGGGCGGGCGAGCGGGCGGAGTCGCTCGGCGCGCCCACCGAGGCCCAGCGTTACTACACCCGCGCGGGCGACCTGAGCGAGACCGGTACCGACGAGGCCGGACTGCTGGCGCGGGCCGCAGAAATGGCCATGCGGGCCGCGTCGCAGGACGCCGCCGCCGAGCTCGCCGACCGCGCCCACACCCTCTACGAGGCGGTGGGCGACCACGGCCAGGCCGCGCGCGTGCTCGTGATCCGGTCGCGTATCGACCAGATGCAGGGCCGCCTCGACGAGGCGCTCGCCCGCATGCAGCGCGCCTACGACGTCCTCCGCGAGGAGCCCGCCGACGAGAGCTTCGCGACCCTGACGGCCCGGCTGGCCGGCGCGTCGTACTTCTCCGGCGACATCCCCCGGTGCGTCGAGCTCGTCGAGCAGGCGCTCGACATCGCCGAGGCCCAGGGCCTCCCCCAGGTGCTCGCGAACGCGGTGATGATCAAGGCGATGGTCGGCGCTTCGGGCCGGCATCCCGAGGAGGCCCGGGGATTGTTCCAGCTCTCCCTCGAGATCGCCCAGAAGCACCAGTTGCGCGAGGAGGCGAGCCGGGCATCGTCCAACCTGTCCGACCTCGCGTTCCGGCGCGACCGCTACACCGAGGCGCTCGCTCACCTGGAGCAGTCGCTGGCGTTGGCGCGGACGGTCGGCAGCCGGCCGCACGAGTGGTTCGCGCTGAGCGAGTCGACCTACGCGCTCTACATGCTCGGGCGCTGGGACGAGGCGATGGCCGTGTTCGGCGACCTGCCGGAGGAGCATCTACCCACCGGTGGCACGCTGCTCAGCCCGCTCAGCTCGATCCTCGAGATCCACGTCCACCGCGGCGACGTTGCGGCCGCGCGGCGCCTGCTCGGGATCTACGCGCGGCTCGAGGACTCGGCCGACGTCCAGGAGCGGGCGGCCTGGGCGGCGGCCAGCGCGTGCCTCCTGCATGCAGAGGGCCGGCAGGCGGAGGCCGTCGCCCTCGGCGAGAAGACGGTCGAGCTGGGGGAGACGCTCGGTCTCGACGGCCAGGACGCGAAGATGGGGTTCATGTGGGCGATCGAGGCGGCCCTCGCCCAGGGCGACCGCGCGAAGGCCGAGGAGCTCGTCGACCGCATCGACGCCATCGCGCCGGGCCTGCGGCCGCCGTCGATGAGCGCCCATGCGAACAGGGTCCGGGCCCGGCTGGCCGACACGGTCGAGATGGCCGCGATGCATGCCGCGGTCGCCGAGGCGAGCTTCGACGGCCTGGGAATGGCGTTCTGGCGGGCCGTCACCCAGCTCGAGCAGGCCGAGCGGCTCGCCGCGGCCGGCCAGGCATCCGCGGCGACGTCGCTGCTGGCCGACGCCCGGGCGCTGTTCGCGCAGGTGGGGGCGGCGCCGTGGATCGCGCGGGCCGACGCCATCGCCGAGCGGGCGCCGGCCGAGCCCGTCGGCTGACGTCGCACCCGATGTGCGGCATGGCCCGAGTCGTGGCACCCTACGGGTGTGAGGCGTTTCGCGTTGCTTGTCGGCACGATGACGTCCGTGCTGGCGTTGGCGGCGCCGGCCGGTGCCGCCACGCCCACCATCCCGCAGCCCGAGCTTGGCCCGATCCGCACGCTCCTGCGGGCCTTCATCCCGGCGGCGATCGGCCGCGACCATCCCGGCCGAGCGTGGGCGCTGGCCGCGCCGAAGATGCGCATCGGCTCCACGCACTCCGACTGGAGCAAGGGCAACCTGCCCGTGTTCCCCTATCCGGTGTCGACCACCGGGTTCGGCATGCGCCCGATCACGGTGAAGCCGGGCGACGTCACCTTCGACCTGATGGTGCATCCGAAGGCGGGCAGCACGGCCGGCGTCGAGGTGTTCACGACCGAGGTGCAGAAGATCGGCGGCAAGTGGCGGGTGGCCTCGATGGCCGCCGAGGCCCAGTTCGCCGGCTCGGGCGGCCCGGCCACGATCACCGCCCAGCCCGATTTCGCCCCGCACGCGCAGGGCATCACCCATCATCAGAACCTGAGCTCGGGCTGGGCGCTCGTGCCGCTGCTCGTGCTCGGGCTGCCGCTGATCGCGGCGCCGTTCGCGCTCCTGGTGATGTGGCGGCGCGGCCGCTCGCTGACCGCGGACGTCGAGGCGCGCGAGCGCGCCGCCGCCCCCTGGCAGTGAATGGCCGGTGCCAGGCACCGGTTATGCGGCCGGTAGCTGGGCCAGCTCCGCCAGCAGCGTGAACGAGCGCGCCCGGGCGGCCGCGTCGGGGACGCTTGCGATCGCCATCACCTCGTCGGCCGAGGTCTCGGCCAGGAGCGCCTCGAGCTTCGCCTTTACCGTGGCCGGGCCGCCGATCACCTGCGGCGCCAGGTAGTCGTCGGCGAACGCCCGCTCGGCCTCCGTCCAGACGTGGTTTCGCACCTGCCGCAGCGACGGCAGCGGCCCGGGCGGCCGGCCCGTGTTTCGCAGGGCGAAGCTGAGCGCCATCGCCGACGCGAGCAGGTTCGCCTCCTCGTCGGAGTCGGCGCAGACGCAGAACGCGGTCACCTGCGCGTAGGGCCGCTCGAGGCCGGGCGACGCCTCGAACGACGAGCGGTAGAGCTCGAGCGCCGGCAGCGTGTTGCGGGCGCTGAAGTGGTGCGCGAACGCGAACGGGAGCCCCATCAGGCCCGCCGCCTGGGCGCTGTAGCCGCTCGATCCGAGCAGCCACAGGGCCGGCATGCTGCCGCCGTAGCCGGGGAAGGCGTGAATGCCCTCGTACGCCTCGCCGGGCGCGAAGCCCTTGAAGAAGCCGTGCAGCTCGTGCAGGAGGACGAGCAGGTCGTCGTTCCCCGCCATGCGCCGCAGGGCGAGCATCGTGCGGTGGTCGGTGCCGGGGGCGCGGCCGATGCCGAGGTCGATCCGGCCCGGGTGCAGCGCCTCCAGCGTGCCGAACCGCTCGGCGACGACGAGCGGGGAGTGGTTCGGCAGCATGACGCCGCCCGAGCCGACCCGGATCCTGCTCGTGCGCGCGGCGGCGTTTGCGATCAGCACCTCCGGCGCCGAGCTGGCGATGCCGGGCATGTTGTGGTGCTCGGCGTACCACAGCCGCAGGTAGCCGAGGCGGTCGACCAGCGCCGCCAGCTCGGTCGCGTCGGCCAGCGCCGCGGGCGCGCTCGAGTCGGTCGTGACCGGCGCGACGTCGAGGACGGAGAGGGGGACGCCGAAGACCGGACTGGCCGCGGCCCTCGCGGCGTCGTGGAGCCCGCTCACGCGGCGGCGCAGCGGGCGCAGCGGCCGGGGAGCGACTGGAGCGCGCGGTCGGAGAGCTCGAATCCGACCGCCTCGGCGGCCTGGCGCAGCGACGCGAGCGCGCAGCCCTCGAGCGTCGACACCGCGCCGCAGTCGACGCACACGATGTGGTGGTGGTGGCCATCGGCCCCGCACATGACGAACACGGCCTCGCCGCCGCGGGTGCCCGCGTCCTCGACCAGGCCCTCGTCGCGCCAGCGCTCGATCGCGCGATAGGCGGTGGTGAGGCCGATCCGGGGCTGGTCGTTACGGGCGGCGGCGTGCAGCTCGCGGGCGCTGAAGGCGTGGCCAATCGACTTCCCGGCGTCGAGCAGCGCCTCGCGGTTGCGGCGGTTGCGTCCCGGCTCCATGCGTCCAGCGTAGTCGCCCTTGCGGCGGATCTCAAGAATAGTATTGATATCCGTTTTCATTTCCGTTAGCCTGCGGGTTGTGTCGAAGACCCTGCTCGGATACGTCGCCCTCGCCCTGGTCGTGGTGGCCGCGCTCGGTCTGGTGCTCTCCGACTCGTCGACCGCTCCATCCGGCGGGCGGGTCGACGTGGTGGCGGCGGAGAACTTCTATGGCGACATCGTCCGGCAGATCGGCGCCGACCACGTGTCCGTGACGTCGATCTTGTCCGACCCGAACGCTGACCCACACCTGTTCGAGCCGGGTACGAGGAACGGGCTGGCGGTGTCGCGCGCCGACCTCGTGATCCAGAACGGGGTTGGCTACGACAGCTTCATGCAGCGGCTCGAGGATGCCGCTCCCAGCTCCGGCCGGATCGTCGTGACGATCGCCGACGTGCTCGGCGTGCGCCGCACCGACGCGAACCCCCACCTCTGGTACGACGTTCCGCAGCTGGCCCGGATCGCGCGGGCGATCGCGGCCGGCCTGGAGCGGGCTGATCCGGGCCATACCGCCGACTACCGGCGCGGGCTGCACCGGTTCGTCGCCAGCCTGGCGACGCTCCGGCGGGGCGTTGCGGCGCTCCACGCAGTCGATCGTGGCCGGCCTGTTGCGTACACCGAGCCCGTGCCCGGATATCTGCTCGCCGCGGCCGGGATCCCTGACCGGACACCCCAGTCGTTCGCGCGTGCTATCGAGGACGGAAGTGAGCCCACCCCTCAGGCCGTCGCCGCGATGACCGGCCTGTTCGCGAAACACCGGGTGGCAGTGCTCCTCTACAACGCCCAGACCGTGTCACCGATCACGACCCGCATCCAGGATGCGGCCGACCGCGCGGGCGTCCCGGTGGTCGGTGTCACCGAGACGCTCCCCCCGGGAATGAGCTTCCAGCAATGGCAACTTTCGCAGATCAGGGCCCTCGAGCACGCGCTGCGGTAGACGGGCCCGTCGTCCGTGTCCGCGACCTGTCAGTCGCCTTCGGGAAGCGTGTCCTCTGGGACGGGCTCGGGTTCGATCTCGCCGAGGGCGAGTTCCTCGCTGTCCTCGGTCCCAACGGGACCGGCAAGACGTCGCTCGTGCGCGTCCTCCTCGGACTGTTGGCACCCGCCACGGGGTCCGTGCAGGTAACGGGCCGGCCGCCGCTCCACGCGCGTTCGCGCGTCGGCTACGTCCCCCAGCAACGCGCCTTCGATCGCGACCTGCCCCTGCGCGGCCTCGACCTCGTACGGCTCGGCCTGGACGGCCACCGCTGGGGGCTGGGCCTGCGCTCGCGTGATTCGGAGGAGCGGGTGCGCCGCGCGCTCGCCGACGTTGGCGCCACCGGCTACGGCGACACGCCGGTGGGGAGGCTGTCGGGGGGCGAGCAGCAGCGTCTGCGGATCGCCCAGGCGCTCGTCTCCGACCCGGCCCTGCTGCTTGCCGACGAGCCGCTGCTCTCGCTCGACCTCGCCTCGCAGCGGATCGTGGTCGACCTGCTCGACCGCCGCCGCCGCGACGCGGGCACCCCGGTGGTGTTCGTCACACACGACGTGAACCCGATCCTGTCGGTGGCCGATCGCGTCCTCTACCTCGGCCCCGGCCGATGGGCGATCGGGACGCCGGCCGAGGTGCTCACCACCGAGACGCTCTCGCGGCTCTACGACACGCCCGTTGACGTCCTGCGCGTGCGCGGCCGCATCGTGGTCGTCGGCACGCCCGACGACGGGGGCGTCCACCATCACGAGACCGAACACTGATGTTTACGGAGCTGCTCGGCCAGCCCTTCGTCCATACCGCGCTCTTGGCGGGCGCCGTCGTCGCCGTGGTGTGCGGGGCGATAGGCACGTTCGTCGTCGCCCGCGGCGCCAGCTTCGCCGTGCACGCGATCTCCGAGCTCGGTTTCACGGGCGCCGCCGGCGCGCTTGTCATCGGCATCGATCCGGTCGCAGGGATGGTGGCGGGATCGCTGCTCGTTGGCGGCGTGCTCGGAGTGCTCTCCCTGAGCGGCCGAGAGCGCGACAGCGCCATCGGCGCCGTGCTCGCGTTTGGACTGGGAGTGGGGGTGCTCTTCCTGAGCCTCTACCAGGGGTATGCGACCGAGGCGACGAACCTGCTGTTCGGGAGCATCGTGGGGGTCAGCGATCGCCAGCTCGCCGAGCTGACAGTCGTCGCCGCGATCGTCGTTATCGGGATCGCGGCTGCGTACCGGCCGCTGCTCTTCTCGAGCGTCGATCCCGCCGCCGCCGAGGCGCGCGGTGTGCCGCTGCGGGCGCTCTCGGTGCTGATCTTCCTGCTGCTCGCGCTCACGACCGCGGAGGCGATCCAGGTCGTCGGCGTGCTGCTCGTGCTCACGCTCGTGATCACGCCCGCGGCCGCCGCCCAGCGGCTGACGGCCAAGCCGGCCACCGCGATCCTGCTCTCGATCGTGATCGCCCTCGTCGCCACCGAGGGCGGGATCCTGCTCAGCCTGCAGCAGCCGTGGCCGACGAGCTTCTTCATCAGCACGATCTCGTTCGCCGCGTACCTCGGCGCTAGGATGAGGACATGGTCGTCGTGAGCAGTCGCCGCTTTACCCCGCCCCGGCCGCAGGCTGGGGTGGCGGCGCGCGCTCGCTCGTAGCCGAGCTCGATCCCGCTCTCCTCTCAGCCGCCCCGCGGCCGGGGCCGTCATGTCCCCCGGAACGAGAGGAACCGGCGATGCCGACCACCATCACTCCCGCTGAGCTCGACCGCGCGCTCGCGCTGCGCGACCTGTCCGACCCCGACCGCGGCCCGCACGCGATGCAGCTGCTCGTCGACGCGATTCGTGCGGCCCTGGAGCGCGCCTGGGGCTGTCCGGTGCGCACCTACCGGGCCGACCCCGTCGTCACCGTCGAGGCCAACTACGGCGTCCTCGGCTATCCGCCCGACGCCCCCGCCCGGGAGGCGCGCTACTCACGCTACGTCGATGCCGGGCACATGCTGCGGGCCCACACCACCGCGATGGTGCCCGCGGCCCTGCGGGCGCTCGCGGCAGCGCCCGATGTCGTCGTCGCCTGTCCCGGGCTCGTCTACCGGCGCGACGTCGTCGACCGCCTCCACGTCGGCGAGCCGCACCAGCTCGACCTGTGGCGGGCGCGTCGCGACGCTCCCCTGACCGAGAACGACCTCGACGAGATGATCGAGCTGGTCGTGACCGCGGTGCTGCCCGGCGCCAGATGGCGCATGCTGCGAACGACCCATCCGTACACGACCGCCGGTCGCGAGGTCGAGGTGCTCGGTGAAGGCGAGTGGGTCGAGCTGCTCGAGTGCGGCCTGGCCGGGAAGCATGTGCTGGCCGCCGGCGGCCTGAACGGCGGCCGCTGGAGCGGGCTCGCGCTCGGCCTCGGCCTCGACCGCGCCCTCATGCTGCGCAAGGGCATCTCCGACATCCGCCTGCTCCGCTCCGACGATGCCCGGGTGGCGGGCCAGATGCGCACGCTCGACCCGTATCGGGAGGTGAGTGCGATGCCGGCCACGACCCGCGACCTCTCGATTGCCGTCGCGATCGGCGTCGACGACGAGGAGCTGGGCGATCGCGTCCGCCGGGCGCTCGACCCGACCGAGCTGGACGCCGTGGAGGAGGTGCGCGTGGTGGGGGAGACCGCGGCGGCCGAGCTGCCGCCGCAGGCGATCGCCCGGGTCGGCCTACGACCGGGGCAGAAGAACGTCCTCGTGCGGTTGGTTCTACGCCATCCCACGCGGACGCTCACCGCGGAGGAGGGCAACGGGATCCGAAACCGCGTGTATGCGGCCGTGCATCAGGGCGACGTCCATCAGTGGGCGGCCGGGGGCGCGGCAGACGGATGACCCGGCCCACGGAGTGGACATGATCCAGGTGTCCACCACCGATGGTGCGGACGACACCGTGGTCGAACGACGCAGCGCCGTGGACGTCGCGGCACCATGGTCCGGACAGGGCGAGGCCGAGACGGAAGTACGGCTCTAGCCGCTGTCCGCGCGAGGCACCTGCGTGAAATGCGACGCGTTCCAGGTGGTCGCGAATGAGCCGTCGCTGGCGCCGATGGCCAGCAGCGCGGTACCGGGTGCGAGGGCGACGTCCACAGCGGATACGGCCCATCCCGTCACCGAGTGCGATTATCCCATGACCCAAGCGGGACCGGGCGCTGCCGGCGGCGGCCGGTTGATCAGGGAATTCGCGCGATCGCCTCGGTGAGGTCCTCTCTACCCGGGAGCGGCTCATACGGCATCGGCCAATACTCGATCTGACGCGCGATGCGGCCGTCATCGACGAATGAGAACGCGACGACACGCGCGGCTTGCTCCCCATCGGTCACGGTCACCTCGCTCACCACGACGTCGCCCTCGGCGACGATCCGATGAACGTCGAAGCTCCAACGGCCGGTGTTCGTGGGATACCGCGCCTGCAGGGCGGCGAAGTCGCGTCGGCCAACGATGCGCTCGCCGGAGCACGGCCAATCGACTGCGCAGCTCTCGGCGAGGTGGCTGGCCGCCTGCTCCCAGTCGTTGTCTTGCATGGCTGCCCAGAAGGACTCGACGACGACCCGGCCAGGGGGTGGCGCGCTCAGCGGAGAGCCTGCTCGAATCGTGGGTCGTCGCGAGCTGCGGCGAAGTCGTCGTCTCTGCGCGCGTCCTCGCGGAACTGCGGGCGCAGCTCGACGGACCGGCGGAGGTGGGCGAAAGTGTCGTCGCTCGTGTCGCCCGCGAGCGTCGCGAAGCAGGCGTAGTTGTAGTTCAAGCCGGCGTGGTCCGGCATGTGCTCGAGGGCGCCGCGGACGGCTTCGAGCGCGTCGGCGTACCGCTGCTCGCTGTAGGCCTTCATGGACTCGCTGTGGAACGGCCACGCCTCACCCCAGTCGACCCCGTGGTACGCCTCGCCGGGTGTGGCGCCGACGACGAGGACGGTTCCCTCGCCAGTCGCCTTCCGGCGCGACTCAGGCCCGACGTACACGAGGGTTCCCGGCCGCGCGTCGATCGACTCGCCGTCGACCTCGAACGCCACCTTCCCATCGAGCACGATGTACAGCTCCTCCTGGCCCGACCCGGCCTCGTCGTGGTCGTTGACAAGCATGCCGTCCTCCCCGGGGGTGAAGGCATTGATCCCGAACGAGTGGATCCCGAGGCTCTCGCGCACCGGAATGTCCCGGCCGCGCCGCTCGATGTCGTCGAGGTGCGCGACTCGCCAGTTCGGCTTGTCGTTCATTCGATCACCTCCCTGCGGTCGCCACGCCGCGTAGGCCATGCACAGTAGCCCCAAACCCCAAGGATCGAGAACTGCGTCCTCGCCTCACTAGACTGAAGAGCCATGGACGGAACCGCCACGCTCACCCGCGGGTTCGAGCTGCCCCTGGAGCCGCGCCTGCCGCGGATCGGGGCCGTCGACGCCGTCGCGCTCGAGGCGCGGGCGGCCGACCTCGCCAAGCGCTCGATCAAGCGCGAGTCCAAAATGGCCGCGCTCGACCTGATCATCCGGATGACCGACCTCACCACGCTCGAGGGCGCCGACACGCCCGGGAAGGTCGCGGCGCTGTGCCAGAAGGCGGTGCGCCCCGATCCGCTCGACCCAAGTGTCCCGTCCGTCGCCGCGGTCTGCGTCTACCCGAACCTCGTGCCGGTCGCCCGCGATCGCCTCGGCGCCGACCGCACGGTGCGGATCGCCTCGGTGGCGACGGCGTTCCCGTCCGGCCAGTCGCCGATCGACGTGAAGCTGGCCGACGTGCGCGCCGCCGTCGAGATGGGCGCGGACGAGGTGGACATGGTGATCGACCGCGGCGCGTTCCTCTCGGGCCGCTACGCCAAGATGTACGACGAGATCGTGAAGGTGAAGGAGGCCGCCGCGCCGGCGCATCTGAAGGTGATCCTCGAGACGGGCGAGCTCGGCACCTACGACAACGTCCGCCGTGCGTCGCTGCTCGCGATGGCCGCCGGCGCCGACTTCATCAAGACGTCCACCGGGAAGATCAGCCCCGCCTCGACCCTGCCCGTGACGCTGTGCATGCTCGAGGCGATCCGTGACGTCGAGGCCGAGACCGGCCGCCAGGTCGGAATGAAGCCGGCGGGCGGCATCCGCCACGCCAAGCTGGCGATCCAGCACCTGTGCGTGCTCTCGGAGACGCTCGGTCGCGACTGGCTCACGCCGGAGCGCTTCCGGTTCGGCGCCTCGTCACTCGTGAACGACGTGCTCATGCAGATCCGCAAGCAGAAGACCGGCGCCTACCAGTCCCCCGACTACTTCACGGTCGACTGATGTCGGAGATCGAGCACCGCCCGTCGGCCGCGCCGGCGCCCCTCGAGTGGGAGTACGCGCCCGCGCCGGAGGCGCGCGACATCGTCTCGTTCCGGGAGCGGTACGGCCTCTACATCGGCGGCGAGGTGGTCGACCCGCGCTCGGGCGAGTGGTTCACGACGAGCTCGCCCGCCGACGAGTCGCCGCTGGCCGAGGTCGCGCAGGCGAGCGGGGAGGACGTCGACCTCGCCGTCGGCGCCGCCCGGGCCGCCTACGAGGACGGCTGGTCGAGCCTGCGCCCGGCCGAGCGGGCCAAGTACCTGTTCCGGATCGCCCGCATCCTCCAGGAGCGCTCGCGCGAGCTGGCGGTGGCCGAGTCGCTCGACGGCGGCAAGCCGATCAAGGAGTCGCGCGACGTCGACCTGCCCCTGGCCGCGGCGCACTTCTTCTACCACGCCGGCTGGGCCGACAAGCTCGAGTACGCCTTCCCGAACCGCAACCCGCGGCCGCTGGGCGTCGCCGGCCAGATCATCCCCTGGAACTTCCCGCTGCTGATGCTGGCGTGGAAGGTGGCGCCGGCGCTCGCGTGCGGCAACACCGTCGTGCTGAAGCCGGCCGAGAAGACGCCGCTGACGGCGCTCATGTTCGCGGACGTCTGCCGCCAGGCCGAGCTGCCCGCGGGCGTCGTCAACATCGTCACCGGCGACGGCTCGACGGGCGCCGAGCTCGTGCGCAACGAGGGCCTCGACAAGGTCGCGTTCACGGGCTCGACCGAGGTCGGCAAGGCGATCCAGCGCGAGCTGGCCGGCCGGGGCATCCCGCTCACGCTCGAGCTGGGCGGCAAGGCCGCAAACATCGTCTTCGACGACTGCGCCCTCGATCAGGCCGTCGAGGGGATCGTGAACGGCATCTACTTCAACCAGGGCCACGTCTGCTGCGCCGGCTC
>Ga0157369_10004623_pt1 | contig 16176 bp, 13 predicted proteins | sample C25metaG_FD_113461 | JGI IMG/M metagenome (GOLD analysis project Ga0157369, IMG submission 113461) | Corn rhizosphere microbial communities from Kellogg Biological Station, Michigan, USA - C2-5 metaG | ecosystem: Host-associated > Plants > Roots > Rhizosphere > Soil | place: USA: Michigan... | reverse complement strand
GAAGTCGAAGTCGAAGGCCGTGTGCAGTTCGTCGGGGCGCAGGTAGGCGGCGAGCCGTTCCGGGCTGGCCACCCAGGCCTCGGCGACGAAGACCCGTGGGGGGTGGTAGGAGTCCGCCAGCGCCCGCCACTGCCGGTAGATGTCGTGGACCTCCGGCCGGTCCCAGTGCGGGTGGTCGGTCCGGTCCGGCGGCGTCAGGACGTGCTCGATGTCGGTCCCGAGGTCCGGCAGGCCGTCCTGTTTGACCAGCCCGTGCGCGACGTCGATCCGGAACCCGTCGGCGCCGCGGTCGAACCAGAACCGCAGGATGTCGCAGAACTCCTCGCGGACCTGGGGGTTGGTCCAGTCCAGGTCCGGCTGCTTGGGGTCGAACAGGTGCAGGTACCACTCGCCCGGCGACCCGTCCGGCTCGCTGACCCGCTGCCACGCCGGGCCGCCGAACACCGCCCGCCAGTCGTTCGGCGGCAGCGACCCGTCCTCGCCGCGACCGGGCCGGAAGAGGTACCGGGCCCGCTGCGGCGAGCCCGGGCCGGCCGCGAGCGCCGCGACGAACCACGGGTGCTCGTCGGAGGTGTGGTTCGGAACGATGTCGAGCAGCACCCGCAGACCCAGCCGGTGCGCGTCCTCGATCAGCGCGACCGCGTCGTCGAGGCTGCCGAACGGGGGATGGATGTCGCGGTAATCGGCCACGTCGTAGCCGCCGTCCGCCTGCGGTGAGGGGTACCAGGGGTTCACCCAGATCGCGTCCACCCCGAGCCCGGCCAGATAACCCAGCCGGGACCGGATGCCCGCCAGATCGCCCAGACCATCACCATTGCCGTCCGCGAAGCTACGGATGTACAGCTGATACGTCACCGCGCCGCACCACCACCCGGGAACGCTGTCGCTCCCGGCCGCTGTGCGGCGCGCATGCTCAGGCGTTCCCGTCGTCTCCGTCGCCATGGGTTTCTCCTAGGTCAAGCTGCGGCGGGCAGGACGTTGCCCGGCGAGGTTGGCTGGTTGGTCCTGGGGATCTCCAGACGACTCTGGCCAGGCATTGCTCGAGGTGTCAGAGCGCTTCGCTGCGGGTGTGGCCTCATCCGCGAACCTCCCGCCGCCAGCCCGTCTCACCGATCCTCACCGTGACGCTGACCCCAGGCTAGGTCCAGCGAGCAAAGCGCTGGAAGGGCTTCCGCCCCCCGTCGGTGGGCGACGTGTGTCGGTTCGACACGATTGAAGGAACAACTTCGCGCAGCTCTTGACCCTCCGCGGCCCGAGGGTCACGCTAGCAATGGAACGCCTTCCACGCTCGCATAGCTCCTCGAGACCTGACGAACGCGGCTCGCATGATCCTTCCCGGGCCCGGACGTCCCCGATACCGACGGCTCGGCCAGGCCCGTCCCGGCCGGAGCGGACTGGGGGTAGGCCGTGGTGTTCCCCGCCGCCGACACGCGCTCGCCCGCCGGCACCACCCGGCGGACGCTCCTCAGGACGGCCGCCTTGGGCGCTCTCGGCGTCCCGATCCTGAGCGCCTGCTCATCGGGGGGCGGGGCGCGCACCGTGCGCTTCTATCAGAGCAAACCCGAGGTGATCGGGTACTTCGACAAGCTCGTCGCGGCCTTCAACAAGCAGAATCCCGACGTCAACGTCGTCCACGACTCCTCCAGCAGCCTGGTCGCCTCGTTCGTCCGGGAGTCTCCGCACGACCTCGTCCTGAACAATTACGACCTCGGGGCGGGCACCTTCGTCAGCCGCGGCGTGCTGTCGAACCTGGCGAGCGTGCCTGAGATCTCACGGATCAATCCCAGCGTCCAGGCGCTCGTCGGCCAGTACGCCACGCCTGCCCAATCCACCGACGTCATCCCCTACTCCATCGCCGCTGCCGGCGTCATCTACAACAAGGATCTGTTCGCCCAGCACAATGTCGACGTCCCGGCCACCTGGACCGAGCTGCTGGACGCGTGCAGGACGTTCCAGTCCGCCGGCGTCACGCCCTTCTACATGACCTTCAAGGACCCCTGGACGATCCAGCAGGGCCTGTTCGACTACGTAGCCGGCAGCATGATCGACGTCGCCGGTTTCTACGCCGAGCTCAAGGCCGAGGGCGCCAAGGCGGGCACGTCTGCGCCGGTCTCGTTCACGAAGGTCTTCAGACCGGCCGTCGACAAGATGGCCCAGCTCCTGGCCTTCGGCAACCACGACGCCGCCGCCCGCGCCTATCCGGAGGGCAACGCAGCCTTCGCCGCCGGCAAGGCCGCGATGTACTTGCAGGGCCCCTGGGCGATCGGCGAGATCGCGAAGGCGAACCCGAAGCTGCAGGTGGGGACCTTCGCGTTGCCGTCGACCGACAACCCGGACGACCGGAGGGCGCGAGTCAACCTCGATCTTGCCCTGTGGATCCCGAACGGGGCCGGCAATCCGACCGGGGCGCACCGTTTCCTCAGCTACCTGCTGACTCCCGAGGTCCTGAACAAGTACAACCAGGACAACCTGGCCTACGCGCCGGTGAAGAACCCGCCGCCGGTGACCGACCAGCGGATCGAGGGCCTGCAGCCGTACGTGCGCGAGTCGAAGTTCTACCAAGGCCCCGGCACCTACGTGCCCACCGTGATCCCGCTCGGCAACTACCTGCAGGACTTCGCCATCTCCCGGGACGGCACCACCCTCCTGCAGCGGATGGACAACGACTGGGAGCGGCTGGCCCAGCGAACGTCCGCCTGAACCCTTCCCGTCCGAGGTTCCGTCCCAGAGATCCCCCTCAGAGGAGTTCGGCGATGGCGACGACAGCAGCGACACGGGCGCAGCGAGCCAAGACGCAGGCGCAGCCCGAGGTGACCTTTCCGCGCAAGCGCATCGAGAGCGCCTACCTCATCATGCTGCTCCCGGTGGTCCTCCTGTTCACCCTGTTCATCACGGTGCCGGCGCTCGTCGGTCTGTTCTACAGCTTCACCAACTATCAGGGGTACGGGAACTGGAAGTTCATCGGGCTGACGAACTACCGTGCCCTCTTCAGCGACCCGCGCATCCTCAGCTCCTACGGATTCACCCTCTGGTTCTCGCTCGTGACCGTCATCGTGGTCAACGTCGTCGCCCTGGCCCTCGCGATCGGGCTCAACGCAAAGATCAAACTCAAGACGACGCTGCGCGGGGTGTTCTTCATCCCGATGGTCATCTCGGGCATCGTCATCGCCTACGTCTTCAACTTCCTGTTCTCCACCTCACTGCCCGCGCTTGCGACCACCTTGGGGATCACCCCGCTGGAGAACAGCATCCTCACCGACTCGCGCTTCGCCTGGATGGCGATCGTCGTGGTGGCCGCCTGGCAGGCCGTGCCCGGAGCGGTGATCATCTACCTGGCCGGCCTGCTCGCGATTCCCTCCGACGTCTACGAGGCCGCAGCGATCGACGGGGCCGGGGCCTGGCGACAGTTCCGGAGCATCACCTTCCCGCTCGTCGCCGGGTACGTCGTGATCAATACGATCCTCGGGATCAAGGGCTTCCTCAACGTTTACGACGTCATCGTGGGGCTCACGAACGGGGGGCCCGGCACCTCGACCTTCAGCGTCGCCATGACGATCTTCACCGGGTTCACCAGCGGCGACTACGCCTACCAGATGGCCAACGCGGTCATCTTCTTCCTGGTCACCGTGCTCATCTCACTGCTGCAGCTGCAGCTCATCCGCCGTCGAGGAGTGTCACTCTGATGGCCACCAGCCTCACCCCGCCCGGCCCCGCCGCCATGGCCGCGCCCGCCGCACGCCGTCGCCGCCGCCGCAACGAGCCCGACGAGGGCGGCCGCACGAACTGGGTCGGCACCGCATTGTTGATCCTTTGCTCGCTGACCGTGCTCATACCGTTGTACTTCACGGTCGCCATGGCCCTGAAGTCCGCGCAACAGACGGCCTCGGGCACGGGCTTCGCCTGGCCGTGGCCGATGCACTTCGACAACTTCGCCGCCGCCTGGTCACTGACGAACTTCCCGCGGGCTTTCACGATCTCGTTGCTCATCACCGTCTTCACCGTGGCCGGCCTGATCTTCCTGAGCTCGGCGGCAGCCTGGGCCATCGCGCGCAACTGGGAACGCCCACTGTTCCGCTGGTCCTACTTCTACCTGCTGGCGGCAATGTTCATCCCGTTCCCGGTCATCGCTCTGCCGCAGATCAAGTTCACCTCCATCCTCCATCTGTCCAACCCGGCCGGCGTGACGATCCTGCACATCCTCTTCGGGCTGTCGTTCAACGTGCTGCTGTACTCGGCGTTCCTGCGCTCCATACCCTATGAGCTCGAGGAGAGCGCCCGCCTCGACGGCGCCACCACCTGGCAGACCTTCTGGAAGCTGATCTTCCCGCTGCTCGCCCCGATGAACGCCACCGTCGGCATCTTCGCGTTCCTGCAGGCCTGGAACGACTTCATGATGCCCTCGCTGGTCACGGCGAACCCGCAGCTGCAGACCCTGCCCGTCATCCAGAACATCTTCCAGTCCCAGTTCAGCTCCAACTTCAACGTCGCCTTCGCCTCCTACCTCATGGCAATGGCGCCGACAGTCGTCGCCTACCTGTTCGCCCAGCGCTGGGTCATGACGGGCGTCACCCGCGGCGCCATCAAGGGCTGAGTCGGGCGGCCGGCCCGTCTGCCGCCGCCGTCGAAGAGGGAGATGCGCGTGGTCAGTCGGAGGTCGCCGCCGGCGGGGCGGTCGTCCTGCGGACGACGAGCCGGGTCGGGAGCGTAACGGAGGAGTTCGCCGGGCCGCCTTCGAGGAGCGACAGGACGAGTTCGGCTGTCCGGCGCCCCTGTTCCCAGACGGGCTGTCCGACCGTCGTGAGGTCGGTGAGCCTGGCCAAGGGGTGGTCGTCGATGCCTACGACAGAGATGTCCTCGGGGATCCGGAGGCCGGCGCGACGGATCGTGCGGATCGCGCCGAGCGCCACCTCGTCCGAATGCGCGTAGACGGAGGTCGGTCGGCTCCTGAGGCTCAACAGCTGCCCCATCGCTTCCGCGCCCTGCACGCCTCCCCAATCCACCTGGACGACGAGCCGGGGGTCGATGGGGATGCCCGCCTCCTCCAGCAGCGTGTAGTAGGCAGCGGACCGCTGGGACGGCGACGGCGACTGGTCAGGATCCACCGCCTCGATCATTGCGATCGCCCGGTGTCCCAGGGAGACGAGATGGCCGACCGCCTGCGTTCCCGCGTTGAGATCATCGATCGAGACGTGGGGATAGTCGGCGTTCTGCCCGCCCGCCGCCACCACGTGGACGTCGAGCAACTCCAGACGCTGCCGCTCGGCCTCCTCGATCGGAAAGCCGACCACGACGAGCGCGTCGACTTTGCGGCGGGCCGGCAGTCGCTGGAAGAACTCCTGCCGGTCCCGCCGGTCGCCGACGTGATAGAGCAGGACGTCGATATCAGCCCGGCGGAAGACCGCTTCGAGAGCTTCGACCATCGTTCCGAAGAACCACCGGGACATATGGGGCACGACCAGGCCGACCCGTCCCGTCGTGCCTCTCGCCAGCCCGGAGGCGTCGGGCGAGATGACGTAGTGGTACTGCTCGGCGACCGCGAGTACCCGGGCCCGCGTCGCGGGCGCCACACTCGACGAGCCGTTCAAGGCGCGCGAGGCGGTACCGACGCCCACGCCGGCCAATCGCGCGATGTCCGCCAGGGTGAGCCTGCCGACCGACTCCGACACGCGCGCATCCTAGCCGAGGCGAAATCACAGACCGAGCGGTTACCGGCGGAAAGGGGCACCCGTGGACTGGTGGAGAACTGCCGTCGTCTATCACGTCTATCCACGGAGTTTCGCCGACGGCAACGGCGACGGTGTGGGGGACCTCGTCGGTGTGCTGAGGCGGCTGCCGCACCTGCAGCGGCTCGGCGTGGACGCGATCTGGCTTTCACCGTTCTACCCCTCGCCGATGGCGGACGGCGGATACGACGTCGCCGATCATCGCGACGTCGACCCGAGTCTGGGCACGCTCGCAGATTTCGAGAAGCTCGTTGCGGCCGTTCACGACCTGGGCATGCGGCTGATCGTCGACATCGTCCCGAACCACACGTCCGATCAGCACCCGTGGTTCAGGGAGGCCCTCTCCGCCCCTTCCGGCAGCCCCGCTCGTCAGCGGTACGTCTTCCGGAACGGGCGGGGGTCTCGTGGCGAACAACCACCCTCGGACTGGCGGTCCCACTTCGGAGGAAGCGGGTGGGAGCGCGTCGCTGACGGCCAGTGGTACCTGCACCTGTTCGCGCGCGAGCAGCCGGACCTCAACTGGGACGACGCCGACGTTCGTCGTTACTTCCTCGACACCCTCAGGTGGTGGGCCGACCTCGGGGTCGACGGTTTCCGGGTCGACGTCGCGCACGCCCTGGCCAAGGACCTGTCCGAGCCGCTGAGGAGCCAGCCGAACCTCGACAGCAGGCTCCCGCTCGACGGCACCGACCCGCTGTACGACCGGGACGAGGTCCATGACATCTACAGGTCCTGGCGAAGGCTGTTCGACGAGTACCAGCCGCCTCTGATGGCGGTCGCCGAGACGTGGACCCCGACCAACAGCCGCACGTACCTCTACGCGCGGCACGACGAATTGGGTCAGGTCTTCGACTTCTCACTGATCAAGTCTCGCTGGGACGGCCCGAGCTACCGGCGGGTCATCCGACGGTCCATGGAGGATCACCGTCGCCAGGCGGACGACGGCGGGGGCCTCACCTGGGTGCTGTCCAACCATGACGTGCCGAGGCACGCCTCTCGTCTCGCCCTGCCGCCGGACGCCGATATCGAGGCGTGGCTGCTCAGTGGTGGCACCCGCCCGAGGATCGATCTCGACCTCGGCCGGCGCCGAGCCCGTGCCGCCGGCCTGCTCCTGCTCGCCCTGCCCGGCTCCGCCTACATCTACCAGGGCGACGAGCTCGCTCTCCCCGAGGTCGCCGACCTCCCCGTCGAATTCCTCCGGGACCCCGTCTGGCACCGGACGGGCGGTGCGCTGCGCGGCCGGGACGGGTGCCGGGTCCCGCTCCCGTGGACTCGGACCGGTCCCTCATTGGGGTTCGGGGACGCCGGCGCCTGGTTGCCCCAGCCCGCCTGGCTCGCCGACTACAGCGTGGAAGCGCAGGACCCTGACCCCGACTCGACCTTGAACCTTTATCGCGCCGCCATCGCGCTCCGCCGAAAGCTCCTGACCTCCGGCGCGCCCTTGACCTGGTACGACGGTGACCCGAGCCTCCTGCACTTCAGGCACGGCAACGGGTGGGAGTGCGTCGTCAACTTCGGGGACCGGGCACAGTCACTTCCACCAGGAGAGGTCGTCCTCGCAAGCCAGGTCCTGGAGCCAGGGGCGCGCAACCTGCCGCCCGACGTCGCCGTCTGGTTGAGGAGCGGCGACCAGCGACCGGACTCGGAGACGTCTGCGCCGCTGCCGCCGGGATGACTCGGCCCTTCGCCGGCTGTGCGCCGCTGTCAGGTGAGGCGATCGAGGTGGTGACGGTGGGCGTAGCCGACCGCCTGGGCTCGATCGTGCAGGCCGGCCTTGGTGAAGATGTGATTGACGTGGGTCTTCACCGTGGCCTCGGAGACGTAGAGACGGCGGGCGATCTGACCGTTCGTGAGACCCGCGGCGATGAGGGAGAGGACCTCGGCCTCACGGGTCGTGAGGCCGTCAGGCAGAGCGGGCTCGGGCGCTCCCGGCGGGGTGGCCACCGACTGCGCGGCCCGCGCCACGAGGCGGGCGTACACCTGGGGATCGAGCACGGCCTGCCCGGCGGCGGCGGTGTGCAGGGCCCGGGCGATCTCCGAGCGGCCGGCGTCCTTGGTGAGGAATCCGATGGCGCCGGCCTGGAGGGCGGCGAGAACGGCGTCGTCGTCCGCGAACGTCGTGAGCACGACGACCTGGGTGCGAGGGTGGTCGTGCCGGATGCGGGCGGTGGCGGCGACGCCGTCGGTGCGGGGCATGCCGAGGTCCATGAGGACGACGTCGGGATCGTGTTCGGCGGTGGCAGCGATCGCTTGGTCACCGTCGGCGGCGGCAGCGACGACCTCGATGTCGGGCGTGAGTCCGAGCAGGGTCACCAGGCCTTCGCGGACGATCGCCTGGTCGTCCGCGACGACCACGCGCAGCCGGGGCCGGGGGGCGTCAGGCGGCTGCATGCGGGTGGCTGGGAAGGCGGAGCAGGACGGTCCAGCCGTTACCGTCGGGCCCGGCATGCAGGTTGCCGCCGAGCGACTCGGCCCGTTCGCGAAGGCCGGTGAGCCCGTAACCTGCACCGGTCCCGGCGAGATCCTTCCCCGGCGTGGCGGTCCTCGCGAGGAGCGGGTCCGGGCTTGGTGGGGGAGTGTCGGTGACGGTCAGCACTGTGGCGTCGTCCGCGTAGGTCAGGCCGACGGACACAGCGGCTCCGGGCGCGTGCTTGCGCGCATTACTGATCGCCTCTTGCGCGGTGCGTAGCGCGGCGAGCGCGGCATCGGGCGCCAAGGAGCGTTCGACGCCGTTCACCGCCAGCGGCGGGGCGATTCCGCCGTCCACGCGGTACTGCTGGAGCAGGGTGTCGAGGAGCTGAGGCAGCGGGGGGATGTCGCCGCGGAGGGCGGCGACGGCACGGCGGGCCTCGTTCAGTCCGTCCACGGCCAGGCCGCGTGCCCGGTGCAGCTGGGCCTGAACCTGCCGGGGGTCGGTGCCGTCGGCCAGGAGGGCCTCGGCCACCTCGAGCTGCACGGCCAGGGCCCCGAGGGAGTGAGCGAGCAGATCATGGATCTCGCGCGCGATCCGTGCCCGTTCGTCCAGGGCGGCGGCGCGGGCCTGCTCCTGACGGGCGCGCTGGGACTCGGCGAGCAACTGGTGCGCTTGTTCGGTCCGGGCCAGGTACTGACGCCGGGTGAGCCCGAGGAGCAGCGCGGCGGCAAGGGCGAACCCGTACCCGGCCACGGTCGGACCCCACGTACCACCGGCCAGCACCGCCGTGATGGCCATCGCGACGACGCCTGCGAGCGTGAGCCGTGCGGCGGTGAGTGGTGTGAACCGCACGACGGCCTCGAACACGCCGACGGCAGCAAGGGCGACCGCGGGGCCGCCCGGGGTGAGTCCGGTGACGATGCCTCCGGAGACGACCAGGAGGAGCACCAAGGCCAGCAGGACGGGGCGCCGCCGCGGAGGGCGGATCAGGAGGAGCCACGCCAGCGAGGCCACGGTGGCCGAGATCGACACCGCCAGTGGGCGGCCCGAGGTCCCGACGCCGGGCGGGATCTCGACGACGCCGATCAGGATGGCGGCGAGCCCGGCCAACCGCACGGGTACCTGAGCTCGGTACCAGCGGTCGTCCGGGCCCGACGAGGTGGACTTCGACATTCGCGTCCCTCAGCGTGCGGCGAGGGTTTGCCGCCGCGATCGAGCCTGCCACGGCAGGCGGTCCCGGGAAAGGCTCCGGTGGGCGACGACGGCTCCCTCGGCCAGGAGGGTGATGCCCACTGAGAGCAGAATGGCCGGCCCCCGAGTGGCCGCTGACGAGGCCCCGACGGCGATCGAGAGCGCGGTGACAGCGAGGCGGGCAGCCACGGTCGCGGCCCACAAGGCCAGCGTCGCGGGCCGGTAGCGCATCCACGGCTGGCCCTCGCAGACGAAGACGGCAACGGTTGCCCCGCGAGCGAGGCCCATCACCGCAGAGACGGCAAGCCCGGCGGCGATGAGGGCCACGTCGACAGCCCGCAGGCCGCGCCCGGCAGCCCCGGTGAACTGGAGCAGGCCGTAGCCGGACAGCACGGCAGGCAGCAGCAGCAGCCGGCGCGCTTCGATCCGCCGGCCGCGCCAACGGGAGGCGAGCACATAGCCCATGGCTGCCAGGACGAGGAGAGCGGAAACGACCGTGATCATGATGGCTCCCGGAAATCGGTCTGTTGGTGATGACAAGAACGCTAGGCCGGCGCCGGGATGCGGTCGTCAATCCGCCGGTGGATGCGCGGGTGGAGAACGGGTGCAGGCGTGGGTGGAGAAAGGGTCGAGGCCCACGGCTCGGGCGGGGTTTTTCGGCGGCCCTGTCTCCACCCAGGATCGGTCTCCGTGCCGATTCCCGCCGGGCGGCGGACTTCTAAGGTCTTCGGGACCGAGGACACCCTTGGAGGAGGTTCCTGATGCTCACGCAGACACCGCTCGCGGCCCCGGCCGGCCGTCGCGATCGGTTCACCTATATCTGGTTGATCGCCGCCGCGGCGCTGTTCGCATTCGCCGCCGGGCGCTGGACGTTCGCACCTGCGGCATGGCTGGGCCCGTTGTTCCTGCTGCGCTTTCTGCGCGGCCGGCCTGTGGTTTCCGGGCTGCTCCTGGCGGTCCTGGCCCGGTACCTGGTGGCGGCGGCGGTCACCCTGCCCGGAACGATCGCGATTCCTGGCGTCCGCTACTACCTGTCGGTCCTGGTGGTCGTTCTCGCAGCGATCCTGCCCTACGCAGCCGATCGGCTGCTCGGCCCGCGAATTCCGGGGTTCGCCTCGACCCTCGTCTTCCCCGCCGCCGCGGTCAGCCTGGAGTACCTGCTCTCGTTCGGTCCCGCCGGCACCATCAATTCACTCGCGAACAGCCAGTACGGCGACCTGCCGTTGATGCAGCTGGCATCGGTGACCGGCATCTGGGGGATCACCTTCCTCATCGCCTGGTTCGCCTCCGTCGCCAACTGGGCCTGGGAACAGGGATTTTCGTGGCGGCGGGTCTGTGCCGGCGCAATCGTCTACGTCGCGGTGCTGGTCGCCGTTCTTCTGGGTGGCACCGCACGGCTGGCGCTGAACCCCGTGAGTAGGAGCCGCGTCGACGTGGCGGGGATCAGCGCATCGAGGCGGGTGGTCGCCGTCGCCAGCGGCCTCCTCACCTCTGCCACCGTCGACGCGCTCGAATCGGGTACGGCGACGCCGGCTCAGCGGGCCGCCGCCCGTGCCGCCTTCAGCGCCCTCGACGACGACCTGCTCGCGTCCACCGCGCAGCAGGCGGAGGTCGGCGCGCAGATCGTCGCCTGGCCCGAGGCATCCGCCGGCGGTGCCGGCGTCCTCCTCCAGGACGAGCAGAGCTTCCTGAACCAAGCCGCTGCAGTGGCCCTGCAGCACCACATCTACCTCGACCTGGGACTGGGCGTGTTCCTGCCCGGCTCGGCCCGGCCCCCCTATCTCCTGGACGAGTCGGCCCTGATCGATCCCGCCGGACGGATCGACTGGGTCTACGAGAAGACGCATCTCGTCCCCTTCACCGAACAGGGTCTCGTCGTGACCGGGAACGGCAGGCTGCCCGGCGCCGACACCCGGTTCGGGCGGCTGGACGGCGCCATCTGCTTCGACCAGGATTTCCCGGCCACGATGCGCCAAGCCGGGCGGGAGGGCGCTGACATCCTCATCGGCAACTCCAACGACTGGCGGGCGATCGACCCGTCCCACGCCCAGGCCGCCACCTTCCGTGCCGTCGAGAACGGCTACTCCCTGCTTCGGCCCGCCAGCAACGGGCTGTCGCTGGCCGTGGACTACACCGGACGGGTCGCAGGGCTCGCCGACTATTTCGGCCCCGCGGATCGCCAGGTCCTCACCGCCCTGCTCCCCACGCACGGCGTCCGTACGATCTACAGCCGCGTCGGCGACGTCTTCGCGTGGATGTGTCTGGCCGGTCTCCTCCTGCTCGCGGTCATCGCCCGGCGTCCAGCGCGACAGGTACCGAGGCAGATGCGGGATTGACCCGCGGCATGAACACAGCCGTCCCGGATAGCTCCACCGCATGACCCGGAACGACAGCGGGTCGCGGACCCTCGCTGCGCCATGACGGCGAAGAGCGCACCCGCCGCCGGGGGACTGCGCGACGACGCCCTCACCCAGCGGCCTCGGCCCCCCAGCCCCCGGGACCGGCTGCGCCGGGCGGTCGACGTGCTGGTGGGCGCCGACCCACGGTTCAACCAGCTCCGGCTGGCGCTGCAAGGGGCGCTGGGGATCGGCGTCGCGCTCGGACTGGCCTACCTGTTCGTCCGGGCGACAGGGGCCCTGCAGCTACCGGCAGGAAGCGCCTCCGCCGCTGTGGTCGCCGCCGCCAACCAGGCGAGGCTGCTGGTCTGCATGCTGCTGGCCGGCATGGTGGCGATGCAGGCCGCGTTCGTCGTCGGGAACGGACGATGCCGCAGCAGGTTCTGTTCTCGCTGCTCCTGCCCGTCCCGATGGTTGCCACCCTGCTGCTGGGGCTGGCGGCCGGCCCGTACCCACTGCCGTCGCTGGTCCTGCTCGTCGTGGCGCTGACCGCCGCGACGTACCTGCGTCGTTTCGGCATCCGCGGGCTCGGGGCCGGCAATGCGGTCTTCTTCGGCACCTTTCTCGGTTCGTTCCTGCACACACAGTTCGGCCCCCGGGACGCCGGCTGGATCGCTGCCGTTCTCGAGGTGGGGGTGATCGCGTCTCTGCTCGTCCGGCTGGCCTTCTTCCGGCCCGCCCCGTGAGGCGGATCTCGAGCGCATGCGCCGGTCACAGCGGGCGCGGGCCCGGCGGCTGCTTGCGCTCGGCGTGCAGGCGCTGAGCCAGGACGACGGACAACGTGTCCCGGAACTGCGCGAGCGGATCCGTCGCCAGCTCGTCCGGCTCAACGAGACAACCCTCATGATCGACGCCCAGCTGGCCGACAGCACCCCGCGGACAGCGGCGGTGGAGGCGCAGCGCAGCTTCGACGCGGAGCTGGCGCTGACCAACGCTCGACGACCTTCGCCGTCGGCGATCGCCGCTGGCGAACACCCTGAGGGACCTCACCCGACTGGACGGCGCCTTGGCCCGGCTGGCCACCGTGCTCGGGATGGACGTCACCGATCGGGACACGGCCGAGGCACAGGACGGATCTTTTGTGCAGCTGTCGTGAGCGGCTCCGCGGGTCAGCCGGCGGCGCCCGCCGGGATCGCGAGGTTGCCGACGCGGCGGGTGCCGCGCCAGGCGACGGCGTCCGGATCGTGCAGGGCCTCGTACGTCATCGGGGTCGTGTCGAGCACCAGCGCGGACGCGGCGATCTGCCCGATCGGAACGCGGGGCACCCTCTGGGTGCTCGACAGTGCCCGAAGCACCCGGCGCGGCACGTGTCGGACCTGCTGCCCCGGGCGCCCCAGGGTGGCCTGCACGGACCGGGCCAGGTCGTCGAAGGTGACATTCTCGGGCCCGCCGACGTCCAGCACCCTGCCCTGGAACCGACCGGCGACCGCCTGTGCGACGGCGTCCGCGACGTCCTCCACGGACACGACGTTGACGGGGTTGTCTCCCCGGCCCAGGACGACAGGTGCCTTCGCCCTACCGGCGGTCCTGCGAAGGAGCTCCAGGTGCAGTTCGGCAAAGGCTGCCGCGCGGACGATCGTCCACGTCAGGGGCCGCGTGCGCAGCTGGTCCTCCGCCGCGGCCTTCATGCGGACCAGGGCCAGCGGATGGTCGTGGGAGGCTCCGAGGACGGACATCAGGACGACGTCCGCGCCGACATCGGCGGCAGCGTCGACGAGGGCTCGGTTGCCGTCCCGGTCGACCTTGGCGGGAGTGCCGCCGTCGTGGGCGCCGAAGCCGTGAACCGCCGACACCACCGTCGTCGCCTCTCTCATGGCCGTCACGAGCGTGGCCGGCCGGCGTACGTCGCCCACGGCCACGCGGGCGCCCAGTGCTCGCAGGTGCTCCGCCCGCGCCGGGTCGCGGGTGAGCACGGTGACCGGCCGGCCCGCGTCGCGCAGCCTGCGCACGAGGACCGTGCCCAACCGTCCGGTTCCACCGGCGACAAGGATCATGAGGAGACTCCGACGGCTGCTCGCACGGCGGCGTCCGCGTCCCGGTCCGAGTGGTCGACCGGCTCGAGGTAGAACCGTGCCCACGTGGCCCGGCCGTCGACCACCCGAAAGATGACGACCCCCCGGATCAGGTGGGGCTGGCCGTCGCGTCGCCGTCCGGACATCTCCCACTCACTCCACACCAGGTCGCCGGAAGTGGCGGCGCGCGTCAGGACGGAATGCAGGTCCGGGACTCCGGCGAAGATCATTTCCCAGTTGCGCCGGACCTGCTCGCGACCCGTGAACCCGCGCGCCGGGTGTACGGGTGTCTCGTTCTTGTACCCGTCGGCGAAGCAGTCCACGAGGGCCTCCAGATCCCGGGCGTTGGCGGCCGACTCGAGGCGGCGCAGCATGGCCGTACCGTCACTGTTGGAAGCGGGCTGGGCATCGGCGTTCATGTGTCCACCTAGATTCGTTGCACGCGTCAGGATCGAATATGCTGGCAGCGTGGACCGTGCTGGCGCCCGTGTCAAGAGCCAGTCGCCCGCGCCCGGAGAAGGGCGCCGGGGGTACGACGCGACCGGTCGCCGGGCCCGGGCGGAGGAGCGCCGGCGTCGGGTGCTGCGGATCGCTGAGGAGATGTTGCTCCGTGACGGCTACGGCGAGGTGACGGTCCGCGACATCGCCGATGCGAGCGGCACGTCGGCCGAGACGATCTACAAGACCTATGGGGGGAAGGCGGGGATCGTCGCCGCCATCCAGGAGCTCCGGCTGGAGGGCGCGGGTCCGATCCCGGCGCCGGAGCGGTCCGACGCGATGTCGGAGCGCGAGCGGAGCGCCGACGTGATCTTACGGAACTGGGCGACACTGGCGACCGAGGTCGCCCCACGGGGAATGCCGATCGTCCTTCTCGTGAGATCGGCTGCGGGGACCGATCCGCAGATGGCCGCCCTCTGGGAACGTATGAGTGACCAGCGGCGGGAGCGGATGTTGCACAACGCGGAGCGCCTGCTCGCCACCGGCCACGTGCGCGGGGCCATGACCGTCGAGCAGGTCCGCGACGTGCTCTACGCCTATCTCACCCCGGACCTCTACGCGTACCTGGTCCTGCAGGCCGGCTGGACGGTCGAGCAGTTCGGCGACTTCCTGTACCGCGGTATGCGCAGCCAGCTGCTCGATCCGAGGCCCTGAGCATCGGTCCTGCTCGTGGACCGCCTGCTCGCGCTGCCCCTTGACGGTGGATTCGAGGCACCCATAGCCTACCGTTCGGACCCAAACGAACGTCGTCGGGGTCCACCCGTGGGAGGCCGTGATGCAGCAGAGCCCCGTTCCGCTGGACCAGGTGGATCTCGCCGACCTGGACGTCTTCGAGCAGAACCGGGCCTGGGGCATGTTCGACACGTTGCGCCGGGAGGCTCCGGTGCACTGGAACGAGGAGCACGACGGCGGCAGAGGCTTCTGGTCGATCACCAAGTACGAGGACATCGAGCGCGTCGACAAGGATCCTGAGACCTTCACGTCGACGAGGTTCACCAACCTCGAGGAGCCCCCGGAGGAGTACCAGGAACTGCGCCGCTCGATCCTCGAGTCCGACGGGCCGCGGCACCTGGCTCTGCGCAAGCTGCTGATGCGCGACTTCTCCGTCGCCCAGCTGCGCCGCTACGAGGACTTCCTGCGTGGGCTGGCGGCCGTCACGGTCGAGACCGCGCTGCAGCAACGGGACGTGGACTTCGTCGACGCGATCGCCGCGGACTACCCGATCGCCGTCCTGGCCCGGCTGCTCGACACGCCCGAGGAGATGACCCCCAAGCTGATTGCCTGGGGCAACGAGATCGTGGGTTTCTCGGACCCGGAGTACGCCCGGGTCCTCGTGAACTCCGAGGAGGCGCAGAAGTACCGGCACCTGCCGTTCAGCTCACCGGTCTCGCAGGAGATCTTCGAGTACGGCCGCAAGCTCGCCGCCGAGCGCCGGGGGAGCGACGGTGACGACCTGGTGAGCAAGCTGGTCAATCGCATCCCGGAGGACGGCATCCCGCTGTCCCCTGAGCACTACGACAACTACTTCTTGCTGCTGGTCGTGGCCGGGAACGAGACGACGCGGCAGGCGATCAGCCATGCGATGAAGGCGCTCATCGACAACCCCGGCCAGCTCCAGTGGCTGCGGGAGCACCCCGAGAGCATGCAGCAGGCCATCGAGGAGTTGCTGCGGTGGGCCTCGCCGGTGTACCACTTCCGCCGCACCGCGACGAGGGACGTCGACCTGCGCGGCACGACCATCAAGGCCGGCGACAAGGTCGTGATGTGGTGGGCGTCGGGCAACCGGGACGAGGACAAGTTCGACGAGCCCTACAAGCTCGACCTGTCCCGTTTCCCCAACGATCACATGACGTTCGGCAAGGGACCCCACACCTGTATGGGCTCCAACCTCGCCCGCTTCGAGATGCGCGTGCTCTTCGAGACCCTGCTGCCGCGGATGGCGT
>Ga0157369_10004622_pt1 | contig 16179 bp, 19 predicted proteins | sample C25metaG_FD_113461 | JGI IMG/M metagenome (GOLD analysis project Ga0157369, IMG submission 113461) | Corn rhizosphere microbial communities from Kellogg Biological Station, Michigan, USA - C2-5 metaG | ecosystem: Host-associated > Plants > Roots > Rhizosphere > Soil | place: USA: Michigan... | reverse complement strand
TATTCCGCCAGCATCTTTAGCTTGGCATCCAGCACCTTCAAACTCTTCTTCGAGACCGCGTCCGGCATGACATTATCGATCGAGATCTGCATGTGATCGAGCCCAGCGCGATTGAGCCGCTGGATGCGTTCCGGCATCAGCAGGTAGCCATTGGTAATCATCCCGGCGATCGCGCCCGTCCTGCGAATCCGCGCGATCACCCTATCCAAGTCCGGGTGTAGGAGGGGCTCGCCTCCGGAGATGGTGATGACGGAGGTGCCGAGGCGCCCTAGCTCGTCGATTCGCCGCTCCATCTCCTCAATAGGCACGGGATCCGAGTGATCGTCGTACTCATTGCAATAAGTGCACGCCAGATTGCATCGGCGCATGGGAATGATGTGCGCCATGTAAGGATGTCCGGTGTGCAGGAGTGCCCAGCCTATCGAGCTGAGTTCGCGAATCTTGCGTGTTATCGCCTTCCAACGGCGAAGGAGGTTACCTGTCCGCCTGGGCTGTGTTTTCTCTGGAGCCATAGTGCTCTATCTATTGAAACACACCGGATGCAGTCGCCCCCATTAGGACTCGCATGTAGCGGACCCGATAGCTCTCTCGGTTTGGACTTGGGCGCAATCTCCTTCGGGCAATGCCGCACTGGGGAACGCCACCATCCTTGCCAGCCGTAATCAAATTCCCGCGAGGAGTAATCCCGCCAGCACATCGACGAAGGAGTGCCATCCGGTGGAAATGGTAGAGACGACGATGATGCTTCCCAGAATCAAAGCTGGAAATCGAAGCCACCGAAATCCCCAAAATGCATAGACGCACAGAACCGCCCAGATCACGTGGAAGGACGGGAAGCACACGATTCCAATGACGGCGGGAGCACCGCCTGAACGCAAAGCCAGAAGTGAGTTCTGGCATTGTGATTGGAATGCATTCGGCAGGATACCCGATCCGTACCACGGCCCAATCGCCGGAAATAAGGCGAATAGGGGCAGTCCCATGGCAAAGGCTATAACGTTTGCAGCGACAAAGACGCGCGCACGAACCCATTGGCCTGATACCCGACCGCGAAGGTCGAGATGGCAAGCCAAGGCACCAAGAACCCATAGCTGGAAGTGAGGAGCCGCCCAATCTCATCCCTTCCTGCCCATAGAACAACCTTGGGTACCGAAACTCCGAAGGCGTGATCTAGAAATGCGAAATGGCTATCCTGCAGCGGTAAGTTGAACATCGCAAGAGATCTCACGGAAAGCGGTAATAACACTGCAAATGCGAGCGCCCACAGAAGTGCCAGAGACGATTCCCGGTAGTGTATGCGTCCGGTCTGATGAGCATAGGCGGGAATCGGGGAGAGAGCAGCAGCCACGGTAACCACAGCTAATAACAGCAGGCCGGGGTGCTCGACGTGGACTCCCGTCACTGCTCCTGTCAATGCAGTAGCACTAAGGAAACCGGCCAGCAACAAAGCCATGCGAAAGTGAAACGCAGAGTTCATACGCTCTTGGCCAGCGTATTCCGCTCAGAGTCACAGGTAAAGTTGAATTGTCACGAGCAGATCTCTGCGCATCCGATCTCGTTTAGCGACTCAGAAACCGAATCGAAACCAGTACAATGATTTGGCTACGGAAAGTATTTGAAAAATATCGCGACAGCGTAAGGGCCTATAGCTCAATTGGTTAGAGCAGCGGACTCCTAATCTAACGCAAGGAAGTTACGTCGGTTTGCTGCGTCTTGTTTAGCCTTGTATTTTTGCCGGCTTGGTATTTTGGAAACAAAAACAGGCTGCTACAAGCAGGTACTCCCTACAAAAATCCCATCACCAACCGAAAAGGGCGGCCCATGTTGGCGGCCCAAGGTTGTTGGTGCGAAAGGGGAACTCCTTTGCTAGTTCCTCGCCTGCATAGAATCAGCAGTTTAGTGCGCGTGGGTTGCGCTTGCAGGTGTGTGTATTGAAATGATGGAATCGATCCGCGCAATCAAGCCATACATGCGTATACAACCCGCCACTAGGCACAAACAGTAAAGCGAATCGCAACGTGACTCGGGAGCTCGGTCGAGAGTATCGGCGCGATTGTGAGCAGGAACAAGTTGAGCCAGTCATTCCGCCTACAACTTTTTGATGCGCGCGTTACGGGCTGCCGATCCATTGCCAGTCGAGCCTGTGCTAGTTCAGCTGCACGCTGGTTGGCATAGGCCTGCTTGAACATGTCGATACCTCTGCACTCCCATCCCGGCTCTCTGTCTGACCTGAGGCATTCCGTCCCGTGAATTTGATTTCTCGCGCTTACAGAGCGGAATCAAGCGGCTTTCATCGCTTGAATCGATGTGGATGTGAAGGCGCTGGCAATCAGGTAACTGCCCGATCCGCCCCTTGTTCTCAAGGGTGCAGACTTTCCGTGAGAACACCGGGCCAGCACCGATTGACTCACAAAGGATTAGTGCTGCAGGCGCAGCCTGGCGACTCCCGCGCGCGTACTGTTGCAAAATTGCCCCGAAGCTATTCGCGAGTATAGTTCTACGGGAATCGCTGCCGCTGTGCCGCCAGCAAACCAGCCTGATACTCTCCTGTTCTCAGGTGTAGATTCGTCCCTTTACCGGGTGCCAGGACTGCTCCGCTCATCCCTCGCGCGTACTGCTGGAGAAATACCCTAAGCGGTCAGGCTACGGTGCAAAGTCAGGTTTTCTAAGGTCGAAGCCACAGTCTTCCGCTATTGAGCCGCGGTTCAGAACGAATCAACAGTTACGACGAGAACCAAGCCAAGATGATGCAGAAGCACACGTTTGAAAACCCTCTGGCACCCAGACTCTGGATCGGAAAAACACTGTAAATCAACAGAGGAGCCAAATTAGCAACGGCTTAGCTCCCGCAGCGCTCTGTTGGCGCTCTCATTCTGTACCATCCAACCGTCTACTACGTATTCGCGGAAACATGGATATCTGAAGACGCAGGGAGCATTCGCTTCAGATTCAAGACCGGCTTTTCGAAGAAGCGATGAGACACAGCTCCAAGTGTGAAGCAAACCGCCAGGGACGCACCGGCACGGACATAGAGATTGCGGTCTAGCCCCCCTAGGTGTCGCAGCAACGCCGACACAATGCCGATCAGCATTAGATGAAATACATACATGAAGTAGCTGTAATCACCCATCCTGCGTAGCAGTGGATGCGAGAATACCGGTGCAATTCTGCCGCCCGATTCAAGGACCACAGCGACTAGTCCCGTGAAGGCGAGTGCGACGAACGTGACAGTACCTTTCGTTAGGAACACTGATGAGGGCCATATCGCGGCGCAAAAGAGACCGGCACACCCGCTCAATAACAAGGCGGGATACCATGCGCGCCAACGCTCAAGGGATTGCGTCACATCCAGCAACCCTAGAAGGGCGCCACCGAGCAAACCCTCCATGTGAAATGGAGTGATTCGATAGTAGAAGTCCGGCCCGAATGAAGGGACGACCAGCCGGAGCAACATCGGGACGAAGAAGCCGATAGCGCAAATCTTCTTCAGCGTCCTCAAAGGGCAGCGCCGAACGACTGTCGGCCAAATGAGATAAAACTGCTCTTCGACGGCCAGCGTCCAGAAATGATTCAGCACTGGTATGTGCCAGGGATGGAACGCGGTCGGAAAGTTCGAAAGGTTCAACCAATACCATATCTGGTCAGAGGGAGAGACAAACGACGCGCCGAGGCCGCGCTCCGGATGGTAAATCGCCATCAACGGTAGGACGAAGAAAGCGATGACGATTGCGAGGTAGTACAGCGGAAAGATGCGAAGCATCCGCCGGATGTAAAAGATTTGATAGAAGCTCTCGCTGTTTCGTGACGATACCAGGATTCGTGTAATCAGGAAGCCAGAGAGCACGAAGAAGAGGTCTACCCCGGTATAACCGTACCTTGCTGTTAGATAGATGGTCCGCGAGACGACCGATGTGCCGTATTGCTCATAACCGACAGTATGATAGCCCAAGACGAGCAGGATTGCAGCGCCGCGCAACCCATCCAGCGCAGCGATATGCCGCAATTTAGTCATCCGACGATTTTAGAATGGCCTCAGAGATTGTAGAGTTCTCGAGCTGGAGATGTGGGCTCGCGCACCTTTGTGGATTCCTTCGATGCTTGCACTGAGCGGTTTTGCGACTTGTCTAGCTGTGTGCGGCTCACCTAAGCGATGGGGGCAGGCGGGCCTCGCCGCAGCTCAGCCAAGTTGGGTCTCTGAGGGGCACGATTGCCAAAATTAAGAATGCGGAGAGGGCTCTTTCGCTCACGGCTCGGGCCTCTGCAGTTTTATTTTGCGCGAACGTAAGGCGTCCAAGTCACCTCTCGTGTTCCCAAGAAGGGCGAAGCCAGGCCGGTAAAGGAGGTTTCGCCATTCCTTGTGACCAGTTTTAACCATTTGCACAGCCGTGCACGCGAGCCGATCATCGAGGGAAAACCGCATCAGGCATTTCCGGCCGAATTTGTCTTGCCTAGCCTCCGGCATACGTTCCTTACCCGTCTCGGGGAGGCCGGAGCAGATGCATTTACAATCATGAGGCTGCGGGTCACTCTAGCGTGACAGTTTCCCAACGGTACGTTCACCCCACGCTGGACGCATGCGAGACCGCATTCGAGCGGCTGGAAGCGTCCAACCAGAAGGCTTTGGCGAAGATGGAAAGTAAAAGGTCCCTACAAACCTCCCAGCACGCCACAAGCGCCTCCGTGTAAGTAGTTGAAGGGCCTATAGCTCAATTGGTTAGAGCAGCGGACTCATAATCCGTTGGTTCCAGGTTCAAGTCCTGGTGGGCCCACCAATCGAATGTCATAATCCTGCAAAAATCTCTTGCGACTGGGACTCGACGGAGGTCCTCCCCTGCGAGAAACCGTCTAAGACCCTATGAGTCAACGCGCCATACCGCGGCTTCCAGACAGATTAGGGCGTCTGGCTCTTTTCTTCCTCTGCCCGATGGTCCTTCTGGCGTGGCACCCAGTCTCGGCTGCAGCAGACAAAATCGTCGCCGATCCGCAAGGTCCGCTTGACGTGGGCTACGTCGCTCTGTACAATCTGGACTTTCCGACGGCTCATTCCCAGTTCCAGTCCTGGATCAAAACCCATCCCGACGATCCCTTAGGCACGGCTTCGGATGCCGCCGCATACCTCTTCGGCGAATTTGACCGGCTCTCGATCATCGACGTTCAGCTGTTTGCCGACCAGAGCCGATTCGACAATCGAGGCCGGCTCACGCCGAATCCCGACGTTCGCAAAGCTTTTGAGAAACGGGCCGACCAAACCAATCAGCTTGCCGACGCTGCGCTGGCACGCAATTCGAACGACGCCAATGCGCTCTATGCCAAGACCTTGGTCTGCGGCATGCGTTCGGATTACGCCCTCATGATCGACAAACGCGACGTCGAGGCCCTCTCCTTCAGCAAGCGGGCCACAGCGCTCTCTCGACAGACGCTCGCAATCAACCCGACACTGTACGACGCTTACCTCGCCGCGGGCGTGGAGAATTACATGCTTTCGCTCAAATGGGCACCGCTGCGATGGCTGCTGAACTGGACAGGTGCAGGTACGGACAAGGCCGAAGGTCTTCGCCTGCTGAACGTCACGGCAGAGAAGGGACATTACCTGGCCCCGTTCGCGCGCATGATGCTGGCCGTGGCCGCCCTCAGGGACGGTCGTCCACAACAGGCGAAGGATATTTTAACGTCACTTTCACAAGAATTTCCGCGCAATAGCCTCTATGTGCGAGAACGTGACAGAATCCACTAAGATTCCCCACTGAATCAACAAGTCACCACCGAGCACCTGGGAAACTAGAAAGCAGCCATCGAACGCATGCGGATTACGTCAGTCGGAACGGCCCTACCCGCTTTTAGGTACTCGCAACAGGAAATCTCGGAAGCGCTTCGCAATCGTTGGCAAAACAAGCTTCCAGAGCCAAAACTGATCACTCGGCTGCATGCTAACTGCGGTGTGGATTTCCGGTACTTTGTGTTGCCGCTGGAGCAATACCCGGCGCTTAAGGGCTTCAAATCGACCAACGATCTCTGGATCTCCAATGCTGTCGAGCTGAGCGAGCGCGCCATTCACAGTGCTCTCACTCCGCTCGGCCTGTCTGCCGCAGATGTATCGGCGATCTTCTTTGCTTCAGTTACGGGAATTGCCAGTCCAACGGTAGATGCACGGCTCATCAACCGGCTGCCTTTTCCAGATAGCGTCAAGCGCACACCGATCTTTGGGCTGGGCTGCGTTGCAGGCGCTGCCGGAATAGCGCGGGCTGCCGATTACGTTCGCGCGTTCCCAGACCAGATCGCGCTTCTGCTCTCGGTCGAATTGTGTTCGCTGACGTGGCAGGATGACGACCAGTCCATCGCGAATCTCATCTCGTGCGGATTGTTTGGCGACGGAGCTGCGGCGGTAGTAATTGCAGGAGACCAGGTAAAACTGCCCGTAGCGACGGACACGTCTGGGCCGCGGGTTCTGGCGACGCGCTCTACGTTCTATCGCCATACGGAGCACGTAATGGGCTGGGAAATCGGGGATGACGGCTTCACCATCGTGCTGTCTCCGGATGTTCCGAAGGTGGTGATGCAAAATTTGCGCGGAAATGTTGAAGCTTTCCTGGCGGAGCACAAGCTGACGCTAGACGACATCCAGAGTTGGATCTTTCACTCGGGCGGGCCCAAGGTGCTCGAAGCCGTAGAGCTGTCTCTGGACCTGCGAAAGGACGCGCTCGCAGCTTCCTGGAAGAGTTTGCGTGAGGTCGGCAATCTATCGGCCGCCTCGGTCCTTATGGTGTTGGCGGACAGGCTCCAGAACCAGCGCGGTGCACCCGGTACTTACGGAATCCTTGCGGCCATGGGACCAGGTTTCTGTTCAGAACTGGTTCTCCTCCAGTGGTGAACGATCGTGCGCCGCGTGATACAACAATTCGACCCAGGTTTGGGCACGTCACTCGTAACAAAAGTCAGATGTGGCGATTGGAGTACGCATGAGTGATATCCAGGCACGTGTCATTGAGCTGATTGCGAAAGCCAAGAATTTGCCGGTGGCCAACGTCCAGATGGAGACTACGTTCGAAGAACTGCAAATCGATTCTCTCGACAAGATCAACCTGAGCTTCGAGGTGGAAGAGATGTTCTCGATCGAGATCCCGGACGAGAGCCTCCAATCTCTCAAATCCGTGCGCGATGTGGTCCGCGGCGTCGAGCAGCTGATTGCTGCCACACGGCAGCATCCCGCAACTGCTTGACGAGGCCTTGATGAGAGTCGCGGTAACAGGTCTAGGCTGCGTCACACCCATCGGAAATACAGTAGAGGCGTTCCGCGACGCGATGTATGCGGGGCAGAGCGGAATTGCCCGGTTGGAAGGGAACTTTCGGGGCGCTCTGTCAGAGGATCCCGGCCTGCGATTCAACAGAGTGGCGCGCGTCAGGGATTTCGATCCCGCAAGTCTCGCCGCATCCGTATTGATGTCGTCAGATCGAAGCGCGCAGTTCGGCATTGTTGCTGCGCAGCAAGCGGTCCTGGAAAGTGATGTATTCCGCCGATACGATCCTGCAAACGTGGCCGTCATCACCGGTTGTGCTTGCGGCGGGCGTGCGGCGGATGAGGACGCGAGCCGGGAACTTTACACGCGGAATGCCCGTGTGCCACCGACGGTGATTCTGCGCACCATGGCGAGTTCAGCGGCAAGCCACATTGCGACTATCCACGGCGTGACCGGGCCGGTGCTGAACCTTTCTACAGCTTGCGCATCTGGCACCCATGCGATCGGAATGGCATTCCAGATGGTCCGGTCCGGCATGGCATCTGCAGCACTCGCAGGCGGCAATGAAGCGCCTCTGACTTTTGGGTTTCTGCGCGCATGGGATTCAATGCGCGTCGTTTCGCCGACGGGGTGCCGTCCGTTTTCCGCAGATCGGGACGGAATGACGCTTGGCGAAGGTGCGGCAATGCTTGTGCTTGAGCCGCTCGAGAATGCGCTTGCGCGAGGAGTACGCGTGTATGCGGAGGTGGTCGGATTCGGAATGTCTGCTGACGCCCATCACGTCACACAACCCCAGGCAGCAGGAGCCGCACTCGCTATGGAACGCGCGCTCTTGGACACACAGCAGGCCGGGATCGAGGACGGGAAATCCGAAATAGGCTATATCAACGCTCACGGTACAGGAACGTTGGCGAATGACGGGATCGAAGCCGAGGCCATTCACAGGGCGCTTGGAAAAGCGGCCATCCGTGTTCCGGTGGGATCGACCAAGTCGTTGACGGGCCATGGTATTGGTGCTGCCGGGGCTATCGAAGCGCTTGCCACCGTGCTGGCACTGCACGAAGGACGTCTGCCGCATACGGCCGGCGTGACGAATGTCGACCCCGCTCTCAATCTCGATGTGCTCGTAGAAGAACCGCGGCCAATGTCCTTGCAACACCCTATGGCATTGTCGAATTCGCTGGCGTTTGGGGGATTAAATGCGGTGGTGGCGTTCCGGCGGTTGGTACCATAGCGCCTGTGAACGCTCCCGGCATCTCGGTCCTTATCTTGACCAGGAATGAGCAGCGTGATCTGCCTGCCGCGCTCGAATCGGTGGCATGGTCAGACGACGTGCACGTCTTTGACTCCTACTCCACCGACGCAACGGTTGAGATTGCGCGCGCAGCCGGAGCTCATTTGCACAGCCGGGTGTTCGACGACTATGCCAGCCATCGTAATGCTGCGCTTGCCGTGCCGTTCAGGAACCCATGGCTGTTCATCCTGGACGCCGATGAACGACCGACTCGCGAGCTTTCAGCCGAAATGCAACGGGCGGTTGCAGCGGCTCCAGAGAACACGGCCGGCTTCCGTCTGCGCCGGCGGGACTTCCTGTTTGGCAAGTGGCTGAAGCACGCGCAGATTTCGCCTTACTACATCCGGCTGGTGCGTGTCGGACTCGCACGGTACACGCGTGCCATCAACGAGGTGCTGGAGGTCGCCGGGCCGGTCGCCGAGCTCTCGTATCCGCTCGACCACTTCCCATTCTCCAAAGGTTTGGCGCACTGGGTTGCGAAGCACAATAGCTACTCCACTATGGAGGCAGAGCTGATTGTCCATCAGCAAGGGCTGCAGAACCCAAGCCTCCGCACAGCACTGAGGCACCCCGACTTTCACACACGGCGAATGCACCAGAAGGCGTTTTTCTATCGCATGCCCGCACGCCCACTCATCAAGTGGTGTTACATGATATTTTTGCGCGGGGCGCTACTCGACGGCGCGGCAGGCGTAACCTACGCGACACTGCAGTCGTTCTACGAGTACTTGATCGTCCTGAAGGCACGGGAGCTGCGCCGAGGTGGTGCGTAAGGTTCCGCTACCATTCTTTGACTGCTGTATCCGGGGTAACAGAGTCCGCAGGGGCAGGGGCTTTCCACCGCAGAATCGGCTTGCGCGCGGCACTGGTCTCGTCGAGGCGGCGCATCCGCGTGTTGTGGGGCGCGCCTTGCACAAGTTCCGGATTCTCCGCCGCTTCCTGCGCAATCTGCTTCAGCGCGTCGACCAGCAGATCGAGTTCTTCGCGGCTTTCGCTCTCTGTCGGCTCAATCATCATGGCGCCCGGCACAATCATTGGGAAACTGACGGTGTAGGCGTGGAAGCCGTAGTCGATCAGGCGTTTGCCCATGTCACCGGTCTTCACGCCATTTCGCGCCTGCAGCTTGTCTGAGAACACAACTTCGTGCAGTGTGCGCGTGGGGAAGGGAAGCTCGAAGGTGCCCTCGAGTTTTGCACGAAGATAGTTGGCATTCAGCACAGCGTCCTCCGTGGTCTGGCGGAGACCGTCCGGCCCGTTTGCGAGGATATAAGCGAGAGCCCGCACGAACATGCCGAAATTTCCGTAGAAGGCGCGCACACGGCCGACGCTCTGTGGCCGGTCGTACTCCAGTCCGAGTTTTCCATCCGGACGCGTGACAAGCACAGGGGTTGGCAGGAAAGGCTCCAGGATTTTCTTGCACGCCACTGGGCCGGAGCCAGGACCACCGCCGCCATGTGGAGTTGAAAAGGTTTTGTGGAGATTGAGGTGCATCACGTCGGCACCGAAATCACCCGGACGTACCTTGCCCACCAGGGCATTCATGTTGGCGCCGTCCATGTAAAGCAGCGCGCCCTTGGCATGCAGGATGTCCGCGATACGGTGAATGTCGCTCTCAAACACGCCAATGGTCGAAGGGTTAGTAAGCATCAGGGCGGCGACATCTTCGTCGACCAAGCGCTCGAGCTCAGCTAAGTCGACCATGCCATGTGCGTTTGATTTGAGGTTAGCGACCTGGTAGCCAACGACCGCAGCCGTCGCAGGATTTGTACCGTGCGCTGAATCGGGGATCAGGATCTTCTTGCGAGCATTGCCTTTGCTCTCGTGATACGCACGGACCAGCAGAATGCCGGTAAATTCGCCATGGGCGCCAGCTGCAGGCTGCAGCGTGATGCTGTCCATTCCGGTGATTTCGAGCAGACAGTCCGAGAGTAGCTTCATGATTCCCAGGCAGCCCTGCGAAAGCGATTCCGGCTGGTACGGATGCGCGTCAGCGATACCCTCGAGCCGAGACACCGTCTCGTTGATGCGCGGGTTGTACTTCATCGTGCAACTGCCCAGCGGATACATGCCCAGATCGATGGCGTAGTTCCAGGTGGACAAGCGGGTGAAGTGGCGAATGATCTCGATCTCAGAGAGCTCAGGCATCACCCCCAGGTCTGTACGCATGGCATCGCCGAGCAGGGAAGCGGCGTTAACGACCGGCACATCCAGCTCCGCCAGCCTGTAGCCGCGTTTCCCCGGAGAGGATTTTTCAAAAATCAGGCCCTCGTTTTGATTGACATGCGTCGTCGCCTTCTTCGGTGTCCCTATAAACTTGGTTGCTGCCATTCTGCCCCCCAACTCATCTTGCGACGCGATCAAAACTCGATCGACTCACTCGGATCTCCGGTTTCCGAGTAGCTGCCACTTTCCGGCCTATCCAGGTCCTCTTCCCGTAGCGAAAGTCCGAAGACCACACCGTTTCCGAACTCGATTGTCAGCGCGCTGCCCTCCTCAAGCGAAGCTGCCGAGACCTGTTCGCCAATCTCGGCACAAAGCGCGTTGCGATACTCAGGTTCGCCAAACGCCAGCGAATACTCCGTGTGCATCACGTAGGGCCACGCATACAGAGTGAGCAATGAGGAGCCGAAGCGAAGTTCAAGATAGTCTTCTATGAACCCAACGGCGCGCAGCTCCTCGCCTTCGATCGCGCTGATGTCCATTTACGCCCTCGCAAGCTCGGCGGCGCGAAGGCTCTGCAATGCCTTGGTTGCTGCATCCATCTGTTCGCGGTTAACCGTCTCAGTGGCGCACCACAACGCCGCATTCGGTCCCAGCTCCGGATACCATTTCGCCAGCGGCAGCCCGCCTATGATCTTCTGTTCCAGAAGTGCAGCGTTTACGTCATCCGGGGGCGCCGGCAGGTCCAGAACAAATTCGTGGAACCGGGGCGCATCTTCAAAGAGCACCTTGGCACCCTCGATTCCTGCAAGCGTGTTCTTCAGATAGGTCGCCTTAGCTAGATTGTGCTCGGCCAGTTCGCGCAATCCTTCCTTGCCATAGACGGTTAGGAAGATCGTAACCATCATGGCGACCAGCGCCTGGTTTGTGCAGATGTTGGAGGTCGCTTTCTCGCGTCGGATGTGCTGCTCGCGAGTGGAAAGCGTCAGCACGTACCCCCGCCTGCCGTCCACATCTCTGGTCTCGCCAACGATTCGACCTGGCATCTGGCGTAAGAACTTCTCTTTGCAAGCGATGACACCGCAATACGGACCGCCGTAACTCGGGGCTACGCCGAACGATTGGGCTTCAAGCGATACGATGTCCGCTTCTCCGGGCGGCCTCACGATACCCATCGAAACCGCCTCGGCAATCGAAACAATCAAGAGCGCGCCCTTCGCATGGGCCAGCGATGCTATCGCTGTTACATCTTCAATGGTCCCAAAGAAATTGGGAGATTGGATCATCACGCAGGCGGTCTCATCCGTCACCATCGCCGCGAGAGTTTCCATGTCAACGCGGCCATTTGGACCGTAACCAACCTCGGCGCTCGGAATCTCCTGGTGCTGCGCGTAGGTGCGGATCACCTCGCGATACTCTGGGTGTACTGTTCGAGCGATGACTGCCTTATCCCGTCCGGTCACGCGAATCGCCATCATCATCGCCTCAGCGGCCCCGGTTGAGCCGTCGTACATAGAGGCGTTCGCGATCTCCATGCCGGTGAGCTCGCAGATCATCGTCTGGAACTCAAACATCGCCTGCAGCGTGCCCTGCGAGATCTCCGGCTGATAGGGCGTGTAGCTGGTCAGGAACTCGCCTCGCTGTACCAGTGAGTCGATGATGACCGGACGATAATGCCGATAAACCCCAGCGCCAAGAAAGTTGGCGTAACCTGCCGCGTTCTCTCCAGCGAAGCTCTTGAAGCGATCCAGGATTTCGGATTCGGCCTGCTGACGCGGTACCGCAAGATCACGCGTAAGGCGGTACTCCTCCGGAATTGAGGCGAACAGGTCGTCGATCGAGGCCACGCCGATCTCCTCGAGCATCTCTCTGCGGTCCTGCGGCGATTTCGGCAGATAGCGCACTAGTGGCCGGTCTCCTCACGCACGAATTTCTCGTATTGATCCGCACTCAGCAGCGAATTCAACTCCGCTGAGTCTTTGACCTCGACTCTCAGCATCCAGGTGTTGTTCGCATCCGCGTTCACCTTCTCCGGCGCGTCTTTAAGTTCTTCATTGACAGCCGTGACGGTTCCGGAGACCGGCGAGTAGAGATCGCTCACGGCCTTTACGCTTTCGACCGAGCCGAAGATCTTACCTGCCTCCACGGCGTCGCCCACTTTCGGCAGGTCTACGAAAACGATGTCACCGAGCGAATCTTGCGCATAGTCGGTGATACCTACGGTTCCCGTGGTTCCCTCCAAGGAGATCCACTCGTGTTCCTTGGTGTACTTATAATTTGCCGGATAGGCCATCGTGTCTCCAGATGGATGGTTAGTTCGGATGTAATGCGGTGCAGCTAGTCTAAACCGCGAACTTCCCGGGGGATGTGTGAAACCCGGGCTAAACTGGCTTTCTGGGCCGTTTATAGAACGGCAGCGGCACCAACCGTGCCTTGACTAGCTGCCCGCGAATCTCAACCGCGACCTCCTCGTCCAACCCGGCATACTGCACCGGTACATAGGCCATCGCAATGTTTTTCTTCAGGAATGGTGCGGGCGAGCCGCTAGTGATGTGCCCGATCTTCTCTCCGGAAAGCGCACAGACGGGGTATCCATCGCGGCCTATCCCGCGCTCAATCATCTCCAGACCGATCAGCTTACGCTTCGGCCCGCCGGTCCTTTCGATCTCCTGTAACGCTGCTGAGCCGACGAAGTCCACGCCTTTGTCCAGCTTTGCATAGCGACCCAGTCCCGCCTCATAGGCGTTGATCGTCTCCGATATCTCGTGTCCATAGAGAGACATCGCCGATTCCATTCGAAGCGTATTACGGGCACCCAGCCCACATGGCATGATGCCAGCGTCCGCGCCGGCTTCCAGCACCTCACCCCAAACTCTTTGGCTCGTGGGCTCGTCAGACGGGATGTAGATTTCGAAACCATCTTCGCCGGTGTAGCCCGTTCGGGCAATCATCACGTTATGCAGGCCACACACCTTGCCCCATGTAAACCAATAGTTCTTGATCGTACTCAGGTCCACATCGGTCAACTTCTGCAGAGTGGCTTGCGCTTTGGGTCCTTGGATTGCAAGCTGCGTGTAGTAGTCCGAGTAGTCGCTGACGTGCAGGTGCGGCATATGGCCGACCTGTCTGCGAACCCATGACACATCCTTCTCGCGGGTGCCTGCATTGATCACCATCAGGTAGTCATTTTCGCTGAGCTTGTGCACAATCACGTCATCGACGAACGTGCCGTTTTCATACAGCATCGCGGAGTAGTGCGCCTGCCCCACGGCCAGCCGCGAGGCGTCGTTCATGCATAGGCGCTGGATAGCCGCCAGCGATCCCGGTCCGCGGAACTGGATGTCGCCCATATGTGAAACATCGAATAGGCCGACTCCGGTGCGCACCGCCATATGCTCCGCCACCAGACCGGAATATTCGACCGGCATATCCCAGCCGCCGAAATCGACCATTTTGGCCTTGTGAGCGCGGTGGGTTGCGTTCAATCCCGTTTTCCGAAGAGTCGCCAATTCCGCCATTGTTCACCCTTCTCAGCCGCTTCCGCAGCCTTCTTCAGTATCGCTCAATGCGCCGCGGTGCTGTGTTGGGCTGAGTCTTGCCCGAGCTGCGATTTCAACAGCTTCGCTAAGGTCGCCTTGAAGGTTCCATAGGCAGAGTTGGTCGGCTCTCCCTGGGTTTGCCACAACACTGTTCCCTTGCCGTCAACCAGCAGGATGTAGGCGTCGTCCGGCTTGTCATAGTGCGCAACAGCTCGCCACGCCTGATCACTTTCCAACACCGGGAAGTAGTGCGGTCGCTGGTCAAAAGGCACGGAAGAGCTCAAGCGCTTGATAATCATGCTGCGCAGCAGCTTTGGAGTCGTCCCCAGCATCGCCACCTCAAAGTAGTCGACCTCTCCGGAGTGGCCGTAGTCGGCCGCGAGCAGCCGTCCCCAACTCCCTACCTGCTCCTGGGATCCGCGGCTGAACCCAACCACGATGATGTTGATCTTCCCCTTGAAAGCATCCGGCAGCGCGATATGCGATCCGGCCAGCGTCGTCCCCTCGGTCGCAGGAATTTGCATCGCCGGCTGCGCGCACACGGCGATGGACGCGAAGAACAGCGCAAGAAAGCAAAAGACCTTCCACTCTTGCCGTTGTGCCACTCTCTCTATGCTAACCCGAGAACTGTCGCCCATTCACTTGGCCGGAATGGACCGGCCAGCGTCGGAGATCCGGCTATTGGCCCCGTTCTCGACGGCGCGCGCGAAGGAAGCTCGTGACGCTGAAGTATCCGAACACAACGAGCATCACAACTCCCCCTGCGAACTGGCGGGAATGGAGCTCCGGCGAGTGCCAGCCCCCACGCGCCCGCCACATCGTGTTCACTCCGTACAGCGCAAAGACGGCGAAGAAAACGCCGGCTATCTCAAGCACAAGGGCGCCCGTGAGCCGCACCGCAGGTTTGACCGCGAGTTGGTGAAATTGCTTCGCTCCGGCTCGCAGCCCTCCTCCCTGCTGCGTGATGGCACTTGCATTCGGGAACGCAACGGGAACACCCCGGTCTGTATGAGCTGTGCGCGATTGCTCGGCTGTCCCTCGGGATGAGGTTCGCTCGGCGGAGTCTGGATCTGCGTTCGTTGCCTTGCGCGACGGATTGTCCGATTTGGCCGCGTCGACCGCCTGGATCAGCGTCTTCGCCGCAGATCTTGCGCCAAACCCGAGCGCGCGCCCGAACCGCACCGTGTCCATACCATCAGTTTACGTGAAACGGCCGTCACTTCAGGAACGCTTCCGATGTCCGGGCAGACCTCTGCCGGCCATCTGCATCTGAGGGTCATGGAAGGAGCAGATGCATGAAGCGTGTTATATGGACCGTAGGTGGAGTCTGCGCAGCGGCAGCAGGAATTATTCTCTGGGGATCGACCCGTACCCCCGCCGTTGAGCAATTGGCACACAAGCTAGAAGACGCCTGGGCAGACAATCACACCCGAGTGTGATGTCGCTCTGGCAGCGCGTGTGAGTGACTTGATCCAGCGGTCGTAGCTTCGTTGCGGCCTGCGAGGCCGCGGCGTATCGTAATACTTCAGGAGGGACTCTCCACCGCAATGCCGTTCCCGTCGAGGGAATACCCGATGCGGCGAAAATCGCAACGAAGGGAGCCCGGAGGTGGCGTTGAATCAAAAGGTGAGAGCCCTGATCCAGAAGCTCGGCGAGGCAATCCACGAGTCCGTCTCAGAGTCCGAAAACATTGCTGGCGTAGTGAAAAACATCCGCGAGCAGGGGTTTGACGTCATGCTGATGCTTGAGGCGACGATCGGCCTCAATGAAGTCGATACCACGGCAGACGAGGGTTCCGAGGCCAGTGAGGACGAGCGCAGCGGCATTTTCACGAGTAATGATCTCTCGTTCCTCAAATCACTTCGGATCACCTTACCCGAGGAAGATGAGTCGCTCGACCTGAGCGACGGCACACCCGATACCGGCCCCGAAAACCCGTCCTGAATCGCCT
>Ga0157369_10004620_pt1 | contig 16184 bp, 16 predicted proteins | sample C25metaG_FD_113461 | JGI IMG/M metagenome (GOLD analysis project Ga0157369, IMG submission 113461) | Corn rhizosphere microbial communities from Kellogg Biological Station, Michigan, USA - C2-5 metaG | ecosystem: Host-associated > Plants > Roots > Rhizosphere > Soil | place: USA: Michigan... | reverse complement strand
GGCGACCGCAAGCGCCCCGGCGAGCGACCGGACCTGCTCGGCCATCGCCTGGTTCGTGACCCGCTGCGACCGCTCCGCGGCCTCCAACGCGTCATCCAGCAGCATCGGAGCCGGCACCACCACATCCAGGTCGGGATACACCGGAATATCGACGTCATCGTCCATACCCCTATTCTAGAACGCATCTTCGAGAAAATCCAGAGGAACCTTCAGGAAAACCATCGGGACCAGTAAGAAAACTCCCGCTATTCGCGCCTCGAACGCCAGTGGGCGCCTCCCCGAAGGGAGGCGCCCACTGTCTGGAACTGCTCGTGCCGAACTTCTTTAGAAGTCCATGCCACCGGTCGGGTCACCGACGGGGGCCGGCGTCTTCTCCGGCTTGTCGGCGACGACGGCCTCGGTGGTGAGGAACAGACCGGCGATCGACGCAGCGTTGAGCAGCGCCGAACGGGTGACCTTCACCGGGTCATTGATGCCGGCAGCCAGCATGTCGACGTACTCACCGGTCGCGGCGTTGAGGCCGTGGCCGACGGGCAGGTTGCGCACCTTGTCGGCGACGACACCGGGCTCGAGGCCGGCGTTCAGCGCGATCTGCTTGAGCGGGGCGTCAATGGCCACGCGAACGATGTTCGCGCCGGTCGCCTCGTCACCGACGAGGCCGCTGAGTGCAGCGCCCTCGAACGCGGTCTTGCCGGCCTGGATCAGGGCGACGCCACCGCCGGCGACGATGCCCTCCTCGACGGCAGCCTTCGCGTTGCGAACGGCGTCCTCGATGCGGTGCTTGCGCTCCTTGAGCTCCACCTCGGTTGCGGCACCAGCCTTGATGACCGCGACACCACCGGCGAGCTTCGCGAGCCGCTCCTGCAGCTTCTCGCGGTCGTAGTCACTGTCGGTGTTCTCGATCTCGGCGCGGATCTGTGCCACGCGGCCGGCGATGGCCTCGGCGTCGCCGGCACCCTCGACGATGGTGGTCTCGTCCTTGGTGATGACGACCTTGCGGGCACTGCCGAGCAGGTCGAGGGTGACGTTCTCGAGCTTGAGGCCGACCTCCTCGGAGATGACCTGACCACCGGTGAGGATGGCGATGTCCTGCAGCTGGGCCTTGCGGCGGTCACCGAACCCGGGAGCCTTGACGGCGACCGACTTGAAGATGCCACGGATCTTGTTCACGACGAGCGTGGCCAGAGCCTCGCCGTCGACGTCCTCCGCGATGATGAGGAGCTGCTTGCCCGACTGGATCACCTTGTCGACGATCGGCAGCAGGTCCTTGATGTTGGAGACCTTGGAGTTGACGATCAGGATGTAGGGGTCCTCGAAGACCGCTTCCTGGCGCTCGGGGTCGGTGACGAAGTACGCCGACAGGAAGCCCTTGTCGAAGCGCATGCCCTCGGTGAGCTCCAGCTCGGTGCCGAAGGTGTTCGACTCCTCGACGGTGACGACGCCTTCCTTGCCGACCTTGTCGATGGCCTCGGCGATGATGTCGCCGATCTGGCTGTCACCGGCAGAGATGGATGCCGTGGCTGCGATCTCCTCGCGGGTCTCGATCTCCTTGGCGTTGGCGACGAGCTCCTTGGTGACCGCGTCGACGGCCTTCTCGATGCCGCGCTTGAGGCTGATCGGGTCGGCGCCGGCCGCGACATTGCGCAGGCCCTCGCGAACCAGCGCCTGGGCGAGCACGGTGGCGGTGGTGGTGCCGTCGCCGGCGACGTCATCCGTCTTCTTGGCGACCTCCTTGACGAGCTCCGCACCGATCTTCTCGTACGGGTCGTCCAGCTCGATCTCCTTGGCGATGGAAACACCGTCGTTGGTGATCGTGGGGGCGCCCCACTTCTTCTCGAGGACCACATTGCGACCGCGCGGGCCGAGGGTGACCTTGACGGTGTCGGCGAGCGTGTTCAGGCCGCGCTCCAGACCCCGGCGGGCCTCTTCATTGAAAGAAATGATCTTTGCCATGTGTGTTTCTCGTCCCTCCCGGACGTTTCGAAGTAATCGATTAGCACTCAAATCGCGAGAGTGCTAACCCGATTCTGGCACTCTCGTGCAGAGAGTGCAAGCGCGGTGGAGGGGCGGAAAGAGCACGGAGACCGCGGCGTGAGGCCGACGCGCGTGTGCCACCGACATGACGAACGCCGCCCGGCGCCCGGACGGCGTTCGCAGAGAAACGGTGCCCCACCGAGACGGACCGACGCGGCTGCCGGCGGGACGGGTCGGTCAGAGAGGACGAACCGCCTCAGCCTGGGGCCCCTTGGCACCCGTGCCGACCTCGAAGGCGACCTTTTGGCCTTCCTCGAGCACCTTGTATCCGTTCATGTCGATGGCGGAGTAGTGGACGAAGACGTCCTGCCCGCCGTCGACCGTGATGAAGCCGAATCCTTTTTCAGCGTTGAACCATTTGACGGTCCCATGCGCCATGTGTAACTCCCGTTGCTGTGTCGGGCACCCGCCCAGCGCCGGTGCTACGAGCAGATACTAGCGAAGCAGCATCCCCATGAGACAGAGGTTGCGACAGAAATTTTGTCGGAACGGCTACTGGTTCAGCGGCGGGTAGTCGTTCCCCACGACAACGGTGATGTCGGCGTCGCTGTCGGCGTATTCGTCGGAAAGGGCAACGGTCGCCGTCGGGATGGTGGTGCGGATGTCTTTCAGCACACCCAGCGCCGCGCCTTCGAGCGCCGGGTCGGAGTAGTAGACGGTGGTGGAGGCGTTCTCCTCCGAGTCGGCGTCGCCGGTGTCGGTGATCGTCCACCCGGCGTCGCCGAGGGTTTGTGAGACGGCCCCGGCCACGCCGAATCCCCGCGACCCGTTCAGCACGGTGACACCGGCGTTCGGGTCGAGCGTCGGCTCCGGGGTCGGAGTGGGCGTCGGTGTTGGCGTCGCCGTCGCGCTCGCGGTCGGCGCCGAAGTGGGCGCCGTCGTGCCGGCCGGCGCCTTGCCGGGCAGGGCGACATCGAGCCGGTGGTCGATGATGAACAAACCGACGACTCCGACGGCGATCAGGAGCACCGTGGCTGCCAGCGCCCACCAGAACACGACCAAGCCCCGCCCGCGGCTCGCCGGCGGGCGGTGCGCTCCGACGCGGTCGATCTTCCGCGGAAGCGAATCGAAGCGGTCTTTCGGATAATTACTCGGCATCGTCAGTCTGATTCAATCCGGGGTGGGCGGGGTGCAGCGGCCGTTCGGCCGGGCGCGGGAGCGGATGCTGCCGCTCCCAGAGAACGACGTGCGCGGGCCTCGCTGCGGGCCTGACGCATCCGCTGCAGCCGTTTCACGAGCATAGGGTCGGCGGCCAATGCCTGCGGGGAGTCGATGAGGGCACCCAACAGCTGATAATATCGGGCGGCAGAGAGCCCGAGTCTGGTGCGGATCGCCTCTTCTTTGGCGCCGGCGTGGCTCCACCACTCGCGCTCGAACGCCAGGATCTGCTGGTCCCGCGGCGTGAGGCCCTCTGGTTCGGGGACGTCGCTGTCTGCTTCATTCAGCATGATGTCCTCCCCCGCCAGACCCCCCGGCTGGGGTCACCACCGTCATCCTATTTGCCCTCGTCTGGGAGTGCGTCGAGGCCGCCCGGCGTGGGCGGGGCGATCGGATGGGAATGCGCTGTGCGGCGGCGTAACACGGAATGCCCGCGATGCCGGCCGAGTTTAGGCTAGGGAAGGACGGATCGTACGGTTCGCAGAGGAAGGAGCCCGACATGGTCTACGAGGTCACGAAGTCTGAGGCGGAATGGCGCGAGGAACTCGGCGACGAGAAGTACCAGGTGCTGCGGCAGGCCGGAACCGAGCGGGCCTGGACGGGTGAATTGCTCGATGAGAGCCGCGCGGGCGTGTACACCTGCGGGGCGTGCGGAAATGAACTCTTCAAGAGCGGAACCAAGTTCGAGTCGCACTGCGGGTGGCCGAGCTTCTATGAGTCGGTGCGACCCGAGGCGGTCGAGCTCCTGGAGGACTCATCGCTCGGCATGGTGCGCACCGAGGTGCGCTGCGCCCGATGCGGCTCGCACCTGGGGCACGTGTTCCCTGACGGATTCGGCACTCCTACCGGCGACCGCTACTGCATGAACTCGATCTCGCTGGAGTTCAAGCCGGCCGAGTAGGCCCGCAATACGCGAGCGGCACCGAACTTAACGGTTCGGTTTCATTCCGGTTCCGCCCGCGATCGCGATGCTTGACTGGTAACGCCTCACAACGGCGTGGGCGCGACGTCGGCCACGGCCGTTCTTGCTCTCCCGTTGTGAGGCGCACGTCTGTGCACCCGGGCGCGCGACCCAGAGCGGGCATCCCGACCGGTTCGTGGCCGGCGCCGTCTTTGTGGCTGCGCCCCGTCATGATGGCGGCACGCAGCCGGGTCCTGTGAGCAGTTCGCTGTTCTCTCGGACATAGTGACGCGCCCGCTTCAACCGGCGGCGTTGGCTGATAACAGCTGACACCCCAACCAGGGCACTCGCTGCTCCCGGAACAATCATCGCGGTAGTCGCCCCTGCCGTCAGCATGAGCTGCACCAACTCGAGGCACACTCCCACGAAGACGAGAGCGACATAGCTGAGTTGAAACGGCAGCACCACGCTCATGACGGCGGCGTAAACGAGCGCCTCCCCCTGCTCGGCAGTTCGCAGTTCCTGGTGCTTTGCCTCCAGGACAACCCTCTCGAGGCGGCGCAGCAGCCATACGTCGCCGTGGGCGCTCTCACGCACTCTTCGATTGAGCAGGATCGTGACGATAGCGGACGCCAGGCCCGCGGCCAGGCAGGCCAGGCCCAAGGCGGCGAGCCCGACTCGCAGAACGCGCAAGCCCTCTGGGCCGCCCAACCGCGATTCGAGCACAACAAGCGCAAGGGCGCACGCCATCACGAATGTGATCGCGACGGCGATCATGCGGCGGGAGATGCCCTGTCGGGTGAGGGGTATCTGGAGCTGGGGCATCACTGGCCTCCTGGCGAGGAAATCGCCACATCCTCCCCGGATGCGAACAGGTGCGCATGCTCACGCGCATATGCCCGTGCGCGACGCGCGTAACGCACGTACAGCGGAACAAGGAAGACGAGAACGGCCAGTAGCAGGGCCAGGGTCGTGATGATGATGGGCCGCACCTGCGGATGGGAGAGCAGCTGCACCTGCTGGATGCCGAGGCCCACGTAGAGCAACACGAAATAGGCAAGCTGGAAGGGCAGCGCGGTCGACGCAACGGCGGCGTACCTCGCGGCCTGGACCTGCTCCTCCTCGTCAAGGTCGATCTGCTTGGCTTTCAGCACCACCTTGGCGAGCTTTCTCAGCAGGCCCGCATCGCTGTCGACGACTTCCCGCATGCGCTTGAGCAACGGCAGTGTCACGAGAATGCCCGCCATACTGGCCGCGATGAAGGCGATGCCCGCGACGAGGACCACCGCGACAGACAGGTCATTCTCGAAGATCTCCCTCCCGAACAGGGCGAGGAAGGCGACTCCGATCGCGACAGTGACGGCGAAGGTCACGGCGACCTTCCAGATCTTACGGGTGATGTCCCGGCGCGAGATGGGGGACCAGGGGCTCACCTCCGGCGGGTTCGCCGCCTCCCGCTTCCGAAGCCAGCTGCCGAGGAAGACAGCACTCACGGTGAGCACAGCACCCACTCCGATGAACAGGGCCGGCAACCACAACGGGGCCTCGGTCAGCACCGCGTAGGTGACGATCCCGACGGCCGCAAGCACCTCGAGAGCCAGAGTGATCCGGTACCACCACGCCAAGTAGCGCCTGCTCTCCTCGGATCTCCTCCTGTCCCAAAACGTGCCGAGTGAGCCGAGCATCAGCGGCCCGTAGATGAACACCGTGAGCGACACCGTCCCCAGGAGGAGCAGCCAGCCGATGCGGCCGGGGGTAACCGTGACGAGCAAAAAGGAGCCACCGGCTAGGAGGGCGGTGGCGACGAGCACGGACAGAACATAGACGACGACTTTCATGGCGCACCTTTCGGGTCGGGACGCAGAAATGACGCTTTCTTCGCAGTCAACTCCTGCTGTCCGGATTTCGCATCATGTCGGCCGACGGCGTGCGGCTACCCCAGAGCGGGGGCGATTTTGGCGCAGAAGACCCTTTTCCCCCTATTCCGGCGTCCTACTCGTTGCGGCGACTGCTAGCGTTCTCCCTCATGTTGAATCGTGCCATCGGCGTTTTGATCGCCTTCATCGCAGTGGGGGCGGCGGCCCTCCTGTGGTTCGCGGTCGCCGCCGGTAGCCCCGCAGAAACGAACACGCCCACGCAGGGTCTCCTGCTCGGACTGTGGACCGTTTTCTACGACACTCAGGCGCCGTCGCCGCGCGTCCTGCTGGCTGCGGTGTCGCTGGCAGTGCTGGTCGCGTCCGCCGTCGCCCTGCTCGACCGGCGTGCGACGAACAAGTCGCGGCGGTCATCCAACGCCCGAGCGACGCCCCTCGCCCCGAAGCTGATCATGGCTCCCACCCGCGGGATCTTCAGCGGCCCCGTCACCGTCACCGTTCTCATCCCCGCGCACAACGAGGAAGCCTCACTGCCGCTCACGCTGACCTCGCTGCTGTCACAGTCGCACCGGCCATCGCGGATCATCGTGGTGGCGGACAACTGCACGGACGACACCGCGATGGTGGCGTCCGCCTACGGTGCCGAGGTGTTCGAGACGGTGGGGAACACCAGAAAGAAGGCCGGAGCTCTCAATCAGGCTCTCGTCGAGGTTCTTCCCGGCCAGGGTGACAACGACGTGGTGATGGTGATGGATGCCGACACCACCCTCGACGACGGCTTCCTCGAAGCCGCCGTGGCCCGCTTCAGCAGCGACCGGGCACTGATGTCGGTCGGCGGCCTCTTCTACGGGGAGGAGGGCGCCGGACTGCTCGGGCAGCTGCAGCGGAACGAGTACGTGCGCTACTCACGCGAGATCGCCCGGCGGCGCGGACGCGTGTTCGTGCTCACCGGCACCGCCTCGATGTTCCGGCCAGTGGCCCTGCGCACTATCGCCGAGAACCGTGGCGTGACGATTCCGGGCACCAACGGCGACGTGTACGACACCGCCGCTCTCACCGAGGACAACGAGCTCACCATCGCCCTCAAATCCCTGGGAGGCCTCATGGTCTCCCCCGCCCAGTGCACGGTCGTCACCGAGATCATGCCCCAGCTCAGCCACCTGTGGCGGCAGCGGCTGCGCTGGCAGCGCGGGGCGCTGGAGAACATCGGCGCGTACGGCGTCACCCTCGCAACGCTTCGCTACTGGTCGCAGCAGCTCGGCATCGGCTACAGCGTCATCGCCCTCGGCTCCTTCGCCGCGCTGATGACCCTGACGGCTTTGTCGGTCGACACCTGGATCTGGTTCCCGTTCTGGCTCGGCATCGGCGGCGTCTTCATCGCCGAGCGGGTCGTGAGTGTCTGGCAGGGCGGATGGCGTGCCCGCATCCTCGCCCTCGCCCTGATCCCGGAGATGCTCTACGACATCTTCCTCGACATCGTCTACGTGAAGGCGATCGTCGATCTCACCCTCGGACGGCAGGCGCAGTGGAACCACGTCGCCCGGCAGGCCGCACCGGCGGAGGTGATGGCGTGATGCTCACCCTTCCCGTCCACTCCGGAATCCTCCTGCCCGCGACGTTCCTCGACTCCCATTTCTTCGCCATCTTCGCCGCGTTCGTGGCCATCAACACGGTCATCTACGTGGTGCTCGCTGTGGTCAAGATGCTGCCCCGGGTGCATCTGTCCGATTTCCTGCCCGGCCGCAACCGCCGCGCCGAGGAGCGGAGCATCTACCCGGACCCGTCCTACCGCCCGGAGGCATCGCGGTCCGGCCACTGAGTGCGGGGAGGAGGCGGCTCCATGTCGCGACGCCGTCATCGGTGTTCGGCGGCAATGTAGGGCCTCCGGCTTCAACCTGCTCAGGTCATCCTCGCCGGGTTTCTGATAGACGCCCCATTCACCGCGGTGTCGTACTGGACGAGATTCGGGGCCGGCCACGGGACTCGAACCCGTAACCCCCGCTTTACAAGAGCGGTGCGCTACCAATTGCGCCAGGCCGGCATGAGGCCATCAGGCCTCGAGCACCCATCCTAAATGACGAGGAGCGCGCTCAGGTGCTCAGCTCTTGGCGGCCGGCGTCGGCGACGGCGTGGGCGTCGCGGTCGAGTAGGTCGCCCCGGCGGCTTGCAGCACGAAGGAGGCGAACTCCTTCGGGTCATCGAGCGACCCGAGGTACTGCTTGCCGTTCACAAGCACCGTGGGGGTACCTGTCACGGAGTGAACGCTGGTGTTGGGCAGCGGCCCGGTGAGGGCACGATCGGTCGCGTCGAGCACCCAGGACTTGAACGTCATGTCGTCGATGCAGGAGTTGATCTTCGCGGCATCCGTTGTCACACCGGAACTCTTGACGATCTTCTTGATCTTCGCGTCATCGAGACCCGCGCTGCCTTCGGCAGGCTGCTCCTTGAACATCTCCTGGTTGAACGCGTAGAAGTTCTGCGGCGCGTAGTTTGCCACGCACGCGGCGGCATTGGCGGCACGCAGGGAATACTGCGTTCCTGCAGACTTACTGGTCAGCAACGAGATCGGATGGATCTCCACCGTTGCCGCGCCCGACTTCACCCACTGCTTGATCTGCTCGGAATTGGTCTTCTCGAACTGGCCGCAGTAGGGGCAGAGGTAGTCGAGGTAGACACGAATGGATGCCACGGTCCCGGTGTCGTCGGGCTTCGATGCGATGGGCGTGGCCTTCGGCTGCAGCGCGGCGGTCGTGACCGGCTCCATGCCGTCGCCGATGAGGATGCCGTCGCTCGCCATGTTCTTCGGGCCAGGGCCGGCCGGGTGGATGGAGCTGGTGATCGCCAGCACCACGATGGCGACAATCGCGAGCGTTCCGACAACGATGCCGCCCTGCAGCAGCATCCGGTTGCGACGCTCCTTCTTCTTCTGGTCCTCGCGCAGCTGACGTGCCTTCAGCCGCGCCGCTTCCCGTCGCTGGTTCTTCGTCGGACGGTCGTCGCTCGGTCCATCAAAGCTCATCGATATCGCTTCCGGTCGGTGGAAAAAATGCATGCACGGTTATGCAAAGGCCCTCCAGATAGTAGATGCGATGTCTGGGAATCGACCAAACGGGCCCTGTACCCTCGGCGAGAGCAGGAGGCATCCCCGGGTCGTCTGGGTGCAGGAGCCGTGCCATACTGGCACTGACGACTGCTCGCCTCGGCGTGCCGTCGTCTATATATCCCATCACTCGGATCGTCCGGCACGTACCTGCCGGTGAAGGAGAATACAGAAAATGGCTTCCGTCACTTTTGACAAGGCAACCCGGCTCTACCCGGGCTCGACCCGTCCCGCGGTCGACGAACTCGACCTCCAGGTCGCCGACGGCGAATTCCTGGTTCTGGTCGGCCCCTCCGGCTGTGGCAAGTCCACATCGCTTCGCATGCTCGCCGGCCTCGAAGAGGTCAACGACGGCAACATCTTCATTGGCGATCGCAACGTGACGGATGTCCCGCCGAAAGACCGCGACATCGCCATGGTCTTCCAGAACTACGCGCTGTACCCGCACATGACGGTCGCCGAGAACATGGGCTTCGCCCTCAAGATCGCCGGCGTGAACAAGGAGGAGCGCGCGGCCCGCGTGCTCGAAGCCGCGAAGCTGCTCGACCTTGAGCCGTACCTCGGCCGGAAGCCCAAGGCCCTCTCCGGTGGTCAGCGCCAGCGCGTTGCCATGGGCCGTGCCATCGTGCGCCAGCCGCAGGTGTTCCTCATGGACGAGCCCCTGTCGAACCTCGACGCCAAGCTGCGCGTGCAGACCCGCACCCAGATTGCTTCGCTGCAGCGCCGCCTCGGCGTCACCACCGTCTACGTCACGCACGACCAGACCGAGGCGCTCACAATGGGTGACCGCATCGCCGTGCTGAAGGACGGCGTGCTGCAGCAGGTCGGCACCCCGCGCGACCTCTACGCCAAGCCCAACAACGTGTTCGTCGCCGGCTTCATCGGCAGCCCCGCGATGAACCTGCTTCTGGCCGACGTGGTCGAGGGTGGCATCAAGTTCGGCACCTCCACCGTTCCCGTGCAGCGCGACACGCTCGCCGCCGCGAGCGGTACGCAGGTGACCATCGGCATCCGCCCCGAGGACATCGTTCTCTCCCCGATCGCCGGTGAGGGTCTCGCGGTGAACGTCGACCTGGTCGAAGAGCTGGGCGCTGACGGCTACCTCTACGGCCACTCCGAGGCCGGCGGACGCCGCACCGACATCGTTGCCCGCGTCGACGGCCGTTCGCACCCGAACGCCGGTGACACCGTCTACCTGACGACCACGCCCAACCACCTGCACGTCTTCGACGAGGAGTCCGGCCAGCGCGTGGGCGGAGCGACCACCGACTAAGGCGTCAGCACTCGACACGGCCGGCAGGAGCACCCCGCTCCCGCCGGCCGTTTCGTCGTGAAGCCAGACCACCGCCGGTAGGCTCGAAACATGAGCGGTTCCCTCAGCATCACCTCGGCCACGGCCGACCCGGCCCTGCTCGACCTGCCGTGGCACCTGCCCCTGGACGCATGGCCGAACGAGCACATCGCTTCACTGCCCAAGGGCATCTCACGGCACCTCGTGCGGTTCGCTCACCTGAGCGGCCGGGTGATCGCCATCAAGGAAACCACGAGCGAGATGGCGCGCTCGGAGTATGAGATGCTGCGCACCCTGCGGGGTCTGGAGATCCCCTGCGTGGAGCCGGTCGCCGTCATCACCAACCGCACGAACGAGGATGGCGAGCCCCTCAACTCGGTGCTGGTCACCCGGCACCTGAAGTTCTCGCTCCCCTACCGGGCGCTGTACTCGCAGGCCCTGCGTCCCGACACAGCCACCCGCCTCGTCGACGCTCTCGCGCTCCTGCTGGTGCGCGTGCACATGGCCGGCCTGTTCTGGGGCGATGTGTCGCTCTCGAACACCCTGTTCCGACGCGACGCCGGTGCGTTCGCGGCCTACCTCGTCGACGCCGAGACGGGCCAGCTTTACCCCGGCGGCCTCTCGAACGGGCAGCGCGAGAACGACCTCGAGATCGCGCGGGTGAACATTGCCGGGGAGCTGATGGACCTCGAAGCCGGCGGCCGCGTCGCCGACGAGCTCGACCCGATCCGCGTGAGCAACGGCATCGTCGCCGCCTACCGGTCGCTGTGGAAAGAGCTCACGGGCTCCGAGTCGTTCGCGAGCACCGAGCGGTGGCGCATCACCGAGCGCATGCAGCGGCTGAACGACCTCGGGTTCGACATCGAGGAACTCGCGATCAAGACGGACAGCTCGGGCACCACCGTGCGGATTCAGCCCAAGGTCGTCGACGCCGGACACCACCAGCGCCGGCTGCTCCGCCTCACCGGCCTCGACACGCAGGAGAACCAGGCCCGGCGCCTGCTGAACGACCTCGATTCCTATCGCGCCACCCACGGCGGCGAGGCGGCTGATGAGGAGATGCTGGCCCACGAATGGCTGGTGCGCGTCTTCGAGCCCGTGGTGCGGGCGATCCCGGCCGACCTGAAGGGCAAGCTCGAGCCGGCCGAGGTGTTCCACCAGCTGCTGGACCACCGCTGGTACATGGCGCAGAACCAGTCGCGGGCGATCCCGCTGGCCGAGGCCGTGAGCTCATACGTGCAGGATGTGTTGCGGCACCGCCGCGACGAAGCCACCATGATCGGCCCGGCCACCGGCGCCATCACCGTGCCGATCTCCATCGCCGAGGCGGAGGACGAAGAAGCGGACTGGCGCCTGAACGTCTAGCCGCCTTCCTGCCGCCCTGCCGCCCTGCCGCCCTGCCCGCTCCGTTCCCCGCACCGAATTCAGGAGCGGAGGCGTGTCGCGCCCCGAACTGCCGCACTCGCGCCCACGACACGCCGTGCGGAGCCTGAATTCGGTCGAGAGACGGGCGGCTACGAGGCGTGCGCTGGCAGCGCTACTTCGCGGCGGCGGCCTCCGCGCGCAGCCGCGACACCTCGTACAGCGTGACGGATGCCGCGATGCCGGCGTTCAGCGATTCGGTGGAGGCACTGATCGGAATCGACACGATCGCATCGCAGGTCTCGGTCACCAGGCGGGACAGCCCCTTGCCCTCGCTGCCGACCACGATCACGACCGGACGGTCGGCCAGGGCGAGCCCGGGCAGCGACACGTCGCCGCCACCGTCGAGGCCGAGCACGAAGACGCCGCGCTCCTTGAGCGACTTAAGCGTCTGCGTGAGGTTCGCCGCCATCGCCACCGGCGTGCGCGCGGCGGCGCCCGCCGAGGTCTTCCACGCCGACGCCGTGACGCCCACCGACCGCCGCTGCGGCACGATCACGCCGTGGCCGCCGAACGCGGCCGTCGAACGGATGATGGCGCCGAGGTTGCGCGGGTCGGTGATGCCGTCGAGCGCCACGAACAGCGGCTTCTGGCCGCGGCTGATCGTGAGGTCGAGCAGCTCCATCGGGTGCGCGTACTCGTAGGCCGGCACCTTGAGCGCGAGGCCCTGGTGCACCGCGTCGCGCCCGGCGAGCCGGTCCAGTTCCGGACGCATCACCTCGAGGATCGGGATGCCGCGGTTGGTCGCGATCGACAGCACTTCCTTCACGCGCTCGTCCATCTCGATGCGTGCCGCGACGTAGAGGGCGCTGGCGGGGATGCGGGCGCGCAGGGCCTCGACGACCGAGTTGCGCCCGGTGACGATCTCGTGCTCATCGGCCTGCTTGGCCCGGCGGGTCGAGGTGCCGCCGCCACCGGTGTTGCCGGTGCCGCGCGAGGAGCCGCGGGAGTCGGCATCCGTCGGCCGACCCTGCCGGGAGCGGCCACCGGCCGCGACGAAACGCTCCTGCGCAGCCTTGCGCTTGCCTGCGGGGTGGTACGGCCGGTCTTCAGCCTTGGGTGTGGGCTTCTTGCCCTCAAGGGCCTGCCGGCCCTGGCCGCCGGAGCCGACCTGGGGGCCCTTGCGTCCCTTGCGCACGGCCCCGGCGCGGGGCTTGCCGCCTGTGTTCTTCATCAGTCAAAACTCCAATGGGCACCCGTGGGGGTGTCTTCGATGGTGATTCCGGCGGCGACGAGGTCGTCGCGGATGCGGTCTGCAGTCTGGTAATCGCGATTCTGCCGTGCGGCCTCGCGGTCGTCGAGGAGCCGGTCGATCAGCGTGGCGAGGGCTACCATGGCGGGCTGGTCGGTGGCGACAGCCCACTCCGGCGACAACGGGTTGATGCCGAGCACCTCGCTCATGGCGAGCACCTGGCCCCTCGCGGATGCCGCCTGGTGCAGGTCCTCTGCGTCGAGCGACGCATTGCCGGCGCGCACGGTATCGTGCAGCACCGCCAGCGCCTGGGGAACGGCGAGGTCGTCGTCCATCGCCTCGGCGAACTCCGCGGGAACCACCTCGGCGCCGCTTCCGGCGAACCGGGTGTCGGCCAGCCGCCGGTCGGCGCGGTCGAGGAAGCTCTCGATCCGTTCGAGCGCCGCCTCGGCCTCCGTGAGCGAGCCGTCGTGGAAGTCGATGGTGGAACGGTAGTGGGCGGCACCCAGGTAGTAGCGCACGACGATCGGCCGGGCCTTCGCGAGCAGCTCGGCCGCGTACACCGAGTTGCCGAGCGACTTGGACATCTTCTGCCCGTTGACGTTCACGAGTCCGTTGTGCACCCAGTAGTTGGCGAACCCGTGGCCGGCCGCCGTCGACTGCGCGAGCTCGTTCTCGTGGTGGGGGAAGCGCAGGTCGAGGCCGCCGCCGTGGATGTCGAAGGTGGTGCCGAGATAGCGCGAGGCCATCGCCGAGCACTCGATGTGCCAGCCGGGGCGGCCCGGTCCCCAGGGGGACGGCCAGGCGGCGGAGGCCGGCTCGGACGGCTTGTGGCCCTTCCACAGCGCGAAGTCGCGGGGGTCGCGCTTTCCGCGTGGGTCGGCGTCGGTCGCCGCTTCCATGTTGGCCGGGTTCTGGTGGGTCAGTTCACCGTAGGTCGGCCAGCTGCTGGTGTCGAAGTAGACGTCACCGGACGCATCCGCTGCCGGGTAGGCGTGGCCGCGCTCGATGAGCGCCTCGATGATCTCCTGCATCTGCTGGATGCTCGCGGTCGCGCGCGGCTCGTAGGTGGGGGCGAGGATGCCGAGCTTCTGGTAGCCGGCGGTGAACTCGAGTTCGTACCGGTAGGCGAGCGCCCACCACTCTTCGCTGGTGCCTTCGGCGTTGGCGAGGATCTTGTCGTCGATGTCGGTGACGTTGCGCACGAAGGTGACGTCGTTGCCGCGGTAGGTCAGCCACCGCCGCAGCTGGTCGTAGACGAGTGCGCTGCGGAGGTGACCGATGTGGGGAGACGACTGCACGGTGGGACCGCACACGTAGATGCCGACGCGGCCCGGCTGGATGGGGGTGAAATCGACCAGGCGCTGGGCCCGGGAGTCATACAGTCGCACCGTCACGCTTCCCAGCTTAGGTCAGGGCCGTCAGCGGGCATCAGCAGTGCCGTGGCAACGGATGCGAGACCCTCGCCCCGCCCCGTGAAACCGAGCGCGTCGGTCGTGGTGGCTGCCACCGCGACCGGGGCACCGAGAATGCCGCTGAGAAGGCGTTCGGCCTCCGCCCGGCGCGGGGCGAGCTTGGGACGGTTGCCGATGACCTGCACACTGACGTTGCCCACCCGGAACCCGGCCTCGCCGACCAGCCGCAGCGTCTCGCGGAGGAACACATCGCCGTGTGCCCCGGCAAAGCGCGGGTCGCCGGTGCCGAACACAGCGCCGACGTCGCCGAGACCGGCCGCGGCCAGGAGCGCGTCGCAGATGGCGTGCGCCGCGACGTCGCCGTCGCTGTGCCCGGCCAGGCCCCGCTCCCCCGGCCAGTGCAGGCCGGCCAGCCACAGCTCCGCCTCGTCGGCATCGCCCTCAGCGAAGGCGTGCACGTCGATCCCGGTCCCCACGCGCGGCGCCGCCGCAGCGCTGCCGAGCATGAGTTGCGCGCGCCGCAGGTCCCAGGGCGTGGTGATCTTGAAGGCGAGCGGGTCGCCGGCGATGACGTCGACCGGGTGACCCGATTCGGCGACGATGCCGGCGTCATCCGTGGCGTCACCGGGCCCCGCGTACGCGAGGTTGGCGGCCTCGAGAACCTCGCGTGGAAAACCCTGCGGGGTCTGCACGGCAGAGAGCTCCGAGCGGTCGACGGTGCCGAGGATGCCGCCGTCGGGTGCCACGCGTTTGACGGTGTCGACGACGCGCAGCCCGGGAACGACCCCGTGGCCGGTCGCCTCGACCGCGGCCACGACCGCGTCGAACTGCGCGGGCGGGGTGAGTGCGCGCGCCGCGTCGTGCACCAGCACGGTACGGATGCCGTCGGTCACGGCAGCAAGGCCCCGCACGACCGATTCCTGCCGCGTCGCGCCTCCCGTGACAACGCTGACGAGGCCGGCGAGGGGTCCGGCAACCCGGCCGCCGATCGCCTCCGCCTCGCTGCCGAGCGCCGCGGGCGCCACGATGACGATCTGCGCCGGCTTCCGCATGCGGAACACCGCGGTGAGCGCGTGCTCCAGCAGCGTGCGTCCCGCCAACTGCACGAACGCCTTCGGAACCGGGGCTCCCAGCCGGGTGCCACTGCCGGCGGCGACAACGATCACAGCGACGTCGGGCAGGGGGGTGGAAGTCATGAGAGGCAATCTAGTGGTGACGGACCGGGCGGACTCAAACGCGAAAGGCGGCGCCGCCGGCGCCGCCTTTCAACGAGAGCATCAGAACTATGAAGCGAGGACCTCGTCGAGAACCGTGGAGGCCTTCTCTTCGTCGGTCTTCTCAGCCAGGGCCAGCTCCGAGATGAGGATCTGGCGCGCCTTGGCGAGCATCCGCTTCTCACCGGCCGACAGGCCGCGGTCCTGGTCACGGCGCCACAGGTCGCGCACGACCTCCGACACCTTGATGACGTCGCCCGAGGCCAGCTTCTCCAGGTTCGCCTTGTATCGGCGGGACCAGTTGGTGGGCTCTTCGGTGAACGGCGCGCGCAGCACTTCGAAGACCTTGTCGAGGCCTTCCTTGCCGATCACGTCGCGAACGCCGACGAGGTCAACGTTCTCGGCGGGAACCTCGATCGTGAGGTCACCCTGCGTGACGTTGAGCTTCAGGTAGAGTTTCTCTTCACCCTTGATGATCCGCTTCTTCACCTCGGTGATCGTTGCGGCTCCGTGATGGGGATAAACGACGGTTTCGCCAACCTCAAAAAGCATGTATAAATATCCCTTCAGCAACCTCTATGAT